>Ga0194133_10000897_pt1 | contig 56552 bp, 45 predicted proteins | sample TA2KigOf40mmetaG_FD_155448 | JGI IMG/M metagenome (GOLD analysis project Ga0194133, IMG submission 155448) | Freshwater microbial communities from Lake Tanganyika, Tanzania - TA2015055 Kigoma Offshore 40m | ecosystem: Environmental > Aquatic > Freshwater > Lake | place: Tanzania: Lake...
GTCATCGCCTTCAGTATCGCGTTCTCCCTCGACAGGTTGCCGATCTGGGCAGTCATCTCGGAAATGACCACATCGGCAGAAACATTTGACAGGATGTCACTCATATGTCATCTCCTCGTTCATTTTCGCCAGTTCGGGATCGGGTTGTTGATCCCCGACTCTCCCGCCCAAGTCCTCTGAAGTGTAGTGCAAATCTGGATCTCCGCCGAGGCCGAATACCATCGCGCGCAATCGCTCTATTTCCTGCGAATACTCGGCCAGCACGACGAAGATGTCCAGTTCGCCGGCGGTAAAGTTTGGTATATCCGTTGGGGTGTCCGGATTGATGTCCGACATTATTTGGGTCGCTACCTTTCGCTTATAGTTGTGTTTCGACTTGTTTCCCACGGGCAAACAATAGCACTAAAACATGATAATGTCTTTTCATGTCAAATGACGAAAGAATCTTCGTTCTAATACCTTCTTTCAACGAGGACCACCTTCGTCTGACAGTAGAGGGCGCAATCGCCACAGCAGCAAATCCCGAAGGGCTATCTTTCGGCATCTGCCAGCAATCCACGACGGGTGAATTTGAGGATTTTCGCAACCTAAAAAACGTGAGAGTCACAAACGTATTCTGTGATTCTCCACGTGGTGCTGACCTTGCGCGCATCATGGCGGGTTCGCTGCATGACGACGAGCCATACATGTTGCGCCTGGACGCCCACCACCTGTTCGCCGACGGCTGGGACTCGGTCCTGCTCGCCAAACATAAGGCGCTCGAGGCGGCCAACCCGGACACCAAGCCGCTCATCACGCAGTATCTGCCGAGATACGGGGTGTACGACGGGGAGATACGCGTGATTGACGAACCGGGAAGCACGCGAGCGCCAAGCATGCAAATGCTGGGAAGCAGGGCGGATTCCTTCATGCTCTGGATGCCGATGTACCTCTACGGCGAACCGGTCGCGGGGGACTGGCATGAGCACCATTGCCTGTCGAACCACTTCATTTTCTCGAGGTCGGAGTTCTTCTGGGAAATCATGCCCGATCCGGCGATCATGTTCGAGGGTGACGAACCGTGCCTCGCGCTCAGGGCGTGGACCAGGGGTTACAGGATGTACGCCATACCGGAAATGATCGTCTGGCACAGGGCGAAATTTCCCGACATTCCGAAAGATGGCGATGATTTTCTCGGGCAGGTGGCGATGCTGAACGGTCGCCTGGATGCGGGTGATTGGAGAAAAGTCGACGAATACGCCAACAGGATGCGGCGCATAAGCGGGAAGCTCAGAGCAGAGAAGATACTTAGCGGCCAACACCTCGGGGAATGGGGTGCTCCGAGTTTGAACCTACTGAAGAGGTATTACCAAGCCGCGAAGTTCGACATTGAGGAGTTCTACGAGGAATCAAACAGACTGCACCTCGAGGTGTACGGCTACAAATTTTCCGAGAAGGCGAATCTCATTCCTCGGATGTAGTCGCCTCTTCTTCGGGTTGGGCAACGACAAGAGGTTGCACCGTGTTGTCTATTTCCACCCATGGTCCCAAAAATTCGCCGAGCATGGCGTCAAGGGTCGGGGTGTTCTCGACGTCGGCAAAATCGGTCTCGCCCTCGAACGTGGCCGAGATGAACATTTTTGCCCTGCCGGCGCTTCTGGCAGCGAAGCGAACTGTCGAGCATCCGTTTGTCCTCGGGTTGTACAGCTCCACCTCAAGGTTCTTGCCTTGGAACGGAAACAGCATCGTGCCCGTCGCTACGAACTCACTCAGGGCGTCGGCGCCGCCGACGGCAATGGAGGCCTCGACGGCCGCCATCTGTTCTGCGGCGCATTCGAGCAATTCGGAAACCGAGACCGCATCCGCGTATGCCATGGCGCCAACCTATCAGATGAAGTTGTTGATCTGGTTCACGAGCCTCGGGTAGCCTCGCCACGACGGCGTGGTGGTGTCCATGCCGAGCTGTCCACTGCTTTCCCAGCCACCCTCAGACGGGTACTGGCCGCGACCGGTGTACTCGTAACCCCATTGGAACACGTTCCCGTTGTCGTACGTGATGTAGATCGTCGAGTCCCAGCTTGAGTAGGTCCTGATGTTTACGTCAACTATTCCCTGGCCGTTGCTCGGCAAAAGCGCAGTGATCTCGAACGGGGTTGTAAACGTGTCATTGGCGAACTCGCCGGATCTGGTGTTGCCCGAAACGGGTATCAGGCTGTACCGCCCGAAATAGCTGGTGCTGTTCGCGCCGAACCCCCACCAGAACCACCTGTCGGTAGTGCCGGTGTACTGCTGCAAGGTGTTGTTCCAGGTTCGCACGCGAAGCAGGCACGACGAAAACCCGGTCTCACTGGTGTTTGTCCCGGAACCTCCGCCGAACGGGTAGAAATCGTAGATGTTGCCCTGTATTCCCGTCGGCAAGCCGGAGACGAGGGTCGGTACGGCCCTCGCGCTTGTCGTGAAGTCTCCGATTTGACCGTACTGGTTGGCCCCCCAGGCATACAGGAACCTGTCGTTCGTCATCGCGTAAATCGTCGAGCGCTGATGCCCTGCGGCCTTCATCTTCACCCACGTCTTGCCGGTCGGACGGTTGGCTCGAGTCCAGGTGGATATGGTCGCGAACTGCGACGCATTGTTCGTTCCGTCCTGGAAGTCCGAGGTTAAGCCCGCCGTGTAGATGTGGTTGTCGGGAAGGAGCGCGATGGTCAGACACCTGTATGTGGCATCCGTCGTCCCGTTGTGCTGCATCGACCAATCGATCGGGATTCTCGACGCGGCCGCGACCGACGAAATGTTCGACTCCAGCGACGTCAGGCGCACCGGGGTGTTACGCTGATTGTTCGTTCCGTCGCCGAGCGTGTATTGGTGGTTGTACCCCCATCCGTACCATTCGCCTTGGTCGTTTCCGGCGTACGCGGTTCCGTCCTTGAGGGACGGCCCGAGTGCGTACCAGACCACCTTCGCCCTAACTTCGGACGTCGTTCCGGCGGTTCCGCTCAACAGCCTCTGCAGCGTGTCGTTCGTTGGGGTCACCGGCCCGTCGCCGCCGACGAGTTTCGGCCACTGACGATCGGTGGTCGTGCCGTCGCCGAGGTGCCCGTACCCGTTGTAGCCCCACGACCATAGTTGGCCCTCTTTGGTGAGAACCATCTGAACCATCTGGCTGGCAGTGGAGAAATTGTTCCTGTGAGTCCAGATCTGCATATCCCACGCGCTTCGCCCGTGCTCCGCGTCGAAGAACGGGTGGACCTTCATGAAGCAGCGGTAGTTGTCGCTCCACCAGTGATAGCCCCAGCCGGTTCCCGACTGGAACAGGCGGCCGTGGTTCGTTATCGCGTAGACCGAGTAGTAACTGGTTCGCACGTACATGATGTACTCGTCCTGGCGCAACGGGTCCTCGAATTGGGCGTACTGGAGGTTGCGAACTCTTCTGTTCGCCTCGTCCATGTTGTATCCACCCGTCGTTATCTGGTCCGAGTAGTGGTTGATCGGGATGTGCCAGACCGCGTTGTAGCCGCCCACCTTGAGTTGTTTTCTGTCCGGGGTGATTCCAACGAAGATCCCAGTACTGCCGTTGTACCCAGCGGTGGGACCCTGCGAGTACGGGAACGTTTCCTGGAAGGAATAATTATTGTCCATCCATCTCGGCAAGGTCCATGCGGTTCCATCCGGCCAGTTGAAATCGGTGATCTTGGTCATCGGCGCCGTCTGGAAGCGGCTCGCGCTCGCTGGCTCAAATCGGACGTCCGATCTCGACGTCACGACGATCGAACCGGCCATCGAGGACGGGTGGTTGCCGCAGACGTAGTAGTAGGTTCCGGCGTATGCCGGCGAGAATTCCACGACTCCCGCCTGTGTAGCCTGCCCGGCCACTACGCTCGGCGCCGCCGGAGTGTTGGCGGTCGCGTTGGCCGAAGTCCACGACGATCCCGGAACCGTCGAGATATAGAACGGGTGACCGGTTGCGTCCACGACGAACTGAACCCTGTCGTTGACTCTTATCGTTATCGTCGGGTTGCTCTGCGTGCCCGTCAGACCGGGTCCGCTGATCGTGTAGGCGCTGGAACCGGAGGCGCTGACCGAGTACTTGATTACGTTGTCGTACGAGAGGGATTGCGATGGTGTCCCCGAGCCGCGTAGCACCGAGGTCGTATCCAGCGCGCCGAGCACGCCTGCGCGCTGTCTTTCCGTCTCGAAGGTGACGAGGTCGAAGGAGACGCCCTCCATGTCCGTTTCGTCGAAGGTTGCGGTGGACGAATTTTCCCATGCGTAGTTGAGGGGTGATTGCCCGCCGTACGTGTAGTAGCCGGTGGAGATTGACTTTGATACACCAGTGGTTGGTTCAGCCTGCTGGATGCGCACGTTGCCGGCGGTGATCGCCTTTTGCTGTCTGATGTTGGCTCCGCTGACCGGAGCACCAAGGAAGTTTACCGTGTCCGTCGTCTTGTAGTTGACGGCGACCTTCGTTCCGCTAAGTTCCTTTGGGGTGAGCCCGGCGGAAAGCTTGATGGCCGCTGAGTCGTTCTCGTACAAAACTCCCTGGGACGTCGCGCCGAGCGACGACGTGTTGTTCAGGGCGGACGTGTCGGCGTCCAGGAACATCAGCACCCACGGAGAATCGGTCGGAGTCAGCGAGGTGTCGCTCTGAGGCGCGAATCCGGTCGTCGCCGACTTCGCCGAATACAGGGACTTGCGGAACAGGACTACGTCGCCGGCCACGTAGGCCTGCGTCGAACTCCATGCTCCCTTGTACTGTGGCTTTAGTAGCTCTACATTCAGAACCGGCATTTACTGCTCCTGTTTCGTTTTTTACCGAAGATGTTACATGTACCGCATTTCCATGGGGTAATGCTGGTATTGAGGCAGCGAATACCCAGTGGAGAGGCCGTAATCCGATTGGTTGTTCTGGTAACCGGAGATGAAGCTTCTTCCGTCCCTGTAAACCCACTGCACCGTGAAAAATGCGCTCGTGGATGCGGTGTGATGTCGGTAGAGAATGTCGACGAGTCCCTGTCCGAAGTTCGGCAGGTACGAGGTGATTTCTCGTGCGGGGAGGTTGGAACCCCATTGTTGGTCGATTCTTCTGTCGACTCCCGCCTGACAGAGAACCCCGCCGCCCCAATACCCGGCGGAGGCGTAGCGATCCTGGCCGGTCGTCGGGTCGGTCGCCTTGAAGAAGGCGTAGCACTGCCCCGAGGAATTGTCGTCGGTCGTGCTGTGGAAGTTTCCGAAACCCCACACGTATCGCATGTTGCCCTGGAAACCCGCCGGCAATCCTGTGACCTCGATTGGTGTCGAACGATGGGTTGCGTCGTTGAAGAAACCGAGCTGTTGGTTCCTGTTGTCGCCCCACGCATACAGGTACCCGTCCGTGGTGATTCCCCACACCGACACCCAGCACCCGCCGTCCATGACGTGGATCGATGCCCAGGTTCTGTTGTCAGGGCATACGACCTCGAGGAACACCGGCTGGGTCTGTGCTCCGGTTGAGCCGCCGAGCCCCAGGTTTCCTCTCTGTCCGCGGCCGCATGTGTACAGCCTGCCCGCGTTGGTGAGCACGAGCGTGATGCAGTTGATTTGCGCAGAATTGTGGCTCCACGGCTGCCAGATTTGGCGCACCCTGTCGCCGGTGACGGCAGTCTCGATGACCGTTTCAAGCTCGGTCAGACGCGTCGGAACGTTCAGCTGGGTTGTGTTGTTGCGGCCGAACGTGTTCGACAACGGATAACCGCAGCCCCAGATTTGCCCGTTGTCCAGCCATGCAAACCACGTGTTGTCGTTGGTGGTGTAGATGTTTCTCCAAGAGAAACCGACGACCTTCGCCGTTGTTCCCCACTGGGTGTTTCCGATCTGGACGAAGGTGTTCCTCGTGGTCGTGTCGTTCTGCCCCAAAATTCCAGAGCCGTTGAAACCGCAGCCGAATAGTCGGCCATCGAGCGTTCGGACGATAACGGTTTGGTTGGGGTTGTTGCTGACCATCGAATCGGCTGTCACCATCCAAACGCCGGTCGCCCTTCTTCCTGTGGCTGGTCCGAAGTAGCTCATCCTGCGGAACACGGTGCTTCTTGTCGAGTTGCCCTCGCCCCACTGGCCGCTCGTGTTGAACCCGGTCCAGTAGAGGTTGCCCTTCGTCGTGACGAAGCAGGCATCGTAGGCGGATGAAGTAACGTAGGCCACGTACTCGTCAGAGTCGAGTGCCGTGTCCATCTGGCAGTACTGGAAGGTGACCGTGTAGCGGGTTCCGGGATACGTCGATGTGCTTATCTGGTCGTCGTAGTGGTTCACTCCGAGCACGCCGGCGTAGTTGTAGCCGGACACCTTTATGTTTTTGCGGTCCGGGCAAATGAAGAAGAACGGTCTTGCTCCAGTTACGGCGCCGTTACCCGGCTTGATGTCGAAGGCCACGTGGGAGAAATATCTTCCGAACTGCTCGCCCGGGTACCAGACGGTCGTGCCGTCCGAGACAGCCGAGGTTCCGACGTATGGGGTCGAGTTCGGTCGGCCGGATCTTGGCTTCCATGCCGGAAGCGTGCTCTTTCCCGTGCTGGTCAGCACGAGGCCAGGCTCGCCGTATGGGACGCCCGAGATGCCGGATGCGGTACGCACGACGACGGAGTTTGTCGGAGCGTTCGCGAGCGCCGAAGAACCGACGAGATCGAATGATGCCGCATCGGCGTCGAACTGGCCCGCGGAGGCGTAGGTCTTGTCGGCCTTGCACACATACACGCTGTTTCCGTTGAAGCCAACGTCCAGCGCCTTGAACGACGAGATGGACGCAAAGTTGCCCACCCAGTTGAAGCGGACTTTGCCGAGGTTTACTGTTGCCATGTTTTATCTGTCTCCTATGCCAATTGCAGGATTCCTGCCGAGGTCACCGACACCGCCATGCTTGACGGGAGCAATGTTTCCTCAACAAATGTACCACAATCGTATGTTTCGTCGGTGCCCGTCGTGGCCGTCAATTCACCCGTCTGGTAGTTGATCGAGAAGCCCAAGAATACCGGACCGACTTCGTGGACTCCTGTCGTGGTCTTGAAACTCAGATACTTGGACGAGGTGCTGTAAGTTGCCTGACCGGTCGCAGCCGAACTCAAAGCCGAAATCGTCGCCGCTGTGTCGGCGGCTGTGTTTGTCAATAGTGCTCCGAGAACGCTTCCGGTCGCCAGGTTCGTGTACCTGAGGCCCGTAGCCGTTGACGAGTCGGCCTGGACGAACGCGTTGTTGCTGCCGACCGACAGAATGCTCACCGCATCGTTCGCCGTGCCGACGATCAGGTCGCCCTTGGCGTTCGCAATGCTCTGGGCAATGACATCCGAGCCATCGACCTGTATCTTCGACGAGGCGTATATCTCCGCCGCGTAGCCCTTGTCGATCTCGAGGGTGTCCAGGACGGCATCGTTGAAATCGATGACCTGCGTCGGCTTTACGTCGAGGTCCTTGAACAGCTTCCATCTTCCGTCCGTCGCGTCCTTCGTGAGACCCGAGTACTTGGCTCTCGCCGAGACGGTTGCGGTTCCGGTTGTTCCGGTTGACGCGAAGTTTGCCGTCTCGATGGCGAACGTGAACGTCGTGGCGTCTGGGGTGCCCGTGATCAGGTGCGTTCCGTTGAGGGCGGCGATTGAGCCGGCAATCGTGACGAAATCTCCCTCTTGGAATGTGTGGGCGGCCGACGTCTCAATCGTTGCGACATTCGAGGCGACGGCCCTGGTCGAAAGGTTCCTTACGATCGGGGTTATCGGGAATGCCGCCTCGCCCACCAGCGCGAAGTCGAGTGAGTTCGCCGAGTTCGGTGAAGCGACGAAAATCATCGGGTCGCTGACCGCGAGGTTGTTCGTCTCGAAGGTCGTTCCGGTTCCTGCGACCGTGATCACGCCCTGAATGTTTACGTTGCCAGTGATTTCCGTGTTGCCGGCGACATTCAGGTTTCCTTGGACTCCGACACCGCCGACGACCGTCAATGCGCCAGTCGATGGGCTCGTCGACTCCGTTGCAATCTCAATGTGCACGTTCTGGTCCGGCACGATTGTCATCTGGATTGAGTTGTCGCTCAGACCACCAGCCCCAAAGATAATCTTGTTTTCCGTACCGTTTGATCCGGTTGCAAGAACCAAGTTGCCAGCACCATCTGTTCCGACTGGTGCATCCATGAAGATGTATCCATCATGCGCGCCGGTGATGGTGAACTCCGGGTCATCAAAGTTCTCGGAGGTGATTCCCATGTCGATCCAGCCGGCGTTATCCGTACCAACATCTGCGTACGCAAGGAAGTCGGTCGACGAGTTGCCCTGGGTTCCGATGTTGCGGAACGCAATTTGTGCGTAATCATCAACGTCGGTCTGGAACACCGCGATCGGGTTTGTCAGGGTGGTGGCGAAACCCGCCGCTCCGTTACCTACCGCGAGGAACTCGAGACCGGTCAGGTTGATGTCTCCCTCAACGCTCAGGTCTCCGGCAACATTGATGTCACCAGTGACCCCGACGCCACCCACGACCGTGAATGCTCCCGTGGTCGGGTTGGTTGATTCTGTATCGATTTCGATGTGTACGTTCTCGTCGGGCGTGATCGTCATTTGTTCCGTGCCGCTGGCGAAACCACCGGCCGCGAAAATGATCTTGTTGCCGGTTCCCTTGTCGCCAGTAGCGAGCACGAGGTTTCCCGACCCGCCAAGTGCGGCGGCATTTGCTTCCGCCTCGTAGAACAGGTACGCCGTGTTGCCACCGGTGAGGGTGAACATCGGGTCGCCGAAATCTTTTCCGGTGACACCGAGCGATAACCACCCATGGTCGTCGTTTCCGTCGGCCGAGTAGGCGATGAAGTCCGTCGACGATGACGGATCCTTGTGGCGGAAGGCGATTTGGGCGTACGATTCTTTGTCCGTTTGGCCGTCGTCGTACTGTACCGCTAGTGCGGCGTTGGTAATCTCGGCGTCCGCCACCCCGTCGCCGTTGATCAGCGTGTTGACGTTCGCACCGATTTGATGGGTGCCGACGCTGTTAACTTTCAGCAGGTTCGTCCACTGCGGATCGGTTCCGTTTGTGGTGAGAATCTTGTCCGCGTTTGAAGCCTGCGCCGGGAGGTAGTCGGCTCCAAGAGCAAACACATCCCAATAGGCACTGTCCCCGAGGAAGGTGCTTCCACCGGTGTGCGACGCCGTCGCGATGTATGTCGTTATTCCGTCCTGCACGAGGTCGTTGACCTTGTACTGCGTGCCCGAGGCCCAGACGCCCTTCCACGCGATACCCTCGCCGAACTCCGATAGTTTCTCGGATGCGTAGTCGGCATCGAACTGACCCGACGTGTGGCGCTGGTTGACGATGTATGTTGACGATCCGTACCTGACGAGTACGTTCTTTTCGAGAACGGTGTCTGCTGTCCAGTTGCCGACAAATTTTAGTCCGCTGCGAAGGACCGACCACGGGTTCCCTGGCCCACCGGCGGCCGGATCGGTGCCGGCGGCAGCGTTCGCCGTCGCCTTGTACTCGATGCCACCTATCGTCACTACGTCATTGATGTAGTACTCGTCGGTCGAAACCCATGACGCAAATTGGCGAGCGCCGTCGACGAACACTTCCCACTCTTCGGCGGAACCAGTGTTGCCCGGCTTGATCCCCGTGCTGTCGATTTTCGCTATGTAGACCCGGCCACCGAGTTTGACGATGTCGCCCTCTTGGTATTCGGTCGTCGAATTCCAGTCGCCCTCAAAGCTGAAACCCTCGAGGAATTTTTCCCAAAGCTCGTCGTCGTCGTCCGGCTCAACTCCCTCGGAGTGGCCGATCGCGTTGTAGAGCAATCCGCCGTAATTGACGACGTCGCCAATGATGTAGCTACTTGCCTCACTCCACTGGCCTCGGAAGTTGAAACCCCTGAGCATGAGCGACCAGTGGGTCGTCGTCGTCGGAACGGTTCCCGCGGTGTTCGTGGCGTTCTTGTAGACGTACAGGTTGCCACCGAAGCGCACCACATCGTTGACCTTGTACGTGGTCGCACCAGCGTACTCGCCAAGGAATTGCAGGCGAATTCTCCCAAGATCGATTAGCTGTGGCATTACGACACCTCCATAATAAGATTAGACGATGTAGCCGTTTCCCAAGTGAAATCCAGATACTTTTTAGAAGATAGCCAAATTTGGTAGTCGTCAAGACCGTAACTAATAGGGTCGGCGGCCGGGTCGGGTATGGTAATTATCTCATCATTCTCTATGACCTCAAAGTAAGCCACCCCGGTTGCGGGATCGTACTTCAAACCGTAGAAAACACGCCCGTAAACCTTGGACAAAGTGTCGGGGTTGACAAAGATGGGGACGTCCATGTTCGCGTTTGCCAGGGTGTCAACGGGCTGAGACGGCATCTGCTACCTCACTCAATGATCTTGTCGTTCCTGAGCCCTGTGCAGGCAAAGGAGACGTTCTGGTTGGATGATTTCACGTAAAGGGCATGATCGTCTGCGAGTTGCAGTTTCTTCGTCTCGAATGTCGTGTTCCCGCTGACCACCTGATCCTTGACGAAATACATGAAGGACGTTTCCGGCGCACCGACGGCTTTCGCGTACACGGACACCCGAGCGTCGCCGAGCCCCTTGTTCGCGCACACGACCGACACGAAATAGTCGTAATCGGCGCTCTCCGCCAGAATCTGCGTCTCAGTGTTGGTGGAGGGGGTCGTGTTTCCGAGGTAGGCGACAGGCATCAGTCGCTACCCATCATCCACGACGCAATCATCGCGCTGGAACCTTCGTCGCCGCCGCCAGCGCCTCCGCCCGGCGCCTTGGCAATGAATTTTTGTTGGGCGGCAACGTAGGTGAGAACCATGAGGTTCGTCGCCCCAGCCGGGTCAATGGCAACACCATTGATTGTCGCGACCCCGTTGATTGTGGCGTCGCCAGAGACCTCGAGGTCTGTAAGTATTCTTTGTTTGGCCATCGGTTATCCAGTTACGACTACTCGGAAAGCCCCCGTAGATGGAGCGTCAGTGAATGAAACCGTGATCGTGTTCGTGTTCGTTCTCACCACATCGGCAAAAACGGTGTCGAATGTTGCGACATCATAAATCTGAACGCTCACGTCGCGTGTACCAAAGTTGTGATCGATCGTATACGAATTGAGAATTCCGTCTCCGATTGTTTGCGATGCAACTCTTCCAAGAACAGGTGTGCTCGTGCTGAGAACTCCAGCTGTATAGCCGAGGTTCGTCCTCGCATCCGATGCCGTGCTCGCGCCGGTGCCGCCGTGCTCGACCGCAACGTCTGTTGCTGACCAAACGCCAGTCGCAATCGTTCCGAGAGTGGTAATTGATGTTTGGCCAACGTACGTTGAGGCAATGTCAACCGAACCGGTCGTTACGCTGATCCTGTCAGCGGTTCCCACAACGTCGATGGTGTTGCCATCTTTCGTGAGACCGTTTCCTGCGATGCTCTGGCCGGCCGATGAAAATTGTGTGAACTCAAGCGAAGTCGTTCCAAGAACTATCGGACGGTTCGTTGTCAAAACCCACCCGGAATCGGACCAGTCATCGCCCTCTTCAACAAAGACGAACATTCCCGGACCGACTTCGTCGTCGCTGTCGGCATCACTTGCTCTTACCCAGCCGCCGACTGCCTTCGCAATATAGATGCCGTTGTCGGCCATAATGTTTTGACCAATAACAAGAACGCGATCGTCTTGCACCAACTGCACGCCGTCGATTTCCGGAAGACCAGCAAGCGGCGACATATTGTTGTATACGAGCGCTCTGACTGATTCCTTAACATCAAGACCAGTCCTTGCAGCGTCTACGTAATTTTTTGTTGCTGCGTCTTGCGGATTTTGTGGTTCAGCAAGACCGGTAATTCGCACGCCGTTGAAGTTGACATTCAGTGTCGGCGCAGACATTTGGTCCAAGCGGTTTGCGCGAACACGAAGGTCGGTGTAATAGAGATTTGTGTCGCCCTCAACAAGGTCATCCGTGTCATGATTTGCGATCGACGAGACCGTTCCGGTTACGTTTCCTGTGACGTTTCCTGTGACGTTTCCGGTGAGATTTGCCGTAATCGTTCCGGCAGAGAAGTCGCCTGTTGCGTTTCTTTTGACTATTTTTCCGGCCACATTCGCCGCTGTTGAATCATCGAGAATTGCCTTGTCCGTATCGGACATGAGACCAGAAACAGAAGTTGTCGCATTCGCGATGGAGAGCGAGAAATTGCCAGACGCTTCAGTTGCTGTCAGAGCTGTAGTGTCGGAAGTAATGCCTCTTACGAGTTTGCGCCACGATCCAGAAGGGCTGCCCGTTGGAATGAAGTAGTACTTGAGTGTGCCTTCGGTCGAATTGAAATAAACGCGGCCGTTGAAATTCCCCGTTAGCGGGTCTGTGTCAAGGACCTGAAAGCGACCATTAAGAATTTGATTGCTATTGAGGTCAAGGTTTGTTACGAACTTTGTGGCCATGCAATTTCCTTAGGTTAGATAGGCGTAACCGGCGAACGCCGATGTAAAGTTTACACGAATTTCGAGGTTGGAAACGTAAGTGATTTCTCCGATGACTACCGTGCCGGCGCTGTCAACGACAACGATTGACGGTCTTCCCCCGAGTCCGTGATTAATGATCCATTCGGCAGAAGGGCTTGATTGGACGTGCTCATATCGAGTCACAATCGCTCCGGCCGTATAGAATGGCGCCGGCCAACCAGCTTCTGTCTTTGGTCCAAAATACCTTTGGGTATCAAGGTCGATGTAGAAGTCGCCGGGCTTTCCGACGTCGTTATCGGGGTCTCCGTATCCCGAGAACCAACCACGACCCCGTGCGCCGTACGGGCTGTGAAGCTGAACAATGACTTTGTTCGGCTCTACTGTCACGTAATTCGTTGTCATCTGGTTACCTCATAAACGAACCTAAACTCCCCCTCGAGGAGTCTCGAAACATACCCGTCTTCATTGATTATTTCAATGTCGTACACGCCGCCATTTGTCAGTGCCGATGTCGCCGCACTTGTCATAAGAATTTGCAGATTGTTGTATTCAGTTCCCGGGAAAGGCTCAACCGAATCTGGATTTATTTTCAGACCAGCATTTTCTGTGGTCAAGCTCGCAATCACAGTAGAACTTTCAAGGGTCCTTCTCACCTGCATTCTTGCGGTATGGCCTCTTAGGTCAAACGGTTCATAGGTTCCACCCGTGGGATCCGCGGCAAGATCGGGTTGCTCAACCTGAATGAGCAGGTTGAGCACGGCCCCCTGCTGACAAACAATGTTGTAAGTTCCGGCAATCATTGACAGGCACCTCTAACTACTACTTCAACCCATTGTAGATTAGGGCGCCTGCCAATGAGGCGAAGGACTTCAGAGAACTGACGCTGAATCCTTATTCGGACCAACTTTCTTCAAGCCGAACGCAGCGGCAACCGACAATGCGGCAGCAGTAGCTCCGATTTTCAGATTATCGTTGTCGACCAGGGCGTCGAAAGAGCTGCCTGCGGCAACCCAAGCACCAAGATAGGCGGTCAAAAATGCAGTGACTGCCCGCTCCGCTGTGTCTTTAATGAATTTTGCACTCATGTTTTTCTCCTAGGCTGAATTGAAATTGCATTCACCGGACGTGATCATTTCCTCCGCTGATCGAAGCATTCCCAGTGCAAGCCAAGGCGTCAAACTTGATGACACGGTGACGTTTAGGTCTGTTCCATCCTCGTTTACAACTTCGGCCACCAACAGAAAGTTGCTGATTACCGTGGACGGGAGTATCTCCCGAACAAGCTGTTCAAACAATCCGTCAAGTGAGCTTTCTTCGTTGTCGGCCATGAAAGCCTCCAGTACTAAAAGTATACCCCAAATACGTTTCGCGTATGTCTTACGGTTGGAATGCGGTCATTTGGTGCGTAACCAAAACCCCCAAGGGTTTTGCGTATGAAACCGCTTCCATAACAAGCGGTGACGACTCCCCAATCAAAGTAAAGTCCCCCCCGAAAGTTTGATTATACGGCGAAGTCAAGTTGATGACCCACGGTTCGACATCGTAGTCGTAATCGACTGTCAAGGTTTGTGAACCAAACAACATTTGTTTCGCCGCCTCTTTTACGGCGTTGATCGTTCCAGCAAAACCGCCGTAGTAGCCAGTGTAGGCCTGCCATCTTAAAAGTTGAATTTGCAGTTCGCGGGAAAATTCCGGCGGAGATGTGTCGTTGGAACTTGAAAGCAAAAGTCTGTCTGTTCCATCGAGCGCGCTCTCGTCAAGAATGAAAGGGTCAGGAATGTAATCAGGAACAAGCTGAAATCTAGAAATCGGTTTTGTAAACGTAAACACCAGCAGCCACAGAAGGGTCACATAATCGGCCACGGTCGGGTCAACCAATATGCTCTTGGTATCGGGGTTGGCCGGGGTGTAACCGCCCTGAATATCAAGATAAATAAATTTTCTCATGTAATCAAAAGCAAGGTCAAGATGACCGGAGGCGACGTCCATATATCGCGTCATCAAGATATCGGGATTTAGGTTGGCGGAATTTTCAATATCTTTGTCGATCAGCCAATGAGGCAAACTTTTTCCCAAATCCGCCAGAACGGTGTTATTGAAAAAGAAGTCATAGTAACCAACCAAAACAGGGGACGAAAAATAAAATTCTTCTATAGATTCCGTCGGGTCGAAAGAAATCTCAATGTTGTAAGAGGCAGCCAAATTTGTTCCCGGGGTTTTGAAATACGGCACCCGCACAACGGTCCATTTGAAGTTTTGTACGGTTGAGCCAAAGTTGGAGGAAGCTGGGTAGATGTTTGTATTTGATGTAATGTCGACAGTTTCTTCAATGTCGACCTGACCATAAACGTCTTCTGTGATTTTTACAGTGACAGAACCACCCGATTCCATCCGTACAGCAAAAAAGAAAGACATTTCCTTGTTCAGGTCGCTTTGCGGGGTTGAAATTGAGGAAAGCGTGAGCTTGTTCGTCAGCAGGGGATCGGTTTGCTTGAGTGCAAGCTGCCTAAAACCGTTAGGCCGAAACGAGGAAAATCCGCTGTTGCTTACCGTCAGATTTTGCGTGCTCCAAAGTCCGTCGCCATTTACGGCCGTGAGTTTGGCTTGAGCCTCGGTAAGTCTGTTGAATGCTCGCATTGCCTATGCAACCGTTACTTCAACTGTGGCTTTCGGTAGGAGTCCTGCGTATGTCGGCGCGTAACCAATCAGTTGCGAACCGCTAGTTGATTCCGCAAAAAGCAAGCTGTTTCCCGGGTCCGTATCTGGATAGCTGGGAATTGATCCCGTCACCTGAAACACGTACGCAACGCCGGGCACTTTGGACGCCTTTACGACGACATCAAAAATTCTCACGACGGAATCCCACTCTGACCAGTTGTCGGGGGAAATGTCGTCCTCGATGGATGTTTTGAGGGTTTCAATCACGTCGGCCACCAAATAACTTGCGTCGGCTTTGATTGAGATTACAAACTTGATGTCGTATGTCCAAACATCCAAAATTTTGAAAGAAAGTCCAGCAACGATTCGTTCTTCGAGAGCATCACGAATTTCTTGCTTGAGTTCCATGCTTACCGGTTTGCCACCTTCACCACAAACAAAAACTACGAAATGACCCGGTTTTGGATTGCCTTCAATTTCAAACAAATCGAGTTTCGTCAGATTGATAACATCGGCCGGCCCGGTTGCCGGCACAGAAACTACGTTGCCCGTTATATTTAGATTGTTGCCCGTAAAAGAACCCTGGTATGTTCCGGACTTAAAATTTGCGTAGTTTGGGTCCCCGTATGGCGCCTCATCGATGTTGCCGTAATACTCCGGAGTCAAAACCCTGTAAACGGGATCGGCTCCGCATGCTGCGCTAAAACTGGCGTTGGTCGCAATTGTTACGTTTGTTCCCGAACCGGAAATGGTAGACGTTATTCCAGCGTCGAATTCGATCGCCTTTGCCAGATCGTAAACGCGACAACGTTTTACCCCGGAGAACGTTGTGAGAATAAAATTTTGTACCTGGTTGGCCGTGGTCAAAACCCTTGAAAGCGACTGTAGGTATGTTGTTCCCCGAGCAAGATACTCATCCGATGTCTCGTCTCCCGCACCTTGCGAAAGGCTGCCCGTTGTTTCACACAGAAAGATCGTCGAGCTCGGTTCGCCAATGCTCAAATTGGTTCCTATAGGAATCGCTGGTATGACTCCGGCCGTAAGTGATCGAACCAACGCGGCAACGGTCGTAGACGAAGAACCGGCGGTTACGGTCTGCGTTGTTTCAAATGCGTATTGCGTTTGTGAGTTTCCGTCGTCATAATTGAAAATTACCGACGTTCCGGCTGGTACGGTGCCGCCATTTTCTGAAACCGTGAACAGAACATCAATTTCCGCAAATGTTGCCTCAAGTCTTTCGAGACCGTGAAGCTTTAGGATTCCCTCCATCAAACCGTCTGGCAGACGATTAATTGCACCAATTGTGGTTGATCCAACGTACGAAAAAGCCTGCATCAAAGCGTCTTCCAGCGTTCCCGCTCGCAGGTTTAGTTCTGGGAGGCTGTTTCGGCCGTATTCGACGGCTTCTTCATAAACTTCTTGCGGACTTTTATCGTCAAGCGTCAAGTCTATGTATCGTGAAAAATCTACCGAACCCATGATTACCCGCTTACCCTAATTGAAACACCAACCCGACCTTTGTTGTCGACGTCTTTCAGTTCAAAATTTTCAATAATGATTTCTGGCCAGAACTGCGTCAACACTGCGCGCGCCTCCAAAATGTTACTAGGTTCAAACGTCGGATCGGTTATACCGAAGGTTGGCTCAAGGGGAAGTTCGCCGCGATGTGTATAAACCGCGAACGACACAACCTGAGCCTTGCTTTCAAGTGACCCGTCTGTATGGGACGCAACAGATCCATTGACAATCCGAAACGGAATTTTGAAAGTTGCCATATACCTATTTTGCCATTTCTTTTACGAGCGCCGTTGACGATCAGGCCGGTGGCGGGTGCGCCACGTGGGAGTTGTACCTGTTCGTCAAGGCGGTTAGGGCTGTTTGGAGGCTGTTGATTTGAGTTTGAAGAATGGTCACCTTTTCGTCAACGTATTGCTTGGTCGTCGCATCGGTTGCGACCACCGGGGTGCCCGTATTTTGAAGAATGTTTGTTGCAATAATTTTACCCAAAATAACTACGTCGTCGTTTCTGTTTTCCAAAAAAGTGCAAAGCACCGCACTGCCAACCGTGGGGTACAATCCAACGACTTTGCACGGGCCAAAATTGATGTTTGTGAGGCCGCCTGTGAGGCTGGGTATGGATACGTACACGCCCCCAGACGTCCTTGTTACCTTCCCAATAAACACCCCGGTTGGACGACCAGGCGCAGAAGATCCCTTTTGGGGGTTGAGTTTTAAGCCTTGACCGTGATTGATTTCTGTCATTGCTGTGAATCCTTAAATCTTGCAAAACTTCTAGTCCCCGGCCTGATACCGACCAACGGTTTATTTTTTTTGTCTTTTTCTGTTCTTTGGGGACTCTTGAAACTTACCTCCACCGGAGTGTTTTCGCCCTCGTTGAACGAAACAGAATTGACCAAATAAAGACCGGAAAAAAATGTCGGGAATGGCCCGACCAATACGGTATGACCAGGGCGCAACAAGCACCCATTGGGTCTGGCAATCGAACATGAGCCGTCCGCTTCAAAAACGTCGTTATCTGACTGCCTGAAAGACGGGTTTTCTATGAGCCGAAACCTGTCTATGCAATCCGGAATATCAGATTTTTGAACTTTTAGGTCGGCGATCATATATGGCGGCACGTAGCACAACGGAATAAAATTTTTTGCATTCGGCTTGTAGCCAATTCCTGTAAATGGTTGTCCGTTGCTCGGGTCAGTGCCGAATGAATACGCACCGAATACGCCCATGAGGTGTTTTTCTGACGCATATATTAATGTTCCGTCCATTTCAAAACAAACAAAGTTTGCATCACCGGCGGTTCTTGTCAGCACATCCCATAGTGAGTCGTCGTTATCTTTTGTTTGAGCTTGCACAATGGTTTGTGGTTTATTGGTTTTTTGTTCCCCGTAGAATGAAAGGCCAAAAGCAGCAGCAGATTTTTTTGCCAGCTCATACCCGTTTGGGGCTTGCAAATTTTTTGCGGTCTTTTCTCGTTTCATTCTTTGCACGGCTCGGCTCCGGAGTTTTACGTTCAAAACCGGGATGCCCGATTCGCTTTCGACCTCAATTACTGCAACTTCGTATTCTCGACCGCGATACTTTATGACCCGGCGAGTTACGAAATAATTCGACTCCATTAGAGAAAAGTCGTTGTCGACAAGTTTAAGGGAAACCTCTGTGGTCGCCCCAATGTCGTAACTTACAGAGATGGACGTCAGGCGTTCCGCAATTGAGATGGCCGCCTCAGACGTCGGGGGTATTTCCGGAATGGATATGAGCTCGCCCAATCTTTTGGGTTGGACTACCGTCGCTTTGGCTAATTTACCGGCCGGGTCCAAACCAGACTGATAAGCCTGGAATGGAAAAGGTAAAAAATCAACAGTCGACAACCCCTCCTCGTTTACGCCTGCACGCTCTGCGGCTAGGATGGTTTTTTGAACGTATCCGCTTGCCTCCGACAATTTTATTAGATATTTTGTCGCGGTTTTTACGTCGGCGAAAAAACCCAAATGTGACCCGGTTTGCTGGAACAAAACCTCTGCTTGTGCATTGGTCAACTGTTTTCCGTCGGTGTTCAATGTTGGAATTCCAACTTGAACTGTCCGAACGCGATCACCGATGGTCACCTTTCTTGCTATGGAAATAGATTTAAGGGTTTCTAGTTGCTTGGGTTTCTCCGGATTCGGCACACGTAGAAGCAGGTTGATGTTTCCATACAAAAAAATATCCGCTTCTTTTACCTTCGCCGCCTCAGCGGTCGGATAATACGGGAGTGGTGAATTGCTAGCCATTTAGATCACCCCCCAGTTTCTTGAGGATTCTGCTTCAAGCCGGAGACAGTGCCTGTGCTATAGGCAGACAATCTTGGGAAGGTGTCTTGGGGTGTCGTCACTATTTTGCTTGCAACTTTGTCTGTCGGCACACCATAAGAAATCGGTCGTAGAAAAACAAATTTTGTGCTAAGTGGCGCAAACTCAACAAAACTCAAACTTGCACTTATTCTCGTGCTTGGCCCGTTTATCTTCATTCGTTCCTGATTGAAGGTGAGATCCTCGATGTACCAGTTTGTCGAAGATATGGATGGGGGCATATCGATGAAACGAACCGGAATCGCGTCATCGGCCATCTCTTGCAACAGCTTAAAATCCGAGTCAATCGGCTTTGAAATTCCGTCCGAAAGGATCGTCAGCGGTGCATCAAAACTAAAACGACGCAATTTTCCGGATTTTACATCCATAATCGGGATGTCATACGGACGCTCGACCTCGTTCATCTCCGGACCGTAGCCCTCGTGTTGGATCGGGAGCGGCCTGAAAGGAAACTGAAAAGATTTATTGGCGCCGGCAATCTGGGTAATGGTCGGCGGATTGCCCTCCGTTTTGGCAGCCGTACCCGCCCGCCAATTCGTCAGCGTCACGTTCACGTTCAAAGTGATGATTGTTCTGCCAGTCGTTGCCAAATTTGACATTGCTTACGTCCTCTCTCGTATGTCGCGCATGGCTTTTTCCTGGGCACGAATTGTTTTGGCCACCAGCTGGTCGACGTTCATTCCCGGCGATGGGTATACGTTTACGTTTACCACGGGAGCCATCGGTGTTGTTCCGCCCATGGATTCCGCTTTTGTCGAATACGTATCCCCCGTCTTGGGCACCACATGCAAGTGGCGATTGGCATTCACTCCGTGGAATTCTGCAAAGCCACCCCCGCTGCGAACCATTTTTGCGTACTGACCAAGATTTTGACCGGTCAGGTCGTATGCCGCCCCCGACGCGTGATCCGAGCTTGGCGAACCGAGATTGAAAGTTCTGTACGAGCTCGTGATTGTTCGCTTGCCGGTCAGTCTGCCATCCATTGCGGCATGCGCACCCAAAGTCGACCGCAGTCTCCTTGAAACCGATGTGTCGCCGAATTGTTTTGCTCGCGGGGTTTTGGTGTCATCACCAGGAAGCAACGTAAACGTTCCCCCACTATCAGACTTCGCTTTCAAACCTCTGGTCCACCAATCTGGAACGTCATTATCCCACCAACTCGGTTTCTTGTTGAGTCCATTGGCTACTGCCGCCGTGAGCTGAAGTTGAGTTTCTTTCTCTAGTGTAAGCTTTGTGAAAAGTTCTGTTGTGTCTCGTTTCGTGAAAGAACCTCCGGCAAATATGCTTCCTGGCTCGAAACCAAGGGCTCTCTCGATCGCGTTCGCCGCTTCGGCAGGAGTCTTGTTGGCAAGATTGCCGTATTTCAAAAAGTTTTGCATCTTGTCTATTCTTCCCTGGTCTCCGCTCCTGAGAACCGTCGCAATCGCCCCCTCTACGTTTTTCATTGCCTGAGGGCCGCCCAAAATCTCTTCCTGGCTCAACATTCCACCGATTTGCGTGGCGCCGATTCCTGCCGCATCAGCTATGGCAGGAGTCAAAAACTCCTTGTTGATTGCGTCTTCCATTTCTTTTCGTTTATCTGTGGGCATATTTTTTGCGCCCCCCAGTGGGCCTTTCGGGCCAAAGACATAATTGTCGCTCGATGGATCGAACATTTCGAACAGTGAGCCAAGAACTTTTGCTTGATTGTTCGGATATTTTGTTTGCAGGAACGTCACCATCTGACCGATCACGCTCCGGGCGGTGTCCATGTTCGGAGCACTGTTAAAAGCGTTTTGTGCCGAGTCGACAGCTTCTTCTAGCTCGGAATTCGTCTTGAAGTTTTCGAGCCTGTCCAAATTCTTGAGGACCACATCCTTGATCGCATTGTCAAGTTCTTTCGCCGTCAGTTTCATCGCTTTACCCAACGCGGTAATTTGTTCCTCGAGCGTTTTGGTTTCGTCGTAAAGGTCAACGCCCATCTTTGAGGCAAGTGCCATGATTTCTTCTTCGGTCATGCCGGTCGCCTGTGTTAGCCCGTCCATGGTCTTATCGAAACGGCCCATCACTTTCGTCGTGACCTTGAGTTGAAGCGCTGCGTCTTTATTTAATTTGTCGAAAAGGTCTTGTCGTGCATTCGGGTCTGCGAAGGCTCGATCCCTTTCCTCCACCGAAATGAGACCGTCCGTCACGAGTTTGTCGAGATACTTGCCTTGAGCGTCGGAGCCCGCACCTTTCATCTTTTTCATTTTTTTGACATTGGCTTCCGCCGCATCTATTGCGGCTTTCGAACTCCCCTCAACCATCGCCGCAGCGATCGGAACCAACATTGCTCCAGACATTCTTTTCTGGACGTCGTCGCGCATCTTCTTTTTGTTTTGGTCTGACTTCCACCAGCCAACAAGCCCACCCACGCCGGCGCCAATTATTCCTCCGAGGGCAGTTCCGATTCCGGGTATGAAACTTCCGATAAGGGCGCCTGTTGCTGCTCCGCCGACCATACCGGACATGACGCCACCCTTGGTTGTCTGCGATGACATTGCGGTTCCGATTCCCGCAACTCCGATACCGGCCAGTGGGGACATCATCATCAGACCAGCTCCCGCCTGCAGTGCGCCTTGTGCTTCTTCGGTGCCGTATTTATTCGCCAAATACGATCCACCCAAGCTCAATGCCATGTTCCCCAGTCCCATGTTTGCTTTTAGTGCAGACTTGACTGCTGCGCCCCTCTTGGCTTTGAAGGCGTTGGGATCTCCACCCTTTTCCACGAATGCTTCTTGCTGTGCCTGGATGGCTGCTCGATATCCCCCACTCATCAAACTGCCACCGGTGAGAGCCAAAGCAGTTTTTTTCAATCCGGCTCCTACGACCGCCGAACGATTCTTGCCGGCAGCTTTCATCGCTCTGTAGTACTGGCTTATGGACCCTTTGGCTGTTAGCGCGTTGCCTCGGAAGTTAGGGAACAAATTTGCTATACCCGATCTGAATCCCCCCATACCTCCCGTCAAGGCGGCTCCGGCTCCAGGCGCGACAGTCCCCGCGGGTAAAACCATAGGCTGCGGAACCATCACTGGCGTGCTTGGTGTCGACACGACCGGCATGAACGGATTTCTAACAGGGGTACCGGTACCAGGGAAGGGTTTTGCCGTGTTGGGAACAAAGCCTGGAAGATGGTGAAACGGGCCGGAAGTCTCCATTTGTGCTTGCCGTCTTTGCATCATGCGCATAAAGCCACTATGTTGACCGTATAACGGTGCAGTCGCATCAGTCACGATCGCATTACCAGCCGCCGGTTGCGGAAGATTCATTTTCGCAGTAACGGCGACATTTCGATTCATGTAATTTTGAAATGCCTCATCGGTCGCTATGGTATTTCTTATGACTTTTCCGGTTGTCGGATCGATGTATTGACCCTGCGCATTTTTCAGAATTGCATAATTTTGTCGCTGTTTGGTGGCGATCTGTGCGGCCATTCCGTTTGCGCCCGTTGCCGCCCCAAAGCGCATGTTAGCCTGCGCCGCTAACGACAACGCGCGTGCCGCACCCGACAACTCCACCGCAGCAAGCTGCTGTTTCTGTGCCGAACCTTGCAAATTACTGGCCGCGGCTGTTTGGTTTTGGGCTGCCGTATTTATTCCCCCCATGGCGCCCGCCAAGGCTGCGTCCGGACCCTGTGCGCCACGCATGGCAAAAGGTATGCCGGGCGTATTACCCATCGCCAGTCCATACGAACCGCGTAAAAACTTGCCTCCTATACCACCACCGGAACGCCGTCCCTTCATTATCGCCATGATGGCCCCAAGCACCGGCATGAATGCACCAAGCGGTCCGGCTTTTGACATAAGACCGAAAAAATCCCCGACAATTCTAATCAAAAGAGCCAAAGCATTGACGACCCTGTTGATTATGGGGAGAGCTTCGGTGAACATTTTTTTGAACTGGTGCGACATATCAAAAAACGCAGCCACAAGATTTTTTAGCGACTCACCGAATTCCAAAAATTTGTCCTTGTTTTCCACGGCTAGCGTGCTGAAATCCCGGATGTTTCTGCCAAAACCCTTGAATATCTCCGAAATCGGTTTACCGAACATATCAATGATGATCGTTCCGCCTTTTTGAAGCGGCCGAATCACGTCGAGGAATCTTCTCGTGTACCGCTCCATTGCTACAAACACCTTGTTGGTTCGAGCAAAAAATCCGTCAGCTGCAGGCAAATACTTTCTGAACAGGTTGACCGAAAAATCTGAAATCTTTTCGACTGCGGTTACTATCGCGTCGATCGCACTACCTTTACCAAAAGCGAGAAGGTCCGAGCTGATTCTTCTCATCGTCCTTCTGACAACGAGGAATATGTCAAACAGTGCTTTTTTGAACGGGTTCAAAAGGTCTTGACCGATGGAAGCCATCTCACCAAAAAGTTGGGTCATATATCCTTTGAATTGAGCAACCAAGGTCATTGACACTGCGTCTGCTGCACCAGTCACGCCCGCTTCTTTGGCTAGTGCGCCGGACTGTATGGCGGTCATCAGGTCCTTGGTGTCTTTTATTTTTCCGGAGCCTCGCAATTTCTTGAGTGCTTTATCAAACTCCGGACCGACTTGTGCGGCCGCAGCCAAAGCCTCTTTCGTAAATTTTGATTCTTTTTGCATCAAACCAAGAAAAGAAGCTGCGGCACTCAAACCCTTGGTGGTGTCTCCTGACGCGGCAGCAAAATCCATCATCGCCTTAAGGCTTGCCTGGGTTTGCGCCGTAAATGCCGAATTTTTGGTCACCGCCGCAAACGCCTGGTTCAGCGCAGTGATACCTGCCGTAGCCAGCGTCGAATCCGCGTACAGATTTCTTAGTGCCCCAGTCGCATCAGCGATTCCGGCTGCATGATTGTCTGATCCCTTGAATCTAAAAGCTTGCTGGGCGGCGGTCACCTCCCTAAACGCCGCCGCAGCTCCAAGCGCTGCTACGCCAACAGCCGCGAGCGTTCCCGCCAACGCCTGCATCGTGTAGTTGTAAGCTTTGGCAAGAAATCGACCAGTTGCAAACACAAGGTTCACTGACGCGAGCGCCGCGGCCGTAATCACGAATTCAATGCCCATACCGATAATCGTGAACATGAGGACGCGGGCGGTTTTCTGGAAAATTTTTGCAGCGGTGTTGAGTTTGCCCATCTGTCCCTGAAGGGTTTTCACTCCCTTGCCGGCACCAATAAGACCGGCAGTCACCTTCTGGTTCTCGCCACGCATGATCCGCATTGAAGCGGCGTTATGCTTTGTGGTCCTGTTTAGATTTGCGAGAGCCGCTTGTACGGCAGCAATAGACGCAACATCCTTGACGTCTATATCGATTACTATTGATACGCGTTCGTCAGCCACCGATGACCTCAGCTACCTACTAAATACGGGCTAATACCCCTGTGCTTCGCGTTCGGCGGCGAGCCGATCCGCCTCAATAACTTTACCACAGGCCACCAAAATGAGCCATTCGTCAATACTCACATTGAGAATGTCGATTGGACTAGCCCCAAACACCTCACTCAACCTTGCCGCCGTTATGACGCGGTTGTCTTCAGCTAGATCGTCTAGGACTGTATCGTAGGGTTTTCGGTACTCTCCACGGAGTCGCCGTAACCGGAAGCATCAATGATTGCAAGTGCGGCTGATTCAACGTGCGGATCGAGGCCGAAGAAAGCCTGGATTGCATCAGGAATTGCTCGCTTTGTTTGCGTCATTTCAAGAACGGCCGGCGATGCAAAACCAAGTGATTTGCCTTCCTCCAGCACCTCGTCTCCGTTGAGGTAAATACCTATGGTCGTGTGGCCAATGACGGTGCACGCAAACTTGGTTGCATCAATACCGTTCTTGGTTTCCGAGCCACAGTTTTTCTGCCACGCCTTGATTTGGTTTTGCGTGATGTTTGGGCTGATAAGAATCTGAACCCCAGGACGCTCTGGAACATTCAAGAAGATTGGCTTACGCTTGACCTTCTTGGCGATGACGTTCTTGAGTTGACCAAGGACGTTGTCATCCGGAAACTCTGCGGGCAATTCTGTTTCAATCGAGTAGATTTCGTTGTTGCTCATGGACGCAACACTAGCAACTCTTCATGGTCCGCGGCGCAACCACCTACGGGAGCTTATTAGCTACTACTGTGTGGGCTCGCCGCTGACGGCAAAGGTCAAAGCGAACGTCGCTGGGGCGCCGGACGAGGAGTCTCCATCTGGCTCGGTAAGGCCGACAAGAAGCGCCTTTGAATATACGCGCTCGGACTGATTGCTAATCAGGTCGCAATTTGTGTCATAAACCTTGATTTCGTAGTAGGCGCGACCCACGACCTTACGAACATCCTTGAGGATGGTTCTTTCGTCGCTTGAATAGTGGCGGGTCAACGTCACGTCACCGACCTCGGATGGCGCACAAAGCACTTCCGGAAACTTTTCTCCACCGACATAGATTTTTTCAACGGCAGCTGTGATTTCGCCACCGGAGATCTGGGCGAAAAATCCCGACAGTGTCGGACCCAAAATGTCTTGGCCGGTAATCGGGGCGATTTCCGCGAATATCTGGCGCTGAGCAAGTTTCTTTGACATTATCTATCCTCCGTATGGATTAGGCAACTGACGCCGTAAGGTTGGATTTGACGATCTCTACTTCAATCGTTTCACCAATCGAAGAGATTCTGGCGCCGACGCGCGCCCTGATCGTTCCACTGGCCAGCTGACTGACCGGGTTCAGCGAGTCATTGACCACAACCGAGTAGCCGGGGTCGACAAGCTTGCCATTCGCATCAACCGCCTCATAGACGCCACCAGCAACACGGATTCTGTCCATGATCGCTGTCAGCGTCGAGCCGATTCTTGCGAACAGTGCGCGACGGCCGTCGATTGGTTGGAACACCAACGACTCAAGAGAATACTTTGACTCGTACACGATGTAGTTCAGTGTCTCGCGACCGTTGATGAAACGGAAATTGCTTACGTCGCTAGAGACCGAACGTGCACCATAGACGCGCACGGTTGCGTTGACCAACTTGATTGGGTTGACCGCGGCATCGACAAGTTGCGCCTCTTCTTGAGACGACAGCACTTTGTAGGGAGCAGTCACGAAAGCAGCTTCCGTCGAGGCGCCAGCGTATGGCGTCCACGGGCCTTTTTCGTTGTGAACCTTCGCGCGCTTTGCCGCAACATAACCCTCAGCAGGAATTACCGATGTCAGGTTGCCGTTTGGAATCTTCACCCACGGGTAGAAGAATGCCGTGTACTCGGCGCCGACAGCATCCGCATAACCGGCAGCTGTTGCAGCTGCTGCGGCCGGCGTCTCATCGCGATCGAATCCAAGAAGCGCAATTCTTCCGTATTGAACTGCGTGGCTAATCAACGCGTCATAATTGCCCGACGAATAGAAGCCGGGCGCCGCAACTGCTCCCGGACCAAACGAATCAATGAAGAACGCAAGCGCTTCAGCAAGGTCGCCATCATCAAGCGCTCCGCCATCTGCGCCGCCAGCGAAGTTGGATGCGGCAATTGTGACAGGAACACCCGAGTTGGCACCGGCAGCCGCCGTGATGTACAGACCGCCAGTGGCGCTTCCGTTAATCTCGTCAACCGCATCAGCGACCGTCGTGTGTAGCGACGTTGCATAAACAATCTCGTTGTCGAGAAGGATGGTGATTTTGAATGAGCCAGCGGTGTTTGCCACCGAAGCCTTCAAGCCACCAGCGTTCGCCCATGCACCTTCACCGGAAGCAGTAAGCACCATGCAAGTGTCCGCCGTTGCATTGTCGAGTTCGAGAGTTGCATTGAGTGCATCATCTGGGATAACGCGCGAAACATAAGCGCGCGCGCCACCCTCTTCAAAGAATGTTTCAAGAGTTTGATTCACCCAACCGTCTGATGTGTATCCACCGTAAACGGCTTCAAACTCGGCGATGCTTGAAACGGCAATAGCCTTTCCTTCAGGACCCCTCACGGTCACGCCCGCAACAAAGAGCGTCGCGGTCGGCATGACTTGAGCATTGGTTGGGCCCGTGCGGACCGCTGTCGTTACAACTACACCTGGCATTTTTTCCTCCGTCAATAAGGAGATCAGCTACGAATATGAGCTACTGCGATTATAGTGAACCTTCGTCCACGTTTGGCGCAAGTTTTGGCTGCTCGACATCTACCCCTGTTTCCACAGGCACGTCAGCCGCCTCGACTGGGGTTGCCTCGACTGCTGGGGTCTCGGCTTCCGCTTCGTCGACTTTTGCTTCCTCAACGGCAACCACTTCTGGCTGCCCTGCCCCATCGGACGACTCCGACTTCTTCTTTCGAGCTTTCTTTGGGGCTGATGAAGACTTTTTTGCAACAACATGGCCGATTTCGGCAATCCTGTTCAAATTTAGATTATGTCGAACAATCGGATCGTTCGATTGGACCACGGCAAGACCGTCCGGTCTTACTAATTGCCCAGGGGTACCAACACGAAACGGTCTTCCTGTGAGGTTTTTTACGAGAATTTGGCCGTCCTGAAGTTCAACTTCGGCGATGTCAAGCACAGATTTGAAAAAGTACATGAACCGATTATACCGTGAAGGGCTGCGTCAATGGCTGAGAAACGACTTCAAGGTCAATCTCTTCCAAAGTTCCGAACGGCTCTCTTGTGATCGCCTCTTCCATAATGACGTTATACCCGACGAATGCGCCGGCCATCACTCTGTCACCCTTCAGAAGGGTGAGGTCTGAGTATTCTTCCGACAGATTTGTTTCTTCAACTCTTGCATCCCTTGTTGCGTCATGCCGAGTAAAACAGGGATAGTCAAGCAGTGCAGAACGGACAACCGCAGTCAAGCGATCTCGCATAAGGGTTGCTTCTTCCGAATTGCCACCCCTAACCCAAACGTAGGTTCTAAGGGCATAGGTGACGTAATAAACCGGGTCAAAACCGGGTTCATGATTGAACCGCGAGAAGGAACTTGCATTGATTGCGACCGTAATAATCGTTGGCCACGTATCCAAAGCCAATGGTTCATAACTGACATATAACTGCGGATTGGGCAAAGAGTTATCGTCAACGTTCCAACCGTTGCGATATCGATTCAACCTAATCGGAAGGTCGGCTTGCAAGAAGGTCGTGACATAGTCCTTCGCAAAATGCGCACCGTACATCAATTCGCCAGGCATGACTTACCCTGCAGATATCCACTTGGTTGCGTCATTGGCAGTGTTTTTGGCGAAACCAGCCGGCTCAAAAATAATTTTACGTTTCGGCATTTTGCGCGTTCCGTATTGATGAAATTTTGCATACTCAACATTGGTACCGAACTCGGCTTTTGTCGGGGAGATTGAAGACAGACCACTCGACATCGTCGCAACACTCCGAAACAGTCGGCCGTTTCCTACGAGTGTTGGACGACCAGGAAACTTTGCCGCCTTGAATGCCGCATACTGCGGATCAAGGGGAGCCCATCCGCCCGCCGGAAGACCGTTAGCTGCGAAGTTTGCGGCATTGGACAGTTCAAGTTGCTTTTTGGCTTTGATGAAAATGGGTTCAAATGCTTTCGACCGGGCAATCATCCCGGTAAAACGAGCCTGAGTTTTTGCGACTCCCTTAACTTTGATGTCTATATCTACGGTCAACTTATTCTCCTACGGCGAAAAGTTTTGAGTACGGATAGTTCTTTTTCAAGGAAGCCGGTTTCCGCAACGGCAACGTTTCTTGGATTCAAATCTTTAACTCCGACAACGTCGTCGTGCATATTCTGCATCTCCCTTGTCGCAGCTCGAAGAATCATAAGTTTCATGGTTGGTATATCTGCCCCATCAAGACCACCCGTGTAAACGACTGTAACTACGTCATTGGGTAATCCGCCGAAAATCTCTAGACCCCATCTGTGCACCACGTAACCGGTGCCAACCGCAGAAGCCTTGCCTCCGGAGTTGTAATCCAAAAAATTTGTATCTGGCGGTGTTTTTACCTTGAAGGTGGTCGTCGTTACCTCGACAACCTCTGAAGCGCTGACGTTGTATGCGGACGGGCTCACTTCGCTGACCGAAACCCTTTGGCCCACGGTGAACTTGTGTGCGGTTGGGGTTGTAAAGACTATGAAGCCACCCGATACATTCGCATCAGAAATGGTTGCGGATCGTTGTACCGCTTCACCCAAATAAACGCTGCTGGAAATCGAGGAAACGTGGACGCTTGCAACCGATATCACTGGAGACCTTCTCAGCGGTAGGTGAATTCCTGGAGTCACATACTCAACCGTTGCGTCAGTTGTGCTCTGTTCTCGTTCGTAGAAAAAACTTGTCTGTGGCATTGCGTAAAAAGATGCCGGAATTACGTGCTGCTCTTCTTGCTCTCCGGACTCAATCGGGCGACCCAAATAGGCTTCCATCTCGCTTTGTAATCCGGCTAGAACAAATTCGGCAGCATCAGTCTGCCTATTGGTGAACGTAACGTCCATGTATGTTCTTAGATCGGAAACCGAAACCAACATTTATTTCTCCAATTGTGGATTAGGCCGCAACTCCACCCAAAAGACGGCCCCTGCGTTCACGAATGAGCGCTCTGCCTTGACCGGCTGCCGTTCTTCTTCTGCCCTGCCGCTGTAAACGATCAGCGGCACGTCTCAGCGCATAAGCGGCTGCACGACGCAAAAATGTCGGTCGTCTTCGACCGCCCCCAACACCAGGCACCGGCCCGGGGACTGGCTCAACATCGGGAGTTACATTGGGGACGACCATAAACAAGCCTTTCTGGCTACCCCAAATTCTAACACTTGCCCCCTCGTCGCGGGATTTACCTGTCAGCGTTTGGCGGCCTCTCAATTTTAACCGACTGCGGGCTGCTGCCAGCGGGAGCCTCAATCGGAACCCAAGCCCGAGAGTAAGTGTGCTCCGACAGTTTCTTGCCCTTCAAAAGCGTTCCGTCAAGCAATAGTTCAAACTCTTGGTCGGTCATCATCAATTTTTTTTGAATTTCCAACTCGTCGTATTTTTTGGAGTAGGTAACCGACCTAATCAAGTTTGAAAGTTTCTTGGCAACAAGGTTCCCCTTCGGTCGATTCAGCTGAACATGCATGACCATCGCATCAATGGCCGACACGTCGACAAGTAAACACGGAACAACACCGAGATCGCGTTCAAAAATGTCTGAATTATTTTGTGCACACACCCACCTATGAAAACCGTCGATTATCTCCATGCTGGACGACGAAACAATAATTGGGTATAACCAACCATGTTGAACAATCGATTGAGTCAAAACCTTCATCTCTGGCGACTGAACGTGATTGCACCTCCACGGTGCAGGCTTCAAATTCTCGATTTTTAGATTTTTGTGAATCACCCTAAACCTGAACCCTGACATTCGCGTTCAGCGTTCTAAGGGCGTCGATACTCGTTCGCAGCGACAAGAGTTTTTCGCGTTTTGATTTCAAAAGCCCCTCCGCAATTTTTGCGTCAAAGTCCATATCGGCGGTTTTGTAGTCGGCCCAAGCTTCCCGTTCTTTTACCGACCCCTTACCGGACAGGTATTCTTTTGCCCAGTTCGCTTTGTGCAGGGAATCCTTCTTGGCGTTATCTTCGGCGATTTTTTCAAACGCCTCGGTCTCCTGTTCGAGCAGGTCGAGAAGGCGAAGCAGTTCATGTTCTATTTCAACTTGGCTAATCGGTGCGCTTCGATCAAACACCATCTGCATTCTCCTTTATTTCGTGCTCTATATTTTCAAGAGCGGCTAGTTGTTTTTCAGAAAGACTCAAACTTCTTTCACCTAAAATGTATCGCAACATCTGCTCCAAAATCCAGGCGTCACAGAGATCGTCCAATCCCGGCTGCCTCTCTATCGTGGTCATACTAAGGACCGCAGCAACGACCTCGTCCTTGGACGCATTTCCTCGGCCGGTAGCAAACTTGGCCCTATTGGTCGGGGGTATTACAACAATCTTTATTCCAGATTCCCAAAGTGCGACCCTCACTACGCCACCCAATTCCCCTATTGAGTGGGCTTGGGAAAATCTTGATGAGTACGAATAGCCCTCCAGGGCAACTACATCAACATTATTTTCTGTGAGCTGTTTCAATAGCTCATCTCTTATTTCGATTAGACGCTCAGCACCACGAAGTTTTGACCTTATAGTTCTCGGAACTTTTGATATGCACAGGCCGGTGGACGTAAGAGAAAGGTCTATCCCGGCAGTTCGCATTTATGAAATCTAACATTCAGCGTTCCCAGCCACGCTTAGCCAGACCAAGTTCAAACGCAAGAGCTGGGAAGTTACCGATACGCCGATGACAACTACGACAAACACACATCAAATTATCAATATCCAATATCGACCCGCCCTGCGATCGGCGGACCAACTCATGAACATCCACACTGTTTTTTCTTACATACGTGGACAAACGGTCGTGTTTCGCAAACACCGGACACGCTTCACAAAACGGCCGCTCCCGAAGCAACCGCGAGACTATTTTCCGCCGCTCGACGTACTCTTTTTCTTTTTTCTTAGAGCGCCGGCGCATGGTCATTGAAGCTGTATTCAAGAAGGTCGTCCTCCTTGATGTCATCAAACGACCAAATTCCGTTGAGGGAGTCATAAAGCGCGCGATCCAGGGGGGTGTTTTCAATCCCATATATACGACTCATATCCATGTGTTTACGGATGGCACGATGGACGAGTGATTCCCCTGAACCGAGGTGTGTCTTGTTTGCTTGGTCCGTCAGCACCACATCGGCAAGTTTTTTTACAACATAAAAACGAAAGCGCTCAATTTTTTGTTTTCTGGCGTCGTAGTTTGCGACGGCCTGAGCCAATAATTCTGTGCCGGCGTCACCAACATTTGAGTATCTCTCCGAGTCGGCCTGCGCATCGGATGTGATTTCGGCAATCTGCGAATCCAAGTTTCTAATCAATGCGTTCAACGCCCGTTGCCATTTTGCGTTATTTTCTGGGAGTTCAAGGTACTTGTTCTGGGGGGCCGTGGTCCTATTTTTTACATTGTCAGCTACGAGTCTGGCAAATGTTTCATCATTCATGATCATTACTAACGTCTCCTCATGTTTTTTGTGTAATGAGTACAACCATTATATTTGAAAAAACACCAGTCGCACAGTTTTGACGGAACGGCCTCCCACTGTTCGGCCTCGAAAGCGTTTTGTATTTTGGAATTGACCGTCACCACCGTTTCCACAACGCCGGCACACAGCTCGGGTGTTGGTTCGACTGTCCTAACCTGAGCGTCTTTGAGATACAGCAGTTCAAGCATCGGTTCATTCAGGCTCAATCCTTGCGACAGGCAGACAAAGTAAAGCAAAAGCTGAAAGTGCTTGTCAGACATATATTTTGCGTTTGGCGTTTTGCCCGTTTTGTAATCGGAAATCGTATCCCTGCCGTTGATCGTTGCCAGCCTGTCGATGAAACCCTTGATACGGACACCATCGATTGTTACGTCAAGTTCCAACTCAATTCCTTTGACGTCGATTGTGTCTGGGTTTTCAATCTTGAAAATGTTCTCGATACACCACCAGGCGTTCCACCTGAATAACTTCATGGACATTTCTCTGAGATATGGGGAAACCTTGGCCGCCCAGTCGCCGGACTCCCACACCTCGGAATAAATTTGCTGAGCTGTCGCCACATTGCGCTCACGGTCGGACCCGATGGCGTAGAAGCCTTCCATCACCTCATGTACAAAATTCCCCAGCAGGGTTTCCCTCGTCGGCGGTTCTTTTATTTGGTCAATCCGTGAGAGTTTGTACTTCAGCGGGCACTGTTGAAACGTGCCGATCGACGATGCGGAAACATATTCAGGCAGTTGGGACAAGGCTATTCTTCAGCCTTGCTACCTAGTTGAATGTCGAGCGCCTCGGCGGCGAGAAACTCAATCTCTTCTTCGGTCGCGGTTGCGGCCGTCGGGGTAGCCGCACCGTCGCTGAACTCTGCCCAACGACGCTTCAGCTCTTCCTTTTGCTCGGCGCTGAGTTTCTTGCTCACGCTGAGAAAAGCAGCCCATTTTGGTGATGTCTCAGCTCGGGCTGGCTCTTTTGGGGCGGGAGCCGACTGCGCATCCAGGACTGCTTCGATCTCGATTGCGTCTTCACTGCGCGCCAAATACAAACCAACCCCCAATGTTTGCGCAGCCTTCTTCAGGGCATCCGATATTGCGCCCTTGAATTCATCGCCGAGGTCGACAATTTGACCTGCCTTGTTTCGCTTGATGCGCTGGCCGCCGATCCCGTCACGTTCGACGTATCCGATGCCGTCGCTGTAGTACCAGCGAATCTGGACATGGGCAATGACGAAATCGGTGTCGATTGGGTCGCGGTCGCACTTGAGGACAACAAATGTCCACTTGTCGACGCCCAGCACTTTGTTGAGCCGGTTTATGACTTCGCTCACCGGAATGTAAACGAGCGACGTACCGCCCTTGGTGATTGTCCGCTCCATTTCTGGAGCAAACGGCTCGGAAAGTTGTTGGTATTTGTCTATTTTATTCGTCATCGCTGGTTCCTCCCTTGCGAATGATTAGGTTTACCCCGCCCTCGGTGACCTCGCAGTACATGTCTGCGTTTATCCCAAGGTCGGCCAGTTTCTTTACCCGCCAATAGCTGGGGGCAACATAGTCGAGAAGGCGAATCGCAATGTCCTGATTGCTCATCGTCATCTCGCCCGTATCCATGTCGATTGCCATTTGGTGCAATTTTTCCGTAACTGATTTTGCGAGCGTAAGGTGGTCCCACTTTTTTCTGGCAGAACCCGCACGACGCTCAACTATGGTGCCGTCAGCCAGAATGTGTTCCGGTAGTGAACCCATTTTGGAAATCACGTCGGCGGACAGGAGTTCAAACAGCTCTTTTGTTTCTGCTTTTGCCCTGTTCATTGCCGCGGCAAGTTCGCATGAGTCATCAATTGATGATGATTCCACCGCCTTGATTAGGTTTGCGGCGTTTTGGGCGGCCGTACGCAAAAGGTCTAAAGCCTTCGATATGTCGGCAATGATCGATTCACACTCTGGTGTGAGCGGGGTATTGTTCATGTTGCTCCTCTTTGTGTATGACAGGCTACTACTTTCTGTCAGAGGAGGATAGTGGCTTTTCTCCTTTGAGGCAACCCCAGGCCGGTGAGGAATGTAAACGCGCCAACTGCCGAGTCAACCTGGTCGTCGTGCGAACACGCCTCAGGAAAGGAGCTAAATTCATCAAGCCAATCTGTTAGCCATGCAGAACGAACAAGGCGAACATTTCCATTAGCTACTGCTGCAGCAAACGGCCTAGCTCTTGTTTCTTTGTCTCCAGTTGACCTAATACCAGAAAAGTCATAGCCAGGTAGCACATAGCGCGCGTAGTTGTCGATCAGGGCTTTACCGGATGAACCCGGTTCTTGCTCCATTCGAACTGATACAACATGGCCGTCTTCGATGGCCGTCTGAAGAATGAGGTTTTCCACTTTCTCGTTTTTGAGTCTTGCGCGTTTTACATCCAAAATGTACGAAACGCCCTGGTCCAAAAGGACCAAAGTGCCCACCGTCCAGTCTGGGTCCGGATTATTTGACGTCGGTTCGCTCGCTGCCAAATCCCAGAATCGAACTGCCCTGCTTGTCGAATGGACTTGGGGCACCTCATTTGGGTCGACGATGATGAAGCATGTTCGATCAAAATACGTACCGAGTGTCGTCGCCCACCAATCGCCCATTTCTAGGCGGCGGCGCTCGATCGGGTCCAGCGCTGCCAACGCCTGACGGTAGGAGTCGGGGTCGATGCCTGGGTTGTCGGTGAGCTTGGATGGCACAAAAATTCTGTTCTGATTCTTGCCCTCGACGATGAATCGTTGTCTGACCCAGTTTGGGGCTGGGTTGGATGCCGCCCTCATCCTTAGCGGAACCTTCGATAACGGGCCGCTGGCTGGTCGGCGAAGACGCGAAAACAGGTATCGATAGTCGTTTTCCCGTATTTCGGTCACCTCGTCCATGCCAATGAACTGGAATTCTGAACCCTTGTATCTCAAATAGTCGTTGACATTATTAAGGTATCCGAAAGAAATTCTTGCGCCGGAGGGAAATGTCGCCACATAGGTGTTGTTGTTCCAATGAACGTCATCATGCATCGCTACCCATTGCCTGAATCTGTCCATCAGGGCACCAGGAAGCGACAGGTCCGCAAAAGTCCTTCTAAAAAGAATCGCCGAATATCCCGGAACGTCCACGTATTGCAGCGCCGCCATAAGAAGGGCCGAACTCTTACCACCGCCGGCAGCTCCTCCAAAAAGAGCTTCCAGGGCATAACTGCGCAAAAAAACTTTTTGGGTCAAAGAGGGTTCTTCAGGGCAAAACAAAGCCTTCTTCGGCTCAAGATATTTCAATACTTCATTCCAGTTGGTCATTCGGATTCGTCCTGATAGGGGCTCACCATCCATAGTAATTTAGGTGATTGCCGATGAGTGGTAGTCTCGTTGTATGAAAATCTCACCCAAATTGCGATTCCGGCGGCCGACTGTAGCCAATTGGCTCATCGCGTCATTTATAATTATGACAACGGTGGGTGGGTTCCTTTTCGCGCCCCCGATTGGGTTTATCGTGTGCGGCGTTACGAGCGGGTTGGTCGGATATCTGCTGGGGATGGAATAACCAATAAATTATGCCTTGGAATCAAGTATCCAATAAGCAAGGGCAAAACGCCTCAGCCAAATCGATTATAACACCAGGCGCACCTGTTGCTTTCAATCCGAATCAGACTGGCAAGCCCTATAAGGATTCATGGGACATTGACCGTGCATACCGCGAAGGCTTTCAGCGGGTTGTTTGGGTAAATAGGTGCATCGACGCTATTGCCGGCAATCAGTCGCGTCTTCCGGCGATCCTAAGAAAAGACAATTCTCCGGACGGAGAAAAAGTCGACAAGAAAAATCACCCGCTGCTCAGGATTTTGAATTCAAGAGCAAACTACGGCGAAAATGCATTCGTATTTAGGTACAGGCTTTCATCACAACTTTTGATGTCGTCGCGAGGTGCGTTCATCGAAATTATCCGTGGCCGTGACGGCGGAATAATTGGGCTTCAACTTCTTCCCCCCGGACACACATCGCCGATCCCCGACAAGAAAAAATTTGTAAGTGGATTTGAGGTCGACCTAAGAAATGGGACAAAGACCATTGTTCCAGCAAGAGACGTGATTTGGGTTAGAAAACCACACCCACTTGACCCTTATCTTTCGCTCACCCCGATGGAATCGGCCGGTATCGCAATCGAGATCGAGAATCTTTCAAAAATTTACAACAGGAACTTTTTGATCAACGACGGAAGGCCGGGCGGTCTTCTTGTTGTGCGAGGCGAAATTGACGACGACGACAAAGATGAATTACGCAATAGATTCAGGGGTAATATCGGTCGCGCTGGGGCGGTCTCCGTAGTTTCCTCGGATGAGGGCGTGGACTTCGTTGACACCGGTGCGTCACCAAGAGACGCAAACTACGTGCAAATGCGTCAGTTGACGAAAGAAGAAATCCTGGCGGCGTTCGGCGTGCCCGAGTCGGTCATCGGAAACGCAGCAGGACGCACGTTCTCAAACGCCGCAGAAGAACATCGTGTCTTTTGGAATGAAACAATGATGCCCCATCTTGAATTGATCGGCCGAGGTCTCGATGAATTAGACGAAGACTATTACGTTGACTTTGATGTGGACGACGTTCCGGTTCTTGTTCTTTACAAGCAGGAGCGTGAACGCTACCTCATGCAGGAGTTTCAAGCTGGTCTGATTACGGGCAACGAATACCGCGACGGAACCGGAAGAAAACTAATTGAATCAGACTTGATGCAAGCTCTACTTGCAAATCCGAACCTGACTCCGATCGGGTACACAGACAAACCGTTCAACTCACAAGAACAGGCACAGCAGCAACAAGCAGCCATGGCGGCAGCCCAAGGTGGCGCACCTGGTCAAGCACCCCAAGGGCTTACTCCCCCAGGTCAACCACCGGGGATACCTGGCAGCTTGGTTGGCGAAGGCGGGATCGTTGGAGAGGCCCCACCAGCCGCAGGTCGTCCCGAAACAATGGAACAGGCTTTAGCAGCTGAGGCTGCAGGACCGATGACGGAAACGTCTGACGTGCCGATGCCGCCGGGAATGACATCAGCCTATTCGCCGGACATGCAAGTCAAGTCCGGAAACTTTTTTGATTTTGAAGAAGATGAGTGGGATACGAAAGCCGACGACAATGTAGGTAGGTGGACGGAAATTCTTGATAATCAGCTCGAAAGAAACTTTGAGCGACAACAACGGGTCGTGTTGGAAAAAGCCACGGGAGCAAAAGCAAGGAAACAACTTGCTACCGGAACCCTAAAAATTGAGGCAATTTTTGACGAAGTGGTTTGGAATAAACAGTTGGGCGAAGATATCCGACCCCTTCTTTCCGGGATTGTTGTCGATGCGGCCAACCTTGCCGAAGAGCGGTCTGGTATGCCAACCGATTTTGACGAAGAAGAACTAGACGAATATCTTGCTGCCCAAACAAAAAGAGTAGAAAGCGTGAATGCCAACACCCGAAAAGAAATCGAGGCGGCAATTCTAATCGCATCATCACTTGACGACAAAGAAGACAAATCTGGTTTGCTAAAAACCGCAATAGCAGCCGTATTCGTCAATTTGCTCCTAAAACGCAGGAGAGTCATCGCCGAACACGAATCGCAAACGGCTTTCAACGCAGGAACATATTTTGCGGCCAAACAGATTGGCGCAGTCAACAAAACATGGATAACCAGAAAAGATGCCAAGGTTCGCGCCGATCACGTTTCGCTTCACGGAAAGTCCGTCGGGTTGACGGATTCTTTTTCCGTCGACAATTTGAAGATTCGTTTCCCCGGCGACCCGCTTGCCCCACCGCACCTGACGGTCAACTGTAGGTGCAAGCTGCGCTTCGATTTCTGATTTACGTAAATTCAGGAAGATTTACGTAAATGTTCCGCCAGATTGGATTTACTTATTTTATTATTGTTGGGAACCTTGTTTACTAACGGAGTCTGCCCTTGAAGAATACGAGCATTCAACCCTCGACGGCCGAATTCAAGGCCCTCGACGGCCAGGTCGCCGTAGACGAGGCACGTGGAATCGTTGAGTGTTTTGTCGCCGCAATCGGCAATAAGGACTCCGTCGGTGACGTGGTCTTGCCGGGTGCCTTCAATGGCAGCCTAAAACGCCGCAAGCCGCGTGTTGTATGGGGCCACAATTGGAATGAACCCATCGGCAAGGTGTTGGAAATCTACGAAGTACCACCCAACGACCCGCGGCTCCCGTCCAAAATGCGTTCGGGTGGCGTAGGTGGTTTGTTTGCCAGGGTTCAGTTCAATCTAAAATCAGAACGCGGTCGTGAGGCTTTTGCAAACGTCGTCTTTTTTGGCGCCGAGCAAGAGTGGTCGATCGGCTACAAAACTTTAGACGCGGTTTTTGACCCGGCACAAAGCGCCAATCTCTTGAAAGAAGTGGAACTGTACGAAGTTTCTCCGGTTCTTCACGGTGCAAACCAACTCACCGGAACGATCTCAATCAAGTCCGACAAACAAAACACCGAAGTCAAAGCCGAAAATGGCCCGTGTTGGCCCGGCTACAAGCAGGTTGGAATGAAGAAGGGCAAGGGCGGCAAGATGGTGCCGAACTGTGTGCCAATCAAAGGCAAATCACTTGAAGACGATTGTTGCCCAGAGGAAAAAGCAGCAGACAAACCAGTCTTGCGTGATCCAAAGGGCGGATTGACGGCCGCCGGTCGAGCGCACTTCAAGCGCAAAGAGGGCGCAAATCTAAAACCGGGCGTCAAGGGTGCCGCAGACACCCCACAGAAGATGAGAAGAAAAGGTTCTTTTCTTACGCGCTTCTTCACGAATCCCAGGGGACCAATGAAAGACGCAAAGGGAAGACCGACGCGTTTGGCGCTCTCAGCGGCTGCCTGGGGCGAACCTGTTCCACAAGATCGCTCAGATGCGGCAAAACTTGCCGCAAAGGGAAGAAGACTCCTAGACCGCTACGAACATACCAAGAAGAAGTCGGACGAAGCGGAAATTGAAACAAAAAATCACATCGGTGACGTCTACGCAGCAAACGTTGTGCTGGCACGCCCACAAGACGTGGCGCGTTTGGCGCTTACCGAGGCTGTGGCAAGGCACTTTGGTGGACCTTGCAGAATTATGTACGCCGACCAAAACATGATCGTCGCCGAAATGCGACGTGATGGTGTAAACACAACACTCCGAATTCCATACCACTCACAAGGAAGGGAATACATGTTCGGAACTTCCGAGGAAGTAAAGCCACAGGTCGTGTACGTACCAACCGACACAAACCGTCCGGCCCATGCTTTCGGGTGGGAGGCATCCTCAGGGAAAGATGATGATGGTGGTTGCTGCGATTCCTGTGGCACGCCAATGCCGTCCTGGAATGCCTTCAAGGACAACAACCCGGGCAAACACCTTTTTGTTCATAGCGCAGATGACATTGGTCTGATGGGTGCGATAAATGAGGCCGACGAGAAGGGGCTGGATGTAGAGCTCTTGGATGTTGGGTTGGCCATCAAGAACATTGACCGGCTCGATGATAATTCGTATGACAATTTGATTGAGTTGATTGACGACTTCGAAGAAAAGAAACTTGGCGCAACACTACGTGGCGCAACAAGAGTGAGATTTAATCCCGATGCAAGAAACGCAGACGGAGACCTTCTTGTGCAAGACGGCACCATTTTTGAGCGACCCTATGTTCCGAAAAGGAAGAAACCAAAGCCTGCAAGAATGATGCCGAGAGTTCCGAATCCAGAGGAACAACCCGTGCCAGAAAAAATTCCAGAGCCCGCACCGGAACGAACACCAGCACCAGTCAAGCCTCCGGTTAAGCCGCCAATTCCCGCACCAACAAGACCCGTCAGACCCAGGGTGCCCGTGCCAGCCGGTAGGGGTATCACGGGTGCAATGGGCGCAGTAAAGCCCGGCAGATCACCGAGAGAAATTTTTGAATCACGAATGGGCGGAGAAACGCTTGACCAGGTGGCCGCACGTCTCAAGATGAACCGCAAGAGAGTCAGGCAAATGGAGCAGCGATATATCAACCAGCTCCGCAAACGAGAAGCTCTTGCCGAAAAATTCCGTGAAGCGCTTCTTGAAAGGGACGGACCAAACACGCCAAATGGTCGTGGTCTCGACGACGAAAGTGCAGCCATATTCTGGCAGACAGAAGATCTCTTACGTGGAGAATTCAGCCCAAAGAGCAACGCAGTTGATGGATATGAGTACAGCCTCGAAAACAATGTGAGTGCCATGCGCGCGCAAGCCCAAACAATGAGGGATTTATACAAGGACGAAGCGGCGGCGGATCTTTTCAATCAGGCGGCCGAACTGATGTCAGAAGTTATCGCTGACGGCTCCTACACCCGATTCCGCGAGGTGAGTCCCTTAACCAACCGTGCCAGGGGCATGAGACAAGATATTCCAAGACGAAGAATGCCAGAACTCGACGCTTTCAGAAAAAGATAATGAATAACGCACCGCAGAAACTGCACTCGGAAATCTCGAGCCGAATCCAGACAAAAAGCATCGATGCGGGGTCAATTGAGCTACTCATCGATAAAAGTCAAATAAATCTTGTCAATTCCCTTGTTGGCCTTCTGGCTTCAGAAGACGGATTCAATGTAAAAACAACGGCCGATGGCATTTGCATATCGCAAATCGACCACCTGACCGACGCAGAAATAAATGAAATTGCAGATCTCCTTGTCAAGACAACTGGTGCTCGCATCAATTTGACATCCGGACGACGGATGGTGCAACAGAACAAGCCAGTAATGGGTTATCCTAAAAACGGCGGCTTAGCGGCCGTTTCCAACAAATATAACTGCATGGTTTCTGGAGAAAAGCGCGCGAATCCGTGCGCTGGGTGTGGCAACCCCAAAGGTTGCCTCTCCGGCGCTATGCAGTTTAAGAGGTACAACATCGATGGCTGACAGGAAACAACTAATCGCAAAACTTTCATCGGACGGGGAAATTATCTCGTGTGCTAAAGGTATGGCGACTAACGACTGTGGCTACACCCCAGGCGCTAAAGTCTGTGGGAAATGCGGAGCGTTGGCAGTTCAAGCCAAAGAAGATGAGGACATTGACATGGAAAATGACGACATGACAATCGACGAAACAACTTTCGCCGACGACGAGAAGGCTGCAATGGCGATGCAAAGACGTCGGCCAATGGTTGCATCGTCGATGATGTCAGACGACGAAGACGAGGAGCTTGATGACTCCGAAATGCCCTCTGACGAGGAAATGGAAGCAATCGAAGAAGACGACGAAGATGTCGAAGAGTCGGACATTGAGAAAATGGAATCCGCGATGGCGGCTGGTGCCGACCCGCAGTACATGGCCGTTGCAGGCAAGAAGAAGCCTGGGAAAAAGATGGCGACCGGTGGCTTCATGTGCAAGGCCAGCGAAACTATGGTCAACGCGCCCTGTGCCGAGTGCAAGGGCGGTTGTGCTCCCACCGGATACAAGATGATGGACGATGTAGAGGAAGAGGACGAGGACGTTATGTCAATGCGCAAGAAGATGCGCTCAAGACGTCTGGCAACCCTCGGTTACAAGTCTGACGACTTTGACGACGAACCCTTTATCTGCGGTATGGATCGCAAGGTTTATCCGGCTGGCCACCAAGTATGCGAATCATGCCCTGGTGGTTGCGTTGCGGAAAACGGCATGCCGTCACTTCTTGAAGTCGAAGGCATGGTCGAAGACGCAATCAGCGGGAAAGTTCTCGACTCCGGATACAGCGAAGCGGCCGACTCCTTTGTTCTCGACGTAGAAAGAAAAGACGGAACACCTGTCGAGGTTTTTGTCGACGGCTCGAGCGGAGAAATTCTCGGTTGGCACAAACTCGAAATGAGCGATATCGAATTCAAGACCGCAAATCAGTCGCGAGTTGTCATCGGATTCCATGATGCTGCAGACATTGCCGTAAAGAGCGTTCAGGGCGAAGTCATGAAGGTTGAGCCAGATATTTTCGACGGCTTCGACGCATACGCCGTTGAAATTGATGGAATCGACGGGAAGTCCTACGATGTATTCGTCAGCCTTGAGGGCAATGTGCTTGGATACGACGAGTACACCTCAGAAGAGGCGCAAGAAATCGAAGCAGAGGCTGCAGAGATTGCCCTAAAGCGGGCATATTCGGATGAAACAAGAGCGGAAATGGCCAAAGAGGGATCAGCACTCCCCGACGGGTCGTATCCGATCAAGGACGAATCTGACCTAAAGAATGCGATACAGGCCTTCGGTCGAGCCAAGGATAAGAGCGCCGCAAAAGCGCATATCACGAAGAGGGCGAAGGCTCTCGGGCTGTCAGAACTCATTCCAGCAAACTGGGGTGGTAGTGAAAAGTCCGAATCTGATGGTGCGGTGGTAGCCGGTTCCGAGGAAGGCAAGTTCCTTTCGTCGTTGATGGAGTTTGAGCTTCTCTCCGAGGAAATCGACGCGACCAAGCCACAAGATTTCTAATCCACGCGGTGCGGCTTCACCGCATCCCATATCGATTCTTTGAACCGCCAGTATGGGATGATTGAGGATAGAGGTCGGTATAGATAGCCGTATGGAAAACGTAGAACCATTTGAGTGTTGCCCGTCAATCGGCCGCCACATTTCGTACACGCACGTTCCCAAGCGCAACCCCGAGACACGAACCAAGTCGAACAAGCCTGTTGACAAAATGGGCGACCGACTGAGCAGAACGGTAAAGCCGCTGAAACCGTTCGGCGAAATGTTCTTCAAACAGCTCGACGACAAAACCAAGAAACGAAACGCCGAAGCTGCGACGGTTAGCAACTCGAGCATGAAGCCGTACACGCAGTGGCTGGAGAATTGGGCGCCGGGCGATCCACTCCCTCTCGTGCCGCCTGGGTTTCATTTCAATCTTTGCGACGACATCGGCGAAGGCAAGTTGCTGAATCGGAAACCCGACAAAAAGAAAAGACCACGCTTTGGTCCGATAAACAATATGGACCAAGCGCTCCTTGACGGGTTCGGTCAAAAGTCTCTTGGCCCGAAAATAAAAGACAGTATTTACTCACTTCTGTCCATGGTTGCCAAAGCACGGGGACTGTGGGTTGACGACAAGAACAAACTCCGTTGCCCGCCCGGTACGCCGAACGCCAACCAATTCACGGACATAACAGGTTCAAACTGCTTCATTCCTGTGCCCATGAAACCGAAAGGCGCTATTTCGTCCGGTGCACGATTGGCTCGTCGAGCTGCGACCAGCGGACTCATCGGGGCGATGTCCCCGGGCGCCAGAGATTACCCAACGGGATATGGCGGCGAGGCTTTTGTCGGCGCAAGAGAAAATCTTGAGCGTGGACGCTCGATGATAAACCAAGCTTTTTCCACCTCACAAGATTTTAAGAACGGACTATTCACGCTTCCCAGTGGGCAGCCAGTACGGCATTTCAAACAAAACGCTGCAGGCAGGGCGTATTTTTTGGCCGCAGTGCAGGAGCTGATGCCCAATGTCGACCCGGCGGAGGCTGCACAATTTTGGGACAATGCGCTGAAAAACGCTCCGCTGACAACACTCCAAAGAGTCCAAATGGAAGATTACCTCGACTCTTATTTTCAGAGTTTTTTCATGGAGCTCAAACAAAATCCAGAAAAAGCCAAGTGGATTACCAAACTGGTAGTTGGAACGAACGATCCCGGCAACGGCTGGGAAATGGATCTTCGCGGAACAGCTTCAAGCGTAAACAAAAAAGGTCAAACGGTATACGACCCAAATGCACCGATCAGCCAAAGCGGATTTCACTTGTCGGTGCGATTCAACCCGGTTGCCGCCTACTACCTGGCCAAAGGTGACGGCAACGACAAAAACCATACTGCGCACGGATCGCAATTCAATATGCGTTCCCAGGGTTTGTATACGGGGACTCACGAGTTTGGGCACATCAACCACTTCGGGCAGGCAATGGAAAACCTGGGTTTTTCGCCGGACGCGCTTACGAAGGGTAAAAACGGTGAATGGCAAATTGACCTTAGAAACATGACTAACCCATTAGGGGACCCGCGTCTTGCGCGAATTCAGGCAATGATCGCACGAATCGAAAGTTTCCAATCCGGCAATCGGTACGAAACACTCCCGACCGGACAGCGTGTAAGGCGCACGACAAAAGACATGAAAGAAGCTGTCGAGGAGCTTTACCGGGAGCTTTACAGCACAATGACCGATGACGTTGGGGGCACCGACGAAGATTTCAAACTACTGCAGCGCATGATCGGCGCACGATACGGCCAGTCAAACCTGATTGAAACTCGAGCGGAAGCGTACGCGGCGATAAGACATTTTGGTCCTCAAGCTGTACAAAGTTTCGCCAGGGAGCACGCCGCGTTTCAGGCAACCAACCCGAGCCTGTTTCCAACCCCGGAAACAGAAACTGAGATCACCGACAACGTATATGCGGCAATGAATAGAATTTTCAATCACCCACCAACAAGCACCAAATTTACTGGCACAGTGATGCCAGATGTTTGGCATGAACGAAATAACGAATTTGGGGTAAGCACCATAACCGGAGGGCCGGTGACTCCGACCGGAACGCCGGTTCCAAGTCCAAGTCCGAGAGGTTCAGGTCTCTCCAGACTTCTTCCATCGAGGTCGCGACGTTCGAGCACGGGTTCGGGAATCTCTGGTCCGATGGGACCGAGTCTCACCGGAGCACTTAGTCCGCGTAAGGTCACCGGAAGAACCCCAGATGGTTCTGCGCTTACCGGAGCAATTAGTACACGAGGAAAGCGAATGTACGATCGGCCCGGGCGAGAAGACGCGAACCCTGGCGCAATGACTATTGAGCTTGACACGAACAAGGCGATTCGCGTGCTTGATACGGATGCGGCCAATCTTGTGGCGGCAGCCGGATTTGGCGACAACATAATGGACGAGTTGGGTCGATTGCCAGACGGACAAACTTTTATAGAGCAACCTGGCGTACTCGAAAAACTCGCCGAAGCAGCAGGTGTTGGTCTTATTGATTCAATGAGTCAAACGGGGTATGTGGACAATACGGCCATGATTAGGCGAGCCAGTGGTTCGCAACTCATGGATGGAATAAATAAGAAGTACGCGTATCTGCGTAGTGGTCCGGACAGAGATAAATATGTTCGGGAATGGATGCAAGATCTGGAAAGCAAAATGACCGAAGCCGAATCGAAGCTTCAGCGATATCAAGAAAAATTGACCAAAATACGAGCTGTTCAGGACAAGCTTCGTAACGACCCCAAAAACACGGATTTACTTGACGAAGCAAATGGGCTTTCGTTCCATGGAATGACTCTTGATGAAACCGAAAAACTAATGCAAGACAAACTCAGAAGAAGGAAACGTGAAAGGGAGATACTGGTCAAACGTTTGGATCAATTGACGTCTGGGGACGTCGAAACTTTTGTATCGGAAAAAAAGAATCAAGCTCAGACGCAGATTCTTACCACGCTTACGAACATGAAGAGACTCACAGACAGATTTCCACAACTAAAGGGCATGATCCTGTCTTTTTCCACCAACGACTCCCGTTCCGGGTCTGCGGGTCTATCAATAGTGAGCGGAAGGTTGGTGCCCAACCAAAAAATTGGACTACCTGACGACCTCGTAGAAGATGTAGAAAGTCCAGACTTTTCACGGCCGTACGGTTCAACCGTTGGATCGTTCACACGCTTTACGCGCCTCACGCTAAGTTCAACAGTTTTTCACGAGGGGGGACACAACCTTGACCTAGTCTCACAATTGGAGGGTTACGGTCTAAAAACCGGAATCAACTCTCCGCCCGTCGTTGACCAAATAAGAACCGCCGGACCAGAACTAGGTGACTCGGCCGCCGGAACAATGTATGCGCTCGCCACCGGGAAATCGCTTACATACAAGATTGACGATATGAACAATAGTGAAAAAGGTTTTTTCACGCACTTCGTTGGTTGGGGACTGGGGATCAACGGCAACCCAAGAGAAGCGGCGAACGAGGGGTCGCTGATTAGGGCATTTGCTTTTTCCGGTCACGACACCCTTCTCCCGTCAGGGAGAAGCTCTTTGAACTATCAGGTTATGGATGTTGGACACACTGCGCAATGGATGACTACTGGGGATACATACAGGACGGGCGGTGTCTCGCGACCAAAGCAGGGTCAGGAAAGAAGAGTAAACAGAATTACTGCGCGCATGAGCGAAATACTCAGCGAGGCGTTGGGGTGGGACGTAAATCAGGGGGTTTTTGGCGAGGCCGCAGGGGTTCTTGACGAAAAGGGAATCCTTGCCGATACATCAAAATACGCAAAATCGCTGAGAACAGAAAGAGTTGCCGAGGGGTTTGCTTTATTGAATATGGACAAAGATTTTGGTTTTGATACACCTGGACCTAGCACGGTTCGTCAGAAACAGGCCGCTGGCGCCATGGCAAATCTAATTGCGGGATTGCCGTCTCGCGACAATGTTGTCGGCATGTCGGCAGACGCAAAAGCCGAACTCATCGAATTGCGAAAAGAACTTTTGGACAATATCGAGTTTCCCGACCCCGCGAGCAAACCCGATCTCACGCCTGAAGAGCTTTACGGCTTCAACAAAATCTCGCGCCCCCGCAACTTAAAATACATACCTGCGAACACAATAGATTTTGACACGAACGTCACAGAAGAACAGTTAGAGCAGATGCCAGACTTGTCATGGATACGTGTTCGTCCGTACACCGGAGAAGCCAGGGTGATGTTTGCTACGGGGGCAGAAATTGAAAAGGCGAAGTCGGGCGGCCTTACTGGGGCGATGTCACGTTCCGACAGAAAGCCCATACAGCGATACGCACAATTCGAAACATCTCAAGGCTCGCAGTATTCCGTCAATGTTGACGGCCGTGTGCAAAGAGTTAAGCCCACATCCGGATCGACGATTGAAGAATCTGCGGTGGTTTCGTCCTTTGATAATACGGTATTTGTTTCAACAGAAGACCTTCAGGCGCTCAAGCTGAGTTTTGATCGTGGTGTAGGGCTTTCGCCGGACGGAAAACTTGTCGGCTTGAAATACGACGATTCATTGGTAAATAAATCAACCTTCAAAAATCTACGCGCCCGCGGGGAGTCCTTTGACCGTGCGTTCAAACTTTCCGGCGGGCGAATTGAAGAGTTCGAAATCGTTCCAGACGAAGAACCCTCAATCGGCCTACATCCGTTCGAATGGAACGATAAAGACGGAAAATACCACCCAGGAAACGCAATAGTAAACCTTTCTCTCGCACCTGAGCGCACCGATCGGTCGCCCAAAAAATCTTATGACGGTCTCACTGGGGCAATGCACTACTCCGCGGTCGCGGAAAACAATGCCCAAAAACAAACATCGCGGGTGGCCGAAAGCGAAGCTCGGGTCGAAAAATTGCAAAAAGCCTACGATCACTACAAGCAAACAGGAGATTGGTTGGGCGCCGATTTCGGCGTAACCATGAGCATAAAGGATGATGTTGACCTCGGCAATCTGGACGTGTTCGATGGCGGTAAACCAAGAAACCTAACCAAAGCTGAGCTGGCAGAAATTGAAGCAGAAGAGAAAACAAACATCGAAGTCGAAATTCTGAACAAAATTAAGCAATCCCGAAAAGAACTCGTACTGCAAAAGTTTCTTTCGGATCAGGCCAGAACACAAAAAGAGCAGGGGATAGTTCGTTTAGAAGACATCCCGGAAGACGAATTGAAAACGCTGATTGAGGAAGGACGAAACCTGACCGACGAAGATTTTGCCGTCGGCAACGGATTGCGTGCCGCAATCCACGTCGGTGCACCGTCTTTGGACGGTGGCGTACTTGACCCCGATAAGACCGATGGTGGAGGGGCGGAAAATGCGGGCGCGTCCGGAAATACGGGGGCCCTAAATCAAATGACACTGAGCCGTGTACGCCGTCAACGTGAAGACGCACTTGACAGACTCGCATCCAGACAGCGAATAGTTGAAGCAATGCGAGACCCAAAAAGAAAAATCACCCCCAAAACACAATACGAGGCGCAACTCCTAAACGAAAAATTCGGACTCAACGGCAGATCCGATCGGCAGTCTTTTAAGGAAGGTGTCGAATATGACCTCAATCATGACTGGATAAAAGCAAACGAAGACGGCTACCAAAGAATCATCGACAGCGTTGAAAAATACATTCCCGAGGAACAAGGGGTCGTGGATAGTTATGAAAGGCTTTTCGCCAGACTTGACGAAAGTCCAACCATGGGGTTTTTGAGTGCATACCCCGCATCAAGAGGCCTGGGCACGCAGGGGTACTACGGAAGAAACGCTCACAAGGCCGTACCAAAGGATATTGCGACGCCGCTTACTGAACGCGAGGCAAATGAACAGGGCCTGGGATACACCCGGTTCAGAGACGTCAAGGATCGCGAGATGCTCAATCGGTGGGAACAGAATCTGCGAGGGGCGGGGTATTTGATTATTGGCGATGATGCAACTGTTACCAGCGGTTTGGGTCCTAATGACGAACTCCAGTTGATCGGTAAAAACAAGCCGTTGTTCGGGTTTTCGGCGAAGAACAATTTGGAAGATCGCCAAAACGTTGAGTTTGCCGCTAATGCCCTTGTTGCAAGGGCGATAAAAATGCACAACGAGGGCCGCGAGGTCAACCCGGAATCAGTTTTGAATTACCGGCGCAATCAACCGCCGGTCTCTGGACTTACCGGCGCAATGAGCAGTCAAAATACCGCCGATATTCTTGCTCGCTCAAAAGACCTTGGCGTGGACATTGAACGACAAGAACGAGAAATTATGCCTCGCATAATTCGTGAAGCGGTCGATGACAGACGCAAACAAACAGCAGCAAGAATCGCAAGCGATTTACAGGGAAAGACACAATTATCCGGTGATTACAAAGCGTATGCACGGAAATTGGCCACCGACAAAACCAAAACCGACCTTGACATATTTAGGGAAATGTACTCACCCGAAGAAGACAACAGCTTCGGCATGCGGCTGCAGGTTGCTCAAGAAATAGCTCGTGGAAGAGGCGATACAAAACTCGTAGCGCAAATAGATGACTTCATAAAAGAAGTTAAAGAAATGACGCCAGAACAATGGAATGCCGCAATTGACGATGCAATAGAAAAATTTGAAAGCCCGTTCGACAACAGAACGACTGTGTTGATGAACGACGTGAACGGCCTACTAGATACTGGCAGATACCAAACCGTACACCAAGGCAGAAAAACGCAAGACGGGAACAGTTTTGCCAACAGTGGCTTCGATGTTCCAAAAATTAGACGCTCGGCAGAATCTATGCTGTTCAGCATTCCAGCCGGCGCTACCGACGAAAAAACGACAGCAATCAGACCATCGTCCGGAATGGCGCTGCAAAAGACATTCGGTGAAGTCCGCGAAAACCAACTAAAAAACATTTATGGGGACGACATCGAAATTCAACACCGTGTTCCAGCCGCCGGGAAAATGGGAAGACAGGCGGCGTTCAGTAGCAGCAGGAGAAAAAACTCGAAGGCAGACGCTCAGTACGGCAGAAACTTGATTGTTCTCCGTCCGGAAACTTCCACACGAACCCTTACGGTGAAAGGTGATTCGGTCAGCGACGTAAGTACGAGCGGCGCCGACGTCATTGCACCAAGTGCACGACTTTCGACACTTTCGGAAAACGGTCGCCTAGCATCCACATTCTTTGATCCGATGGCGATTTTGTTTGAAGCAAAAACAGGAAGAAAAGACACGCTTGCCAGTGCATCATCTGTCATACAAGCCAGATACGCGGAATCACTGACATTAGGTGGTTTTGACCTATCGGACGTGGAATCCATAGTTTCAGATGCGCGAGGTTTGCGTGGAGCTGAAATGCCCGACAGTTTCATGAATGCGGTCGGAGTCAATCCATGGGCAAGTTTTACGAATTTGATTGCAGCCGCACGAAAACGCGAATCTATAAAGAAGGAACACGGCATCGATGTGGTCATCAATCACCCAGCAATGGACCTCGACGAAGTTGAGCCGTTCAATACTGCGATGACAAAGAAGTGGGTTTCTAGGAAAATTTCAGCTGGTGACTGGAAAGACATCACGGCGGACGATCTGAAAATTGACGACAAAACAACTCCATATGAGGCGTATTTGAAATACAACAAAATATCGGTAGAGCAGGGCGGCCACGTTCCAATTTTCGACCATCCAAAGAACGACCCGAAACTGGGTAAGCCCGACTTCAAAAACAACTTCATATCCATGATCGACGAAGAGTTGAAACGAATCGAAACTGCAAAGGGCCGCGGCGGCTCTCTGACCGGAGCAATGAGTGGGGAAAGTAGAGATGTCCCAGGTACTAGATTGACCAGGAGAATGCGTGAGTCAAGCGTTAAAGCAAGAATATCGGCGCTCAAGGCCAGTGGGCTTTCGGTATCCGAAATCGCAAAACGCCTAAAACTTGCCGAATCCACGGTTTATTCAATGATGGGTGAATGATATGGAACGTATTTTTGTGAACTCTGAAGGGGAGATGCAGATTTTCGGACCCCTCGGTGACCTATTATTTGAAGTAGAAGATGTAAACCTCTTGAGTGGCAACCAACTAGCGATGCTAGGTCGGATGATCCCCGAAGAGGGTGAGGCTCCAGTCCGAATCGATTCAGACAACATCGTTGAATGGCGCAAAAAATTTGCGGCAATGCAACAGAAACAGAAAGAGGCAATCTGGGATAATTGATGACCAAACCTGAATAATGCTATGATTGTTCAGGGTTGAGTTTGACTCCCCTGCCTAATTAGTTACGAGGCGTAAAACATGGACAGTGACATTACGAAACCCTGGGCAATCAGGATCGTTGATTCCACAGAAGAGGAAGGGGTCAAAGCCGACCCACTTGGTGGCATCATTCCCCAGGAGCGTTTCACCGGCGACGTCTTGCGTGGTCGCGGGCCGCGTCGAGGCAATCTCGAAAGGTTGCTGCGTTACTGGCGGCCAATAATGAAGAAACCTGGCGGATTTCGTCGTTGCAGGGTTATTCTTGCCAATCATCCAGAGCTTTACCCGCTAGAAAATATCTGCGCCTGGCTTCACCACGAAACAACAGGTCTCTGGCCGAACGAAGGTTGCCATCACCCAGGCATGAAAAACTGCAAGAAAAAAATACGAGGGGTTGTAAACGGCTCGATTTGGAATGACAACGAGTTCAATGCACGACTAGCCAAGCTTCGCTCACGCGGGGGAAGAAAAGTGCTGGAAGCCTCAGGAATAAAATCGTATGACGAACCTTTTGAACCAGTCATAACACTAGACGACATGGACCACGCCATCAAAGTTCTTTCAGATTTTATTGAAATGGAACCAGACTTTATAAAAGTTTTGAACAATGACAACAACTGGCAGCACGAACATGGTTACGTGATCGTCAACGGCCAAAAAGTGAACTATGAAGACAGTAATTTTTTCGGAACCTGACTGTTGCCCACAGCAACAGGTCCTGCGTAATCGCACCCTGCTGCCTGCGTCGGTCAACGAACCATATATTGCATACGAAAAGCCGCTGAGTTCCTTCGTGGCAAGGCAAAAGGTTCTTGATTTCAAAGCCGCTCTTGCGCGTCGAGTCTTACTAAACCCAGAAAAATTCGATGTCAAAGTAGGTATCGTCCGCTCGCCAGCACCAGGATTCCAATACATTCAAGGCATCGGGTCGACGCTTATGCCCGGAAACATAACCAGATACCGCAGACCGATAAGGTCGGCCACCTGGTCGGCGCTAACTCCTGGCGGGTCGAATCGTTCGATCCTTGGCCGTCTTGGAGCGCATGCTTTTGGTGCTGTAAAACCAGAACGCGGGTATAGATGCCCTGAAGGTTTCCAGTTTGGTGGACAATTTACAAACGAGCAATACACGACGTGTGGGAGACAGCTGTTTGCGTTGCCGGCAATCCTGCTCGGCAGAGCTCTTCGCGCATTGGGTAAGCGACCAAAACAGACTTCAACAAATTTTCAGGAGCTTGCAGTCAGAAATTACAGACAACAGATGTACCCAATCGGTACACCACTCTCGTCAAGATCGGCGGACATTCCAAAAGTCGGAAAGCTGAACACAAACCTCATGGGAGATGCCGAAGAAGCCATTTATGGTGGATTGGCCGGTGTTGACAGACCATCGAGTCGGCTCATCCGGAGAGATGGATTCGTTTTGGAGCCGGTGGTTTCGGCCGGCGTTCTAAGAACCGTTCCCGACAATAGAAACATGGAGGGTGCGATTTACGCCATAAACGTTTCTTCGCCAAACCAAATCGGCAGAGATGAACTTGGACTTCTGTCAAATAGCGGAATCACCAAAGTTACATATGTTTTGCCGAACGGCGGAACCTTGCAGCTTTATAAAGCAAGGGATTTGACGGTCGGAGAACGACGGAAGCTCGGGAAAACGGTTTCGGCGGCGGAGAAACTGTCGACGGCTGGCGACCCGGCCGCAAGGCTGCGCTTTGTTGCCGGCGAGATGGGCGACGGCATCCAATATGATGAACAACTAAACGTCAAAAACCCCAACGACCTTATTTCGGTGCGCACCTCGAGTGGGGCCAAGAAAATGGTTCGCAGGTGGCATCATGCAGCCTTTTCAGCCAAACGCAAGCCAAAGACCGTTGAAGAGCGGGCGTCAGTAAGCACATCAGAAAAAGAAAAGACAATCTACGATCTTGCAGCCGCGGTAAGACATCTCAATTCTGGCGGAGATATTGCCAGGGTCGCCCCATCGATCAGAATCACAGCGATGAAGCGAAGCTCCCTTTACAAAACAAACAAAATAAACAATGGGGTCAATGTCTTCGAGCGTGGTGATGGTTCGAAGTTTTATGAGGTCAAACCAAAAGACGACTTTGAACATTTGGGTGCAATAATGACAGCCGAAATACAGCAGGTGCTCGGTGTGGCGGCGCCGGAGGTTTACTCCCTTGGTTCAGGGCGAAGATCGCCCTACCTTGTCGCGCAAGCCCAGGATTCTTTTGGGCGGGGAAGCGTTTCAAGAAACTCATTCAACAGCTTGCCCGTCGAGGACATGGTGGCTATTGCGGTAGCCGACTATCTCACCGATACGAAATCTAGAAATCCATCAAACATTCAGCCAATCAAAATCTCCGGCCGTCTCAGGGCGATACCGAGCACCAACCCTGGAGCGCTCATCGGAAAGATGAATACCCGCTACGACGTTGATCTCCCCGATTTCTTCAACAGAGATTTGCGCGACCAGTGGAAAAACTATTTTGAACAAATATCCGCTGAACAAAAGAAACGCGTAATTGAACTTTTGAGCCAATTGCTCGAGCGCGCCAGAGCGACATCCATTTCGGAAATATCGGCTCGTATTGGTATCGAGGGTGACCTGAGCGGTGCTGAAAAAGCACACCTAAACGCCATAGAAAAAGTCTTCAATTCAAGACTAAAGCGCCTGTCGGTATCGAAAAAAATGTTTGCAAAAGTTCTGGGTCTTGGATTATGAGCGATCTTTTGGTGGTTCGTGAACGAGAAACGATGAAGCCTTTTGCGGCGATTGTCGTTGACAGAAACACGGTTCGCGCCCATGGGGCAAATGAGCACGGACAAACCTGGGCGAGGTGGATAAACGCGCAATCGATGGGGTCCGACGATTTAGAAAAACTTATTGATTTCACCCTGACTACCGAGAGAAAGAGTTTGACGGACAACGAAATCGAAAAACTGTCATCGGCTTTCAAGCTGGAAGAAATCAATTTGATGAGGGCCCATCTCATATCCAAAAAATCCCTTGTCATAGTCAACGATTTGCCCAGTTCACAGATGGCGATAATTGCGCCAAAATATGATTTTGTCAGCAAGGTCGGCAAACCCAAATACGAAGAAGAAGCGTTCGACGAGGACGACCCCGACGAGTCTGAAAACGTACACCAATGGCCGATAACCGATGTTGCGCTGGCTGCAGTTGAGGTGCAATACAAGCACGTGGTGGTTGATTACAAGGCAGCTGCGTTCAACCTGGACCGAAACCTCAGCTCGATGCTTATCCGCGTCAAGGGCGCAAGAGCAGTGTGGGACAACACGGTTCCCGGCGGCGGCGCATGGAGATGCCCACCCGAGACGCCAGCAGCAGGTCAATTTACGAACAGACTGGGTCAGGGCTGCTCTTGGGGTGCGATTAGAAGGATCGGTCGCGCGATTGCTGCCGGAGCCATCGATATGCCAAAGCTTCAAAAGCTCGGAACGTCAATCGAGAAACTTGGTGATGCCAATCGGCAGGTGACCCTCGATCGGGTAGGAAGAAGAACTAGGCGCCGAGTAAGAAAAGCCGAAGAAGCCGCAGCCAAGATTAGGGCCGTTCCGGGTCCCGACACCGCAGCCCGCGAAGAAGAAATCGCGCGCGCTCTCAGGTCCAGAAAGCCAGGAATGATTAGAAGAGTTGCTGGTCGAGGGGCAAGAACGCTGGCCGAAGCATCAGAAGCGATGCAGGAATTCGCCCGCGGCGGAAACGCCGTTTCAAGATCGCGTCGCAGGCGCAGACTTGAAGAAGCTGGTCTTGTTGAACCAAAAGCTCCTGACGCGCCGTCGACAGGTAGCACCGACCCCATAGACATTCGGGTTGCGACCGGTGCTTCTCGCCGAGTATTCCGCAGAACCAAAAAACTGATGACCCAACGCAAAGAAAATCGCGAAAAAACAGCAAAAATTATGACGCACCACGCCCGAAAAATAGCTTCCGGAAAAACAGAAGCGTTGACGCGCTATGTGGATCACCCGGACGGCAGTAAACACAATGAGGACATCGTCATTCTCGATACAGAAACAATGAAACCGCTTTTCGCCATGAACCAGGGAAAAATCGACGTGTTCGACGAAGAAGGAGAATACGCGTTCTCGATGTCTGATGAAACAGACCCGTCAACCTTTCTTGAACCTAAAAGGGTTCTGGGAATTGGTTTCGAAAGAGACCTTTATGGCAAATACGGTGCGGCCGGTTTTGCTTCACTTCCCGAAGTGCCGGCCGTGGCGCACGAAGATGAACTAGGTAATCCAGTAAAGAGAATCATCACGTCCGACCTCATCAACAGGTTCAATCAGGGGGCGCTATTCACGTTCCCAACTTCAAAAATGACCCCAGCGGAAGAAGACAAACTTTTTGAAGGGGCTGGTTCCGCGTTTGCCGACATGGTTACCGATGTCAAATCAAATGTCACGATAGATACAAAGAGAGGCACCAAAAAGAGTTCGGTCGAGGACCTGATCGATAATTATTCTCGCGAAATAGTCGCTCTCAAAATGATGGACAAAGAGACGAACAAGTTTGTCGAGTCGATCGAAAAAGAAACCGGCCAAAAACTAGGGGTCCAGGCTTCGCAGACCGTAATCAAAAATACGCCCTACCCAAACGCCCAACTCGGTGAGGTGTTTAGCGTGCTTGAAGTTTCGGACAAGGTGTTTGTACCCGATACAAATCCTCCGACATTCGGCAAAGACCGATTCCGTCCCCGTAGCAAAATCACCAACTACGTTCCGTCCGGTAAGGGGGAGGGCTCGCTTCTTCAACAAGAAATCGAATTGTTTGACGCAAATGGTAATGTCATGGCGTCACGCGGCCGTGATGGGCAGTGGACGATTCAGCCATTTAGAAAGTTGCGTGGTGGCAGCCCAAGACAGCCCGGAATTGTGCAGCGCGCACGCGGCTCGCGTCGAAAACCGGACAAACCGCAAACAAGAAGACAATTTCGAAGAGCGCAACAGGGACGCGGAAGAAGGCGTGCCGAGCCGCTGAGGGAACGAATCGCAAAATGGCAGGCGAGAAGGGCAAGCGAACTTGTCGGCGAGTTGGTAAAACCAGAAGATATGCCGACGTATTTGCCGGCAGGACAGAAGCGTCCACGTCGACGCATTATTCCAAGCCGACGACGTGTTCCTTCTGGGGGAACGGTTGCGCCACCTGGTCCTCGGCCGGGTCAAGCAGCTACACCACCTACATCCGTCCCCGATCCAAACGACTTGTCGAAGTATCCGAAGGGTTTGCGTAACAGACTACGTAGATTGCAGCTTTCGCAAACAGGCAGAACCGGAAAGTTCTATGCGCAATCTGGCAAAACCAAGGGTCCATATGCTCCGGATTACGCAACCCTGCCCCAACCACAAAAAGATGCTTTGACCAAGGCCGCCACCGATGCACTCGATGAGTTGGAAGCCAGATGGCGAAGAAGAATGGGAATCGCCCCAACAGATATGACCCCGTTGGACGAGGATGCGATAATCGCATTCATCGACAAGGTTGAAGTCGGCGACCCGACAGATGCCCGCTTTCCTGGGGACCCGCAAAAAGCGGGCATCTACAGAACTCACCTGCATAACTTTTTGAGTTTGTCGGAAATGGAACAAAAAGGCCAGTTCGATAATTTGGACGACGTAAAGCCGACCAAACGAGTAGAGATTTTGGTGAATGCCGGTCTTCTGCCTCCCGGTACAAAGCCCGACAAAACTGCGACAAAAAGAAAGCCAAAACCAGGAACCCCACCCCCGTCTGGTCCGACTCCACCCCCGTCTGGTCCGACACCGCCTCCATCTGGTCCGACACCGCCCCCAACTCCTACCCCAACTCCTACCCCAACTCCTACCCCAACTCCTACCCCAACTCCTACACCAACCCCTACCCCA
>Ga0194133_10000903_pt1 | contig 56367 bp, 47 predicted proteins | sample TA2KigOf40mmetaG_FD_155448 | JGI IMG/M metagenome (GOLD analysis project Ga0194133, IMG submission 155448) | Freshwater microbial communities from Lake Tanganyika, Tanzania - TA2015055 Kigoma Offshore 40m | ecosystem: Environmental > Aquatic > Freshwater > Lake | place: Tanzania: Lake...
GGTCCCTATGGGACCCGGCACATAATTTTAATGAGTGCGTTAAAAATAGTGGGTCCCTATGGGACCCGGCACATAATTTTAATGAGTGCGTTAAAAATAGTGGGTCCCTATGGGACCCGGCACATAATATTTAATGAGTGCGTTAAAAATAGTGGGTCCCTATGGGACCCGGCACATAATATTTAATGAGTGCGTTAAAAATAGTGGGTCCCTATGGGACCCGGCACATAATATTTAATGAGTGCGTTAAAAATAATGGGTCCCTATGGGACCCATTATTTATTGCTCGGATTAAAATGCGAGATGGGGTCCCATCGGGAGCAATTTTTATTGCTCGGATTTGGATGCGAGATGGGGTCCCATCGGGAGCAATTTTTATTGCTCGGATTTGGATGCGAGATGGAGTCCCATCGGGACCCATTCTATAATATTCCTCACCTAACCAAACGAAACCACCAATTCTTCGCCCTCTGAAATATTCAAATGGTTGAAATGAACTGCACCGCTTTCATCAGCAGATGGAATTAGTTCAATGGTCTTTCCATTCAATCGCCCGACAATTTGTTTGGATGGTTTGTCCAAGTCGGTGACCAACTCGTTGATCATTAGCTTTCCATGCACTATACGAATTGAAACTTTTAATCCATTATCGGTTTGTTCCTGGCTGTAGGTTCCCCATCCCTCTGCTGTGGTGAACGCAGCCTTAAAAGCACCTTCATTTTTAAGTCTGGGATTGACTTTTAAAATGCCTTTCGGTCCATGGTAATGTACACCACATGCTGAAATAAAGGTTCCATAACTGGCCATCGCCCGCGCATAGTGATCACTACATTCGATTTCATTAAAAGGATTGCGTTTTGAAGCGTGGTACCGATCGTGAATCATTCGTGTCAATACAAGCGCTTCCTCAATCATGCCCTCTGCCATCATATGGGAGGCAACCTGGTGCTCAAATCCGCTCATACATTCGTGGAAATAGCCCATTTGCCAGGTTACTTCGTCTCCATAGGGTTTCTCTTCATTGCCGGGATTGCTGTTCATGATCATGCCGCCTTCCCCTGCCAGTGCATAGGGTCTTCCTCCGGTGTGGTCTTTAATGTATGGCCCGACATCTGGTGTGAAATTGTATTTCCATAAAGCCTTCAATGCAGACAAGGTTTGCACGCGGTCAAGGATTCTTCCTAACCCCACCTGGTGCGCCCAGCTTTGTCCATATACCTGGTCGATATGACACGTATTGTATGACCCGATTTTTTGTCTCCCCGTTTTTTCATCTGGACGGTGAATGAAGTACTCTCCATTGAACAGGTACTTTTCCATGTTTGACTTTCCTCGGTTGACATAGTTTTTACACTGTACTGCAAATAACTGGTCGCCTGCCTCTTCTGCCATTTTTTCACCGGCTGAGACCGCTGCAATACACAATCCAACGATCCATGCAATTTCACCACCCCACATGGCGTCCAGGGTATTTTCAACAGGTGTGTCCTCCATGCCATCACCATTTTTATCAAGCGACATTAAAAACTCAATCGTCTTTTTGATCGAGGGCCAATTTTTTCGGAGGAACTGGTCATCGGCACTCATCAGATGTTCACGGTAAAATCTAAGGATGGTTCCTGCCTGACCATCGACTGCCGGACGCCTATCGGCTTCACACCGGTACCACATGCTGCCGTCGGGCTGAAGAGATTTTCCCAGGTCAATGCGTTCTCTGATTTCTTTTTCCATGGCTGGGAACAGACGGCCACCTGCCTGCGCGTATTGCCATACATGGGTACAGGTGCCCGGACAACAGCCCACCCCCTCCCAGAAATAAAATCGTCCGTCCGACATTCGATGCGCTGTTGTGGTTTGCAAACAGGAGGTGTTGATCAATGTTCTTTCCAGGAACCAATGCGGAAGCGTGGAATCATACCAGCAATTTTTAAATGCAAGGGTTTTATTGATCAGTCGATCTAAATTTTTGGAGGTGTACTCAGCGACAGCTTGTGCATCTTTAAATTTTGACGCATAGTAACGGCCGGTCTCGGGAATTTCTTTGAAGGCAAGGTTTGGAAAATGCCAGGTCAGACCAAAGGTTTCCTTGGTTGTTTGGCCTTGCATCAATTCAAGGTCGATGGTCACCGAACCGATTGCTGCTTCATTGGGATTACTTAAATGTGGATCGGAATTTTTTGAATTAAAAGATGAGGATTCAACCGGTAGAATTAATTGAGTATTCGTTTGGGCTTTTTTATTAAAGCCTATAATTGTCATGGTTCCAAAGTCAGGTGTTTTCAATAAATCTTCTTTTCCTGAAACCTGCATTATTACGCCACGACCATCCTCGGTGCTAAAAGTCCGATTACTCCGGTTGGTAACCCATTCAGGATTTTTGATTCCTGTTTTATTTTCCAACCAACCAATTATGCTGACCTTTATTTTTTTATCAGAAATATTTTTTAGTCGAAACCGATAAAGGGTCAGAGGAAGTCCAGAGTCATCTACATTAAGTGGAATAAAGGGCGTAAAGACTTCGGCTTCGATTTCAACAGGAAGATTTTTATCCACATACTTTATGTTGGCTACCGGATAGGAAGCAGCGAAAATTATTTCCTCCCAGTCTTTCTTTTCAAGGGTTTTAATCCATGTTTTGGTGCCTTGGGAAATTTTAAAAGCAAATCCTTGTTCTACTGGTCGAATGTCCTTCGCCGGTGCTACATAGGCTGCTCCGTCGCGCGATCGAATTGTTTTTCCTGCGTGCACCTCGGTGTCCCATGGCACGCGCTTTGGTTCTATCCCTTCACGATTGTCATTAAAAATATCCCAAAGCCAAAGGCGACCGTCTCCGCCTAAGTACAATGTGCCGGTAAACTGTCCACCGACCGGCATTCCGATAAAATCAAGCTCTTTTCGACTTGCGCGATACGTAGTAGGATTGCCTCTTTGAAACAAACTTTTGATCCACATGGGATCAAGTTTTTTATCGGTAGGGATGCCGCTCAATCGATCCTGCTCCGTGAAGGGTCCTGCAATCACCGGCAGGTTGCTGGTCATCAGTGACGCTGAAAACAATCCGGCTGTTTTGAGAAAATATCTTCTTTCCATACCTGATCGGGTGGGTTATTGGATGTGGCTGAATTCTAGCTGTTCAAGGTTTCCTTCAAAAGACTTAATTTAGTCTTTTAACACCGTAAAATATGAATTCACTTTATTCTCTCACGCTACTTTTTCATTCAACTGTAAGGTACTTCGTTCTGATTGCCATGCTCGTTACCATCTACCGTTCCATTATTGCATTGGTGCAAGGCAAGTCATTTGGTCCATTGGACGAAAAATTATCGGTTTGGTTGTTAATTATGGCCCATACCCAGCTGATCCTGGGATTGGTTTTATATGGTATTAGTCCTGCAGTTATTTTCTCAGCAGCCTCCATGAAAGATCCAGGCACGCGTTACTGGTTGGTAGAGCACATCACCACCATGATCATTGCGGTTATCTTAATTACCCTCTCACGGGTTACTACCAAAAACCTTACCGATGATGCCAAAAAACACAGGAGGGTACTTATTTATAATGTGCTTGCCGGCTTGTTGATCCTTATGGCCATTCAGATGAGTGGAAGAGGATTTTTAGGTCTGCCGATTTAATTTGGTCTATCCATCAACTTTTTTGAAGTGACGAGATATTTTCTTTTTGGACTGTTTTCCTTGTTGGTTTTAATCGCAGGGGCACAACCCACCGGAAGAAGGTATCAGTTGCAGAAATTGGCTGCAGTCAACTCATTTTATCATGATGCCGCGCCTGTGATCGCGCCGGATGGCAACACGCTTTATTTTTTTGTTCAGAATCATCCGGAAAATACCTACGGAAAAGAGTCAAGTCAGGACATCTGGAAAAGCACCAAAGATCCTAAAGGTATTTGGTCTGCACCGGTTCACCTTTCTTCGCCTTTTAATCAGAGTCGCCAAAATCAGGTGTTCCAGGTTTTGCACGATGGATCGGTATTGATTCGTGGTGGTCGAAATAAAAATGAACCAGGCTTTTCGATCGTTGGGGCGGGCGGTGGTTTTCAAGCGTTGAGGATTCCTGATTTTGAAACCATGAGCAGGGGTCGGTTCAGCGGAGCGACCATTAGTTCAGATGGGAAGCACCTGATCATGTATTTTTCTGAGGTTGCAGGTAGCATAAAAAGTGATTTATACGTCAGTCATTTAGGGCCTGACGGGCTTTGGACAAAGCCTGTAAAGTTGAAGTTGAGTACAGGGGCCGATGAGTTTGGTCCGTTTATTTCACCGGATCAAAAGACATTATTTTTTGCCAGTGATCGCATAGTGCCTGGACGCCAGGGGTCGGTGGATATGTATAAAACTGTGCGCCTGGATGACACCTGGAATAATTTCGGTGAGGTCACCAATCTGGGTAAACCCATAAATACGACTGCGGAGGATGATTATTTTTCAATGGACGACGCTGGAAATGTCTATACGGCACGTTCGTTGAGCCGGCAGGATGGAGGAAATCTGGATATTTTCGTGATGGTCCCTAAAAACATCAACGTCACCCTGGAGGGACAGATACTCAATTCGAAATCAGGACAGCCTTTGCAAGGGGAGGTTGAAATAATTATTCCAGATCATCCAAGTCTGAAACTTAAGTCAGACGGATCGGGAAATTTTAAATCGAATATTGCTGAAAGTCCATCGATGACCATTCGATCTTTTGTGCAAGGATTCAAGGCTTTTGAACAAACCATATTTATTCCCCATATGAGTGCTGATTCAACCATCCGAGCTGAAGTTCGTTTGGAGCCTGAAAAGACACCTATGGTTATTGCAGGGAAAGTTTTTGATGCCAAAACCAAGATGCCGCTGGTGGCTGATGTTCGAGTACGTAGCAAATCCGGTTTTTCGTCGGTTGTTCGGTCTGATGGGGGGAGCTACAAAATGGAGGTTGATCAGGCCGCGCGATATTATTTCACATTAGGTTTATCGGGATACCTCTCCCTTTATGATAGTGTTGATTACAAAGAGGAACGAGTTGCATTGATTGAAAAAAATTTAGCTGTTCGGCCAATCGAAGTAGGAGCTGTTGTGCGGTTGAAAAACATTTACTTCGATTACGATCGGACAACTTTAAAAAAAGAGTCTTCGGTGGAGCTTGGTAAGGTTGTCTCTTTTCTAAAGGAAAATCCATCAGTCCGAATTGAAATCCAGGGTCACACCGACAGTCAGGGTAGCGATCAGTACAACCTAACCCTTTCACAAGGACGCTCACAATCGGTGGTCGACTATCTGGTAGGGCAGGGTGTGGACCGTAATCGGTTGGCCGCTAAGGGATTCGGTGAGACTAAGCCGATCGAAAGCAATGATACAGAGGTGGGGCGTGCAGCAAACCGCCGGGTAGAGTTCACTGTTACTGGCCTTTGAAGGCATTGAATCGAACGAAACTGAACATAAATTTTTAGGATATGGAAAGAAGGCAATTCTTTGGTTTGGCTGCTAAAGGTGTTTTAGTGTTGCCCGTTTGGCTGCAATCCTGTAACCGTCCGGTAATGCCTGGCAGTGATCGGGATACACAAATTCATCCTGATGACTTTGAGTTGAATGAAGTCACCGTAGCACAGTTAAGGGCGCAGTTCAAATCAGGGCGCGCGACAAGTGCCAACATCACCAAACTTTATCTCGATCGAATTTCAGCCGTCGACCATAGCGGCCCACAGTTGCGAAGCGTGATTGAAATCAATCCTGATGCCATGGCCGATGCCGTTGCCATGGATAAGGAAATGGCAGAAGGAAAAGACAGGGGACTGTTGCACGGAATGCCTGTATTGGTCAAAGACAATGTTGACATAGCAGGAAAGATGCTGAACACGGCAGGAAGCATTGCCATGGAGGGAAATGTTCCGAAGCGTGATGCATTCATAATTAAAAAACTACGTGAAGCGGGTGCGGTAATTCTTGGAAAAACCAATCTCAGTGAATGGGCCAATTTCAGGTCGAGTCAGTCATCCAGTGGATGGAGCAGCAGGGGAGGTCAGACTCGCAATCCGTACGAGCTCAGCCGTAATCCATGTGGATCGAGTTCAGGTTCGGGCGCGGCGGTGTCAGCAAACCTTTGTGTAGTGGCCATTGGAACGGAGACAAACGGTTCGATCGTGTGTCCGGCATCCATGAATGGAGTTGTGGGCATCAAGCCAACGGTTGGCTTGTGGAGTCGTACTGGCATCATACCCATTTCAGCGACGCAGGATACGGCTGGACCGATGGCCCGAACGGTGGCAGATGCTGCGGCGATGCTCGGATTGTTGGCTGCAACAGATGAAGCCGATTCAGCTACGGCGCTATCGAATGATAAAAAGCACGATGATTATACTGCATTCCTAAATCCGGAAGGGTTGAAGGGTAAGCGAATTGGTATTGAACGATCGTATTTGAAGCGTAATGAAAAAGTTGACGTTCTCTTTGCTTCGGCAATTAATGCTTTGACGGAGTCTGGGGCAGAAGTTGTGGAGGTGGATTTCTTAGAGTTGATGAAGGGAGTAGGGTCGGACGAGTATACCTTATTGTTGTATGAGTTCAAGGATGGATTGAATCGATATTTATCCACAGCCAATGGAAAGGTGAAGACTTTGGAGCAGTTGATAGCTTTTAATGAGCAGCACCGAGACGCGGCGATGCCAATTTTTGGTCAGAATATTTTGGTGGAGAGTCAGTCGAAGGGTGGTTTGACGGATGAGGCGTATCTGAAGGCTTTGAAAAATGTTGTGAATACTTCGCGGGGTGCGATTGATGAAACGCTTAAAAAATTCGGATTGCACGCCATTTGCGGACCTTCTTATGGACCGGCAGGATGTACGGACCATGTGAATGGAAATTATTCTACGGGATATGGCTTTTCTGGTCCTGCGGCGATGGCGGGTTATCCGCACATTACCGTGCCATGCGGATTTGTTTCCGGGTTGCCGGTAGGACTTTCATTTTTTGCCGAGGCATGGTCGGAACCAAAATTGATTGAAATGGCTTATGCTTTTGAGCAGAAGACCAAGGTCCGTCGGCCACCCAATATGGTTGGTGCGCAGGACTGATTGTGGATTAATTTGTTTTTGGCTTTTGGCTGCTTTGAGCTCAGGAAAATCAAAAGGTTATTTGATTTCTTCGGTTTGGTTTGTGAGAGGGGACCATCGATTCAATTTTTAACATCCGAGATGTTTTTACGCCCTTGGTTTGATTTCGTGGGTGGATGGACTCGTTAGGCCTCATTAATTATTTCAGACATTGGAAGATTACAATGGGTCCCTATGGGACCCATACATGAATTTATATTCGTGCGTTAAACACAATAGGTCCCGCTGGGACCTTCGATTCTATTTTTAACATCCGAGATGTTTTTATGCACTTGTTATGATTTCGTGGGCGGATGGTCTCGTTAGGCCTCATTAATTATTTCAGACATTGGAAGATTACAATGGGTCCCTATGGGACCCTGCACTGATTTTTAATTGGTGCGTTAAAAATAATGGGTCCCAATGGGACCCATACATGAATTTATATTCGTGCGTTAAATACAATAGGTCCCGCTGGGACCTTCGATTCTATTTTTAACATCCGAGATGTTTTTATGCACTTGTTATGATTTCGTGGGCGGATGGTCTCGTTAGGCCTCATTAATTATTTCAGACATTGGAAGATTACAATGGGTCCCTATGGGACCCTGCATTGATTTATAATTAGTGCGTTAAAAATAATGGGTCCCTATGGGACCCATACATGAATTTATATTCGTGCGTTAAATACAATAGGTCCCGCTGGGACCTTCGATTCAATTTTTAACATCCGAGATGTTTTTATGTACTTGTTATGATTTCGTGGGTGGATGGACTCGTTAGGCCTCATTAATTATTTCAGACATTGGAAGATTACAATGGGTCCCTATGGGACCCTGCATTGATTTATAATTAGTGCGTTAAAAATAATGTGTCCCTATGGGACCCATACATGAATTTATATTCGTGCGTTAAACACAATAGGTCCCGCTGGGACCTTCGATTCAATTTTTAACATCCGAGATGTTTTTACGCCCTTGGTTTGATTTCGTGGGCGGATGGTCTCGTTAGGCCTCATTAATTATTTCAGACATTGGATGATTACAATGGGTCCCTATGGGACCCCTGCACTGATTTTTAATTAGTGCGTTAAAAATAATGGGTCCCTATGGGACCCATACATGAATTTATATTCGTGCGTTAAATACAATAGGTCCCGCTGGGACCTTCGATTCTATTTTTAACATCCGAGATGTTTTTATGCACTTGTTATGATTTCGTGGGGGGATGGACTCGTTAGGCCTCATTAATTATTTCAGACATTGGAAGATTACAATGGGTCCCTATGGGACCCTGCACTGATTTTTAATTGGTGCGTTAAAAATAATGGGTCCCTATGGGACCCATTAATTATTGCCCGGATAAGCATGAGGGGTGGGGTCCCATAGGGACCCATTATTCGATGTAGAAACCATCCAAGAAGCCCTAAAAAACCCAAGTCCTTTCAAAATTAGCTAATGCACCCTTTGGCCAAAGGTGTGATCCAAATCATAAAACATCCGAAAAAGGGATGATTTATCGGATTTTGTGGTTAAAAATGTAAAAAAGTGGTTGAAAGTGGTTGAAAGTGGTTAGTTTATCCTTATGTTTGCTTAGAGGAGGAAATGACAACCACTACAGTCTATGACTTTCTTCACCAGTGAATATGAATGCAAGCTTGACGCCAAAGGCAGGTTAGTCCTGCCTTCGCGGATCAAGTCCCAGTTGCCCGAGGAGGGCAACCAGGAACTTGTTGTCCGCAAGGGTTTCGAACCTTGCCTCATCATCTATCCAATGGTGGAGTTCAAAAAGGTCTTCTCGAAAATTTCCGCACTCAACGAATTCCAGCAGGAAAACCGCGCGCTACAGAGGAATTTCCTCTCCGGCGTGGTAACGGTGGAACTGGATGGAAACGGCAGGATGTTGATACCTCGACACCTGCTGGGTTACGCCCAGGTCGATAAGGATGCCATCCTCGTCGGTACAGGAAGTAAAGTTGAGATGTGGAACCCTTCTGTCTACGAGAAGCACCTAATCAGTGACCCAGGTGAGTTGTCCAAACTGGCGGAAAAGCATTTGAATGAGTAACCGCGCCGGTTCCAGGATTACTAAGGGCACCACCAGTGAACAACGCTGAGCAACCCACGGTAACCCGGAACTACCACAGGCCGGTCATGCTCCAAGAATGTCTTGAAGCCCTGAGGATCAGGCCGGATGGCGTCTATGCCGACGTCACCTTCGGCGGCGGTGGCCATAGCATCGCAATCCTGGAGAAGCTGACAACAGGTAAACTGTTCGCCTTCGACCAGGATGAAGATGCCGAAAGGCAGGCCGCACAGATCCAAGGTCGTTCTTTCAAATTTTGCAAGGCAAACTTCAAGGAATTAGAAAAAGTCCTGCGCGACCAAGGTGTCACCAAACTCGACGGAATTCTCGCCGACCTCGGCATCAGCTCCCATCAGATCGACGAACCTAAACGTGGATTTTCCACCAGGTTTGAAGGTCCGCTGGATATGCGAATGAATCAGTCCGCAAAGAAAACCGCTGCAGACATTCTCAATACTTCTGATGAGGCCCATCTCCATCGTCTGTTGGGTATGTTCGGAGAAATCCGAAATGCCAAGACCACGGCTGCAAGGTTAGTCCAGTGGAGAAATCAGCAAGCGAAGAGTCATCCATATAAAATGACCTCCGATCTGCTTGCGGCAGTTTCAGGTCTGGCACCACGAGGTAAAGAGTATAAGTGGCTTGCTCAGGTGTTTCAGGCGCTTCGGATAGAGGTGAACGATGAAATGGGTGCTCTAGAAGCATTATTAAAACAATGTGCTTCGCTGATTGCTCCAGGTGGTCGCCTGGTGGTAATGAGTTACCACTCCCTTGAAGACCGGATGGTGAAACATTTCATTCAATCCGGAAATGTCTACGGCAAAATTGAAAAAGATTTTTTCGGCAATCTGATCAGGCCTTTTGAGCCGGTAACCAGAAAAGCAATGGTTGCCAGCGACCAGGAGGTCGCAGAAAACAGTAGGGCAAGAAGTGCCAGACTAAGGATTGCCGAGAGAACATTAGATAAAAAAGAAAAAGTATAAAAGCTGCTATGGCAGAGAATACGTACAGAGAAAATCAGGAAACCGAAACCCGAATCCAGTCGGGTAAAAGCATCTTCTCCGGTGTGGAGCAGAAGCTGAGGCTGGAGCGGTATTTCGAGTCTGGTTTCCCGGTGCGACATCTGCCCCGAATTGCATTCATATTTATTATCGGTTTGCTGTACATCGGCAACACACACTACGCAGAGCAAACCATCCGTGACATCAACCGCGCGCAGACCGAAGTCGAAGACCTGCGCGCTGACTTCACCACACTCAAGGCAGAGCTTATGTTCGCCAGTAAGCAAAGTGAAGTAGCAAAAAAAGTCAAAGAACAGGGATTGGAGGAGAGCATGTCGCCGCCCTATAAAATTGAAATCGACCCGGATGAATATTAAGCAATCCATACTTGTTCGGGTAAGGGTGGCCTTCATCTGTGTGGTCATCTTCGCGATCTGTGTAGCAGCACGAATTGGGCATGTTCAGGTGGTGGAAGGTGAAAAATGGTCCAAGCTTGGCGAGCAGGTGACATTCTCCTGGATGAAGGTAGAGCCAACACGTGGCAACATCTACAGTGATAATGGCAGCTTATTGGCAACCAGCCTTCCTTTTTATCGCATGGCGATGGATCCAACCCTTGTTCGCCAGGATGAATTCCGAAAGGGCATTGATTCGTTCGCTTTAATGCTGTCGCTTCATTTTAAAGACCGCTCGGCACGCGATTACCGTGAGATGATAATCGATGCCCGTGCAGGCAACAAACAATACTTAACCCTCAACCGAAAACAAATCAACCACCATTCCAAAAAGGAAATGATGAAATGGCCCATCGTACGATTGGGTCGATACAAGGGTGGAGTCATTTTTGAAAAATCAGAAGTGCGTTACAGGCCTTTCAGTGAACTGAGCCGTCGGACCATCGGATTTGTAAATGAAAATGGAAATGGCGCTGGTATTGAATATTCCTACAACCGTCAGCTTGGTGGTGTTCAGGGTGAAGCCCTCTTCCAAAAGATTGGTGGTGGCACATGGAAGCCAGTATTCGATGCCAACAATAAAAAGGCAGAAGAAGGATTTGACGTGCAAACAACGCTGGATGTCAACCTGCAGGATGTAGCCGAAACCAGCCTTCATCGTGCCATGGCCAAACATGAGGCCGATCAGGGAACCGTGGTGGTCATGGAGGTTAAGACGGGAGAAATCAGAGCAATCTCCAACCTGAGCCGGTATGGTGAATACTATGCAGAAGACTTTAACCACGCAGTCCGTGGTTCCTTCGAGCCTGGTTCAACCTTCAAACTGGTGACCATGATTGCTATGCTGGAAGGTACGCCGGTTAAAATCTCTGATCAGATTGAAACAGGTAATGGTGTTTTTGAGTTTTATAAAATAAAGATTCGTGACCATGAGGATGGTGGTTTTGGCAGGATCACCATTCGTGAAGCCTTTGAGCATTCCTCCAATATTGCCATGGCTAAGTTGGCAGACCGTCACTTTGGTTCTGACCCTAAGAAATTCCTCACCTATGTAGATGAACTCAAAATGGCCAAACCTCTCGGTTTGCAAATCCAGGGAGAATCGGTGCCGAAGATTACAAGACCAACCGATAAGGCCTGGAGTGGAATCACATTAGCGTGGATGAGCCACGGTTACGGCTTTGAAGTTTCCCCCCTGCATACGCTCACCTTATACAATGCAGTTGCCAACGATGGGAAAATGATTAAACCCAAGTTTGTCCGTTCCATCATGCAGGCCGACAGAGTGGTGGAGGAATTTGAAACTGAAACCATTCAACCTAAAATCTGCTCTGATAAAACACTCGCTGACCTGCGCATTCTGTTGGAAGGTGTTGTTGAAAATGGTACTGCCACCAACCTGAAAAATTCACATTACAAAATCGCTGGAAAAACTGGTACGGCACAGGTGTTTGAAAATGGTCGTTATACCAACCGATGGATTACCTCCTTTGTTGGATATTTTCCGGCCCACGCTCCCAAGTACACAGCTATTGTATTGATACGCAATCCCCGCGGTGCCTTTCAGACCGGTAACAGCGTTGCAGGACCAGTATTCAGAGAGATAGCCGATAACATTTATTCACGTGACCTTTCCCTGCATCCGGTCATGGCATCGGTCAATACCACCCCCGATCAGTCAGCTTTCCCGGTGATTAAAGCCGGAAGACAGGAAGAGCTCGCCAACCTTCTCAACGAGCTTGGGGTCTCCAATCACTCATCCACCGAAGAAGAGTGGGCACGTGCCGGAAAGAATGGTAAGTCCGTGACCTGGAAATCAAACAAACAGGTAAGAGGTCTGGTTCCCGATGTGTCGGGTATGACCTACCGTGATGCAGTTTATCTGCTTGAAAAAGAAGGGCTTCGGGTAGACCACAGCGGGCATGGCCGTGTCATAGTACAATCGCTGCGTCCAGGCACTGCAATTTCAAAAGGTTCGAGTATTTATTTAAGACTGGCTTTGTGATGAAGGTGCTGCGGGATATACTGTACAATGTTCACCTTACGGCTACAGCGGGTGACACCGGTGTCTCCGTTACGGAAGTGGTCTTCGACTCCAGAAAAATTTCAGCGGGATGCGTTTTTGTTGCAGTGCGCGGAAGAAGCCATGATGGCCATCAGTTTATTCAGCAGGCTATTGCCTCCGGAGCGAAAGTCATCGTCGCAGATACCAATCCTGAAGGATCATTAGAAGGAGTAACCTGGATTACGGTTCAGGATACTTCGAAGGCACTGGGTGTGATGGCATCTAATTTTTATGGTAATCCATCCTCAAAATTAAAATTGGTTGGTGTTACCGGTACGAATGGAAAGACAACCGTCGTCACGCTGTTGTACAAACTATTCTCATCACTCGGTTACCGGTGCGGAATGTTATCCACAGTTGTGAATAAAATTGTGGATAAGGAAATTCCATCAACCCACACCACTCCTGATCCCGTTCAGATCAATAAACTGATGGATCAGATGTTGGCCAGTGACTGCACGCATTGTTTTATGGAGGTGTCTTCCCATGCAGTAGAGCAGGGACGAATTGAAGGTCTTCAATTTACCGGTGCGGTGTTCACCAACCTCACCCACGACCATCTGGATTACCACGGAACTTTTGATAACTACATCCGTGCCAAAAAAGGATTTTTTGATGGCGTGGGGTCTTCAGCATTTGCGTTGGTTAATGCAGACGACAAACGTGGAGCGGTAATGCTCCAGAATTGTAAGGGTAAAAAATATACCTACAGCCTGACCCGGATGGCCGATTACCGAGCACGAATTCTGACCAACTCTATAGAAGGACTTGAGCTTGAGGTTTCCGGTCGACAGGTGTGGTTTAGACTGGTTGGTGATTTCAATGCTTACAATCTGCTCGCGGTTTACGGTTCAGCATGTTTGTTGGGAGAGTCTGAAGATCAGGTCTTAACCAAGCTCTCTTCCCTATCCGGAGCCGAAGGAAGATTCGAACTGGTTATCCCAGGATTTCGCTTCACCTCTATTGTAGACTATGCCCACACGCCCGATGCACTGCAAAATGTACTGGAGACGATCGCCCGATTCCGTACCGGACAAGAGCAGGTGATCTCGGTAGTGGGTTGCGGTGGCGATAGGGATCGAACAAAACGCCCCGTAATGGCAGCCATCGCTTGTAAACTCAGCGATAAGGTGATTCTCACATCCGATAATCCGCGCAGTGAAAATCCCATGGCCATTATTGAGGAAATGAAGGCAGGAATTCTGCCTGGTGATCTGAAAAAAACAATCGTACAGTCCAATCGGGAGGAAGCGATTCGAACAGCCTGCATGTTTGCCAAGGATAAGGATATAATTCTGGTTGCAGGCAAAGGCCATGAAAAGTACCAGGAGATCGCCGGTGTTCGGCATCCCTTCGACGATAAGGAGGTTTTGGAACGAATGATGAAAATCTACGCCTAAGCCATGCTCTATTACCTCTTCGACTATATCGATAAAACATGGAATGTCCCAGGAGCAGGCTTGTTCCAATACATCTCCTTTAGAGCAGGTTCGGCAGCGTTCATTTCACTGCTGATCACCATCATTTTTGGTAAAAATCTGATCGGAATGCTTCGTCGCAAGCAGGTCGGTGAAGACATCCGTGATTTGGGATTGGAAGGTCAGCTGCAAAAGAAAGGCACACCGACCATGGGCGGCATTATCATCATCACGGCCATCGTGGTGCCCACCTTATTGTTTGCGCGAATCGATAATGTGTACCTGATATTATTGCTCGCTGTTACCCTCGGACTCGGATTTATCGGATTTCTCGATGATTACATCAAGGTCTTCAAAAAAGATAAGGAGGGACTTGCTGGTCGATTTAAGATCGTTGGTCAGATTGTAATTGGCGTTGTGGTGGCCCTGACACTTTATTTCAATGAGCACGTGGTGATTCGTGAGGTCAGTCCGGCTTCAACCGCGAGTCTGAATTTGATTCAGGAAGATGATGGAAGGGTTCTTGAGTACCGTGATGTGAAATCCACCAAAACCACTGTCCCATTCTTCAAGAACAACGAATTTGATTACAAGTACCTCTTGCCTGAATCGGCATCGGGTTATACATGGGTATTGTATTTACTGGTGGTGGTTTTCATCATTACAGCAGTTTCCAATGGTGCCAACATCACCGATGGTATTGACGGTTTGGCGGCGGGTGTTTCTGCCATCATTGGTTTAACCCTGGCCATTTTTGCTTATCTCTCTGGCCGCGTTGACTTCAGCTCATACCTGAACATCATGTACATCCCTCACCTGAGTGAGGTGACCATCTTCTGTACTGCTTTTGTTGGTGCCTGCCTGGGATTTTTATGGTACAATTCATTTCCTGCTCAGGTTTTCATGGGTGATACCGGTAGCCTGGCGCTGGGCGGCATTATTGCTGTATTGGCACTGGTGGTGCGCAAGGAGTTGATGATCCCTGTGCTCTGTGGAATATTTCTGGTTGAAAATCTTTCGGTGGTCATCCAGGTTTCGTGGTTCAAATACACTCGAAAAAAATATGGTGAAGGGCGTCGGATTTTTCTGATGTCACCGCTACACCACCATTATCAAAAGATGCAAATCCATGAATCAAAAATTGTGACACGGTTCTGGATCATTGGAATTTTGTTGGCCATTTTCTGTCTAGCAACCCTTAAGATCAGATGAGCAAGCTGGTGGCCATATTGGGATGCGGTGAATCCGGCTCGGGCGCTGCTTTACTGGCGGCCTCACTTGGTTACAAGGTGTATGTTTCCGATCAGGGAACCATTAAGCCTGAATATTTATCAGCGCTGAAGTCAGATAAAATTGAAATCGAGCAGGGCGGTCACTCCATCGATAAAATCCTTAAGGCCGAAATGGTAATCAAGAGCCCGGGTATTCCTGATAAAGCTCCGGCAATTAAACAAGTTAAGGCTGCCGGGATTCCGATCGTTGATGAAATTGAATTTGCCTTCAACCATTTAGGAAATAGCCGCGTGATAGCCATTACCGGAACAAATGGTAAAACCACCACCACCTTACTTACCCATCATCTGCTGAAAACTGCCGGATTAAATGTGGCGCTGGCTGGAAATGTAGGAGAGAGCCTTGCACTGAAAGTGGCCAACGGAAAATACGATTGGTATGTAGTCGAGATCAGCAGCTTCCAACTTGATGGTACTGCGAACTTCAGACCATTCATCGGAATTCTGACCAACATCACCCCTGATCACCTGGATCGTTACGATTACAGGATGGAGAATTACATCGACTCCAAATTCCGGCTTATCCGAAATATGGATCCCTCTGACAATTTCATCTATTATGGTGGCGACCCTGTGGTGGGTGCGGCAATATCCAATCGCACCATAGCTCCTAAACAATATGCTGTCGAGTTGAAAAAGGCTGCGACGGCTGTCTATGCCGATGGCACCATCATGAATTTCACTGTTGCTGGTAAAAGTTTCAGCATTCGGCAGGAGGAGACAACACTGAAAGGTCCACACAATTTGATCAACACCATGTGTGCAGTTTCCGCAGCCATCCTTGCCGGTGTTGATGAACAAAGCATTCGTGCAGGATTGAAAACCTTTAAAAACGCACCCCACCGTTTGGAGTCCGTAGCCACCATCAACGGCGTAGAGTTTGTTAATGACTCCAAAGCCACCAATGTAGATTCAGTGGTTTATGCTTTGGGAAGTTATGATCAGCCGCTGATCTGGGTTGCTGGAGGAATAGATAAGGGCAATGATTACAGCCTCATTAAGGAGGCGGTTGCTGCCAAAGTCAAAACACTCATCTGTCTTGGGGCCGACAACAAAAAACTTTTTGATGCTTTTACCGGTGTCGTACCAAAAATCCTGGAATCAAAAGATGTCCAAGCCTTGGTGAAAATGGCACTGGAACAAGCAGAGCGGGGCGATGTGGTATTGCTTTCACCGGCCTGCGCAAGTTTCGACCTTTTTAAAAATTACGAAGACCGCGGAAATCAGTTTAGAAGCGCTGTCCTGAAACTCAAAGAAGAATTAGAAACCAATGAAGTCGCTGGATAAAATTAAAGGGTGGGCAGACGAATACCTGCAGGGTGACCGGGTGATCTGGGCAGTCGTCATTGCGCTGTCTGGCATAAGTGTTCTGGTTGTCTACAGCAGTATTGGTACGCTGGCCTACCGCCGCATGGTAAGTCCTGAGTATTATCTGATGAAGCACACCATGATGGTGCTGCTTGGTCTGGGTGCAATGTGGGTTGCACATAAAATTGATTACCGGTACTACTCGAAGCTTTCACGTTTTGGATTGTGGGTGAGTGTACCGTTGCTGTTGTACACCTATAAGTTTGGTCAAACGCTCAACGATGCGTCACGTTGGATCAACATCCCGATCATTAATCAGACGTTCCAGCCGAGTGATTTTGCGAGCCTTGTTCTCATCATGAGCCTGGCCAGTATGCTTTCAAAAAAGCAAGAAAATATTGAGGACATCAGTCAGACCTTATTGCCAATGTTGGGCTGGATATCCGTCATCTGTCTGTTGATAGCATTATCGAATATTTCTACGGCCATTCTTCTTTTTATCACCTGCATGCTCATCATGTTTATTGGTCGCGTGCCGGTGAAGTACCTGGCCCTTTTGTTATTGTTTGGGTCGCTGACCGGCGTGGTGGCCTACAAAGTCAGCCCACGCATTGAAACAGCCATCAACCGTATCAACAGTTACATGAACGACGATGAGCCTCCCTTCCAGGTTCGTCATTCGCTCATCGCTGTTGCCACTGGCGGTGTAACCGGAAAAGGTCCGGGAAACAGCGATCAACGCAACATCTTACCCCATCCTTATTCAGATTTTATTTATTCAATCGTGATAGAGGAGTATGGTATGGTGGGTGGCATCCTTGTAATTCTTCTTTACCTGGTCTTTTTACACCGCGGAATGAAGGCCGCATACAACAGTGAGCTCGCCTTTGGTGGACTCCTCTCCGCTGGCCTCAGCTTCGACCTGGTTTGTCAGGCTATGGTAAACATGGGTGTTGTTCTTCATCTGGGTCCTGTAACCGGCCAACCTCTTCCGTTTGTAAGCTGGGGAGGAACGGCTATGATTTTCAGTGGACTTTCAGCTGGAATTATCCTTAGTGTGAGCCGCGGTGCAACCGACAAAACCTGGGGTGAACTCAGCGATAAAAAAGAGACCACCATCAATGAAATGAAACCTGTAACCGGTAAAGCCGCCTGATGCAATTGAACGCTTCACCATATCGACTGATGATAACCGGAGGAGGAACAGGTGGACATATTTTCCCTGCAGTAGCCGTGGCTACCGAGTTTCGAAGCCGGTTCCCGGATTCTGATGTGTTGTTTGTTGGTGCCAAAGGGAGAATGGAGATGACCAGGGTTCCTGAAGCCGGATTCAGAATCATTGGACTCTGGATCAGCGGATTTCAAAGGAGACTTACGATTTCCAATCTGTTGCTGCCCTTGAAAATGTTGGTTAGTTATATCAAGGCACATCGGTTGATCAGTCGTTTCCGTCCGCATGCAGTGGTTGGTACCGGCGGCTATGCCAGTGGTCCACTGATGTTTGCTGCAGTACACCGCGGAGTGCCTACGGTTATCCAGGAGCAAAACTCTTATGCAGGAATGGCAAACAAACAACTTGCTTCTTCAGCAAGTTCAATTTGCGTGGCCTACGATGGAATGGAAAAATATTTTCCCGCAGCAAAGGTGAAGCTTACCGGTAACCCCGTTCGACGCAACATTCTTCAGGAAGGTCTAAGCAGAGAAGAGGCGGCAAGAAAATTCGGATTGGATCCATCCAAAAAAATAATTCTTGTAGTAGGTGGTAGCCTTGGTGCCCGCACACTCAATCAGTGTATCGAAAAAGGTGCTGCTGAACTGGAAAAAGAAAATGTTCAGGTGATATGGCAGACCGGTAAACTTTATTATCAGGCAATGGTTGCGTCGGCTGCTGCAAGCCAAAAAAATATTGTTGTCCTCGATTTCATCCAGGATATGGCTGCAGCTTATGCTGCTGCTGATTTGGTGATTTCAAGGGCAGGCGCGCTGGCCATTTCTGAGTTGTGCATAGCAGGCAAGCCTGTGGTGCTGGTTCCTTCCCCACATGTTGCTGAAGACCATCAAACCAAAAATGCGATGGCATTGGTGAACAAGGGTGCTGCCAGAGTGGTGAAAGATTCGGAAGCGGTAAACAATCTGGTTTCAGAGGTGTTAACGCTTTTACGTCAGCCGGAAGTTTGCTCCTCGCTCAGCAGCTCCATTCGTGCTATGGCCAGGCCTGAGGCAACCAAAGAGATTGTGGAGGAGATTGTTCAACTTATAAAAACCAGTGCTCGGTGAAGCTGGATCATTACGATAGCGTTTACTTCCTCGGTATTGGTGGCATTGGTATGAGTGCTTTGGCCCGTTGGTTTAAGAGCGGTGGCTTAAAAGTCGCAGGTTACGATAAAACACCTACGCCGCTAACCCATGAGCTGATGGAGGAGGGAATAGAGATCCAATTTGAAGATCGTATCGAGTGTATTCCAGGCTACATCACCCCAGAAAAAACTTTGGTGGTGCTCACACCGGCTATTCCCAAGGATCACCTGGGTTGGAATTATTTAAAAAATGGTGGCTTCACCATTTTAAAGCGATCAGAAGTTCTCGGTCGACTCACCAAAAATTATAAGACGATTGCTGTTGCCGGAACCCACGGTAAAACCACCACGTCTTCGCTGGTTGCACACTTACTAAAAGCCTCACAGAAAAACATGGTGGCCTTCCTCGGGGGCATCACCACCAATTATGAATCCAATCTTGTCCAGGAAGGTATTGTGACCGATAGTACTCTGGTGGTGGCCGAGGCGGATGAATTTGACCGTTCCTTCCTCAGACTGTTTCCTTCCATGGCGATTGTTACTTCTGCGGATGCCGACCATTTGGACATTTACGGAGATCATGCTTCCATGCTTCAGTCTTACAAGGATTTTATCCATCAGATTGAAAGGGGAGGTTTACTGGTGGTCCATGAATCAGTGGCTCATTTGGCAACTGGTCTCGAAGGTGTAGAAGTCGTTACCTATGGAAAAGATTCCGGGATGTATCATGCCGAAAACATTCGTACACAGGGCGGATTCTTCCGATTCGATTTAACTGGACCTGATTTTAGTGTTAAGGATATTGAACTCGGTGTCCCCGGATTCCATAACATGGAAAATGCGATCGCGGCGGGATTGATCGCCGGACGTTGTGGTGTGAATGAAGCCGGCATTCGTTCGGGGCTTCTTTCTTTTAAGGGTGTTAAGAGGCGGTTTGAATTTGTTTTGCGCACACCTTCAATGGTGTTCATCGACGATTACGCTCATCATCCTGCTGAAATCGCTGCTTTCCTTGGCTCCCTTCGTGCCATGTATCCGGGTAAAAAACTAAGTGTAGTGTTTCAGCCGCACCTGTATACGCGAACCAGAGATTTTGCGGATGAATTCGCGACCAGCCTCAGCATCGCTGATACTGTTTTCATGATGGACATTTATCCGGCAAGGGAGCTTCCGATTGAGGGCGTAACATCCGATATCATTTTTAATTCTATTACGGCCTCTGAAAAAATACGGTGTTCTAAAAAAGATTTGCTTCAAAAAATTGCTGCCCACCATACCGATGTTTTAGCAACAGTAGGGGCTGGTGACATCGATACGTTTGTTAAACCAATAAAGGAACTACTCTCCGCCTGACATGAAAATTAAAATCAACATACGGCAGGAGATAAAAGTGGTGGTTTCGCTCGCCATCGTTTCGGCACTGGTTGCTTTTGCGGACCGCAACCTTAAACACAACACTTGCCGCGATATTATTGTTCGGCTTGAAAATGTCCGCGAAAATCATTTTGTGGATGAAGCCGATGTTTTACGAATGGTCGAGCAAACACCTGGTAAAATCCGTTCTGAACAATTCTCCTTAATCGATTACCGCGGCATTGAACAAAATCTGGAGAAGCACCGAAACCTTAGAAGAGCTGATGTATACAACGACTTCAAAGGAAATCTGGTGGTACAGGTAGCGTTAAGAAGACCTGTCGCTCGATTGGTTCAGGAACAGGGAGCAGATGCTTACCTCTCTGAAGAGGGTGTGGTGATGCCGATTTCTGAACGTTATAGCTCGCGTGTACTTGCCATCAGCGGAGCCTTCGTCAATAAAGCACTTCAAATACAGGATCTGAATGGTGATGAATTTGGTGTCAGGCTTTTGGAGCTCATCCGGTACATCCGGGAAGACGAGTTCTGGAGTGCACAGATCGCTGAAATACAGGTATTGGAAAACGGAAAGCTTTTGCTTTATCCACAGGTAACCAACCAGGTGGTAAAATTCGGTAATCCGGAAAACATCGAAGAAAAGTTTTTAAAACTCCGCGTATTCTATAAAAAAATTCTTCCAGCGCGTGGCTGGACCCGCTATGAGTCGGTCAACCTGGAATATGAAGGACAAGTCATCGCTAAATGAAAACCAATTCAATTAATTAATAAAACCAAAGAACGAAGAACCACTAAACTCAATGAACATGGAACAGGAAAAAATAATCGTAGGTCTTGACATCGGCACAACCAAGATCTGTGCGATTGTAGGTAAGAAGAATGCTTTTGGAAAGCTGGAAGTCCTCGGTATGGGGAAGGCAGAATCCGAAGGTGTTCTCAAGGGAGTTGTGACCAACATCGACCGGACTGTTTCAGCCATTAAAAAGGCCATTGAGGAAGCCTCCAACCAATCCGGTATAAACATCGGGAAGGTCAATGTGGGTATTGCCGGCCAGCACATCCGCAGCTACATCCAGCATGGTGTGCACATTCGTAACAGCAAGGAAAATGAAATCAGCATTGAGGATGTTAACCACCTCACTGAAGACATGCACCGTCTTTTGCTGCAGCCCGGCAATGAAATCATCCACGTTATGCCTCAGGACTACACGGTTGATTACGAGGATGGAATCATGGATCCGGTAGGCATGACCGGTGTACGATTGGAAGCTGATTTCCACATCATAACTGCGCACACCAGTGCCATCAACAACATCAACAAATGTGTTGTGCGTGCCAACATGGAAATTGACAGCCTTATTCTTGAACCCCTGGCCTCAAGCCTCGCTGTGCTGAGCGAGGAGGAAAAGGAAGCAGGTGTTTGTTTGATAGATATTGGTGGTGGTACAACAGACATTGCCATTTTTCATGAGAACATCATCCGTCATACCGCAGTCATTCCTTTTGGTGGAAACATCATTACCACCGACATACAGGATGGACTGATGGTACTAGCGAAACACGCTGAACAACTCAAGACTCGTTTCGGAAAAGCCATCGCCGATGAGGCTAGTCCGAATCAGATCGTTTCCATTCCTGGAATCAGAAGCAGGCCTCCGAAAGAAATTTCAGTGAAAAATCTTTCCAGCATTATCCAGGCCAGGATGGAGGAAATTATTGAGATGGCCCACGCGGAAATCATAAGCTCTGGCTATGAGAAAAAGCTTGCCGGCGGAATTGTGATTACCGGTGGTGGCGCACAACTCAGTGGATTAAAGCAACTGGTTGAGTTTATGACCGGGCTCGATACACGTATTGGTTATCCGAATGAGCACATGGGAAAGACTAAAGTTGAGCTGGTGAAAAGTCCAATGTACGCTACGGCGGTGGGCCTAGTCCTCGCTGGTTTCAAGAGTCTTGACATCCGCGAAGAGTCCAGAAAAATGAATGCTGAATTGGTTCAAAATGAGCCAAGGAAAGTGGAGGAGAAAACCAGAGCACGATCCAGCTCATTTTTTGAAGACATTCTTAAGAGAACCAAAGGACTGTTGATCGACGACATCGATGGTCAGTATAAGCTTTAATTAAAACGAAAAACAACCACTAAATTTTTAATTATGACGTTCGATTTGAATCCTGCACAATCCGGCCGAAGCCAGGTCTTTGAACCGGGTTCCAGTTACAAGTTCGACTTGCCACGTGGCGGCCGATCCATCATCAAGGTGGTAGGCGTTGGTGGTGGCGGCAGCAATGCCGTGAACCACATGTTCCAAATGGGAATTAAGGACGTGGAGTTCATTATTTGTAACACCGATTCCCAGGCGCTCAAAAGCAGTCCTGTTCCTGTTAAGCTCCAAATTGGTACAGCCTTAACCGAAGGCCTCGGTTGTGGTGCCAATCCTGAAGTGGGTCGGGCAGCTGCCATCGAAAGCCATGAGTCCATTCGCGAAGCATTACAAGGCGCCAAGATGGTTTTCATCACGGCCGGTATGGGCGGGGGAACCGGTACAGGTGCTGCTCCGGTGATCGCAAAAATCGCCAAGGAGATGGATATCCTCACGGTTGGAATTGTGACCATGCCATTTGATTGGGAGGGTAGAAAGAAAATCCAACAAGCCAACCACGGCATTAGTGCCTTAAAGGAAAATTGTGATACGGTATTGGTTATTCTCAACACCAGGTTGCGTGAAATGTTTGGTAACCTGGCCATCCGACAGGCTTTTGCTGAAGCAGACAATGTGCTCACAACAGCTGCTAAGGGAATTGCTGAAATCATCACCCTGACAGGTTACGTGAACGTCGACTTCCAGGATGTTCGTACTGTGATGAGGAATGCAGGTGCTGCGATTATGGGTTCAGCTGAAACCGAAGGCGAAGACCGCGCCGTTAACGCAGCCCGTATGGCGCTTTCGTCACCACTGCTCGATAACAAAGACATCATGGGTGCCAAAAAGATCCTGTTGTCCATCATTAGTGGTGAGGAGGCCGAACTTCAGATGGATGAACTCAGCACCATCACCAACTACATTCAGGAGCAAGCTGGTGCGCGTTGTGAGGTAATCTTTGGTCATGGTGTTGATCCAATGCTCGGCCACCGCATTCGTGTTACGGTAATTGCTACCGGATTCCACGACAGCAAGCGAAGAGCAAAAAAGCAGGAGAAGATTGTTGTTTCTCTGGATCAGCCTGAAATGCCTGCTCCTATGCAGGATGATTTCCAGCCTGAGTCACTCGTCGAAGATGAGATCAGACTCATCAACAACGATACCCCTGCTCTTGAGGAAACATCGGTTTTAACGGAAGAGCCGACCAAAGAGGAGTTCAGTTATTTCGATGAGCCGGAAATGGTTGAAGACAAGATTGAGGAAACCATAAAGGAAAGTTATTTCGAGCCAGAGCCTCCGGTGACGGTTACTCCAACGCAGGAGATCAAGCCTATCATGTTGGACCTCTTCAACGACTTTGGTAAGCCAGAGCCGGTTGCTGCAAAGTCGGAGCCCGAATGGCTGGAACAGGATACAGACCTTCCTTACTCAAGCAATGATCAATACGAGGAAGAAGAAGAATCCGTAGGCAACCGCTCGGCTGAATTAGAACAAAACGATGAAAATGAATTGAGCATTATGGAGAAGAACCGTACACGCGAGCGATTGGAAGCTCAGGCTCAGGCACGCCGCGAGCGGCTGACTGAAGCCAAAAGACCTGAAATGTCAAGGGAAGAATTCAATGAAAAGTGGACACAGCCTGCCTACCTGCGCAAGGGTGTTAAAATGGAGAATGTTCCACATTCATCCCAAAACAATATTTCAAGGTTCAACCTGAATGATGATAACAGTCTGTTGGGGAATAATAAGTTCCTCCACGACAACGTAGACTGAGACGGACCGGACGGGTTCGTCTGAAGGCATGGCACTTCCGGCGCGACTGGTGGTTTGCGCCTTTCGTAGTGGTTGTTGGCGGAAACATTTTTTGCCGGCGCCAGAGTGCCTTCTTATATGACCGAAAAAAGGCTGTACCGATTTTTTATAGCCTCGGTCGTAAGTTTTTTAAGCTGGAAAAGCCGGGCACTATGACCCGGCTTTTCTTTTTTCCACCTGTAAAACAGTACTTCCGTTAACTGTTGATTTTCAATATCTTTCTGAAGTTGCAACATTAAAAACCTTCATATATGATGAACCGTAGAGGATTTCTGACACGTGCATCCCTGGTTGCAGGATCTGCATCAATTCTCAATTGGAGTTGGATACCCAAAAGCAGTCAATTAAAGACCGGTATCCAGCTTTATTCCATTAGGGAGGATATGAAAACCGATGCCCTGGGGACATTAAAAAAGCTCTCCGCTATGGGGTATCGTTATGTGGAACATGCGGGTTATAGAAACCGTGCTTTTTATGGCATTGCACCTGCTGAATTCAAGAAGGTGCTGACAGACCTCGGAATGGAAATGCCCAGTGGACATACCGTTTTAGGTAAAGAGCATTGGGACGATTCAAAAAAACAATTTACGGATTTGTGGAAGACAACTGTGGAAGACGCTGCCATTGTCGGTCAGGAGTTTGTAATCAGTCCTTCACTAAGTCCTACCATTCGGACCAGTATGGATGAACTCAAGAAGTACATGGACATTTTTAATAAGAGTGGTGAATTGTGTAAGACCTATAAAATGAAATATGGTTACCACAACCATGATTTTGAATTCAGTGAAATGCTTGAGGGCAAATCACTCTACGACCATATCTTGGAAAAGACCGATCCATCGCTGGTCATGCAACAGCTGGATATAGGTAACCTATACAATGGAGGCGCTAAGGCAATCGACATAGTGAAAAAATGGCCGGGAAGATTTCAATCCATGCACGTAAAGGATGAGATTTTGGCTTCCGGTGGACATGAGAAATATGAAAGCACCATCCTGGGTGAGGGAATTGTTAGCGTGAAGGAAGTTATTGACCTTGGAAAAAAATCAGGTGGAACCATTCACTTCATTGTTGAACAGGAGGCCTATCAGGGTAAGACACCGCTGGAGTGCGTGAAACGTGATCTTGAAATCATGAAAGCCTGGGGTTATTAAACCTTAATTTGTACACTTCATTCTTAATTCCATGAAGAAGGAAAGTAGGATAAAAGGGATCTTTATTTTTGAGACTAAATTTTAATTCATTCAAATCGTTGGCTTATGGCTAAGTATTCTTTAAGCGTGAACGGTAAAAAGTTTGATGTTGATGTGCTGCCGGACACACCTTTGTTGTGGGTTCTGCGCGACTCCATCGGGCTTACCGGCACTAAATTCGGATGCGGGGTCGCCCAATGTGGTGCCTGCACAGTACACCTCAATGGGACAGCTGTAAGGGCATGTACCCTTCCTGTTTCAGCGGTAGGAACTAAAGAAGTAACCACCATTGAAGGGCTTTCTGCCGATGGTTCGAATCCTGTGCAGCAGGCATGGATTGAAGAGGATGTGGCGCAATGTGGATATTGTCAGGCTGGTCAGATCATGACCACTGTTTCTCTTTTGAGAAAAAATCCGAACCCCTCCGACGAGGAAATTCACGCTGCACTGGGCGGGCACATTTGTCGTTGTGGAACCTATACGCGAATTAAAAAGGCCGTTAAGCTTGCGGCCAGGAAAGGAGGAAAAATATGAGCACGCAACCAATTACCCCTGTAAGCAAATCCGTTAACCGTAGATTTTTCCTAAAGTCCGGTGCCTTGGCTGGAGGTGGACTTTTGTTGGGTCTTCATGTCTATGGAAAAAATCTTAATGGACTTGAGCTGGACGACGCATCAGTTTTCGAACCCAACGCCTACATCCGGATCGACGCAGTTGGAAAAGTAACCATTATGGCACCCAATCCTGAAGTAGGTCAGGGCGTAAAAACCTCGCTTCCAATGTTGGTGGCGGAGGAATTGGATGTGGCCTGGGATACCGTAAACATTGAACAGGCACCACTGGATATTAATAAGTATAAGCGACAGCTCGCTGGCGGAAGCGGCTCTACACCCACGAGTTGGGAGAGTTTCCGAAAGGCCGGCGCTACAGCACGCCAAATGTTGATTGCGGCTGCCGCGGCGAAATGGTCTGTTGCGCCCGGTGATTGTTACACTGAAAATGGATTTGTCGTTCATCGTTCTTCTGGCAAGCGCATAGCTTATGGTGAAGTGGCCTCCGTTGCTGCCACCATGCAACCACCTACTGATGTGGTCTTAAAAGATCCTAAGGACTATAAGATTATTGGTAAGAGGATTAAGAACGTTGACAACCTCAATATAGTTACCGGAAAGGCGAAGTATGGCTTGGACACCCGACGCGAAGGTATGCTCTTCGCTGTAGTGGCTCGCCCACCGGCATTTGGTCAGAAACTGGTTTCTTTTGATGACGCTGGTGCCCTAAAGATACCTGGTGTAAAGAAAGTTGTTCGTGTGGAAAATAAGGTGGCTGTACTGGCTGAAACCACCTGGGCCGCAAAGAAGGGAAGAGATGCATTGGTGCTTCAGTGGGAAGCGGAGGGTAAACTTGAAAGTACCCCCGACCACCAGGCTGAGTTCAGCGCAAATATTTTGAAGACCACTGAAAAACCTGTTCGCGCCGATGGTAATGTAGAGGATTCTTTTAAGTTGGCCGATCATGTTCTTGAGGCGGTCTTTGAAGCACCTTTCCTTCCTCATGCTCCGCTGGAGCCTATGAATTTCTTTGCTCACGTTACAGCCGATAAAGCTGAGTTGTTTGGACCGAACCAGGCGCCTGAGCGTGCACTCAATGAGCTCAGTCGGGTTTTGGAATTGCCCAAAGAGAAAATCACACTTGGTCTTTCCGATCGTATGGGTGGCGGATTTGGAAGAAGACTTATGGCCGATACTCCATTGGAGGCGGCATTGATTTCAAAGGCGGCGGCGCTTCCTGTGCTCGTAGTCTATACACGGGAAGATGATATGCAGGCAGGACATTACCGTCCTGCTGGTATGTACCGCTACCGTGCAGCAATTGGAAAGGACGGCAATCTTGATGCCTGGCATCTTACTGTTTCCAGTATCAATCAACCGAACGGAAGCCGCGAAAATAGTTTTCCTGCCGGTGCTGTACCTAATTTTCGTATTGATAGCATCAACCTCGAATCGAAAATCACCATCGGTCCTTGGCGCGCGCCAAACCATAATTTTCTTGCTTTTACAGAAGAAAGTTTCCTGGATGAGATTGCCTATGATCTAAAAAAAGATCCAATTGCTTTTCGGATGGAACTGCTTGACCGGTCTTCGTCCAATAGTTACGGCAAGCGCATCTATGATCCTGAGCGATATAGGGCGGTTATAAAAAAGGTTGCCGAGATGAGCAACTGGAGTGAGCAGGGTAAAAATGGTCGTTACAAAGGATTCGGCGCTCATTTCTCATTCAGTACGTATGCTGCACAGGTTGCGGAAATTTCAGTCAGCAATGGAAAAATCAAAGTACACAAGGTATGGTGTGCCATCGATTGTGGAAGGGTAATCAATCCGCTGGGTGCTGAGCAGCAAATTGAAGGAGGCATAATCGATGGTCTGGGTCATGCCTTATATGGCGAGCTTACTTTCGACAAGGGCACTGCACAGCAGAAGAACTTTAATACCTATAAGTTGATTCGCATTCAGGATGCACCGGACATTGAAACAGCGTTTATTAACACGGAACAATTCCCGCAGGGATTAGGTGAACCTGGATTGCCACCGATTGGTGCTGCAGTGAGTAACGCCATTTTTGCTGCTACGGGACGCAGAATGCGTAAGCAACCATTTGCTATGCAGCCATTGATTTGAATTAATCATTACCAAAGATTGTATCAATGGGTCCTATCGGGACCCATTTTTTATTGATAGTTTTTTTTGATGTTATGAATGGTGCCATCGTTACCTAGTATGATTTGATGGACAACCTATAGCCAACAATTGGTCCCATCGGGACCTATTGTTTCTTGAAATGTGATTTGATGATCGTTTGGGTCCCATCGGGACCCATTGTAATCTTTCTATGTGTGGCATGAAATAATAGGTCCCTATGGGACCCCATCTCGCATTTTAATTCGAGCTATAAGTAATTGGTCCCGCTGGGACCATCGGTACATAGAATTATGTTTTGGCCAGAATAGAAATAATGGTTTTCTACTACACCGTCTAAACACACAATCAACGCAAGGGCATTTGACATATTCCAATTTTGAAAATTGAATGGATTGCCCCATCGGAGATTTATTCCTTCAACGCACGAATAATAAATCATCGGCTGATTCCATCGGGACCTACTTATAATTGATGATTTCTAAATGTTGTGCATCGGCCAAACGTTACCCAATATGATTTGATGGACAACCTATAGCCAACAATTGGTCCCATCGGGACCTATTGTTTCTTGAAATGTGATTTGTAGATCAATAGGGTCCCATCGGGACCCATTGTTTATCCCTCGACTAAGAACCCTGTGTCAGATCCAATTAGTTTATTTATTGCGCTAACCCCTCTGCTTTCCATTTTTTAATTAAGTCGATCTGCGCCTGCGTCAGAGGGTTGCCACCCTGCGGCATAAAGCCCGCAGCAGTTGGTTCCCGCTGAACACGATTAAGAATCACATCCACCTTATTCTTTACAGAAGTATAATCGGAAAACTCACTGTGGCACGATACACACCTTGCCTGTAAAATCGGTTTTATTTCCGTCGCGAAGCTTACAGGTGGTGCTACAGTCGCAGATACTTTTAATGTTAACGCCTTTGGGAAACTCACCGAACCCACACTGTTCGTTACCGTTACATCAATTTCATAAGTCCCTGCTGTCACCAGTGCTGTGGCTGAAATAATCCCTGAATTATCAATGGTTATGCCGCTATTGGCGGGCTTTGAGACCAATGAAAACGTAAATGGCGGGGTGCCCTCGGTTACAGGGGCTGAACCTGTAAAAGCTTTACCCTCCTGAACCTCAACGGAAGCTGGTGTGTAGGTAAGTTTCGAAGGTGGCTTATCCGGATCTTTTACGTTCACGATATAAATGCCATTGAAATCAACATTCCCACCCTTATTGGAAACCCGGACATTAACCGTATAGTTCCCAGCCTTGATTTGGCTGCTAACCTGAATGATGCCGTCGGCACCGATGGTTATTGCTCCTCCTGCATCGGGTGAAGTGGTAATGGTGAATGTAAAGGGTGGGGTTCCTGTGAGGGATGGGAGAGAAGAAGAAACTGATTCACCAGCTGTTAGACTGATGGTGTTGGGAGCATATTGTAAACCCGCCGGAAGCAGGATGGTTTCTTCTTCCTGACACGATACGACATGCAGGATAAATAGAAATAATACGACCCTGGTAAAATATTTGTTTCTCATGCCTCAAAAATAAGAGGCTGTTGACTCTACTCAGGCAGAAGAACTGGCGGTTCAATCAGGTCCCAAAGATTCCCATACCGATCTTTAAATACCCCCACGGTTCCATAGGCCTCTACCACCGGCCCACGTAGAAACTCCACGCCCGCTGCAGTCAGCCGTGTATAATCCCTCATGAAATCATCCGTATGCAAAAACAGAAATACCCTTCCACCGGTTTGATTACCGATCCGTGATTTTTGTTCATCCGTTGCAGCTTTCGCCAACAGTATCCCACAACCTCCACCACCAGCGGGCTGCACCACTACCCATCTTTTTTCTGGCGTGAGTACACTATCTTCTTTTAACTCGAAGCCGAGCACTGAGCAAAAGTAAGTGATGGCCTCATCGTAATCAGGAACAACAAGCGATATAAGCGCCAGATTTTGTTTCACCTCGCTAAGGTTTACTTCTTGCCTTACGAACTTCATCAATGGTCGTTGCGCCACCCTTGTTTCCAAATGAGTTGCGGATGTAGTTTAACAAATCCGCAAGCTCCTGATCCGAAAATGAAAAGCCCTGCATTTCTGCATTGTACTCCAAACCATTTACCGTTATGGGGCCGCTGACGCCTTTTAGAATTTGTTGGATCGCCCGTGTTTTGTCGGCCATCAGGTAATCAGACTTCGCGAGTGGTGGATAAACCCCTTCCAGTCCTTCGCCCTGTTCCATGTGACAACTTTGGCAATTCATCAAATAGATTTCCCTACCTGCAGCCAAACTTTTGTCATCAATCTGTTTGTCCTGTTTTTGTGCCAATCCCTGAACTGAAATCAAGGTTATCAAACCGAGTAAGTAGTGCTTCATGGATAAATAAGATTATTCAAAAATAGCAGTATTGACCATTGATGTATCCTGTCCGAATAGACTTTATGAAATTTGAATTTCACTCGGTGCTCTATACGACTCCATTCCAATGGTAAACCGCTACCAGAAAATGGTGTACAGGGCTGCGAGAATACCCATGATCAGGATGGCATAGACGGCAAAGCCTTTACTCACCTTGAAATCTGAAACTTCGACCTGCATTGTTTTACCTTCCATTTTTCCTTTGTCTGTGACGCTGACCAGCACCATCGTCAGTATAATGACCGCAAAGACAATCGTCATCCTATCTAGAAATGGAATAGGATCAATTATTCCATCGGTGAGTTCAGGTAAAAATTTTAATAGGGTAGAAAGCGGGATGGTCAGCAATGCCCCCCACAGCGCCGCCTTGGACGTAGTTTTCTTCCAGAAGAATCCCATCAGAAAAATTGCCAAAACGCCCGGTGAGATAAATCCAACATATTCCTGAATGAATTGATAGGCCTGATCCAAAGTCCTGAGTGCAGGAGCTACCAAACCTGCCACCACAATAGAGACCACCACAGCCATACGTCCCGCCCACACCAGCCTCTGGTCAGTAGCATTTGGATCGATGTATTTTCTGTAAAGATCAAGTGAAAAAATGGTGGAGATGCTGTTTGCCTTCCCTGCCAGGGAGGCAACGACTGCAGCGGTCAGTGCAGCAAAGGCTACCCCTTTTAATCCTGCCGGAAGTAAATTCATCAGTACCGGATAGGCGTGGTCAGGTTTTAAATGCCCGGTCGCATCGGTCATCTCCTGAACGAAAATTCCTTCCTGATACAACACATACATCGCAATGCCGGGTAACACAGCGATGAGGGGTATCAACAGTTTCAGAAACGCTGCGAACAACAAACCTTTCCGCGCGGTCTGCAGATCGGCGCCCAGCGCTCGTTGGGTGATGTACTGATTGCAGGCAAAGTAATTTAGATTATTGATCCACATGCCTCCAATCAGCACCGATAATCCTGGAAGGTCCTGGTAGAAGGGGTGATCCTTTTCCAGAATCATGTGGAAATGTCCATCAGCTTTTTCTTTCAGGAGGACCAGTCCTTTCCACGCATTTTCACCAAAGCCAAAATGTTCCGATAATAAAGTCAACGCCAGGTAACTCGTCACCAAACCACCTACAAGCAACACAGCCACCTGAACGACATCGGTGTAACCAATAACCTTCATGCCCCCCAACGTCACCACCACAGAAAAAATGCACAAGAAAAATATACACCAGCCAAAACTTAAACCGGAAATTGAATTGATCGCAATGGCGCCAAGATAAATTATGGAGGTCAGGTTCACGAAAACATATACCAACAACCAAAATACTGCCATGACAGTACTGACGGTCTGGTTGTACCGTTCAGCCAGGAACTGTGGCATCGTAAATATTTTATTCTTGATGTACAGCGGAATAAAAAATACAGCCACCACAATTAAGGTCGCTGCAGCCATCCATTCATAAGTAGATATGGCCAGTCCAATGGCAAAGCCAGACCCTGACATGCCGATAAAATGCTCTGCTGAAATATTCGAGGCAATAAGCGATGCACCAATAGCCCACCAGGTCAACGACCCTTCAGCCAGAAAAAATTCCCGCGTAGTCATGCTGGCAGATTTCCGGCGATGGTAAACCCAATAGCCGTAAAGCGAGACCGCAATAAAGTAGGCCAGGAATACAAGATAATCGGCTGTCTGAAGAGAATTCATTTCAGCCGATCTTCTCTAAAAATTGATCAGAACTTAAGTGTGGCAGGCAGATATTTGCCAACCAGGTCCTCGTAATAGGGCTTCAGCTCAGTCCAGTTAGGAGGGGTTGGATTTTTGGAATACAAATCATACGGGTTAAACAACTGCACCCATTTGAACATCTCCCTGTCATGGTCGTCCATAAGATGGTCGTAAGCATTTTCACGGTGCTGCGCGTAGAAAGAATGGTATCGAAGCATGTACAATCCTGGTTCCGGCAGGCGGTCCTTGACCATTTGATAAACATATTCATCGTGTCCCCAGGACATGTCCACATTTCTTAATCCGCAGTTGGGCGAATAAACGCCGTATTTCGTATTGTACTGAGGGTTGTTGTAGTCAGGGTTCAGTTTGAAGAATTCAGGATAAACAATTTTGTCAGAATAGGCACAGCCAACCGGGAAGGTATCGCCGACAACGGCCCATTGCGGCTCACCGAACAAGCACAGAACTTTTCCCATATCATGCAACAGCCCCACCATGACCATCCAATCCGGATGACCATCGCGTCTGATGGCTTCGGAAGTTTGTAACAAATGTTGGAATTGATCTAAATCGGTATCGGGATCTGAATCGTCGACCAGTTGGTTTAAAAACTGAAAGGCATCCCACACGGGCATTTCCTTCTTGTTAAACCTTAAAAAATCCTCCTGCTTCTTCTTTACAAATTCATAAGTCTGAAACGTGTGGTTCAGTCTGTAGAATTCCTTCACCGTCTCTCTTTTCGGATCCTCGTAATTACGGTACTCTTCGGTTGTTTTTCCGGTCGCAATGGTCTCTGGATCTGGATATCTGCGAAGCAGATCCTCCTCCCATTCATCGAGATTTTTAAGAGGTTCTTGTGCAGTTAAGCTCATAAGGTGCGGTATAAGGCCGGAAAATTGGTGATTTTCAGTGGAGTATGCAACCTGCCAAACGAGCAGTCCTTCAGGCTTTTTCAGCCTTTAAAATCCTCGCTCCGTAAATGACCAGGGTGCCCAGTAGGGCATACCCTCCCATCAACACAGCACTTACCAAAAGGACTTGTCCGTAGCCGAGTGTATTGACATCCACGAAATAGTAGGGGTACCAGCTGGTGAAAAAGCCGCGGGTGATGGAGTAGACAAAATAGGCTGCTGGAAAAATCAGCCATTGCACCGATTGCCCATAGTTGAAAGAATCCTTCTCAGCTTGCCAGATCCAATAGAGTGTAAAGAGTATTGGGTTGATGTAATGAAGCAGGAAGTCCGCAAACCATTCCATTCCTTTTGGATGAAACATTCCGGACAGCAAAAAATGGTAAGCCAATCCGACAACCACAATGTAAACCACCGTAGCGGCCTGAACCGATTTATTTCTGAAGAATTCGCTCCAGGAGGATGAAGCGAAAATGGTAACGGCACCAAAACAAAGGGTCACCATAATGTTGGTCCAAACGGTCATGTAACTGTAATAGCGAACGGTTTCAGTTAATAAAGAATTACCTGCTGCTGCGGCTTTGTTCAGCAAAATTATCCACTGACAAACAACGCTGAAGGCTCCGCAAGCAAATCCAAGGAGTGGTAAAAATTTTCCGGGTTTTAAATTCATTGAAGAGGTGTATGGTCAGGCCGAATTTAGAGAATTAGTTCCGGATGGTGTTACCCGTTTTTCAATCGGGCTGACCGTATATAAAAACCATGCATGGCCAGGACATGCGGAAAACTTAATGCAGCTAAAAATATAAAGAGTAAAGCTGGCCACCCCATCTTAATACCTGCAACCGGTGGCCAGAATTCGGAAGTAATCCATATCAAAACCAAAATGAGCCATGCGCCGGTGTGAAAAAGCAAAGACTTGCGATACAAGCTCCAATCAGAAACGCCAAGTTCTTTCTTAATGTGATGCCAGCTTCTCCAGGAATGTTGTCCGATGAAAAACAATCCAAAGGCCGGCATTAAAGGCAACCACATGGTCAGGATTAGCAACAGGGTTCCCAATACACCTTGATAACTTCGATTGAGCAAACTGAAAATTAAGAGTAAAAACGCTGCTGGACTTGCTGCACTTTGCCACGATTCCGACATAGGACCTATACCATACTCCGAAAACACTTGGTTTACTTCTGTTGGATGAGAAAGCAACAAAATGGTCAGCGTTAAAACGCCTTGTATCAGATTGGCTATTTTCAAACGGCCCGGTTTGGCCATACCAGACATTTCCTCAACATCAGCCTGACCAAAATGCCATGCGGAGTAGATCAGAAAAATCAACAATGCGGTAATTGGACTAACCCACCACAACATCACGATTAGGGCCGACTGAATCAGGTATTTTACAACAAACCATAGGTTAATCCTGGCATTGAAATTTCCGGATTCAAGCAAATGATCCACCGCTCCGTGTGGGATGCCAATCAATAGTAGGCCAGCGACAAATGCGATGGCTGAAACTGTTGTTGCGCTTTCCGGTGCTGTTTTAAACCAGAGGATCAGGAGTGAAGCTATTCCGATGGTGGCCCATTCTGCACGGCATCGCTTTAACAAATGCCACTCCCTCCAGATCAGGGACTTAATAAATGGCCAGATCGGAAGACTGGAGAAAATCTTGATATCATCGATTAAACTGGATTTTTGATCAAGAAAATTTAAAACGTTGACGATGCCTACTTTCTGATAGAGTTTTGAAAAAACTGCTCTGCCATAACCAGGCCATTTGGAAAGGAGGATAAGCAATAAGCTGTCATAAAATCCAAATCTGGAACGAATGGAACTTGCGCCACCCGGCAGCTCAGGTACGACTTTTTTTATTTTGACCGATGACTTGGTAAGGAATTCAGCGGCCACCACTTCTGCCTGTTCATACATTTTCTTAAATGCATATCCGGTACTTGGCTTCACCGCGCCAGAACGCGTTCCTAGGTAAATATGTTGGTAGTGCTTTGACGGTTGTGCTGGGACATTGCACATCGGAATTACGCCTTTTTCAACATCCTTTATTTTGTAGTCTGCCGTTAAGCGCTCTAAATATTTTTTAATCAATTCCTCTGCTCTTTCATCCTCCAGAACCTCACTGCCAAATCGGGTTACTTCAACCAATATCTTATTTTCCTTTAATGGTAATAGGTACATGAACTGGAAACCACCATCCTGCTCAATAGATACGTCCATCATGGTGAAGCAATGGGGATCATGAAATGTCTTTGTACTTTCAATCACCCAGCCACGAAAGGATTGCCACATCAGAACTTCTGGTTTGGCAGGCGTCTTGAATTCGGGCGTTCGGCTATCCAGGACAACAGAAGCTATTATTTGATTCTCCACGGTTGTACAAACCATACTGCCTTCAACTGGTTGAACATCCAATACCCGATTGCTGAACCAGCTTGATTGATGTCTGCTCAGAATTTCCTTCGCCGAAGCAATTAGCTGGCTTCCGTTGACATGGCAGTATTCAAGTGGATGAAGTTCCTGTAAATTGCCTGCGGCCAAAACTCTACTCCATCGCTGATCTATGCATGGTTCATGATCGGTCACAATGGCATCGTTTGGGGTGGTCCAAAAGCAAAAATTCTTTACGGTTCCCTGTTGATCGACTGGATCCAAAATGGCCATTCTCTTGCCTGAAAGCAATCCTCTTTTTTCAAGACTGTGAACCATTAAGGCAGCGGAAGTACCAAACCCGGCAAATGCTACATCGTATTGGTTTGAGTTGGCTTCCACTAGGAATTTGGCTTTTAGGTCTTGGACTTTTATTGAAATTAAACAGGCCGGGAGTTCCATTTACGCATGGTTCTGATTAACAGTATGAGTTGCATAAAACCACCTCTGAATTGCCGATTAACCTCATTTTTATCAACTTAAAAAACTGGTTTCCAAAGTAAAAGGTAGTCGATGATGGTTTTGTTGATGGTGCCAGGCTAAACATCTACGCCTCCATGATGTAACTTTTCAGGGAACTGGTCTGGATCGATACGTTACAATTTTTTATTTTTCGCAAGGTTTGATGGATTCAAACCCTTTTTCAAGTACCTAAACCCTAACCGCAATGTCCTCTAAAGAAAAAGACCAGAATCAGAACCAGCTGAATCTTCTAAACATTCTGGTCATCATTCTGTCCATTTATGTTCTCCTCGCCTTTATCGTTGATACTTTGTTTAATGTAAGCGAGGAGGTATCCAAAGTATTGAACCTGCTGGACAATGCAATCTGCATGTTCTTTCTTTTTGATTTTGTCATGCGTTTTTCCAAAGCGGAGAGTAAGCTGCAGTTCATGAAGTGGGGCTGGATTGACCTGATCTCAAGCATCCCAAATGTGGATTTCTTAAGAGCAGGCCGGATTCTAAGGTTGATCAGGCTATTTCGAATTATCCGGGCTTTTCGTACAACCCAGAGTCTTGTTAACCACGTCTTCAAAGACCGGGCTCAAGGCGCCTTCACAACCGTGACCACCATCGCCGTGCTCCTTATTTTGTTTTCATCCATTTCTATTCTTCAGTTTGAAGATGCGCCTGAAAGCAACATTCGTACTGCTGAAGATGCCGTCTGGTGGTCGTATGTGACCATCACCACCGTTGGTTATGGTGATAAATTTCCGGTGACCACCGAGGGTCGAGTGATTGGAGCCATTTTGATGACAGCCGGTGTAGGTCTCTTTGGAACTTTTACAGGCTTCGTTTCATCCTGGTTTGTAGGAGGAGGAAAAAAGGAAGAGGACGAGGACGATGCGCAATCGGAAGGCAAATTCTCCTAAACCTTTCCCAAACTACCAATAAAAAAAGTGGCCCAACGTTGGGCCACTTTTGCTTTCAGGATGATCTTTATTTACGCCAGATCGTAGCGATCAAGATTCATGACTTTGTTCCATGCTGCGACAAAGTCTTTTGCAAACTTTTCCGCACCATCTTCACATCCATACACTTCTGCGATTGCACGCAATTCGGAGTTAGATCCAAAGATCAGATCAACGCGGGTGCCTGTCCATTTTATGGAACCGGTTGCGCGATCCCTGCCTTCAAAAACATCTTGAGCATCGCTGGTTGCTTTCCAGGTGGTACCAAAATCAAGAAGATTAACGAAGTAATCATTGGAAAGTGTCTCTGGTTTGTTGGTGAACACACCATGCTTGGAGTGATCATAATTGGTATTCAACACGCGCATACCACCAATCAGTGCAGTCAATTCCGGTGACGTCAATCTTAAAAGCTGTGCTTTATCGATGAGCATCTCCTCCGCTGAAGTCTTGCAACCTTTGCTGCAATAGTTTCTGAAGCCGTCCGCCTTAGGCTCTAAAACAGCAAACGATTCAACATCTGTCTGTTCTGCGGTGGCATCTGTTCTGCCCGGGGTAAATGGAACATTCAGGTTATATCCACCTTTCTTCGCCGCTGCTTCCACCGCTGCACATCCCGCCAATACTATAAGGTCTGCCAAACTGATTTTCTTTCCACCGGTCTGTGCCTGATTAAATTCTTCTGTATGGTTTCTAAGGTCTGAAGAACCTTAGTGAGCTGTGCCGGGTTGTTCACCGTCCAGTCTTTCTGTGGAGCTAACCTGATGCGCGCACCGTTGGCACCTCCACGCTTATCTGATCCACGGAAGGTTGAAGCTGATGCCCAGGCTGTGGAAACCAATTGTGAAATGCTCAACCCAGAGGCCATAACCTTTTGCTTCAAAGCAGCGATGTCCGTCTGGTCAACTAATTTATGGTCTACTGCAGGAACCGGATCTTGCCAGATCAGAACTTCCTTCGGGACTTCAGGGCCAAGGTAGCGGGCGCGCGGTCCCATATCGCGGTGCGTGAGCTTGAACCATGCCCGTGCAAATGCATCTGCAAAGACTTCAGGGTTTTCGTAAAATTTCCTGGAGACTTTCTCGTAAGCTGGGTCAACCCTCAACGCAATGTCTGTTGTAAGCATAGTAGGAGCGTGGCGTTGTGCCGGATCATGTGCATCAGGAACTGTTCCTGCACCGCCTCCGTTCTTAGGTTTCCACTGGTGGGCGCCTGCAGGGCTCTTGGTGAGTTCCCACTCGAAGCCAAAAAGATTTTCAAAATAGTTGTTGCTCCATTTTGTTGGTGTGGTCGTCCATGCACCCTCCAGTCCACTGGTAATGGTGTGTTCTGAGTGTCCTTTACCGAAGGTGTTTTTCCAGCCCATGCTCTGCTCTTCGATGGTTGCTGCAGCAGGTTCACGACCAACATATTTTCCTGGATCGGCAGCGCCGTGTGTTTTTCCGAAAGTGTGTCCGCCGGCAATCAATGCGACGGTCTCCTCATCGTTCATGGCCATTCGCCCGAATGTCTCACGAATGTCGCGTGCTGCGGCCAGGGGATCCGGCTTTCCGTTAGGGCCCTCAGGGTTTACATAGATTAGCCCCATTTGTACAGCGGCCAGTGGATTTTCAAGCTCACGATCGCCTTCATAACGTTTGTCGCCAAGCCATTCTTTTTCAGCGCCCCAGTACACATCCTCCTCTGGTTCCCACACATCTTCCCGTCCGCCGGCAAATCCAAAAGTTTTGAATCCCATTGATTCGAGCGCACAGTTTCCTGCGAGGATCATCAGATCACCCCAGGAAAGTTTTTTTCCGTACTTCTTCTTCACTGGCCACAACAACAGACGTGCTTTGTCCAGGTTGGTGTTATCGGGCCAGCTGTTGAGTGGCGCAAAACGTTGTGTACCGGTTCCGCCACCACCGCGGCCATCAGAGATCCGATAGGTACCGGCACTGTGCCAGGCCATACGGATGAAGAATGGACCATAGTGACCGTAGTCTGCAGGCCACCATGCTTGTGAGGTGGTCATGACATGGTAAATATCTTTTTTCACTGCGGCCAGGTCGAGGGAAGTAAACTCCTTTGCATAATTGAATTCGTCACCCATTGGGTTGGATTTCTCAGAATGTTGCCGGAGAATATTGAGTTTGAGTTGATCGGGCCACCAGTCGCGGTTGCGTGTTCCACCACCGGCGCTTTGTTTCAATGTGCCACCGTGGAAGGGGCATTTGGCTGCTCCGTTGCTTTGACCGTTTTGAGCATGATGAGAATGATGATCAGACATGATGTTTTATTGGATTGATTTCAGCTGCGAAAATAGCCGAATCCAATAAAAAATATGCAGGGTGGAAATCATGTATTTAGGTCGATTTTGCCACATATGGAGTTGATGGCAACAAAAGGGTATTCAGTGGTAATCCTGGAAAAATTGTGAACCAATGCAAACAAAAAGACCAGGGGAAATCCTGGTCTTAAAGTCATGTTAAAAATTTGGTGGAGCCGGAGAGAATCGAACTCTCGTCCAGAGAAGTTGAACATGCAGCTTCTACATGCTTATCCGTCTTTGATTGTCGGACCGGGTAAGGCATCCGGAAGCCTGATCCCAATCTTAGTTGCTGTTTTCTCGACCAATCTGCGCAACACAGAACAGCCCAGTCTTGCTTGTCGACACCAGGATCCGGCTCCTGCAAAACGGAGTAACCGGCTGATGATGGCCTCACCGCATCTTATACGGTGATAAGCTTGTCCAACCTTAGGTCAGATTAAGCAGCCATGGCGTAGGTATTCTCGCCACTTATTGTTTCGAAATCCTTGTTCAAAGCGCTGACTTCACGCGCTTGCATGCTTACCTGCACCCTCACTCATCCTGTCAAAACCGGTCGGCCCCGAATAAGTATGGTTGCCTAAGCGTTTTATTAACGGTTTTTCAACCAATTAAGTTCCAAATATAGCGCAAAGCCGCCGTCTACCCCTTTCTTGCTTTGGGAAGAGTGCCCTGAAACGTAACTTCAGGCAACCTAAACCTCATTGTATATGTTGTTGAATATTATTTTATCGCTGATTACCTTATTTCAGGATCCGCAACCTAAGCGGGAATATTTCCGGTTAACAGTCTACCATTTCAACTCCCCACAACAACAAAAGCTCACCGAAGACTATCTCTCAGGAGCGTTACTTCCAGCCTTACATCGGGCCGGCATAAAAAATATTGGTGTCTTTAAACCCGCTTCAATCGATACGGCTGCTTACGGCAAGCGTTTGTATTTGCTGATGCCGGTTTCTTCCCTGGAGGATTTTTCTGCGGCTGAAGCAAAGGTTTGGCAGGACCAACAGCACCAAAAAGATGGCGGACCCTATCTTAATGCTCCCCACACCAATCCGCCCTACACCCGAAAGGAGGTAATCTTCATGAGGGCATTTGAAGGTATGACCAAACTTGAACCCACACCACTGAAGCAAGCGAGGGAAAACCGAATCTATGAACTCAGAAGCTATGAAGGACCAACCGAGAAATTATACCGATCTAAAGTCGCAATGTTCAATGAAGGGGATGAGATTGGTTTATTTAAGAAACTTGGATTCAACGCCGTATTCTATGGAGAGGTGATCTTCGGATCTAAAATGCCTAACCTCATGTACATGACCACCTTCCAGGACAAAGCCGATCGCGATAAACGATGGAAGGAATTTTTTGACCATCCTCAATGGAAGGAATTGCTGACCATAGAGCGCTATAAAAATACGGTCTCGAAGGCTGAAATTTTCTTGTTGACGCCCACCGCCTATTCCGATTATTGAAATCGGGGCAGGCTTCAGTTCCTATCGCTCATTAAAGCCCTTGCCTTTCATGATGGCCGGGGTGCATTTGGTCACCCGGTCCTCCCTGGTTTGGGCTTGCTTGGCCGAACCAATGTGTAGTAAATAACTTCGCTGTCTTCCGGGTGTGAGCGCATCAAATGCCTTTTTTAAGGATGGATTCTTTTTAAGTCTTGAACTTAATTCAACCGGAACGGCATATTCAGTTACTTTTTTCAGGGTAACCTTAGCACCCGCCTTCTCCAGTTCAATGGCTTCTTTCAGGTAGCTCTTGATGGTTGATTTTAATTTATTGATTTGACCAATGTCTCTGAATCGAAACATTCTGGTCGATTGCGAATGTTCTCCAGGTGATTCCAATAATTTCTTAGGATCCTTTAACAATGCTCCTTTTAAATAACTGAAGGAGCAGTATTCTTTGAATGCAGCAACCATGACAACATTGGCCCCTTCATAAGTATAACATGGAACACCCCATTTGATCTCTTCCTTCAGTCCGGCCTCCAGAACAAGGCTTCTTAACACTACCAATTCCTCCGTCCAACGGTGCACCTTACACGCCGGAGTACCACCCAAAGAACATCGTCCACATCCCTCCGAGAGGTAATGATCTACCGAGCTACTTAGTTTTTTCATGCCTTTGATAAAGGTTTCAAGATAATGAATTCTATTTTTCAGGTTCTGCCGCCCAAATAAATTAACTTCGAACAGACCCCTTCTATTATGAAGAAAATATATCTGTGGATTGCCGGCCTTGCCCTGGTGGTTTTTGCCTTTCAAATTTTCAGTATCCTGAATTCGGCTGGAGCCTTTAAAACCATTGTCCCACACGGTGATAAAAATGGTGTGCTGATTCCACTTCCGGTAGCCGGACCGGAAGATCTGGAGCTTGAACGTGATTCGATGATTCTTTTTATTTCATCCGACGATCGTCGCGACCTTAATTCAAATTCCGGAGCCATACTGGCCGTCAACCTGAAAAAACCTGGAACGGAGGTCAATATTGTTTCGCCTCAACTCAATGATTTTCATCCGCATGGCTTTTCCCTCTATAAAGACGGACAGGGCAGAGTTTTTCTTTTGGTCATCAGTCATAAAAAAAATCCTGCATCCAGTGTGGTCGAAAGGTTTGAGTGGATCAATGGCGCGCTGATCCATCTTGAAACAATCACCGATCCAAACATTATGACCAGCCCCAATGATATTGTGGCGGTAGGTGAGCGCTCCTTTTATTTCACCAATGATCATTATTATACCCAGCCTGGTCTGGGGAAAACCTTTGAAGAATATCTGCAGCGACCAATCTCATACATAGGCTTTTTTAATGGCGAGAAATTTTCAATCGCCGCTGAGGGTCTGTCCTATGCCAATGGAATTAACCGGTCGCCAGGTGGTGATACCGTTTACGCAACTTCTACCACCGGTCGTAAACTGCATGTCTATAGCCGACTCGCCGATGGTGGATTGAAATTGGAAGTAGAAGTGCCTTTGGAAACCGGCGCCGATAACATTGATGTTGATACCAATGGCAATCTGCTGATTGGTTGCCATCCCCAGCTGCTGAAATTTGTAAAGCATGCAGAAGATCCATCGACACATTCTCCATCACAGGTCCTGAGGGTTTTTCCATCCAATGGATTTAAAGTGGAGGAAATCTTCCTCAACGATGGTGGTCAATATTCTGGCTCAAGCGTTGCCGTGCAGGCTTTCGACAAATTATACATCGGCGCTGTTTTTGAATCTTCTCTATTGGTGGTTACCATGGCGTCGCCTCAATAAAACCTAGGATTTTAGCCATTATATCAGCTTTTTTAGGTCAAACAATCAATTCTAAGGCCTGGTTTTGTCAGTAATTTGATTGAATTGTTATATTTCGATTCGTTATGATCAGGAGATTTTTATCCATAGCGCTGTTGGTGGTTTTTGCCTTCGAGTTTGGGGGATACCTGGTCATGATATCAGTGCTCAAAAACGAGGCTTCATCCGACCTCAGAGAGAAAATTGAAAGTGGTCTTCTGGAATCATCAGACCTCACCGAGGTGAAGGTTCAGTTTTCTTTGCCCTATCCCATCAACCATTCAATGGATGAATCCGTTGATGCTGAGTTTACGGCTGGAAAAAATTCATACCAATTGGTAAGTCAGTCCATCCAAAACGATACGCTTTCTATCGTATTGGCCAAAGACCATCGTACGGCCCGATTGGAAAGTGTGCTCTCTTCCATTCAGGAAAACCTGAACGATGATGAAAGCAATGAAGAACCATTAATCCCTACCCACTCCATTCAGGACTTTATCGCTACTTCGATTCACCTAAGCCGTCAGGCAGAACCCTGGTGCATCAAATTGTCAGAAACAGTGTACTCTACTTCGTACAAAAACCTACTCGGTTCTACACCCGAGCAGCCTCCACGCATCTAAGCTTACCCAGTAACAGGCTTGGCATTTTCGCCTCCGCCTGATTTCATTTTTTAAATTTTTTTAACCCTGGATTCGCGAAAGGAAACGCCGTGAATCCGATTCATTCTGTTTATGAAAAGTCTGTTAAGTCTTTTAATGGTTTCTCTTGGTTTTGTAGCCTGGAGTCAGACTGCAAACGATGGACTAATGATGTCCAATAAAAACTTGTGTACTGGTTTTATTTTAAGCCAGGACCAGTGGACGAATTATTGGGAAGGCACTCGGTTGCGCGAAAATGGAAACATCGGTACCCTTAAAACGCAATCGCTCGCGTGGATGGGCAACTATGGTGTTTCAGGTAAGTTCAATATAATTGCCATGCTTCCCTATGTTCGAACCGAGGCGAGTGCCGGCACCTTAAAGCCCATGCAGGGAATGCAGGATGCAAGCCTGAGTTTTAAATACCAGGTCTTTAGTATTAAACCCGATAGTCTCACGACGGTAAAAATTTTCGCGGTTGCTTTTGGCAGCACACCCATTTCAGATTATACGCCCGATTATTTGCCGCTTTCCATTGGTCTAGGCTCCAGGCAAATCGGCGCCCGACTTTCTGTTTTTGCAAAACGAAAGTCCTGGTATGTTGTCTCTTCCGCCGGTCATTATTTCAGGGGGCAAGTCCAGCTCGATCGACAATCGTATTACACCAACGGCGAGTTGTTCCTAACCAACCGCGTAGCCATGCCACAGGTATTCGATTGGGTCTCCGGCATCGGAAGGATTAAGAATGGACTGGAAACGAAATTGAGTTTTACCCATTACCGGACATTGGGTGGTGGCGACATCCGAAGGCAGGATATGCCATTTGTTTCGAATCGTATGAACATGTCACGAATCGAGTTCCTGACCATGTATTATTTGCCAAAAGCAAGAAGACTCGCACTTCGGGCATCAATTGCGCGCACCATTTCAGGACGAAATGTAGGGGAGTCCACCACGGTATTGGGTGGTATACTGTACACCTTCAAATTCTAATGCTAGATCGATTATGAAACAGCAATTACTTACGTCAAAATACTGGCTACTATTACTGGTGTTGTCTTTTGTTTCCTGTGAGCCACTTCAGCAAGATGAAAATTTCGCCCCAACAAGCATCGCACCTCCAACAGAGGAAGATGCTGTCAATTGGAAATTAATCCCTGGTGCACCTGTATCCAATTTGGCTCAAGTGTCGGTTCCGGTACCTACTGCTACAACTTCTTCCGACTATGCAGCTGAATTAGAGACCATCCGTGGACTCCAAAAAAATCTTTCTTCGGAGCAAAAGAAAATTATTGCGAAGTGGAGCTCCGGTGGAGTGCTTCGATGGAATCGTTATATGCGCGAGTTGGTTGCCCGTTTTGCGCTTGCGCCAGCACCTTTGTTGGACGGCACCTATCCAACTCCGGATGCTGAAAATCCTTTTTCTGATCCAGTGTTTCCTTTTTCCAATCCGCCGTACGCTGCGCGAGCCTATAGTTATGTTTCTGTGGCTCAATATCAGGCCTTACAAGTAGCCTGGTTCTATAAATTTAAATACAACAGGCCGGCGCCACACCAGGTCGGGGAGGGAATTGAGGCTCTTGTTCCAAAGTCGACCTTGCCTGCCTACCCCTCTGAGGATGCGGTAATGTCGGCAGTTACCTGTGATCTATTAAAAGTTTTATTTCCGACTGCTGTGGAGGAAATCACCAAGATGGCCGCTGAACAGCGGAACGCAGCGCTCTGGTCAGGGAAGGCATCACCATCAGACTTATCTGCCGGCCTTGCACTCGGAAAATCGATTGCTGCTCTATTCACTGCGCGAGCATCGGGCGATGGGATGCGCAATGCCATCGGAACAAAGGCACAATGGATGGTGCTGGCAGATTCTGCGAGCGTACGTTTGAAGAAAATCGGGCGTGATGTAAGCAAAGAGGTATTTTGGAAAAGTCAGGATAGTCCCGTACGTCCGCCCATGCTTCCATTCTTTGGAAAGGTCAAAGGATGGATTTTGGCGCCATCAGATTTTACAAACCGTCGGCCCGGCCCACCACCTTCGACTACATCCAATGAAATGGCTAAAGAGTTGGAGGAGGTAAAATTTTATTCTAAAAACAGTACGCGGGAAAGAATTGCTATTGTCCATTTCTGGGCCGATGGATTAGGAACGTATACACCGCCCGGGCACTGGAATGATATTGCGGCCAATTACATTCAGCAGGAGGGATGGAGCGAAATTCGTTCTGCTCGTGCCTTTGCTTTATTAAATATGGCGCTGCACAATGCTGCTGTAGGTTGCTGGGAGGCTAAGTATTATTATTTTAATCCGAGGCCAACCCAGCTTGATGCCAGCATTAAAACGCTCACCGGTTTGCCTAATTTTCCTTCTTATCCATCCGGTCACTCAACCTTTTCGGCATCAGCAGCCAAGGTTTTGACCTATTTGTTCCCTGAAGGCACTGAGCAATTTAAAGCGTGGCGCGATGAGGCTTCCATTTCTAGACTCTATGGCGCCATCCATTATCGGATCGACACCAAAGCAGGTGTAGAGCATGGTTCGTTGTTGGCGGATCCCTTAATTGATTTCGCAGCAGCCGACGGAGCAGACAATTAGGGAATAATTGTATTTGGGGTTTGTAACGGGGGGCTGGCTATTTGAAAAAGCGCTTGAGCTTTTTCAGAGAGGCCGGCCCCATACCGTGCTGGTTACCCAAATGCGTAGGCGTTCTATTTTCTAAGTCCTTTACCGAATAAATGCCTGCATCGATAAGAGTACGTAGGGCAGGCTTCGGTAGTTTGAGTTTTCGGATTTTAGCGTCAAGCAGTTTGAATTGATTTTCATACCAATTCTTTTTGCTGGTATCTCCCTGAAGAGCACATTTTTCCATCCGCTCTGGTGCTGAAACGAGTCTGATTTTATTTAAGATCGCGCAACATCATTTCGATTTTATCGAAGAGTTCGCCGACACCAACACTGGCCCAAATCAAGAACAGAGCAAGTAAAATTTTAATGATGGCTGGAATGTTTATGCTGAAGGCCTTTTTGGCATATCGATGGAAAGGGGGATAATAGATTAACGATACAGCAAGAATAAACAATCCGAAAAATGGGTCATTGCCCCAAAAGGTATTGACGGCACCGATGAACGAAAACAACATGCCGAAAAACCATCCTGTTATGTTGTAAAGGATTCCTGAATTCATGGTTGTGATGTTAGGTAAATATCGGTTTGAACGGAGACTGAATGGTAGGGTTTAATTTTTTTTGGATCCGTAAATCTGGTTACGCGGACGGTTTATTTTTTGTTTTTCCGGTAGACTTGACAAGCAATTAAATTCAGCCGCTAAGGCATCACACTCAAAAATCCATCCTAAATAATATCAAAAATTCACGCGCCAAGGACTACAAAAACCCGTTCCGGAAAATGGTCTATCAAAACCAAAATGAGATGGACGTGGTGCTGGGTGAATTATCCAAGAATTCCTTTATCACACAACAGAAGGAGAATCTACTTAAGATGCAGAAGCAAATTAACCTCGTTCATAAAAAGCTCAATCTTTAAGCTATTTCAAGCTCCTGAAATAATTGATCGATCCACTCAGCGTCTCCTCCGGGGTAGGGGTCAAATCACGCTCTAAAAAGAAATGCTCTACACCCGAACGCTTTCCAGCCGATATAATGGAAGGCAAATCGAAAACTCCCTTACCAGGATCAGCCATCTTCGGAAACAACGGCATCCACTGATCAGGCGATCCGCCATCCCCACTAAACCGAATCTTTTCAGCCGCATCTTTTACGTGCATTAATTTAAACCGTCTCGGATATTTTCCCAGGTAGGAAACCGGATCACCGCCTGCAGCCTGCATCCAAAATATGTCCAGCTCAAACGACACATGCTTCGGATCAGTGTTGTTCAACAGCAAATCCATGGGCACCTGGCCATCGCGCTCTGCATGCTCATACCCATGGTTGTGGTAAACAAACGTCATCCCATACTCACCCATAATTTTTCCAAAGCCATTGAATTCGTCAGCGAATCTTTTGTAATCATCGGCTGATGTTAACTTTTGCCCCATGAGTGCAGGAATCGCTACATACCTGGTCCCTAAATTCTTCAACGCTTCCAATGCCGGTCTGATCTGCTTACGCATGGTGATCAGATCAAGATGAACCGATGGTGCTTTCAAACCTAAATCCGAAAGCATCGACGCAACCTCATTCACCGATTTACCATAAAAAGCATTGCGACCGATGCCCAACTGCCCCGCCAATGCCACCCAACTTTGAATGGTTTCCGGTGAACTGAAATCATAGGGCCCGAAAAATTCAATTTCCTGATAACCCAACCCAGCCAGCTTCTTTAGGGTGCCCTCAAAATCATCGGACACCATTTTTGGTATAGTGAACAACTGAATTTCCCACGGTTGCTTTGCTAATGCCATCGCATCCAACACATCCATCGCCGCTACAGCTGCAACGGCAGTGCTTGATTGTTGAAGAAAACGCCTGCGGTTAATTTGATTTTTCATGGGTATTGGGTTTCGATGAAAACTTCGGTCTCAAAAAAAATTAGGGAAAGAAAAATTTAAGTATGGGATAAAACACAGTCGGACAGAGTAAAACAGCGAGCCCTGTATAAAATGTAGCGGTCAATGCACCATACGGCACCAAACGTACATCCGTGGCCGCAAGTCCAGCCGATACGCCACTCGTCGTTCCCATAATTCCGCCATAAACCATGGCAGCATGTTTGTTCGTGAGTCCGATTTTTCCAGCAAGCAACGGAGTACCAATGACCACAACAATTACTTTAATCACCCCTTCAGCAATACTTAGCGTAATGACGTCCGATGGTGCCCCAATGGCATTGCCGGTAACCGGCCCAACAATAAAAGAACAAGCGCCCGCGGCAATGGTGGCAATGCTCTCCGCATCACGATATCCAAACGCAATGGCCATCAGGCTTCCGCAAAAAAATGTAAAAGTCACGCCGGTGAAAAGTGCAACAATTCCCGCAACACCCGATTTCCTGATCTCCTGAAAACTAGCCCCAAGCGCTGTGCTCACAATGGTAAAATCCCTAAGCATATTGCCTCCCAGCAAGGCCATCCCTGAAAAAATTCCTACATCAGCAATGCCCTTTTCTTTTCCAAAGGCCGCAAGAACAAGTCCTGAGACTACCGCAAGCGCAATGCCTGGAATCCGTTTTTTAAATAGTCGCTTAGAGGCTAATTCGGTCAAAAACATGATCAGTCCGACAATCAGAAAGGATAAAACAAATCCGTTCCTTAATAAAATGTCAATCGTCCGCTCCATCTGTTGGATTTGAATTTTTAAAAGCCGCGGACATCAGCGGTAATAGCATAAAGCAAAGCACCGTGCAGCCAATCCCTACCACCAGCGCAACCGTTCCGCTGTGCAGCGCTGCATCCACATTTTGAATAGAGGCCATCGCAATCACAACCGGAATGTACATCGAGTTCCAGAACCCCATTCCCTGCTCCAGGTCGCTCGAAAACCGATCCGTTTTCTTTAAATAGTCGGTAAGCAAAATCAAAAACAACATGGAAAAGCCTACTCCGCCCATGTTGCCAGGAATGCCAAACAACATCCCCAGCCACTCACCAATCAGCAAGCCGGAAAAATAACACCCTGCCAACAAGGCTACACCGTAGATTTTCACACTTCAGTTTTAAAAAGTTTTTTTACCTCAGCCTTAATAACTTTTCCCATGGCGTTGCGCGGCAGCTCTTTGACAATCCTGAAGTTACGGGGCAGTTTGTAACCAGCCAACCTGGTTCTGAGATTTTCATTAAAAAGTTTCAAATCAAGGTCAGGCGCGCCAACCAATGCAGCAGCAATCAGCTCACCCCATTCTTCATCTTCCAGGCCTACCACGGCGCAGTCTTCTACACCAGGGTACTCACGAATAATTTCTTCAATTTCCAGGGCAGAAATTTTATATCCACCAGACTTTATAATATCAGTCGAACTCCTTCCAAGAATTCGATAATAGCCATTCCTCACCTCGGCAACATCTCCTGTTCGAAACCAACCATCACCAGTAAAGGTCTCCCGAGTTGCCTCCGGTTTCTTCCAATAGTGACTGAAGACCATCTCGCCCCTAATCTGAATTTCCCCAGCTTCATTAAAAACCTCTTTACCTTTTTCATCGGTTAATCTGACCTGAACGCCTTTCAATGGCATGCCAATATGCCCTGGTTTTCGTTCACCATGATAGGGATTGCTGATGGTCATACCAGTCTCCGTCATCCCATAGCGCTCCAATAATGTTTGTCCACTGATGGCTTTCCACTTTTCCATCACCGAAACCGGTAAAGCGGCCGAGCCTGAAACCATCAGTCTGAATGCTTTCATCGCTCGCGTGAGTTCCGATTGTTCCTCTTGCTCAAGACTTTCATAAAAGGCAATCAGCTTAAAATAAACTGTTGGTACAGCCATGAAGGTATTGATCCTCCCCGCAAGAAATTTTTTAAAAACCGCCTCTGGTGAAAACTTTGGTAAAAATTCAACGGTACCACCGCTCCAAAGCGTACATCCGACCACAGCAATGATCCCATGTATGTGATGCAGGGGCAACACACAAAGGATATGATCCGATGCTGAAATTTCCCAGCCACTGCAGAGCATATCAATTTGAGCCAGGATGTTTCGGTGTGTGCTTACAACGCCCTTAGGTTTATTGGTTGTTCCACTCGTATAGATGATCATGGCTGGATCGTCCAATGCAACTTCCGGAAGGTTGCTTAAATCCACACCAATCTCTTCAATCTTGCTTAACTGAAAATCCAATGCATCGGCCAATGGTTTTAAAATTTTGAAGAAATCACCACTCGCAATGATGTGCTGAGGTGTCGTGTCTCTTAAAACATAATCCAAGGCTTCCGATGGATTGGTCAGGCACAACGGCACCGCTATCCCACCTGCTCTCCAAATTCCCCATTGTATGGATACATAATCAAACGACGGTTCTACCATAAAGGCAACACGCTCGCCTTTGGTCACTGTATGCTGTTGTACCAGAAAAGAAGCAACCTGAGCAGACCGATTAAGCAAATCACCATAGGTCATGAGGTTGCCCTCATTCCATACGGCAGTCCGTTCCGGGAATGCCTGGGCTTTTTCCCAAATCATGTCAAAAAGTAGTTTTAAAAAATTTCCATGCCTCCAGGTGAACACTAATGTCACCCGGATAATCATGTTTACCACCGATGACTTTATATAGCACTACTGATTTTTTTCCTCCTGCGTAGGTCATTCGTTCAATCGTTTTACCGTCGGCCGGATCAAGATCAGGCAAAAGCTCTTTTTTCGGAGCACCTGAATATCCAGCCAACCCTGCCCAATACGTAAAAGTTTCCTGTGTAGATCGGACCGAACCAAAATCACGCGTACCAAGAATCACCCTCCCGCCTTCATATGGATTAATGCTGTCTTCAGTCCCGTTCACCATCAACATATTTACGGCCGACTTTGTCTCGGTGCAATCCAGATTGTCCGGGCTTGGCAGATTGGCAATGATCGCCGCAATGGCCCTGAATTTCTCCGGCATCGTCAAACCCATTTTAAAGGCCATGTGACCTCCGCCCGAAGTTCCAATGATGAAGACCTGAGCTTCATTAATGCCATAGTTCGATGCAAAGTATCGAATCATTGCCCTGAAAAATTCATGCTCATCGATGTCCATCTGATTTGCTTCTGCGGGTGAAGACTTTCTGCATTCATTCCAGTATTTTTTAAATGCATCAGGAAAAACCGTAATAATTTTTTCCTGGTCAGCGATGGTCTTAAAATCATTTATTCCTTTCATGAACTGACGCCCAGAATTTCCTGACCCGTGTAGGATGAAGATCAGGCTAAAATCTTTTGAACCAACATCAGGCTTTTGGAAATGAAAACTCCTGAAGTGATCACCAATCTTTATGGAATCGGAAAGGATCTGCTGTCCATGACAAAAGATGGAGGACCACACAGCGACAACGGTCAGAATAAAATATTTCATAAGATGGTTGATAACTTCCTTCTAAAAGTAAAAAAAATTAGGCCTGACCCGGTACCAACCAAATAAATACTAACAACTGTTATTGCATTTTTAATTGATTTTGGTCTGTAGAAATGTTGACCATAGCATTTAAATAAAATCCATTGGTAATCAGTGTAGAGATACCGTGATTTGAGCTTCAATTTTGGTCAATGCGTACCCCAATTCACCTTATGATTAATCTTCTCAAACGCGATTTTCGGATGGATTTGTTAGTAAAAGCATTGAACATTTTTTTGATCTGTTTTTCTCTGCAAAGCATTGCTCAAACTACCACGCCGGGAAGCAAATAGACCTCTGGCTTTATGGCTGCTGTTACTGTAACCAACAACGGTATTTCCCTGCTTCCAACCTTTTCATTGGGTAAGCCTGCTGGATTTTTTGAAATGACGTTGAGTAAAAACAAGTTCAGTTTTGAACCTCAAATTCGGTATGCACTAAGCGGCAAACCATGGTCCTACATCTTTTGGGTTCGTTACAAGCTGCTTAACAATGATAAGTTCATCATCAACATGGGTGCCCACCCCGCCTTGGTATTCAGAGAGATTGCTGTTTCAACCAATGGTGTTGTCCGAAATTATATGGCTGGTCAGCGTTACATCGCTGGTGACTTTGCGCCAAACTACCGGGTAACCAAGAACACCACTGTTGGCATTTATTACCTTACTTCCGCTGGAATGGATAAGGGTACAGTGGGACGTACGCATTTCCTGACGTTCAATTCAAACATTGGAAACGTAAAGCTGCCGGGTAAACTTTTACTTCGTTTCATCCCTCAGATCTATTATCTCAAAATGGATCGTAACGATGGATATTATCTCACAACCAATACCATTTTATCGCGTAAAGGATTTCCTGTTACCCTTTCTGCTGTAACGAACCATACCTTTACCTCTGAAATCCCAAACAGCAAACCCTTTAATTGGAATGTTAGCCTCACCTGGATGGTGAATAAAAAATATGTTCTGGCGGATCCTGAGTAAATCTTCAAAGTGACGTCGTAACAATTTTACCTAATGAAAATAAAAATATTTGCTTCACTACTAGCCATAACCTCATGGGTGGTGATTCAAGCTTGTCAGTCCACTTCATCGGTAGTGCCTGAACCTGTTCGTACGATTGTTACGACCGACGGCGAGATTGATGATGTTGACTCCTTCATTCGTATGCTCTTGTATTCGAATGAATTCAAACTGGAGGGTCTGATATACTCCAGTTCGATGTGGCACTATCGTGGTGATGGAAAAGGAACGCCATTTATTTCCAAAATGGAAATGACACGTAAAATTTACGGTACCAAAACCAACCTCCGTTGGCCGGGTACCCAGTGGATGCAGGAATTGATCGCAGCCTATAAAAGGATTTATCCGAATCTCATTTTACATGATTCAAATTTTCCTGAACCGGATTCATTGCTTTCAATGATCAAGGTCGGCAACATCAATTTTGAAGGGGATATGGATCAGGCAACAGAAGGATCGGACTGGATTAAAGCAAAGTTGTTGGATGACCAGCCTGGTCCCATTTATCTCCAGGCATGGGGTGGAACCAACACCATTGCGCGGGCACTGAAATCCATTGAGGAAGAGTATGCCAATGGCTCTGATTGGAATTCGTTGAAAGAACGAGTGAGCCAAAAGGCAATAATCTATACAATCATGGATCAGGATGCTACGTATAAGGATTACATAGCAGTACACTGGCCAGAAATAAAAATCCTTTACAACACCAGTCAGTTTTGGTGTTTGGCATATGCCTGGAAGCGCTATCTGTCAAAGGAGGAGCTTCGATATTTTGAAGGTGAATTCATGAAAAATGAAATTATCAAAGACCACGGACCATTACTTGAAAAATATTATTCTTACGGTGATGGACAAAAACAGGTCGGAGATGATGAACATGTCCATGGGGATTCTACACGATTGGTAAATGCACAATGGGGAACGTTTAATCAATTTGATTTTATTTCCGAGGGTGATTCTCCGGCATTTTTATTTCTACTATCTAATGGATTGAATGATGTAAGTCATCCTGAATATGGAGGATGGGGTGGAAGATTCGTCGCAGCCAAGGAGAAGCCTTACTTTTTTGCCGATGGAGATGAAGCAACTGATTTTAATCCGCTGTCCGGGCAAGCGGATAAGATTTATCCGCAAAGCCGGTGGATCAAGGTTTTACAAGAGGATTTTGCTGCACGGGCTGATTGGTGCATAAAACCTTATGCTAAAGCCAATCACCCACCCGTTGTACACATAAAAGGTGATGCAAACAGGATTGCGAAGCCAGGAAGTGAGGTTAGGGTAGCCATCAATTCCGAAGATCCGGATGGCGATAAGGTTACCATCCGTGTATGGCCTTATGCTGAAGCAGGAAATGGAGCTGTTGAAGTTTCCTATGAAGAGGGTCAGATTAAAGTAAAAATTCCCTCTGACGCAGCAATTGGCAATCAATACCACGTAGTGATCGAGGGAAAGGATAACGGAGAAAAACCGATAACCCAATACGCAAGATTGGTGTTATCGGTTAGCGGGTTGAATTAAGGTTGTGGGGTTTCTGTGCGCATAAAATTTAACTTCCAGGGTTCAATTTTCGATCCATGAAGTGACCTGCGGGCCAGAAGGTGAAATAATAAATTTCATGATTTAAAATGCCTTAAGAGTGGAATTGAAAACCCCATTCATCACATTCCTCCTTTTCTCAACTGGTTCGAGCTTCTGAGTTGTCCGCCGCGGTAGGAAAGGGTTTTTCGGACGATTACATCCAGGAAAGGAAATTTTGTTGAGGACGAGGTTTCATTTTACTGCGAATTGAGATTGTAGGACTTGGATGCTTTAGGTACCCCAATGGATAACCTTCAAACAGTTTGAGCGGTACAGAGCAGGTGTTTTTTCTGTTTTGGATGGAAGGGCTGAAGGTCTAGTATGATGCTTTTTATTAAAAACCCCCGTTTTTAGACCGAAAATCTGTGCTTTTTTTCAAAATCTCGCTTCAAAAAATTATAATTGCAGCCCAATCAGCACATTCCTCCTTAGCTCAGCTGGTTAGAGCATCTGACTGTTAATCAGAGGGTCCTTGGTTCAAGTCCAAGAGGAGGAGCAAAACTGCACAAGGCGACAGAAATGTCGCCTTTTTTGTTGTTTATCATCTTTTTTATCATATTCATAAAAATATTTATAATGAAAAAATGACCTGCAAACAACTCGGCGGAGCTTGTGATATTGAATTTATAGGAGAAACCTTTAACGAAATTATCAACAATTTATGAAACGCATTCTTCTCGCATTCTGTAAGTTAGCTTTTTTATTCTCCTGCAGTAAAGAAGAACAGGTACCGGCTCAAACGACACCTTCTCTCGATTTTTCAAACGCTGAATTCTACCAAAGTCTTCCTAAACAGAAATCTTTTTTTCAGAAAATTGATAAGCCAGGAGGGAATGGTTCAGGCGACCTTTTGGTTGTAAATCCTGATTTAACATTTCAAACCATAGATGGTTTTGGATTAGCCTTGACGGGAGGGAGTGCGCAAGTGATGTATCGCTTGGAACCGGTGAAGAGGGCTGCGTTGTTGCAGGAATTGTTTGGGAAAAATGGGATTACAGTGTTGCGCATTAGTGTCGGGGCGTCTGATTTAGATTCAGCGGTATTTTCTTATGAGGATGAGCCAGGAACATTTAGTTTGGCCAAATCGAAACCTGATTTAATTCCCCTTTTAAAGGAAATTTTGGCGATTAATCCGGCCATTAAAATTATGGCCTCTCCTTGGTCTGCACCTATTTGGATGAAGGACAATTATTCAAGTAGGGGCGGCTCATTGATGGAAAAATACTATGTCACTTACGCGGAATATTTGGCGAAGTATATACAGGAGATGGCCAAAGAAGGTATTCCTATTTGGTCCTTAACTCCGCAGAATGAACCCTTGAATCCATACAATAATCCGAGTATGTACATGAGTGCATTGATGCAGGGTACTTTTGTTGCCAAAGCTTTGGGACCTGTATTTAAAAAACAAGGTATTCAGACGAAAATTGTCATTTATGATCACAATTGCGATCACCCAGAATATGCGATTGAATTATTAAATGTGCCGGAGGTTCGAAAGTATGTGAACGGTTCTGCCTTTCACTTGTACGCTGGGGATATATCGGCCATGAGTCAAGTAAAAAGGGCACATCCTGATAAGGATTTGTATTTTACAGAGCAGTGGACCAGTGCGAAGGGAGATTTTGCAAGTGATTTTATGTGGCATATGAAAAATGTCATTATAGGTTCCGTTAATAATCATGCCAAAGCAGTCATCGAATGGAATTTAGCCACTGATCCCACCTATGGACCTCACACGCCTGGCGGCTGTTCTGAATGTCTAGGTGCCTTAACTATTGGTGGGCAGGAAATCACTCGAAATCAATCGTATTACATCATCATGCAAGCAGCCAAATTTATCCCTCCAGGATCAATACGCATAGGTATTTCTGCTCCTTTGGGTATTCAGGCTGCGGCTTTTAAGCGACCTGATGGAAAAATAGTTTTACTGGTCCAGAATGAGGGAGCTAAAAAGAGTATATTCCTAGGCAAACAGAATTTAGAATTAGCAGCGGATTCGGTGTTAATAATTGTTTTATGAGAATGGGTAGCCTAATTTTGAGGTGTAAGTGTCGTGTGCGAGCAATACGATCATTTTAATAAGAAACTGACATTAAAATTCCTCATGGTTACATACTCAATCATCACATTATAGCTGCATCTTTCGTCAGTAAGGGGAGCCAGAGTGCACAAGGCGACAGAAATGTAGCCCTTTTTTATTTTATGAATACGTCTCATTTACGTCACAAATAGCGTGTTAGGACCGTTAATTTTTCAATCAGTTTAATCGTTTTCTCCAAGGCAAGTACAAATCCTAGAGAAAAGTGCAGTCCTTAAACAACAGTCCCGAAAAAGACAAAAA
>Ga0194133_10000905_pt1 | contig 56320 bp, 41 predicted proteins | sample TA2KigOf40mmetaG_FD_155448 | JGI IMG/M metagenome (GOLD analysis project Ga0194133, IMG submission 155448) | Freshwater microbial communities from Lake Tanganyika, Tanzania - TA2015055 Kigoma Offshore 40m | ecosystem: Environmental > Aquatic > Freshwater > Lake | place: Tanzania: Lake...
CGCCGACGCGGGCGGAGCGCGCGTGGCGCGTTCGGGCGGCTGATGTCCGCGATCCCCTCGGGGCCGCCGCGCCTCGTCGAGGTCGCGCTCCCTCTCCCGCTGCGCCGGACCTTCACCTACGCCGTGCCCGAGCCGCTGGCGGGGCGGGTGGTGCCCGGTGCGCGCGTGGTGGTGCCGGTGCGCGGTCGTCGCGTCATCGGGTTCTGCGCGGGGCGGAGCGATGGCACGTCGCTGGGCGCGGCGGAGGCCAAACCGATCCTCGACGCACCGGATGCCGAGCCCGCGCTCCCGCCCGATCTGCTCGCGGCGTGCCGCTGGATCGCGGACTACCACGTCACCGCGCTGGGGCTCGTCTGTCGCGCAGCGCTCCCCGCCGCGCTCGGCGTCGCTCGCCGTCCCGACGCCCCGGGCCGGACCGCGCGGCTGCTCGTCCTGACCGATGCGCTCCCCTCGCTCCTCGAGCGCGACCGGGTGTTCGGGCGCGCGGCGCAGCAGCGGGCGCTCTACGAACTCGTCGAACAGCTCGGCGGATCGGCCGACCTCGCCGCGGTCACCGCGCAGCTCGGGTGTACCCCGTCGGTGGTGGAGGGGCTCGTGCGGCGCGGTGTCGCGCGCATCGATACGGCCGACCGCCCGCGCGATCCCTTTGCCGCGCAGCCGCCGTCCCCCGCCGCCACGCACGCACCGACGGCCGCGCAACGGGAGGCGGTCGCGTCGATCCTCGCCCTCCCGCCCGGGGGCGCGGCGCTCCTGCACGGCGTCACCGGGAGCGGAAAGACGCTCGTGTACCTGGAGGTGCTGGAGCAGGTGGTGCGTCGCGAGGGGCGCACGGCGATCGTGCTCGTCCCCGAGATCGCGCTCACCCCGCAGACGGTGGATCGCTTCCGTGGACGGTTCGGCGATCTCGTCGCGGTGCTCCACTCGGGGCTCTCCGATGGGGAGCGGCTCGATGCCTGGCGCGCGCTGCGTGCCGGCACCAAGCGCATCGCGGTCGGGGCGCGGTCGGCGGTCTTCGCGCCGCTGCCGGACCTCGGCGCGATCATCGTCGACGAGGAGCACGAGGCGAGCTACAAGCAGGCGGAGGCGCCGCGCTACCACGCGCGCGAGGTCGCGCTGATCCGGGCGCGCGAGACGGGGGCGCGGTGCGTGCTCGGGAGCGCGACGCCGAGCCTCGAGAGCTGGCGGAACGCGCAGCAGGGGCGGCTCTCGCTCCTGTCATTGCCCGCGCGCGTCGGGGGCGGGACGTTGCCGGCGGTACGGGTCGTCGACCTGCGGCAGGAGCGGCGCGCCTCGCTCCCCGATGAGATCGCGCGGCGGCAGGTCATCTCCGTCGCACTCGAGGCGCTCGTCCGCGACCGGCTCACGCGCGGCGAGCAGGCGATGCTCCTCCTCAACCGCCGGGGATACGCGGCCTTCGTGCAGTGCGCCGAGGGACACGTCGCGGCCTGTCCGCACTGCTCGATCTCACTGACCTATCATCGGACCCCAGAGCGGCTCGTCTGTCACTACTGCCAGCATCAGGAGCCGGCGGGAAAACGGTGCCCCGACTGCGACGCGCCGATGGAGCGGCAGCGCGGGCTCGGGACGCAGCAGGTGGAACGGCTCCTCGTGGAGCGGTTCCCGACGGCGCGGATCGCGCGGATGGACGTCGACACGACGAGCGGGAAGTGGGCGCACGCGCGGATCCTCGAGCGCTTCGGTCGTGGGGAGATCGACCTCCTTCTTGGCACGCAGATGATCGCGAAGGGGCTCGACTTCCCGAACGTCACGCTGGTGGGGGTGATCGACGCGGACGTCGGGATCAATCTCCCCGATTTCCGGGCGAGCGAGCGGACCTTCCAGCTGCTCAGTCAGGTGGCGGGGCGCGCGGGCCGCGGACCGCGGGGCGGGGAGGTGGTGATCCAGACGCGGACGCCGGGGCATCACGCCGTGCGGCACGCGGCGTCGCACGATTTCCTCGGGTTTGTCGCGGAGGAGCTCGCGGCGCGCGAGGATCCGCCGTACCCGCCGACGCTCCGCCTCGCGAATGTCGTGGTGAGCGGGCTCGACGAAGGGGGGGTGGCCGACTTCGCCGAGCGCGTCACGCGCTGGCTCGTCGGCGCGGATGCGCGCTTCGGGCTCGGTGTGACGGTGTTGGGGCCGGCGCCCTGTCCGATCGAGCGGGTGAAGACGCGGTATCGCTGGCACGTCATCCTGAAGTCGGCGCAGGCGGCCCCGCTGACGCGATTGCTGGCGGGGCTCGTCGATGGCGTCGAGGTACCCGCCGCCGGGGCGATGCGGCTCGCGGTGGACCGGGACCCCGTCGCGCTGCTGTAGGCGGGGCGCCGAGCCCCTCCGCGGGTGGTGGCTGGGCGCCGCCCCGGCGATCTTTCCCCGATGGACCAGCCGACCCTCGCCCTCGCCGCGGACGCCCGCGAGCGGTTCCTGCTTGACATCGCCGAGGTCGTGCCCGACGCACGGCTCGCCGAGCTCCATTTCTTCCCGCCGCTGAGGCAGGGGGCGTTGGAGACGGGGGTCGCGGTCATCGCGGCGGAGCCCGAGGACCCGGCGCGGACCCGGCACGTCGTCTTCAGCGCCCGCTACCGCTGGACCCGGAAGGGCCCGGACCGTGGGAAGTGGGAGCACGAGGTGGTGGCGGAGGCCGACGCGCCGCTCATCACCGTCGAGGCGGTGGTGCAGGGGGTGAAGGCGCGCGCGCACGAGATGGTGGAGCCCGAGCGGATGTCGGGCGACGAGGCGCGCACGCGGATCGCGGAGCTGCGGTGTCGGAGCACCCCGCAGTAGCGCGGTTCGTCGCCTACCTCCGGGAGCAGAACCTCCCGGTGACGGCGCAGCGGTTGGCGGTCGCGGAGGCGCTGCTCACCTCGGAGCGGCATCTCTCCGCGGAGGAGGTGGCTGCGGAGGTTGCCCGCGGCGGGGCGCGGGTGGGGACGGCGACGGTCTACCGTACCATCGACACCCTCCTTGCGAGCGGGCTGCTCGTCGAGCGCGACTTCGGCGAGGGGTTCCGCCGCTTCGAGCCGGCGCGCGACATCCCGCATCACGAGCATCTCGTCTGTGACCAGTGCGGCCGCGTCGAGGAGTTCCGTGATGAACGCCTCGAGCGGATGACGACGATCGTAGCCGAGTCGCGTGGCTTCGCGCGGCAGCGGCATCGATTGGTGATCCACGGGATCTGTCGGGACTGCCAGCGGGGCGGTCCCCGGCGCACGTAGCGCCGCGCGCCGCACCATCAATCGCCGCATCACTCGGCTCATCTCTCTCGCCAGGACCCCGCCGTGTCCGGATTCGAATCCCCCCTCTCGCTCGGCATCGCCTTCACCGCTGGGGTGCTCAGCTTCCTGAGCCCCTGCGTGCTGCCGCTCGTGCCGAGTTACGTGACCTTCATCACGGGGATGTCGCTCGAGGACCTGCGGCACACGCGGCGCGAGGCGATGGTGCACGCCGTCCTCTTCGTGATCGGCTTCTCGATGATCTTCCTGGCGCTCGGCGCGGGCGCGACGGCCTTCGGGCAGCTGATGATCCGCAACCGCGATCTCATCAGCCGGATCGGTGGCGTGATGATCATCGCCTTCGGCCTCTACCTGCTCGGAGTGTTCAACCTCGGGCTGCTCGCACGTGACACGCGGTTGCATCTGGCGAACAAGCCGCTCGGCTACTTCGGCACCGTGCTCGTGGGGATCGCGTTCGGCGCGGGATGGTCCCCGTGCATCGGCCCGATCCTCGGCGCGATCCTGACGATGGCCGCGAACGAGGGGGACCTCGGCCGGGGCCTCCAACTGCTCGGGGCGTACTCGGCCGGCCTCGCGGTGCCGTTCCTGCTGGCCGCGCTCGCGGTCGATCGGTTCCTCGACCTCTTCGCGCGGGTGCGACACCGGATGGTGTGGGTCAATCGCGTGGCCGGGGTGCTCCTGCTCTGCGTGGGGCTCCTGCTCGTGAGCAATCGGTTCACCGTGCTCTCGAGCTGGTTGCAGGATCTCACCCCGGCCTTCATCCGCGACCGGATCTAGAACTTCCAGCCCAGCACGATCGGCATCGAGTGCATCTCGGGGTCGAGCTGGATCGACTGGTAGCGCGCCTTGAGAAACCAACGCCCGCGGCCGACGCCGGCGCCGAAGGTGTAGGCGAGATCCGACTCGGCGTCGCTCCCCGACGCGTTGCTGTCCATCTGGTAGAAGCCGAGGCCACCGAGCAGGTACACGCCCGTGGTCTGGACCGGGACGATCGCGCTCGCCATCACCCCGATCTGCGTCCAGTGCCCATCGCCGACGACGTCGGCGAGGTCGTTCGAGAAGGCGTAGCGAGCGTAGTCACCGCTGATGCGCGCGGTGAATCGGTCGGTCACGGGCATTTCGACCTGCGCGCCGATCACATAGCCGGTCTTGGCGGCATCGCCCATATCCCCGATGGGGACGCCCGCGCCGAGCGTGACGGCGAAGCGGGGGGCGTCGCTCCGCTGGGCGGCGGCCGGTACGGCGAGCAGGGAGACGAGGGCCGTGACGAGGGTGGCGACACGGACGGGGGAAGCGGACATCGCGAGCTCCTGTGAGGGTGAGGTGTGACGGGCGGACGATGCCGCCCGGCGCCCTCTCCACTCAATCAGCGTTTCGCCCGGTGCCCCGTCAGGCGCCGCCCGGCACTGCCGTCGGGCCCTCCGCAGCCGCGAGCTCCTCTTCGAGGCGCTGACGGTCGAGCAGCGTCCAATAGCGACCGCGCGCGGCGAGGAGCGTCTCGTGGCGCCCCTGCTCGACGATGCGCCCTTCATCGAGAACGAGGATCCAGTGCGCATCGCGCACCGCCGTGATGCGATGGCTCGCGATGATCGCGGTCCGGCCGGCGAGCGCCTCGCGGAGGCCGCGGAGGATGGCGGCCTCGGTCTGCGTGTCGACGGCGGCGAGGGCATCGTCGAGGATCACGACGGCGGGGCGGCGGGCGAGCGCGCGGGCGAGCGCGGCGCGCTGCCGTTGACCGCCGGAGAGGTTGACGCCGCGCTCCCCGAGCATCGTCTCCCAGCCATCCGGGAGCGCCTCGATGGTGTCAGTGAGTTGTGCGACTCCCGCCGCCCAGTGTGCGGCCTCGCCGTCGCCGGTGCCGTACTCGAGGTTCGCGCGGATCGTCTCACTGAAGAGCACGCTCTCCTGCGGGACGAAGCCGATCTCGGCGCGCAGGACGTGGAGCGGGATCTCGCGGAGGTCGATGCCGTCGAGGAGGATCCGCCCCCGTGTCGGGTCGGTGAGCCGCGGGAGCAGCTCGAGCAGGGTGCTCTTCCCGCTCGCCGTCGCGCCGACGATGCCGAGGGTCGTCCCGGCGGGGACGTCGACGGTGATGTCGTGCAGCACCTCGCGCGTGGTACCTGGATAGGTATAGCTGACCTGCTCGAGGGTGAGGCGCCGGCCGCCACCGGCGGCGGGGAGCGGCGTGCCGGGCGCCTCGGCGTCGCGGAGCGTGGGCTCGGCGTCGAGGACGTCGAGCACGCGGCGCATTGAGGCGGCGCCGCGCTGGAAGAGGTTCGTGACCCACCCGAGCGCGATGAGCGGCCAGGTGAGGTTGGCGAGGTAGAGGCCGAACGCCACGAAGGTCCCGACGCTCATCCGCCCCTCGAGGACCATCCCGCCGCCGACGCCGAGGACGATGGCGGCGCCGAGTCCGGCGAGGAGGGTGAAACTCGGGTTGAAGAGCGCATTGAGTCGCGCGAGGCGCATGTTCCGCGCGAGGTACTCGTCGCTCAGCGCGGCGAAGCGCGCGGACTCAGCCTCCTCCTGCGCATAGGCGCGGACGACGCGCACGCCCGAGAGATGCTCCTGCGTCATGGTCGTGAGGTCGCCGAACTGGGCCTGCACCCGCTCGAACCGGTCGTGCGTGGCTCGCCCGAGGGTCCACATCACCCACGGCAGCGGCACCATCGGGAGGAGCGCGAGGAGGGTGAGGCGCGGGCTGATCTGCACCATATAGACGAGCGCGAAGAGCGCGCCGAAGATGGTGTTGGTGAGGTACATGATCGCCGGCCCGACGGCCATCCGGACGGCGCCGAGGTCGTTGGTGAGCCGCGCCATCACCTCACCGGTGCGGGTGCGGCCGTACCAGGCGGCGTCGAGGGTGGTGCACCGCGTGAAGGCGGCGTCCCGCAGGTCGGTCTCGACGATGCGCGAGACCCCGTTGAGGATCTCCCGCATCTGGAAGCGGAAGACCGCCATCGTGAGCGTGACCGCGACCATCGTCGCGCCGATGCGGACGACGGCGGCGACGCCCGCCCCGCTCCCCAGCGCATCGATCGCCTGGCGGAGCAGGGTGGGGATGACGCTGTTGATCGCGGTGGAGAGGACGACGCAGGCGAGCCCCGCCGCGAACCGCCAGCGGTACGGCCGCATCCACGGGAGCAGCCGGAGGAGGAGGCGCATTCGCGTCGGGTCGGGCCGTCGCGGCCCCGCCCTCAGTAGCCGACCGCGGCGCCCGAGCCGCGCGGCTCGCGGACGCCGTGCCAGCCGCCGGGGACGCGCATGATCGCGTTCACGTTGGCGATCGCCCCCTGCTTGCCGAGCGCGTGTCCCATCCCCTCAAGCTTCGCGAGCTCCTCGTCGGCGAAGCCCTGACTCTCGACGCGGATCTGGTCGGGGAGCGACTGGTGGTGCAGGCGCGGCGCGCGCATCGCGTCGCCGAGCGTCATGTGGTGCTCGATCACGTTCAGGATCACCTGCGTCACCGCCGTGATGATCGTCGGGCCACCCGCCGCGCCCACCACGAGCAGGACCTGCCCCTGCGGATCGAGCACGATCGTTGGCGACATCGCGGAGAGCATCCGCTTGCCGGGCTGCACCGCGTTCGCCTCCCCCTGCACGAGGCCGAACATGTTCGGCGTGCCCGGCTGCGCGGCGAAGTCATCCATCTCGTTGTTCAGGAAGAAGCCGCCGCCCGGCACCCAGACCGCCGAGCCATAGCCGCCGTTGATGGTCGTCGTCGTGGCGACGGCATTGCCCGCGGCGTCGACGACGCTGTAGTGCGTCGTGTGCTCGGGCTCGCGGCCCTGCGGCGCGAACGCCGGGGTCTTCGAGGCCCGTGTGGAGTCGATCGTCGCGGCGAGCGTGGCGGCGTACGCCTTGCTCACGAGCTCGGCGCGCGGGACGGGGACGAAGTCGGGGTCGGCGAGCTTCGCGTTGCGGTCCTGGAAGCTCCGGCGGAACGCCTCGGCGAGGAGGTGCATATACGGCGCCGTGCCGAAGGCGGGGAGCGGGCCGAAGGTCTCGAGGATGTTGAATGTCTCGGTCATCGTGATCCCGCCCGAGGAGGAGGGGGGCATCGTGATGAGCGTGTAGCCGCGGTAGGTCGAGATCACCGGTTCGCGCCACTTCGCCTCATACCGGCGCAGGTCCTCGTGGGTGATGATCCCGCCGCCGCGCGCCATCTCCGCCACCAGGGTCTCGCCCACCGGCCCATCGTAGAAGGCCGAGGGCCCGCGTTCCGCGATGAGCTGCAGCGACCGCGCGAGATCGCCCTGCACGAGCCGCTGGCCGGGCGGGACGGCCTCGCCGCCGGGGAAGAAGAGTGCGCAGCCGGCGAATCGGCAGAGCCGCTCCTGCGACCCGCGCAGGGAGCGCCAAAGGCTGCTGTCGACGGCGAAGCCGTCACGCGCGAGCCGGATCGCCGGGGCCATCACCTGCGCGAGCGACATCGTCCCGTACTTCTGGAGCGCCGCGTCGAGGCCCGCGACCGCGCCGGGGACGCCGGAGGCGAGATGCCCGACGACGCTGCGGTCGGTGAGACGGCCCGTCGCGTCGACGAACATATCGCGCGTCGCGGCGAGGGGTGCGACCTCGCGATAGTCGAGCGCGGCGGTGCGGCCGTCCGCCATCCGGATCGTCATGAAGCCGCCGCCGCCGATGTTCCCGGCGAAGGGATACGTCACGGCGAGCGCGAAGCCGACTGCGACGGCGGCGTCGACGGCGTTCCCGCCTGCGCGGAGGATCTCGACCCCGGCCTCGCTCGCGAGATCGGAGTTGCTGGCGACCATCGCCGACGGGCCGAAGGTGGCTTCCCGCGCCTCGGGGTACCGCCACCCGCCGGCATACGTCCCGGAGTAGCGGGCGTCGGATGGGGCGGGGGTCGGCGACGCGGCGCCGGGCCGGCAGGCTTGGAGCGTGAACGTCGCGAGGAGGAGCGCGCCGATGGCGCGGCGGGGGAGGTGGGCGGAGGTCATCGGTCGGTCCTCGGTGGAGGCGCGGGGGAAGTCAGCGGGTGCCGGTGAAGCGATAGCGGACGCCGACGCGGGTGACGTACTGGCGGACGGCGCGCGTCTCGCCGGCACGGAGCCCCTCGCCGGGGCCCCAGAGCGTGGCGTAGTCCTGCACGAGGGTCAGCGTCGCGCGCTGCCCCAGCGTGAAGCCGAAGCCGTAGCCGACGATCAACGTGAGCGCGGTCCGCGCCTTGGCCTCGTCGGCCGTGAGCGGGTCGGTGCCGCGGTAGTTGGCCCATTGCGAGAGCCCACCACCGAGCTCGACGATCTGGTGCGCGCCCTCGGTCTCCCGGCTGCGGAAGGTGACGAGATAGCTGCGCTGGGCGATGTCGCCGTCGCTGTTCGCGAGGGCGCTCCCCCCACTGCGGCGGAGTGGGAGCCGCGCGTCCACGAGGGCGACGCCGAGGGCGCCGCTGCGGAGCCCCACATCGAGCGCGACGCGGCGCTGCACCGCCTCGCCGAGGGACCAGATGGCGCCGCTCTGACCGTCGACGCGTCCCTGGCTCTGCAGGAACCCCACCGTGGCGGAGAGGGTGACCGGGCGTGTCGCCTCGCGCGGCGCCGGCACCTTGATGAGCTGCGCCGATGCCGGGATCGCCGCGAGCACGACCGACGCAACGGCGGCACCGGTGAGCGCCAGGACGGCGCGGAGGCGTGGGCCGCGGGTGGTGGCCGCGGCGAGCCGATGGATGACGGGACGGAGAATGCGGCGGTGGAGCATCGCTCATAAGTTACACCCCATGCTCGATCCCCGGGTCACCGAGCGGCGGAACCCCCGCACCGCCGACATCGATCTCGCCTCCCCGCTCGAGATCGTCGATCTGATGTCGGCCGAGGATCGCTCGGTCGCCGACGCCGTGGCCACACAGCGTGAGCCGATCGCGCGGGCCGTCGCGCTGATCGAAACGGCGTTCCGCGAGGGGCATCGGCTCCTCTACGCCGGCGCGGGCACCTCGGGACGGCTCGGCGTACTCGACGCGTCGGAGTGCCCGCCGACCTTCGGCAGCGATCCCGCGCTCGTGCGTGGCATCATCGCGGGTGGCACGGCCGCGATGTTCCGGTCGCAGGAGGGGGCGGAGGATGCCCCGGAGGGCGGGCGCGCCGACCTCGAGGCGGAGGGGCTCGTCGCGGGGGACGTGGTGGTCGGTATCGCTGCGAGCGGGACCACGCCGTATGTGCGAGGCGCACTCGCCCACGCGCGCGCTGTCGGGGCGCACACGGTGCTCGTCGCCTGCTCGCCGCCGCCTCCCGAGTTCGCGGAGACCGTCGACGTGCTCATCCTGCCGATCACCGGGCCGGAGGTGGTGACGGGCTCCACGCGGCTCAAGGCGGGCACCGCCACGAAGATGGTGCTGAACATGCTCACCACGGGCGCGATGATCCGCGTGGGGAAGACGTACGGGAACCTGATGGTGGACCTGCAGGCGACGAACGCGAAGCTGCGGGATCGCGCGGAACGCCTGCTGATGGTGACCTGCGGGCTCGGCCGGGATGAGGCGCGCCTCGCGCTCGACGCTGCCGACGGACGCGTGAAGGTCGCGATCGTGATGCGCCAACTCGGGATCGATCGCACGACGGCGCTCGCGCGGCTTGACGCCGCGGGCGGGATCGTGCGGCGCGTGCTACCGGGCCCGCCGCCCCCGGTGAGCGGCGCGTGACCGTCCTCGTCGGGGTGATGTCGGGCACCTCGCTCGACGGCGTCACCGCGGCCGTGGTGCGCTTCGTCGAGGACGAGGTGGGGCGCGTGACGCCGCAGCTCCTCGCCCATCGCACGCTCGGGTACGCGCCGGCGATGCGGGACCGGCTCGCCGCGGCGCTCGTCGGCGCCTCCCCCGCCGAATACACCCGACTCGATTTCGACCTCGGTGCGGTGCTCGCGGACGCCGCCGTCGCGGCGATCGCCGAGGCGGGGGTCCAGCGCGATGAGATCGCCGCGATCGCCTCGCACGGGCACACCGTCTGGCACGAGCCCCCGCACGCGACGTGGCAGTTCGGACAGCCGGCGGTGATCGCCGAGCGCACGGGACGGCCGGTGATCGCCGACTTCCGTGTGCGCGACGTCGCCGCGGGGGGACAGGGCGCGCCCCTCGTGCCAATCGCCGACGCGATGCTCTTCGCCGCCGACGATCGCTGGCGCCTGCTCCAGAACCTCGGCGGGATGGGGAACCTCACCGTGGTCCCGCCGCGCGGTGCACTGGAGGGAGTGCGCGCCTTCGACACCGGCCCCGGCGTCGCGGTCCTCGACGGCGTGACGCGGGTGCTCCGCCCGGCGCTGCCGTACGACGTGGACGGTCGACTCGCTGCGCAGGGGACGCCGATCGAGCCCGTCCTCGAGGCGCTCCTCGCGGATTCCTGGTTCGCCGCGCCGCCACCGAAGTCGACCGGGCGCGAGCGCTACACCGCCGCGTACATCGCGGACGTCATCGCGCGCTGTCGCGCCGCACGCCCCGACGCCACCGACGCGGACATCGTGAGCACCGCCGCCTGGCTCACCGCGCGGAGCATCGGTCTCGCCGTCGAGTGCTTCGTCCCGGAACCGGTCGAGGAGGTGCTCCTCTCCGGCGGTGGTGCGCACCACCCCGTGTTGCGCGAGGCGATCGCGATGACGCTCGCGCCGCGCACCGTTCATCGGTTCGACCGGCTCTACTTCGACGGTGATGCGAAGGAGGCGGTCGCCTTCGCCTTCCTCGGCTGGCTCCATCTGCAGGGACGGCCGGGCAACGTGCCGACCGCCACCGGCGCGCGCGGCCCGCGCGTGCTCGGGACGTACACCCCCGCGTGATCCATCCGCTCGCGGGACTCCTGGTCCCTGAGCTCTGGTGGGATGCCCGCGCGGGGTTTGGACACCTCGACGCGCTCATCGAGGATGCGCTCGAGATCGGCGTAGGGGGCTTCGTGGTCCGCGATGGCCCGCGCGAGGCGGTGCAGGCGCTGACGCAGGCGCTCCGGCGGGAGGCGCCGCATCCGCTCTTACTCGCGTCGGAGGTGGAAGCCGGCGTCGGCGGGTCTTTCGCGACGGGTACCGCGCTCCCGCCACTTGGCGCGCTCGGCGCGCTGCGCGACGCGGACGCGTTCCGCCGCGCGGCGAAGCTGACCGCACGCGAGCTCGGGGCGCTCGGTCTCAATTGGGCGCTGGCCCCCGTCGCGGAGCTTGCGGGGCATCCCGCGAACCCTGTGCTTGGTGCGCGTGCCGCGGGCGACGACGCGCAACGGGTGGCGGAATGGCTCGTCGATTGGGTCGATGCCTGTCAGGCCGAGGGGATTCTCGCCTGCGCGCGTGGCTTCCCCGGGGCGGGGCGTGCGGCGGTCGATCCGTGGGCGGATGGCGCCGCCGATGGGGTCGCGGTCGACGCGGACGCGGCGCTGCTCTGGGCGACCGACCTCGTCCCGTATCGCGGGCTCACCGATGCCGGCGTCGCGAGCGTCAGCGTGTCGCCCGTCGCCTTTCCGGGGCTCGACCGCAGCGGCGTCCCCGCCTGCCACTCGGAGGCCCTCGTGACGACCTTCCTGCGGGGTGAGCTCCGGTACGACGGCCTCATCGTCGCCGAGGCGACGCGGTCGCCCACCGCCCGGCGTGGTGGCGGTGAGGGGCCGTCGGTCGTGGCCGCCGTGCGCGCCGGCTGTGATCTCATCCTGGCGCCGCACGATCTGCACGAGGTGCTGACGGCCCTCGAGGCGGCGAACGATGCGGGCGCGCTCGACCTCGAGGCACTCGAGGCGATGCGGGCGCGTCGACGCTTCTGGGCCGACTGGGCCGCCCCGCGCCCGATGCGGGAGCCGACGCTCGACGATGTGCTCTGGGCGCGGCAGGTGGCGGACCTCCTCGTGCACCCGGTGCGCGGCGTCATCCCCGCGCTCGACGCGGCCCCGGAGGTGGTGTTGTTGGACGATGCGTCTCGCGGGGGCTGGGCGCCGCCTGCGGGCGCACCGCTGCTCGAGGCGCTCCGCGCGCTCGGTCTCGCTCCGCGGCTCGTCGAGGCCCCCACGGCCGACGGACGCGGGCCGGTGCTGGTGGCCCTCTTCGGCGGGCCCGCGGCCACCGCGGGCCGCGCGGCGTGGCGCCCGGAGACGCTCGCCGCCATCTGCACGCTACACGAGGGTGCGCGGGCATTGCACCGCAGTCTCGTCGTCGTGGCGTTCGCGCCGCCTGCGCTCGCGGCGGCGGTGCCGGACGCACCGCACGTGCTCTGTGCGTGGGGTGCGGCGCGTGCGATGCAGGACGGGGCGGCCCGCCGGCTCGCCTGACGCTCAGCGCAGCGCGGCCGTCGCGTCGCCGGTGAGCTGGGCCGCGAGTCGCGCCGAGGGGACAGTGTAGATGATGCGCCCGCCGCTCTCCGCGGCCGCGCCGTAGAGCACGCCGATCACGAGCCCCCGCGCGTCGAACACCGGAGAACCGCTGGAGCCCTGCGCAGCATAGGCGTCGAGCTGGATGTTCTCGGCGAGGGTCTTACTCACGGTGCCGATGCCGAGCGTCGCCACGGGGCGGAGCTGGTCGATCGCCCCTTCGTTCCCCGCCGTCGCCGTCCCGAGCGGAAAGCCGAGGATCGCCACCGGGTCGCCGAGCTTCACGCCCTCACTGTCGCGGGCGATCCCGTTCACGGTCGGGTACGGGCCTGGGCGGACGAGCCGCAGCGTGGCGAGTTCGTCGGTGGGGCTCACGTACACGATCTCCGCCATCCGCCATTCGCCCTGCGTCCCTTCGAACGCCACCGCGACGCGCGCGGCGCGCACGCCGGCAGCCGACTGCACGACGTGGCGGTTGGTGACGATGAGGCCGGTCGGGAGGATGTTGAACCCGGTGCCACTCTCCGCGCGCCCGTCCGGCATCTCCACCGCGACGAAGACGACGGCGGCCTTGTTCGCGGCGAGGATCGCTGAGTAGTCGGTGCGCGCGAAGGAGGCGGTGCGCCGCTGCCGCTCACGCATCTCGGCGGCGAGCGCGGTCACGTTCCCGCCCGCGGCCGACCGGGCGCGCAGCTCGCCGGTCATCCGGTCCATCTCAGCCCGGGCCTCCTCGAGTGCCGCGTCGGCGACGCCGGTCTCCGCCAGTCGCGCCGAGAGCGCACGCGCCAGGGAATCGTTCGACGCGATGAGCTGAGCCACCTGCGACCGCCCCGCCCGTTGCGTGCGCATCACCACGCCAACGGCGAGCCCGCCGCCGACGATCACGAGGACACCGAGGCCGACGATCATCCGGCGCAACGTCCCGGTCTGCTGCTGTACCGCCTCGGCGATGCGCGCCTCGGTGTTCTTCGGGGTCATCGCCGGCCGGTCCTTCGTCGTGCCGACCCGACCCATCGTGGCCGCGGCGAGATCGACGCGCACCTTCGGGCCACCGAGGCCGAACTCGATCACGTCACCATGCGCGAGGATGTGTGTGCCGCCGAGCTTGAGGCCGTTGACGTAGGTGCCATTCGTCGAACCGAGGTCGACGAGATGCGCCTCCTCGCCGTAGATGCGGACCTCGGCGTGGCGCGAAGAGGCGTCGCGGTCGCGCTCAGCGTCGAGCGCGAGGTCGTTGCTCGGGTGCCGTCCGATCGTGATGACGGCTCGTTCGAACCGATCCATCCGGCCGGCGTACGCGCCGTGGAGGAAGGTGAATTCGACGACCATCACCAGAGGAACCAGAGCGCGAGGAGCAGGGCGCCGACCCCGAGGAGCGCGAGCGCGGTCTTGGGGCTGAGGAGCGCCTCGTCTTCGGCCTCAAGCATCTCGCTCGTACGCCGCCGCGGGCGGTCCGACGGCTCCAGCTCGTCCGCGCTGCCCTTCGAGTCGCCGGCCGGTGCGTGTGACGTCGAGGCCGCGGTCGTTCCCGCGGCGCTGTGCGTCGTCGGTGCGGCCTCGCCGAGCGCGGCGGTTGCGGCAATGGCCGCGAGCGAGGCGCGATCGACACGCTGCGTGGCCCGCGCCGCCTGCTCGCCGACATACGGTCGGTGCCCCGGCGGCACCGCCGCCTGTGTCGGGAGCGCGTCGCCCTCCATCCGGGCGGCAACCACCGTGATGTTGTCGGGGCCGCCGGCGGCGTTCGCCCGGGCGATCAGCGCGGCACACGCGGCACCGAGGTCCGTGGCACCGGCAATCTCCTCGGCGATCTCTGACGCGCGCACCTGGCCAGACAGCCCATCCGAGCAGAGGACGAGGACGTCGCCGCGGCAGAGGTGTTGCGCCGTGAGGTCCACCCGTACCCGCGGCTCCGGCCCCAACGCCTGCAGGATGATGTTGCGGCGTTCCGAGACTGACGCCTCCTCCTCCGTGAGTTCGCCCGCGTCGATCAAGCGCTGCATTAGCGACTGATCCTTCGTGAGCTGCGTCGCGACCCCGGCGCGCACGAGGTAGGCGCGGGAGTCGCCGACCTGCGAGAGGAAGGCCCACGGGCCAAGGAGGCCGACGAGCGTCGCCGTCGTGCCCATCCCCTTCATCCCCGGCTGGCTCCGCGCGTGTTCGTGGATGCGCTGGTTCGCAGCCTCCGTCGCCTCGCGCAGCGCGTGCGCGAAGTGGTCGGCATCATCGGCGTGTGAGGCCATCCACCGGGACCGCATCACGTCAAGGACGGTCTCGATGGCCATCGCGCTCGCCACCTCACCCGCTGCGGCGCCCCCCATCCCGTCGGCCACCATCAGGAGGGCGCCGCGTGGCCCGAGCGGCGCCGCGGTCACACCGGGGGGCGCACCATCGGCGGAGAGGTCGGCGACGAGGAAGGCGTCCTCGTTGTGGTCACGCATCCGCCCGACATCGGTGCGCCCGGCGATGGTGATCGTGATTCCCTCGGTCGTCACGGCGCGCCCCCACCGCACTGCATCACGTCGGTGGCGCGACGTGCGAGCTGCACCCGGGCCGCCGTCGCGTGACGCGCGATGACCTGCTTCGCCGCGGCACAGGCGCCGTCTTGGTCCTCGAGCGCGGTGTACGCGATCATCTGCACGTAATACGACTCGGCGAGGGGCTGGCCGGAGAGGCGCGGCTGTAGTGCGGCGAGTTCGCGCAGCACGCGGGCGCCGTTTCCGCCCTGCGCCTCGCGCAGGGGGGTCTGGAGGCGCGCGGCCGACTCCGCGTCCGAAGGCTCGGCTGAGGTCGTCGGCGTCGGGTCGGGCGGTACGGCGGTCGTCGTCCCCCCCGTCGTGCCACCGCCGGTCGTCAGGTTCCGCGCATCGGTCCGACCGCCGTCGGTGCGTCGCGCCGGGTTCTGAGCGGGGGCAACGGTGGGGCCGGTCGAGGTCGGCGCGGTCACCGGCGCACCGGGGGTCGTCGGCGCGGGGACCACCGTGGAATCGCCCGAGGGGGCGGCCGTCGCACCGCCCCCGACGCCGAGCTTCCAGGCGAGCCCGGCGACAAGTAGCGTCGCGCCGATCCCGCCACCGATGAGTGGTGCACGCGACCGCCCGCCCGCTACCGGCGCGGGGGCCGCCGCCGGCGTCGCGTCACGCGCGCCGGCGCGCGTCCCGGCCCGCGCGCCGGCGGCGCCCCCCGGCCGCGCGACGCGGGTCGACGGAACCTCCGCGGCACTGAGCACCATCGTCCCCGCTTCGGCACTCGGCCCGTCGGGCAGGAGGGCGCAGGCCGCCGCGAACTCTCGCCCGAACTGCGCCGCGCTCTGGTAGCGGTCCGTCGCATCGCGGGCCAGCGCGCGGTCGAGGGTGGCCTGCAGCTCGGCGGGCCACGCGACCTCGGGTCGCACCTCCGCGAGCGTACGCGGCAGATCGGTGAGGCGCATGATCATCGCCTCCTGCGCCGAGTTCGCCGCGAACGGAAGGGCGCCGGTGAGGCAGTTGAAGGCGACGAGCCCAAGGGCGTAGATGTCGGAGCGACCGTCGAGGCGATCCCCGGCGAGTTGCTCCGGGCTCATGTACTCCGGCGTTCCGACGACGAGCCCGGTCTTCGTCACCTTCTGCGCGTCACTCGAACTCGCCTTCGCGATCCCGAAGTCGACGACCTTCACGAGGTCGGAGCCGTCACGGTTTCGTGCGACCATGATGTTGTCGGGCTTCAGGTCCCGGTGCACGATTCCCGCGTCGTGCGCGACCTGCAGCGCGTCGGCCGTCTGATGCACGAGGCTTCCGGCTCGGCTCGGTGCGAGCCCCCCCGCCTGCTCGACGACGTCGGTGAGCGAGGCGCCCTCGATGAATTCCATCGCGAGGTAGATCGTCCCGTCAGGCGTCTCGCCGAAATCGTAGATGCCGCAGACGTTCGGGTGGTTGAGCCGCGAGGCGTTCGCCGCTTCGCGATTGAAGCGCGCGATCGCGTCGGGGTCCGCATTCATCCCCGGGTTCATCACCTTGAGTGCGCTCTTCCGGCCCATCTTCACGTGCTCGGCGAGATACACCGTCCCCATCCCGCCGGCCCCGAGCTTCTTGAGGATGTGATAGCGGTCGGCAACGACGGTGCCGAGGAGGTCGCCCTGGCCGGTGGCCGACCGCAGCGCCGTGCCATCACGCGGACAGAAGCGCTCGGAGAGAGGATACTCGCTCCCGCAGGTCGGACAGATCTTTTGGTCGCTCACACACGCTCCGGACGGACGGGCCTCGAGGCCGCCGGCGGGCCCCGCTGGCGCGTGCCCCGCGCCCGCCCGGACCGACGACGTACCGAGCCGAATATACGGCTCCACGCGGAAGGGCCGGAAGACGCACGTCGGGTGTGGCGCGGGGTGACCATCCGGTGTCGGTGCGCCCGGTGCGAGGCCCGTCGGCCGACGATAGACTATCGGCGATGCTCGGGCCGATGCGCGGACTCCTCGCCGTTGGATGCGTCGCGATCGCGTCGGTCGCCGCGGCGCAGGCCACCGTGCGCCCCGATCTCGCGTGGCAGGCACTTGAGGCCCCCCACCTGCGCGTGGTGTTCGAACCCGCACTCGAACCGATCGCCCGACGGGTGGTCGTCGTCGCCGAGTCCGCGTACGTCGCCCTGGCGCGCGAACTCACGCCGCCCCGCGGTCGTATCGATCTCATCCTCGCCGACAACGTCGATTACGCGAATGGCGCGGCGACGCCCTTCCCGTCGAACCGGATCGTGCTCTACGCCCGCCCGCCGGTGGAGCAGCTCGCGCTCCGGCCGCACGAGGATTGGATGCGACTCCTCGTCACCCACGAGATGGCGCACATTTTCCATCTCGACCGGGTGCGCGGCCTCTGGGCGCTCGGTCAGCGCGTGTTCGGGCGCGCCGCGCCGCTCTTCCCGAACGCGTATGCTCCCTCGTGGGTCCTCGAGGGGCTGGCGGTGCACTACGAGTCACGCCTCGGCGGCGGCGGACGTCTGCGCGGCAGCGAGTTCCCCGCCGTCGCGCGCGCCGCAGCGCTCGACGGGGTTCTGCCGACCCTCGACGCTCTTTCCGCCGACGCGCCGCGCTTCCCGCTCGGCCACACCGTGTATGTGTATGGCGCGTTCGCGATGACGCGCGGCGACACCACGGTGATGCGGCGCTACATCGAGGAGTCGAGCACCCGGCTCTTCGTCTCGCGGTTGGATGCCCGGGCGCGTGTCGCCTTCGGGCTCTCCTTTCGCGCCCACTGGGAGGCGTGGCGAGATTCGGTCTCCCGGGACGCGGCGGGGCTCCCCGAGGCGCCAACCGTCTCGGTCCGCTCCCGTGAGGGGTACACGGCCCGGTATCCACGCTTCGTGGACGACACCGTGCTCCGCTTCGTCGCCGACGAGGGGCGGCGTGTCCCGGGCTTCTATGAAACGCGAGAGGCCGGCCGCGCGCGGCGGCTTGGGCGCCGGAACTCCGTCGACGTGAGCGCGCTCGCGGGGGCGACCACCAGCATCGCTGCCGAGCTGGATTACGTCGACCCGTACACCCTGCGGTCCGAGCTCTATTTGGAGCGGGATGACGCCGAGGGCGGTCGCCGGCGGTTCAGCGACGGCCAGCGACTCACGCAGCCGGACGTGCATCGCGGGTCGGGGTACGTCGTCGCGGTGCGGACTCGGCCGGGGACCACCGATCTTGTGACGCTCGAGGGCCCTGAGGCGCGGGAGCGCCCGCTCGCGCTCGGGTCGCTGGATGAGACGTGGGGGGATCCGCGGTGGTCGCGCGATGGGGCGCGGATCGCCGCGGTCCGGTGGCGACGCGGGGGGACGCTCGCGATCGTCGTCCTCGATATCGCCGGGGCGGCTCGGATGACCTTCGCGCCGCGCGCGCAGGTCCCCGGGTGGCGCACCGTTGTCTCGTCACCCGTCTGGGAGCCGGGGGACACCACGCTCCTCTTCGTGAGCGATCACGAGGGACGCGCGATGGTGTATCGTGGCGACGTGCGGACGGGGGCGATGGGACTCGTCTGGGCGACGCGGACCGCGCTGCAGACGCCGGATGTCTCGCCGAGCGGGGCGCGGATGGCGGCGGTCGAATTGCGCGGTGACGGCTTCCACGTGGTGACGCGCGAGACGCCGGTTGTGCCGCTGCGCGCCGAGCCATCGGGGGCGGGGGACTCGGTGGCGCCTCCGCTGATGGCGTCGGATGCGGAGGGGGCGGCCGTGCCATATGAGCCGGCGGGTGAGCTCGTCCCGACTTGGTGGCTGCCAGTGGCGGGGCCATCGGGGCCCGGGAGCTGGTCCCTCGGGGTCATGACGAGCGCACGCGACCTCGTCGGGCGGCACGCATACGCGTGGACGTGGGCGCGAGATCTGGAGCGCCCGGAGGTCTCGTCGACCTTCTCGTATCAGTACGCCGGGTTCGGGAATCCGGTGGTGGGGGTGACCTATGCGAGTGCGTGGCAGCACCTCCCGGTGCGGCAGTCGGATGGGCGTGTCGCGGGATGGCTCGGCGAACGAACGCGTCGCGGCGGGGTCCAGGTCACGCGGCAGCGGATCGGTGTGCGGTGGAGTGGGTGGGCCTCCATCGGCGGGGAGGTGGAGGCCGTGGATTATCGGACCGACCCCGAGCCATTGCGGGCGCGGCTGACGAACCCGCGGTTCCGCGAGACGACCGTCTCACCGGTTGCGCAGCTCTCGACCGGATTCAGCACGATGCAGCGGCCGACGCTCAGCGTGTCGGTGGAGGATGGGGTGACCGCGAGTGCGGTCCTACGGCGTCGGTTCGGCGGGGCGGAGGGGGGTGGGGATGTGGGGGAGGCGATCGGGGCGGCGACGGGCGCGATCGCCGTGCCGTGGCCCGGATATGCGCGCGCGGTGCTCGCGGGCCGCGTGGCGGGCGGGTGGACCGCGTCAGAGTCGCAGACCGGATTCTCCGTCGGCGGAGTGAACGGCACCTCGGTATCGCTGCTGCCGGGTCTGGTGATCGGTGGGTCGCCACGGACCTTCGGGGTGCGCGGGTTCGACACCGGCGCGCTGAGCGGGACGCGTGCGGCCGTGACGAGTCTCGAGGCGCGGCTGCCCTTGGCGCTGGTTGGTCGCGGGGTCCGCGGTACGTCGGTGTTCGTGCAGAAGGGATCGCTCGCGGCGTTCGTCGATGGTGGGGCGGCGTGGTGCGACCGGGCGGTGGCGGGGTCGCTCGTCTGTCCGGCGCCGGTGGTGCCGCGGCGATGGCTCGGCTCGGTGGGTGGCGAGCTCGGGGTGGACGCGGCGCTGCGGTACGACGTCGTGTATCGGTTCCGCTTCGGCGCGGCGCATCCGGTGCGCGGGCTGGGGACGGCGCCGTCGCGAGTAGTGCTCTACTTCTCGATGGGGAGCACGTTCTGAGCGGTCGTCGGTGCGGTGTCGTCGACGCGGCGTGATTTAGAGTCATTTCGTTACGAATTACGGTGCGGACGTACCCGTGCTCGCGAGTCCGGGCAAGGACTGGCGCGAACGTTTGGTCTGGGGTATCATGCCTCCCCTTCGCTGATGTGACGTTTGGTCGCTATCTGTCGTCAGGCGTCCAAGTTGTTTATCGGCAATGGTTTAGCCGGTGCCGTGGTGCGGCTGACCGGTGTCGCGACGGTGTAGTGAAGGTGCTGGTCCGATTGCTGTTCGCGCTCGCGTGGAAACAGTCTTCCTGCGATCGTTTCGTGATGCCTCGCGCGGAAGTCGTTGTCCTGTAATGCCTTGATTTGTTCTTGCGCGGTCTCACGTGGCCCGTAGCTTGAACCCCCTCGTCCCCTGAATCGGCCGGGATCTCCTGTGAGACCCGGTGTCGATGTCGCTCAGGTTCGGCCTCATACCCTTCAGTTGGAGAAGTACGCAGATGGCGCTCCCGTCCACCCCCCCCAACACGCCGGCCACCCTTTCCCAGAACGCTCGGACTGTGCTGGACAAGCGCTATCTGGTGAAAGACAAGAGCGGCAAGTCGGTGGAGACGCCGGAGGATATGTTCTGGCGCGTCGCGACCGCGGTCGCGGAGCCGGAGCGGCGGTATGGCGCGACGGAGAAGCAGGTGGAGAAGGTCGCGCGCCAGTTCTACGAGCTGATGACGCAGCGGCGCTTCGAGCCGAATTCCCCGACGCTCATGAACGCGGGGCGTCCGCTCGGCCAGCTCTCGGCGTGCTTCGTGCTCCCCGTCGACGATGCGCTCTCTAACGGGCACAGCGGCATCTACGACACGTTGCGCTCGATGGCGCTCATCCATCAGAGCGGCGGCGGCACGGGGTTCTCCTTCTCGCGTCTCCGCGCGAAGGGTTCGATGGTGCGGTCGACGACGGGCGTCGCCAGCGGACCGATCTCCTTCATGCAGCTCTACGACGCGTCCACGGATGCGGTGAAACAGGGCGGGACGCGCCGCGGCGCGAACATGGGGATCCTCCGGGTCGACCACCCGGACGTGATGGAGTTCATCACGTGCAAGGAGGACCTCACGAAGATCACGAACTTCAACATCTCGGTCGCGATCACGACGAAGTTCATGGAGGCGTTGTCGGCCGGGGCGTCGTACGACATCATCGACCCCATCTCGAAGCAGGTCGTCGGCCAGCTCGACGCGCGCGCGGTGTGGGACAAGATGATCGAGGGGGCGTGGCGCACCGGTGAGCCGGGGGTCTTCTTCATCGACGAGGCCAACCGGTACAACCCGGTCCCGCACCTCGGCGCGTACGAGGCGACGAACCCCTGCGGCGAGCAGCCGCTCCTGGCGTACGACGTCTGCAACCTCGGCTCCATCAACGTCGGCTACTATGTCGTCGACGGGGAAATGGATTGGAAGGCGTTCGCGAAGGACATCCATCTGTCCACGCGGATGCTCGACAACATCATCGACGCGAACAAGTACCCGCTCCCGGAGATCGATGCGCTCGCGAAGCGGATCCGCCGGATCGGTCTCGGCGTGATGGGCTTCGCCGATGCGCTCATCCGTCTCGGCATCACGTACGACAGCCCCGAGGGCGTCGCGTTCGGCAAGCAGGTGATGGAGTTCCTCGACGTCGAGGGGAAGAAGGAGTCGGCGCGGCTCGCCGAGGAGCGCGGGGCGTTCCCGGAGTGGGAGCGCTCGATCTGGGGGCCCGACGCGACCTGTGCGCGTGACGAGTCCGGCGCGCGAATCCGGCCCGAGCTCAAGCTCCGCAACTGCAACGTCACCACCGTCGCGCCGACCGGGACCATCTCGATCATCGCCGGGTGCTCGTCGGGGCTCGAGCCGCTCTTCGCGGTCGCGTTCATGCGGAATCAGGCCGGCGTGATGATGCCGGACGTGAACGAGGACTTCGTCGCGATCGCCAAGAAGGAGGGGTGGTTCTCCGACGCCCTGATGGAGCGGATCGCCAAGACGGGCTCGGTGATCCAGCCCGAGGTGCCGGCGAAGTGGCAGCAGGTGTTCGCCACGGCAAACAACATCGCGCCCGAGTGGCACATCCGGATGCAGGCGGCGTTCCAGGAGCACTGCGACTCCGCGATCTCCAAGACGACCAACTTCGCGCACACCGCGTCGCGCGAGGACGTGCGGGCGATCTACGAGCTCGCCTATCAGATGAAGTGCAAGGGTGTCACGGTGTACCGCGACGGCTCGCGTGACGGCCAGGTGCTCTCGACCGGCGCCACGGCCGAGGCGGCCGCCAAGCGTGCCGGTGGGGCTGAAGACGCGGCGTCGAAGCGCGAACTCGGTGAGCTGAAGGGTCAGCTCGCGGAGCTCACCGCCGACAACGACCGCCTCAAGACCCTCCTGTTCGACGCTGAGGCCGAGAACCTCCAGCGCCGCCAGAAGCGCTCGCGCCCGGACATCCTCAAGTCGACGGCCATCCGCAAGGAGACCCCGCTCGGCACGATGTTCGTCCACATCACCGAGGACGATAAGGGCCAGCCGTTCGAGGTCTTCATCAACCTCGGCAAGGCCGGTGGCCCGGCGATGGCCGATGCCGAGGCGGTCGGGCGCCTGATCTCCCTCGCGCTCCGTTCCGGCATCTCCATCCAGCAGGTGCACCGCCAGCTGCGCGGCATCTCGTCGGATCGCGCGGTCGGCCTCGGGGCTAACAAGGTCCTCTCCGTGCCGGACGCGATCGGCATCGCGCTCGAGGATTGGATGCGCTCAAAGCAGGGGGTCCAGCAGGAGCTCCTCGCCGGTGCCACGCCGACGGCCGCTCCGGCGCCGGCCCCGATGGTCACCGCCGGTGCGGCCCAGGTGCAGTTCGAGTCGGTCTCCGGCGGTGACGCCTTCATCGGCACCTGCCCTGACTGCGGCTCGCAGCTCGAGTTCGCGGAAGGGTGCGTGAAGTGCCACGTCTGTGGTTTCTCGGAGTGCGGCTGATCCGATCCCACCCCGGGCGTCGCCCGGCGCGCTAGACTTCGAGTGGGTCGTCTTCCGACGGGAGACGGCCCACTCCGCGTTTGGCCGTCCCCGTCGGCGCGGCCCGGTGTTCCCATCCGCGATGCGTGCCTGTTACTGCTGCCCGCCACCGTGGCGGGTCGTCCAGACTCTCACACCTTCGCCCGACCCTCACGATGACCGCACGACGACTTCTGGGTGGCCTCACCGCCCTCCTCGCCTGGACCGCCCTGATCGTCCAGTTCGGTCTGCATCTGACCAGCGGGGTCGACATCACCGGTGCGCCCCGGAGCGTCACGATGTCGATCGTGGACTACTTCGGCTATTTCACGATCCTCACCAACCTGCTCGTCGCCATCGTCCTCACCGGGCCGATGCTCGCGCCGGGCGGCGCGTGGGCGCGCTGGGCGGATGACCTGCGGACCACCTGGACCACCGCTGCGGCGATCCTTGTGGTCGGGGTCGCGTACCACGTCCTACTGAGTGCGACGTACGACCCCGTGGGGCTCGCCGCCGTCACCGACCTCCTCTTCCACTACATCGTCCCCGCGCTGTACGTGGTGTATTGGATCGCCTTCACCGACGTCCGCGAGGCGCGATGGACGCGCTTCGCGCCGATCCTGAGCGTGTATCCCACGGCGTATTTCATCTACCTCGTCGTGCGCGGGCAGGTGATCGGGACCTATCCCTACTTCTTTGTCGACGTCAGGACGCTGGGGCTGCTGGGGGCGTTCCGGAATGCGATGGCGATCCTCGCGTTCTACCTGTTCGTGGCGTGGGTGATCGCCGTGGTCGCGGGCCGGGTCGGTTCGCGGCGCCACACGACGACCGGGCGCTGAGCCACGCCCGCCCGCGCCCGCCCGCGCCCTCCCCAGCCTGTCTCCCGTGTCCCTCCTCGCCCTCTACGATCCCGCGCTCCGCGGTCGCGCCGACGCGTCCGCCCTCGAGGTCGAGGATGTCACCGGGGTGCGCACCTTCACCTTCGGGGCACTCGATGCGCGGAGCGACCGCCTCGCCGCGGCGTTCCGAGCCCGAGGCGTCGGGGCTGGGGACCGGGTCGCGCTGCTGCTGGCCAACCGGCTCGAGTTTCTCGACGCCTGGCTCGCCCTGATGAAGCTCGGCGCCATCGCGGTGCCGATGAACGTCCTCTACAAGGGGCGGGAGATCGGCCACATCGTGAACGACGCAGCGCCCGTGGCGGTGGTGACCACGCCCGATCGCGCGGCGGACCTCCCGGTGGGCGCGGTCCTCTGGGATGTGGATACGCTCACGAGCGAGGCGGACGGGCTTGCGACCCAGCGGCCGACGGTGTCGCTGGAGGAGGGGACGCCGGCCGCGCTCGTCTATACCTCCGGCACGACGGGGCTCGCGAAGGGCGCGGTGCTGACGCACGGCAACTTCGCCGCGAACGCCCGCGCGCTCGTCTCCGCCTGGCGGATCACCGCCGAGGACCGCTATCTCGCCGTGCTCCCGCTCTTCCACGTGCACGGCCTCGGGAACGGGATCCAGAGCTGGCTCGCGACCGGCTGCCATCTGCGGCTCGCCACGCGCTTCCGGCAGGAGGCGGCGCTCGACTGGTTCGAGGGATACCGACCGACGCTCTTCTTCGGCGTGCCCACGATGTACGTGCGGCTCTTGGAGGCGCCGATCGACCGGGCGCGGGCGATCGGCGCCGGGGTACGGCTCTTCGTCTCCGGCTCCGCGCCGCTGCCGGCACAGGTGCTGGAGGAGTTCGCCGATCGGTTCGGGCACCGGATCCTCGAGCGGTACGGGATGACCGAGACGTTGATGAACGTGAGCAATCCGTATGACGGTGAACGCCGCGCCGGGACGGTGGGGCACCCGCTGCCGGGCGTCGACGTGGAGATCCGTGACGCGTCGGGCGGGGCCGTCCCCGATGGGACGTCCGGGGAGCTCTGGGTGCGCGGCCCGAACGTCTGCGCCGGCTACTGGCAGCGCCCGGACGCCACGGCGGCGGCGTTCGTCGATGGCTGGTTCCGGACCGGGGATCTGGGCGTCCGGGATGCCGCCGATGGGTACATCACCTTGCAGGGGCGCCGGAGCGACGTGATCATCTCGGGCGGCTTCAACATCTATCCCCGCGAAGTGGAGGAGCTCCTGACGACGATGCCTGGGGTACGGGAGGCGGCGGTGGCGGCGCGGCCCGACGCAGTGCGCGGCGAGGTCCCGGTGGCGTACGTCGTCTGCGACGACGCGGTCGATCTCGCCGAGGTCGAGGCGTGGCTGCGCGAGCAGGTGGCGTCGTTCAAGGTTCCGCGCGCCTTCCATCGCGTGATGGCCCTCCCGCGGACGGCGCTCGGCAAGGTGCAGAAGCACCTGCTGGCCGGCCTCGTCTCGTGAGCCGGCGTGCGCGTCGTCTCGACGGCCGTCGGGCGCGCTGTCTCACGCGCCGACGGGTGAGCGGCGGATGACCGCAGCGCAGCTCTCGGTGGTCGCGCTGGCCGTCGTGATCGCGGCGAGTTTCTTCTCGCGTATCAACGTCGGGATCCTCGCCGTCGCGCTCGCCGGCCCGGTGGCGCTGCACGCGGCCGGCTGGTCACCGGATGAGGTGCTCAGGCTCTTCCCCGCGCCGCTCTTCCTCACGCTCCTCGGCGTGACGCTGCTCTTCGGCGTCGCGCAGGCGAATGGGGCGATGGCCGCGTTGACCCACGGGATGCTGCGGTTGGCGGGGGGGCGGGCGCGCTGGGTCCCGGCGCTCTTCTTCCTCCTCGCCTGCGCGGTCAGCACCGTGGGTCCAGGGGCGATCGCGACACTCGCGTTGTTGGCCCCCCTCGGGATGGCGGCGGGGGTACGAGCGGGGATTCCGCCGTTGCTGACCGCCCTGATGCTCGGGAATGGCGCGAATGCCGGGAACCTCTCGCCCTTCAGCGCCGTCGGGGTGATCGTCGCGGACGGGATGGGCGCCGCCGGGCTGACGGGGCACCAGTGGACCGTCTGGGCCGCGAACTTCACGGCGCACCTCTTGGTCGCGCTCGTGGCGTGGGCGCTGTTCGGCGGGCCGCGGCTCTGGCGCGAGACCACGCGCGTGGCGCTCGACGCCGCCGTGCCGTTCGACGGCCGGCATCGCGTCACGCTCGCGGTGATCGCCCTGTTCGTGCTCGCGGTGACGGTGCTCAAGGCCCACATCGGCCTCACCGCCTTCGCCGGCGTGGCGTTCCTCCTGCTCGTCGGGGTGGGGGACGATGCGGCGACGCTCAAGCAGGTGCCGTGGGCGGTGCTGGTGATGGTCTGCGGGGTCAGCGTCCTGATCGGCGTGCTCGAGAAGACCGGGGGGATGTCGCTCTTCTCCGACCTCCTCGCGCGCATCGCGACGCCCGCGTCGGTGAACGGGGTGATCGCCTTCGTGACCGGCACGATCTCCACCTACAGCTCGACCTCCGGCGTGGTCTATCCGACCTTCCTCCCGACTGTGAGCGACGTGGTCGCGCGGCTCGGCGGCGGGAGCGCGCTCGAGGTGGCGTTGAGCATCAACGTGGGGGCGGCCCTCGTGGACGTGTCCCCGCTGTCGACCCTCGGGGCGCTCTGCATCGCCGCGCTTCCGAAGGGTGGGGATGAGAAGCGGCTCTTCCGGCAGCTCCTCCTCTGGGGAACGTCGATGACTGTCGTCGGCGCCCTCTTCTGTCAGTTCTGCATCGGTTGGTTCATCCGTTGACCATCATCCCGGAGTGCTGATGCGCCGCCCCGTACCCGTCCTGCCTCTCGCCGTCGCATCCGTGCAGTCGATTCCCCGCGCGATGGCGTCCGTTGTTCACGTCGCTCTGCTTGCGACGGTGGCGGCGCTCTCGGCGCTGGCTCTGCTCGCGCGACCAGTCGAGGCGCAGGAGGAGGCCGCCTCGCTCCGCGCCCGCGTGGTGGCGCGCGGCACGTCCCTCGAGCTGCCGGGTGCGTGGACGCCGCCGCCGGGCGATGCGCTCACGCATCACACGTCGGGCTTCGCCAAGACGCTCTGCTCCGCGGTCTTCATCACGGGGCTCGATCCGCAGGACGCCGCTGCGAACGTCGGCTTCTTCACGGGCCCACTGGAGTATCGGCGCTTCGTCGTCGACACCGTGATCGACCGCGCGCGGCAGGAGGTGCGCCTGACGCTGGCGAACGGCGTGACGCGCGTGGCGCGGAAGGTCGGGAGCCAGGGCTGCGTCACGCTCCCGGTGGGGCAAGACTCGCTCTTCTTCCGTCCGTCGATCGTCCGGCCGAATCTCCCCGAGGCGGCCAGCACCCCGTGGCCGATGGGCGACGTCCTCCCGCGGACGGCGTTCCCGGCGGGGCTCGATTCCGCCGCGATCGCCGCGGCCGCGGATGCGGCGTTCGGGCCGCCGGAGGCGATGACGCTCGGACTGGTGATCACCTATCAGGGGCGGATCGTCGCGGAGCGGTACGCACCCGGGATCGGCATCCACACGCCGCTCGAGAGCTGGTCGATGGGGAAGAGCCTCACTGGGACGCTGATCGGTCGGCTGATGCGGATGGGCGTGTATACGCTCGAGCAGCCGGCGCCATTTCCCGAGTGGCAGACGCCGGGCGACCCGCGGCAGCAGATCCGCATCGTGGACATCATGCGGATGTCGAGCGGGCTACGGATCCGCGCCCCGCAGGATCCCGACTGGAACGATGCGTATGGCTATCCCGACCATCTCTACCTCTACACGGGCGGGGTGAACTCTTACCAGTACGCCGCCACGCGACCGCAGCAGTGGCAGCCGAACACGGTGGGGCGCTATCGCAACGTCGATCCCGTCCTCGCGAGCTACCTCGTCCGCCTCGGTGTGCAGCGGCTCGGGCAGGACTACCACAGCTTCCCGCAGCGGATGCTCTTCGACAAGCTCGGGATGCGCGACGCGGTGCTCGAGACGGATCCGTACGGCAACTTCCTCGGGCAGGGCTATGAGATGATCGCCGCGCGCGACTGGGCGCGACTCGGCAACCTCTACCTGCAGGACGGCGTCTGGAACGGCGAGCGGCTGCTCCCGGAGGGGTACGTGGCCCACGTGAAGACGCTCGCCCCCGCGTGGGTGGCGGACGGGCGCCCCGTGTACGGCGGCGGCTTCTTCTGGGTCAACGGCGATGGCGCGACGCCCGTCCCGACGGACGCCTACTCGATGCAGGGGGCGGGTGGGCAGAGCGTGACGATCATCCCGACGCACGGCCTCGTGGTCGTGCGGATCGGGAAGTACCGTGGCGCCGGTGCCGGCGGCCGCGCCCTCAACGAGGGGTTCCGCCGCCTCCTGCGCGCCGTGCCGCCGGTCACGCGCCCGTAGTGCGCGACGGGCGCGCTGCGCTCACCCACGGGGTCACCGCGGGGTCAGTAGCCTCGGGTGCGGTCGATCGCCCACCGTGGTCGCTCGCCGCGCTCGAGCAGCGCCAGGCACTCGAGAAACCCGTCGGCGGCGCCCTCGACCGTCGTGAGGCCAGAGCAGTGCGGGGAGATCATCACACGCGGATCGCGCCAGAGTGGTGAATCGGGCGGGAGCGGTTCCGTCACGAACACATCGAGTGCTGCCCCGCGGAGACACCCCGCCTCCAGTGCCTCAGGGATCGCCGACTCCTCGACGGTCGCGCCGCGGCCCGCATTGAGCAGCACCGCGCCGCGGCAGCACGCGAGCAGTTCGTGCGAGATGAGCCCGCGGGTGGCCGGCGTGTCGGGGACCACGACGATGAGCCAGTCGCAGTGTGGCACGAGTTCGGGGAGCGCCTCGGTGCGATGCACGGCCGTGAAGCGCTCCTGGCTCGCGCCGCCGGTGCGTGAGACCCCGGTCACCTCGACCCCGAGCGGCGTGAGCACGCGGGCGATCGCGCGGCCGATGTCGCCGGTGCCGACGATCAGGGCGCGGGTGCCAGCGAGCGGGCGGACCGACGGTTCTGCCCAGCGTGCGACCGCTTGGGCGGCGGCGAGCATCGGGAGCGCCTGTGTGAAGGCGAGCATCCGCGCGAGGGCCCACTCGGCGATCGGCGCGCCGAACGATTGGGGCGAGCGCGTCAGCAGGATCGTCTCGGGGAGTGCGCCCGGCGCGAGCCAGGGGTCCACGCCGGCCCCGGTGGAGTGGACCCAGCGGACCCCACCGAGGTCGGCCGCTGCCGGCCGCCGGAAGCCGACGTAGGCATCGGCCCAGGCGAGGTCTTCGGCAGTGATCGCCGGGTGCGGCACCGCGCGGAGTTCGAGTGCCGGTCGCGCGGCGTGGATCCGTGCCGCGACGGCCTCGGCGGACGAGGCGCCGACGAGGATGCGGCGGGGCGGGGCGGGGAGCGGGGCGGCGGTAGGATCGAGGGCGGGCATACGAGGGGAAAGGTGCGTGCCGCCCGTATATTCCGACATCCCTCCACCGGCCCGCGCGCCGAGAGACCGCTCCGATGAAACGCGTCCTCCTGACCCTCGTCTCGTTGCTCGCACTCCTCGTCGGCGTGCTTGTCGTCGGCGCGCTCCGTGTGCCCGCGCCGGCCCCGGCCGCATCGGCGGGGACGGCGGTGACGATCGACTCCGTCCGTGCCGTGGAGCGTCTCGCGAAGGCGGTGCGCCTGCAGACCATCTCGTATGGCTCCGGTCAGCCGATCGACACAGCGGCGTTCCTCGGGTTCCACGCGCTGGTGGCGAGCGAGTTCCCGCGCGCGCACGCCGCGCTCACGCGCGAGGTGGTGGGTGGATTGAGCTTGCTCTACACCTGGCGCGGACAGGACACGACGAAGGCGCCGGTGGTCCTGATGGGGCATATGGATGTGGTGCCGGTCCCCGAGGCGAACTTGGCCGAGTGGTCGCAAGCGCCGTTCTCCGGCGCGGTGGCGGAGGGTTACGTGTGGGGGCGCGGCACGCTCGATGACAAGACGACGGTGCTCTCCACCCTCGAGGCGGTCGAGGGGTTGATCGCCGCGGGCTATACGCCGCCGCGGACGGTCTACCTCACCTTCGGGCACGACGAAGAGGTCGGCGGGTTGTACGGCGCGAAGGCGATCGTCGACACGCTGGTGGCGCGCGGTGTGCGGCCCGCGATGGTCATCGATGAAGGAGGCTTCATGGCGAGCGGGCTCTTGCCCGGTCTCGCGGGGCGCTCGGCGATCGTCGGCATCGCGGAGAAGGGGTATGTCTCGCTCAAGCTGACGGCGATCGCGAAGGGTGGGCACTCGTCGATGCCGACCGAGCGCACCGCGGTCGGCGCACTCGCCCGGGCGGTGGCGCGCCTGGAGGCGACGCCGTTCGACGACCGCTTGGACGGCCCGACCCGCGCGATGCTCGAAGCGCTGGCGCCGTATTTGCCGTTCTCCCGCCGGCTCGTCCTCGGGAACCTCGGACTCACCGCGCCGCTGATGACCCGGATGCTGCGGAGCTCGCCGTTGGGCGGTGCGCTCCTGCACACGACGATCTCCCCGACAATGCTCAATGCCGGGGTGAAGGACAATGTGTTGCCGCCGGAGGCGACGGCGGTGGTCAACTTCCGTATCCTTCCCGGCGAGACGGTCGCCAATGTCATCGCGCACGTGACGGCGGCCGTCGCCGACACCCTCGTCCGCATTGAGCCGCTCGATCGGGTGCAGGTGGATCCCTCCCCCGTCTCCGATGTGCACTCCGAGGCGTATCGTCTCATCGAGGCGACGATCCGGGCGATGTCGCCCGGAGTCGCGTTGCCGGTGGTGCCGTATCTCGTGCCCGGCGGGACGGATGCGAAGCATTGGAGCGCCCATTCGGATCGGGTGTTCCGCTTCCTCCCTGTCCCGCTCGGTGACGGCGACCAGGCGCGCATCCACGGCGTGAACGAGCGCATCAGCGTCGCGGACTATGCCAGTGCCGTCGGCTTCTTCACTGGCCTGCTCCGTGGCATCGACCGCCTGCCCTGAGCGGCCGTTCCCATCGCGCTCGTTCTCACCCCGTGGATGTCTGTGTGATGCCCAGTGCTTCCTCCCTCTGCCTTCGACTCCGATGACCTCGCCTTCGATTCGCTCCATCGCCCTCGCCGGTCTGCTCGCGCTCGGCGCGCCCGTCGCCGTCCTCATCGCGCAGAACGCGCCGACCCCTGCGCCTGCCGTCACGCCCGCGGCGCTGGCCCCGGAGATTTTCTTCCGTGCACCGGCGAACGGGGCGACGGTCGGGCCGACCTTCCCTGTGGTCTTCGGGCTTCGGAACTACGGCGTCGCGCCCGCTGGGGTGCGGATGTCGAACACCGGGCATTTCCACGTGCTGATCGATACCGAGGTCCCCGCCGCCGGCGTGGTGATCCCCGGTGATTCGCTGCACCGGCACTTCGGGGCGGGGCAGATCGAGACGACGCTGACGCTCTCACCTGGGACGCACACGCTTCGCCTGGTGCTCGGGGATGCCGACCACAAGGTCATCGGGCCGGCGTTGGTGAGCGCGCCGATCCGTGTGACGGTCCGGCCGCGCTGAGCGGCCAGGCCGAAGCTCAGGAGCGCCGGACCGGCTCCAGTCGCACGAGCTTCGACGGACCACCACCGGCATCCTCGAAGGCGATGTAGAGGAAGCCGTCGGGCCCCTCGCGGAGGCCGCGGATGCGGCCCATCCCCTGCACGAGGTTCTCGACGTTCTTCACCGTGCGGCCGTCGATCGTGAGGCGCACGAGGCGCTGACCGGCCATCCCGCCGACGAAGAGGTCGCCACGCCAGCCGGGGAACTTGTCGCCCCCGTAGACGACGAGCCCAGAGGTCGCGATCGACGGCACCCAGACGTGCACCGGCTGCTCCATCCCTTGGCGGGTCGTCCCGATGTGGATGTTCGTCCCGCTCCGATAGTTGACGCCGAACCCGATCACCGGCCAGCCGTAGTTCTTTCCGGCCTCGTCGATGTTGAGTTCGTCGCCGCCCTGCGGTCCGTGCTCGTCGGTCCAGACCTGATTGGTGCGCGGGTCGATCGCGATCCCCTGCACGTTCCGGTGGCCGTAGCTCCAGATCTCCGGGAGCGCGCCTGGGGTGTTCACGAACGGATTGTCGGGCGGGACACTGCCGTCGTCGCGGAGGCGGACGACCTTGCCGTGATGAGTGCCGAGGTCCTGCGCGGGGTGCTTGAGCAGCGAGTCAATCGGCCCCGCCGGCATCACTTGACGGTCGCCAAGGGTGACGAAGAGGTAGCCATCGCGGTCGAAGGCGAGTCGCGACCCGTAGTGCCCCATCCCGCGCGACCAGTTCTTCGCGACGAAGATCTCCTGCACGTCGGTGAGCTGGTCATTCGCGAAGCGCGCGCGGACGACAGCCGTCGCGCTCTGCGTCCCATCCTCGCTCGGCTTGGAGAAGCTGAGGTAGATGAAGCGGTTCTGCGCGAAGCGCGGGTGCGCGATCACGTCCAGGAGGCCACCCTGACCGCCGACGCGGACCTTCGGGACGCCGGGGACCGCGGTGGGCAGGAGACGACCGCCGCGGATGATCCGGAGCGTGCCGCTGCGCTCGGTGACGAGGAGGTCACCGCCGGGGAGGAAGGCCATCGACCAGGGGCTGACGAGCCCCTCGGCGACGGTGACGATGCGGTAGTCGTGCTGTGTGGAGCGCTGCACGTCTTGGGCGTGCAGCGTCGGTGAGGCGAGCAGCGCGAGCAGCGCGAGGAGGGCGAGGCGGGCGAGCGAGCGACGGCGGGGCGCGGTGTGGCGTGCGGGCATAGGGCCGGTCGGAGGGGGTTCGCGGAGACGAGCGTCCGTGCAAGTTGGCCGCCGCCGGCGGGCGGGCGCAACATTCCCGCCCCGTGGCGCGTTTCCTCCTTCGGATGCGACCTCCTCTCCCGCTAAGGTTCCTCGACGTGTCGCGTCGCGCCCGCTGCTGCAGCCTCCTTGCCTCGGCCGTGCTCTCCGTGGGTGCCCTTGCGCAGACACCGGTGCCGGCTGGGGGATGGCCCTCCGTTCGGCGAACCACCGCCGCGATCCGTCTCGATGGGCGTCTCGACGAGGCGGACTGGACACTCGCCGACTCGATCTGGGACTTCAAGACGAAGGAACCGACGGAGGGCGGCACGCCGAGCGAGCGCACGGTGGTGCGCCTCCTCGCGACGCCGCAGGGGCTCGCCGTGGGGTGGTGGAACTATGATCGCGACGTCGCCGGGCGTCGGCGGTCCCAGCTGCGGCGTGACGCCGAGCTTCGGTCCGATGACTACGTGAGCCTGATGGTGGACGGGCTCCGCGATATGCGGAGTGCCTTCTACTTCCGTACCAATTCCAATGGTGCGCTCTGGGATGGCGAGCATATCAACCAGGAGCGCGGCAACGAAGAGTGGGACGGTATCTGGGACGCGCGGACCGATGTGTTCGACGGTGGGTGGACGGCGGAGATGCTGATTCCGTGGGGTACGCTCCGCTATCCCACGGATGTGTCGACGATGGGGATGAACTTCCGGCGATTCCTCCCGCGCACCAACGAGGAAGTGCTCTGGCGCGCGTGGAAACGTGGGCAGGGGTATCGGTTCCTTGAGGATGAGGGGGTCGTCGACGGGTTCGCCGATCTGCCGCGCCGACCGCGGGCGGAGTTCCGCCCCTTCGTGCTTGGCGAGGCCGCGCTCCCGGAGCGGACCCTCGCGGCCGACGGCTCCCTCCCCGAGAGTACGCCCGGCCGAACCGCGCTCTCCACCGGGCTCGATATGAAGGTGGCGGTCACGAACACGCTCACCGCCGACGTGACCATCTTCCCCGACTTCGCGCAGGCCGAGGTGGACCGGCAGGTAGTCAACCTGACGCGATTCCCGCTCTTCTTCCCTGAGCAGCGCCCCTTCTTCACGGAAGGTGCGGCGATCTTCGCCTTCGGGCGGGAGCAGCAGGCGCAGCTCTTCTATTCGCGCCGCGTCGGGCTCGGCGCGGGCGGGACGCCCGTCGCGATTCCGTTCGGCGCGCGGATGCAGGGTCGTGTCGGCCGGAACCAGCTGGGGTTCCTGGCGGTGCGGACGGGGGACGATGAGCGTGCGACGGACCTCGTGGTACGCGTGCGTCACGACGTCCTCGGACGTGGGTACGTCGGGGCGATGACGACTTACAGTGACCGAGAGACGCGACCGGGGGCGCTCGGGATGGGCGTGGACTTCGAGCTGCCGTTCATCCTGCGTGAGCGGGACAATCTCATCCTGCTCGGGAATGCGGCGTGAAGCCGTGACAGCGTCGGGGGGCCTGGTGGCGCGCATTATCGGTTCGTCATCGACTATCCCAACGATCACGCCGACCTTGTGACGCGCTTCGATCGGGTGGAGACGGGGTACGATCCGGTCCTCGGGTTCGTCTCGCAGCGCGGGATCCAACGGTGGGCCGGCCAGTTCGCGATCACACCGCGGCCCGCGCAGTCGTCGCCCATCCGTCGCTGGGAGTTCAACCTGCTCGGATATGATCTCGTCTGGGACCTTGCCGGGCCCCTCGACAATGCCTCGCTCTCGGTGAAACCGCTCGGGGCACAGTTGCAGAGTGGCGATCGGTTCGAGCTCAATCTGATCCGGCGGTTCGACGGGCCGACGGCGGATTTCACGCTCGTGCCCGGCACCACGATCGCGGCCGGGGAGTATTGGTTCGATCGCGCCGAGTTTCGATTCACCGGGGCGAACGTGCGGCCCTGGTCGCTCGGGGGGTCGGCGAGCACGGGGAGATTCTACGATGGAACCCGCATCGATCTCTCGGTCAATGCGCGGGTCCGCGTCCAGCCGCATTGGGAGTTCTCGCTCGACCTGACGCGGAACGACGTGACGCTCCCGACGCGCGCCTTTGTCGCGAACACCGTCCGTTTCCGAGGGGACTACGCGTATTCCCCGCGCCTCACCGGGACGCTCTTCGCGCAGTACGATGACCAGTCGGACCGGGCCGCGGTGAATGCGCGTCTCCGGTGGACGACCTCACCGGGGAGCGATCTGTACGTCGTGTGGAATTCCACCTGGCCGACGGGGTTGGATCGGGGGATCCCGTGGGGGGAGCCGCTGCGCGGCGGGCTGATCGCGAAGTACGTGCGCTACCTGCGCTGAGGCGCGCCGCCCGCATCAGTCGTGGACGAAGGTCAGCCAGCCGTGGGTGTCGGGAACGCGGCCCTTCACGGTGTCGAGATAGCGCTCCTGAATGGCGCGTGTCACCGGGCCGACCGTCCCATCGCCCACCGGCAGTCGGTCCACGGAGCGAACGGGCGTCACCTCGCTCGCCGTGCCGCAGACGAAGACTTCATCGCACGTGTAGAGCGACTCGCGCGTGAGCGGCCCGATGACCGTCTCGACGCCGAGGTCCTTGGCGATGGTGAGCACCGAATGCCGGGTGATCCCGGGGAGGAGCGTGCCATCGATCGGCGGCGTGTAGAGGACGCCGCCCGAGACGAGGAAGACGTTCTGTCCCGAGCCTTCGGAGAGCATCCCGTCGGGCCCGAGGGCGATCGCCTCATCGAAGCCGTTGCGGAGCGCTTCCATCTTCACGAGCTGCCCGCTCAGGTAGTTGCCGGCGATCTTCGCGGCGGCCGGAATCGTGTTGGGGGCGACGCGGTTCCAAGTGGAGATGCAGGCATCGACGCCGTCGCGGAGCGCGGCATCGCCGAGGTACGCCCCCCAGGGCCAGCAGGGGACGAAGGTTTCGATGGGGGAGTCGAAGGGCACCATCCCCGCTGCCCCATAGCCGCGGACCACCATCGGCCGGATGTAGCACTCACGCAGGCCGTTCTTGGCGATCGTGGCCCGATGCGCCTCGATCAGCGTCTCGAGCGAGTGGGGCGGGTCCATCCGGTAGATCTTGCAGCTGTCGAGGAACCGCTTGAGGTGCTCGCGCAGGCGAAAGATGGCCGGGCCCTTCGGGGTGTCGTAGCAGCGGATCCCCTCGAAGACGGCGGAGCCGAACTGCATCGAGTGGCTGAGGACGTGCATCGTGGCGTCGTGCCAGCGGATGAATTCGCCGTCGCGCCAGATCCACTCGGATTCGCCGATCTTCGCCATCGTGACCTCACCGCCAGGGGGCGCCCTGGGCGGTGCGCCGGGGGCCCAAGAAAGTTAACCGCGGCTCCCCGGTGGGAGGGTCAGGTCCCGGGGCTTGCGGTGACCTTCTTCACGAGGCGGTACATGAATTCCAGACCGTCATAGAAGGCCTTGGACGAGACGTGCTCGTTCATCCCGTGCGCATTCGGGGTGTCGTAGAAGAGGCCGGAGACGCCGTACACCGGGATCCCCGCGTTCCGGAGGATCCGGCCATCCGTGGCTCCGGTGCTCATCGTCGGGACCACGGGGATCCCCGGGAAGACCTCCTGCGAGGCCGACTCGATTGCGGCGACGAGGGCAGGGGTCAGCGGGCTCGGCGGGCTGTCGTTCGCGCCACGCTGGGTGCTCACCTTGATCCCGGTATCGGCGACGGCCGCCACGATCCGCGCCTGCACCGATTCGGTCGTCTCGTCCGGGAGGATGCGGCAGTTCACGGTCGCGCGCGCGCGCTGCGGGAGGGCGTTCGACGCGTGGCCGCCCTCGAGCATCGTCGCGACGCAGGTGGTGCGGAGGCGGGAGTTGTTGGCCGGATCCTTCGAGATGAGGGCCGCGGCCGCGGCGTCGCGCTCGTTCGCGACGATCCGCGTCATCGCACGACCGACCTCGCCGCCGGAGATCGCCGCCTGCCGGCGGAAGTATTCGCGCGTCACCTCGTTCAGGTGCACGGGGAAGGCGTACTGGCCGAGTCGGTCGAGCGCGGCGGCGAGTTGGTAGATGGCGTTGTCGGGGCGGGGCTGCGAGCTGTGGCCGCCGGGGTTCGTAGCCTCGAGGGTGAAGTTCGCGACCTTCTTCTCGCTCGCCTGCGTCTCGTTCGCGACGCGGCGCCCCTCCTCGACGCGACCACCGCCCCCCTCGTTGAAGGCGAACTCCGCCTGGATGAGGTCAGGACGATTCCGCACGAGATAGTCGACGCCGTTCGCCGAGCCGCCCTCCTCGTCCGCGGTGAGCGCGACGATGATGTCGCGGTCGGGGACGTAGCCCTCTGCCTTCATCCGGAGCAGCAGCGTCAGGTGGATCGCCCCCTCGTCCTTGTCGTCGGCGACGCCGCGGCCATAAAAGGTCCCGTCGCGCTCGATGAACTGGAATGGCGGGAGGGTCCAGTCTTGGGGTTCGCCTTCCACCACGTCGATGTGCGAGAGGAGGAGGATCGGCTTCCGGTTCGGGTTCCGACCGCGATAGCGGACGACGAGGTTCCCCTTCCGCGGCGCGTTCTCCACGACCACGACATCCTGTTCCGAGAAGCCGGCGGCGCGCATCCGGTGCGCCATCGCCTCGGCGGCAGCGACGGTGCTCCCGGTGCTGTGCGTCGTGTTGATCTCCACGAGCTCCTTCAGGAGGTCGCGCGCCTGCGCCTGCCAGCGGGTGAGAGCGGGGGCGTTCTGCGCAGTGAGCGCGACGGGGAGGGCGAGCGCCAGGAGGGCGCGACGCACGGCGTGCAGGGGAGAGGTCGTCATCAGGCCAAGTTGCGGTGCGCGGAGGGGGACCGCAACTTCGCCGCGTCCATCACGGAGAGCGACCGCGTGCGGAGTGGCTGTGTAGCGCAGGGCCGAGGGACTCGGAGTCAGCGGCCGCGACGGGATCCTGCCGGGCGGATCAGCCTCGTCCGTCGCGTGTGGCACGCGTGGTGGCTCACGAGCGTCACCACCGGTCTCCTCGCTGCACAGCAGGTGCCCGATCGCGCGTTCCAACCCCCGGTCACGCGTCCGGCGTTCGCCGAGGGGGCCGGGTCGCGGCTCTGCCTCGATGAGGGGCACCACAACTTTCACACGCTCGACAACCGCTTCTGGGCGTTCGGCGAGCTTGCCCGCCGTGACGGTTTCCGGGTGCGTCCGCTTCGAGACGCCTTCGACGCCGACGCGCTCGCCGCCTGCGACCTGTTGGTCATCTCTAATGCGCAGCCGAACGATCGACCGTGGACCGAGTATCCGCTCCCCACGCCCTCCGCGTTCACGCCGGCAGAGATCTCGGCGGTGCGCGCGTGGGTCGCCGAGGGGCGTGCGCTCCTGCTGATCGCCGACCATATGCCGCTCGCGGGCGCCGCGAGCGATCTCGCGGCGGCGTTCGGGGCTGCGTTCACGAACGGCTTTGCCTATCAGACTGCGCTCGGGGCTGACGGTTCCCCGACGGTGGAACGGGTCCGTGACGTACCGACGACCTTCGTGCTCGCCGAGGGCACGCTTCGGCGGCACGCGATCACCGCCGGGCGTGATGCGGCGGAGCGTGTCACGCGCATTCGCAGCTTCACCGGACAGGCATTCCGCTTCGACGCACCCGATGTGGAGCCGGTGATGGTCCTTCCGGAGGGGTTCGTCTCGCTCGAGCCGCGCATCGCGTGGCAGTTCACCCCGGAGACGCCGATGCGACCGGTCGGCGGCTGGCTCCAAGGCGCGACGCGCCGGGTGGGACGTGGGCGCGTCGCGCTCTTCGGGGAGGCCGCGATGTTCAGCGCACAGGTCGCCGGCGCCGAGCGACGTCCGATGGGGATGAACGCGCCCGGCGCGGAGCAGAACGCCCAGTTCGTCCTGAACGTCCTGCGTTGGCTCTCAGGGGTCCTCGACCCCTGAGTGTGGATGGGCGGCGGGGTCATCCCCCTCTGCCCCGGCGGCGCCCGAGGAGCCGAGGGCGGTGCGCAGCTCCCTGACCTGATAGAGTCGGCCGCCGCGGACGACGGTCTCCAGCTTCGCGAGATCGCCGATGCGCTCGGTCGGTCGCCCATCGACGATGAGCAGGTCGGCGACCTTCCCCACCGCGAGGGAGCCGTACTCCTCCGACTGACGCATATGACGGGCGGCATCGATGGTCGCGATCTGCAGGATCTTCGTGCGCGGGAGACCCGCGAGCTCATACATCTCGAGCTCGCGTCGGAAGGTGCTGCTCGACGAGTTGTCGGTGCCAGCAATCAACGGGACGCCCGCGGCGTACAGGCGCTGGATGATCCGGAGATAGGTGCTGTCGGCTCGGCGCAGGTCCGGAGACCCCCCGGCGCCGACGAGGGCGCCGCCACCACCGATCCAGAGGTTGAAGGTGCCGTCGACGGCGGTGCCGTGCGCGCGCAGCGTCGCGATCAGCCGCGTCATCCCCGCACCATCGGCGTCGAAGGTCGGCGCAACCGCGGTCGCCACCTGCGAGTAGGCCCGCATCCGCGGGAGGTAGAGCGAGTCGGGGAAGAAGTCAGAGAGGAGGAAGGCGGCGTGCTGGATCTCGTCGTAGCCGAGGGCGACGGCGGCGGCGACGCTCATCCCCCGCGGGATGTGGCCACTGAGTCGCATCCCGCGCCGCTTCGCCTCCGCGGCGATCACGGGGACGAGGTCGGGGTGGACGACGTTGTACAGCTTGATCTGCACGTACCCGAGGGAGTCGTAGCGCGCGACCCACGCACGCGCCTCAGCCTCATCCCGGACGATCGCTTCACTCGGGCCGGCCCACGCGAGTGGCCCCTCGATGAAACCGCCGAGCACAGCGCGAGGTGCAGCGAGCCGGCCGGCGGCTTCCCGGTCGCGGATCGACGTGGCGACGTCGAGGTCGGAGGCGAGGTCGCGCGAGGTCGTGATCCCGTTCGCGAGCTGGCTGACGCCGAGCCCCGATTGACTCGCCACCTGCAAATGGCCGTGCATATCCCACATCCCCGGCATCACGGTCTTGCCGGCGGCGTCGATCACGGTCGCGCCGGCGGGGACGGCGATCGTCGAGGCGTCACCGACGGCGACGATGCGGTCGCCGCGGATGACCATCGTCTGCCGTGGGCGAAGCGTCCCCGCGTCGGCGTCGAAGAGGTCGCCATTCGCGATGACGAGCGTCCCCGACGTCGCGCTGCGGACCCGTGCCGCGAGCGCTTCCCCGCGCGCGGCTCGCCAGGCGAGCTCGGCCCGGCGCAGCACGGGGAGCTGCGGGCGGACGTCTTCGCGGACCGTGATGAACCACTGCACGTCAGTGGCGAGGAGCGCACCGCGGTCATCGAGCCAGACGCCGGTGGGGTCGGGTTGCGTGCCGACCGTGACCACGACGAAGCGTGCGCGGGGGCGGCCCCGGACGCCATCGAGGGTCAGCGTGAGCGCGACCTCCGCACGGGCGCTCGCACCGGAGAGCAGGGTCCCACGACCATCCGGGCGCGCGAGGAGGGTGCGGGCGAGCTCGGCGGCATCGAGCGGGGTGCCGGTGCGCAATGTGAGGAGGAGGTCGGGCGTGCGGGCGATCGCACGCGTCGTGCCGTTGGCGCCGGTGATCCGGACCGAGTCGCCGACCACCTCGAGGCGTTCCACGAGGGTGCCGGCGCGGCCCTCGGCATCGATTGTCCGCTGTTCGGCGGAACGGAGGCTCCCGTCGAGCGCGCGGACGAGGCGGGTCTCGACGCGGCCGCCGCGATTGCGGTCGGTGTAGAGCCACCGCGCGACGGCGGTGTCACCGCGCTGGGCGAGGGTGAGGTCCCCGGCGCGGCGGCCGTGATTGTCGACGCTCCAGGTCGGGGTCGACTGCCCGCCGAGGTGGAGCGGCGTGATCGCCGCGAGGATGGCGAGACGGCAGAGCAGGGGGCAGTGCGCGCGGCGGGGGGGATAGCTGGTCATCGGGCGGCTCGAGGTGGACGGGTCATTGGGAATGTGCTATTCCTCGTAGCAGGACGCACGGTACGGGGTAGCTCTGCGCAGGCATCCCGTCCCGATGCTTCCGCGATTCGTTCCCTCGATCGTTGCCGCGCCCTCACCGCTTCCACCGCCGCCGCTATGACCGCTCCCGTCTTCGCCCCGCGCACCAGCGCCATCCTCCGCCCGCTGGTCCTCGCCGTGCTCGTGTTCTCTGCGATCGCCTGCGACGGCCGCACCCCGACCGCCGCCGACGTCCGCGCGCTCGACGCGCGCCAGGCCGAGCGCGGCGCGGCCTTGATGCTCGGCGACGGCGACGGGCCCACCAGCTACTTCGTCGATGGCGTCTCGGCCACGCGCGAGGCGGCGCAGGCGATCGCGCCCGATCAGATCGCGGCGGTGAACGTCAACAAGATGGTGAACGGGACGACGGCCACGACCGAGATCCGTCTCATTACGAAGGCCGGCGCGGCGCGCGGGCTCCTCGTCGAAGAAGGGGAAGGGCCGCGTGTCGTGGTGCGAGGCGCCACCGCGACCGGATCCCCGCTGATCCTCATCGATGGGCGCCGCGCGACGAAGGCGGAGATGGATGCGCTGCAGCCGTCGGGAATCATCTCCGTCGAGGTGCTGAAGGGAGAGGCCGCCGTGCGCGAGTACGGTGAGGCGGCCAAGGACGGCGTGATCAAGGTGACGACGAAGCCGGCCCCGTCGCCGACCCGCTGACGACCGGTGTCGCGGCGGCACGCCGCTCGCGCGCGGTTCGCGCGTCGCCGCCGGTGCGAGCGGTCCCCGGGGCGAGATGGTTGACATAGGGGGTGGGGGTACCTAGCCTCTCGCGGGGACCCTCTCGGGGAGGACGGATGGGCGCGAGGAAGCCAGCGACCGCGAGCTGTGGCTGCGGCGTCACGGTGGGTGCGGGACGGACGGCGGTCGCCGTGGATGCGGACCGCAAGGCACGCAACCTCACGCGGCTCCGTCGTATCGAGGGGCAGGTGCGCGGGCTCCAGCGGATGGTGGAGGAGGACCGCTACTGCGCCGACGTTGTCACGCAGATCGCCTCGGTGCAGGAGGCGCTACGCGGTGTGAGCCGCGAGCTGATGCGCAATCACCTCAAGCACTGCGCCGCCACCGCGATCCGGCAAGGGGACGCCGCCGCCGACGCGATGTACGACGAGTTGCTCGACCTCATGTTCACGGGACGCCGATGATCACCTTCGACGATGTGCTCGCCGCCGAGGCGCGAATCCGTCCGCACCTCGCCCCCACGCCGATGCGGCACTACCCGCGCCTCGATGCCCTCGTCGGGCACGGGATCGAGGTGTGGGTCAAACACGAGAACCATCATCCCACGCAGAGCTTCAAGATCCGGAACGGGCTCAATGCGGTGCTCGGGCGGGACGAGGCGGCGCGGCGTCGCGGGATGATCGCCGCGAGTACGGGCAACCACGGGCAGGGCGTCGCGTATGCGGGCCGACTGACGGACACCCCCGTCGCCATCTGCGTCCCCGAGGGGAACAATCCCGAGAAGAACGCCGCGATCCGCGCGCTCGGCGCGGAACTGATCGAAGTCGGTGTGCACTACGACGGCACCATCGCCGCCTGCGCCGCGCTGGCCGTCGAGCGGGGGATGACGCTCGCGCACTCGACGAACGACCCGCTTGTCGTCGCGGGAGCGGGGACGATGACGCTCGAGATCGTCGCGCAGGCGCCGCCGCTTGACGCGCTGGTGATCGCGCTGGGGGGCGGCTCGCAGGCGGTGGGCGCGCTCACGGTGGCGGCGGCCCGTCACCCCGCGCTCCGGGTCTATGCGGTGGGCGCGGCCGGGGCGCCGGCGCAGTACGAGAGCTGGCGGCGTGGCGAGCGGCTCACCGGGCAGCCCGTGGAGACCTTCGCCGAGGGGATTGCGACCGGTGCGGCGTATGTGGAGACGTTCGACGCGCTGCGCGCGGGGCTCGCGGGCTTCGTCACCGTCCCGGATGATGCGATCTACGCGGCGATCCGCGACCTCATCCGGATCACGCAGAACCTCCCCGAGGGCGCGGGGGCGGCGGGTCTCGCCGCGCTCAAAGACCTTGCGCCGCAGTTGGCGGGGCAGCGCGTCGGGATCGTAATGTGCGGCGGGAACCTGGCGGAGCGGGATCTGCGAAAGGCGTTAGGCTGAGGACGGGGTGACAGGGGCCAGGTATCAGGTATGAGGTATTGCCGTGCCCGAATTTCTGACCCCTGACCCCTGACCCCTTTTACCTCACCGCCATACACTCGATCTCGAGCTTCGCGTTCGGGACCACGAGCGCCTTCACGACGACCGTCGTGCGCGCCGGCGGGGCGGAGGGCCAGAACTTCGCGTAGGCCTCGTTCATCCCGCGGAAGTCGGCGCCATCCACGAGGAAGACGGTGCACTTCACCGCGTTCTCGATCGTCGTGCCCGCCGATTCGAGGGTGCGCCTGATGCTGTTCAGCGTGCTCGTCGTCTGGCTCTGGATCGTCGAGTCGGCGTCGCGGCCGGGCAGGGCCCCCGAGGCGAAGACGAGGTTCCCGACGCGGATCGCGGGGGTGAGGGTCGCGGTGGACTGACCGAGCGCCTCACGGGCCTGCGCGCGCGCGGCGGCGGGGAGCGTCAGGGCGAGCACGGCTAGGACGAGGCGGGTGGTACGCAGGGGCGTGGCGAGGCGTAGCATCGGTGGGCGGGGTGTGTGGTGAGAGGGTGTGGCGACGCGTCCTGTGCGGTGGCAGAGTGATGCGTGGTGCCGGCTGACGGGTCGTCGTGTGACGGCGGACCGGGTCGACTCAGCGCGGTGTCGCGGGGAACGCGAGCCGGACGCCGCCCAAGGCGGTAGAATCGGCGGCGAGCGGCGCGGAGGCGACGGGCATCCCGTTGAGCTTCAGCAGGTACGCCGTGATCGCGAGATAGGCGCCGCGGCTCAATGATCCAGGGTCGCCGTCCGGCATCGTGCGCGAGATGAGGTCGAAGAGGTCCTGCGCCGTGCGGCCGCCCCACTTCAGGCGGAAGTCGGGGTTCGACACGGCCCCGATCGCGTGACACTGGAGGCAGGCAGAGCGGAACCACTGCTCGCCACGCTCGACCTGCCGGGCGGCGAGGGCCGCCGGGTCGGTCGGCGCCGCGGTGTCCTGCGCCGCGGCCGTGGCGAACGGGCCGAGCGCGAGATAGACAATGAGGAGTGCGCGCGCGAGGCGTCGCACCGCGTCGACGGGGCGCGGGTGATGGCCCGGCACGGGCCGCTCGTTCACAAGAGGGGAGAGCACGGGCGTCATCGTGGCCGGAAGCTGAGTCACGGTCTCAACGCATGCAACCCGGTCCGCGTTGGTCGCCGGGGTCGCTGGAGCCTCCCTGCCGCGACCACCGATGCACCCCGTCGCGGTCACCGGGGGCGCCGATTCATTGCGCGTCCCCCGTCGCCGGCGGCATCTTCGCGCGTCGCCTCTCACCCACCAGGTTCCCTATGAGCGCGTCCCTTCCCCCCGCCTCTGAATTCCCGCAGCCCGCGTCGGCCGACTCGGCCGCGTCGAGCACCGCCGGCCTCGAGGCCGGCGCCGAGCTCCCGCGGCGCGATTTCCTGCGCCTCGCCGGTGCAGGGACCGGCGCGCTCCTCGCCGGCGCGGCTCTCACGCCTGAGACGCTTGACGCGCAGCCGCAGCCCCCACGCGGGATCCGTCGACGCTTCGGCCGCGCCTCCGGCCACGTGGCGGTCGTCGGGGCCGGCGCCTGGGGGGCCTTCACCGCGTATCACCTCCGGCAGCAGGGGATGAAGGTCACCCTCGTCGACCAGTACGGTATCGCGAACTCGCGCGCGACCAGCGGCGATGAGACGCGCGGCATCCGCTCCTCGTATGGCGACCGCACCATCACCGCCGACCTGTGGGTTCGCTGGGCGCGCCGCTCCATCGAGAAATGGCGCGCGTTCGACGCCGAGCACGGGAAGCGCTTCGGGACGCGGTTCTTCTACACGACGGGCGACGTCATCATCCGCGAGAAGCCGGAACCGTTCACGACGCGCACCGCCGAGCTCTGGACGGCGCAGGGGGTGCCGTTCGAGACTCTCACCGCCGACGAGGCGCGCCGCCGCTGGCCGCAGTTCGTGAGCGAGGGGAGTCAGGTCGCGCTCTACGAGCCGGACGCTGGAGTCGCGCGGGCACGCGACAGCGTGCAGGCGGTCGGCGCGCTCGCTCGTGACGCGGGGGTCGAGTTCAAGCTCGGTAGGATCCGGCCGGGTGCCGTCACCGCCGGCAAGATGGAGGCGCTGACCTTCGACGACGGGAGCACCCTCGCCGCCGACGCCTACGTGTTCTGCTGCGGTCCCTGGTTCCCGAAGCTCTTCCCCTCGCTGATGCAGACGCGGATGCGGATCCCGATGGGGCACGTCTGCTACTTCGGCACGCCGGAGGGCGACACGCGCTTCCAGTTCCCGAACATCCCGAGCTGGAACGTGCCCGGGGTGACGGGGTGGCCCTCGCATCCGATCGATAATCGCGGCTTCCGGGTGCGCGGCGCCTTCGCGCCCCCCGCGCCGCCGCGCGCCGCGGACGATGATGCGCCGCCGCCCCCGGCGCCGGTCGCCCCCGACCCGCGGCTGCAGGATCCCGATCTCAGTTCGCGCTGGTCGTCACAGGAGCGCATCGATGGATCACGCCGCGTCCTGCAGAAACACTTCCCCGCGCTCGCCGAGGCGCCGATCGTCGAGACGCGGTCGTGCCACTACGAGAGCAGTGTCAATCGCAACTTCATCGTCGACCGGCTCCCGGGCGCCGACAACGCGTGGATCGCCGGCGTGGGGCAGGCGGAGGGATTCAAGTTCTCGATCGTGATGGGCGAGTACGTCGCGTCGCGCGTGATCGGTGAACCGGGGGACGCGGTCATCGCCGAAGCGTTCCGGCTCCCGACGGCGGAATACGACCCGAATGCCCCGAGCCGGTGGGAGGAGGAATGAGGATGCCGCATCGCACAACAGTCCCGTGCATTTCATCGCCCCGCGCGGCGCGGTCGCACGTCGTCGCGTGGCTCGCCCTCACCGCCGTCGTCACCTCGCCGCTGGCGGCGCAGATGGGCGGAACGGCGGAGATGCCGGGCGTCAACGACCGGCCCAATCCGTACCGGACCGTCGAAGGCTGGGCCACGCTCCCGAGCGGCCGCGTCTGGGGCTCGACGAGCGCAGTCGCGATCGACCGGGACGGTACGAGCGTCTGGGTTGCCGAGCGGTGCGGGCAGAACAGCTGCGTCGGCTCCGACCTCGATCCGATCCTCCTCTTTGACCGCTCGGGGCGACTCGTCCGCTCGTTCGGGAAGGGGATGATCAACTGGCCGCACGGCATCCACGTCGACCGGGACGGGAACGTCTGGGTGGTCGATGGGCGGGACAACCGTCCGGCGACGCGTCCCGGCGAGTCGGCGGTCGCGGCACCGGCGCGGATCTTCGGCCATCAGGTCATCAAGTTCTCACCGACCGGACAGGTGCTCCTCCGGCTCGGCACCGATGGCGGCGGCCGTGATCGCTCGTACTTCTTCCAGCCGAACGCGGTGATCACCGCGCCGAACGGTGACATCTACGTCGCGGAGGGGCACGCCTCCGGCCCGACCGCGAGCGCGCGGATCCTGAAGTTCGACCGGACCGGGCGCTTCCTGGCGAGCTGGGGGAAGAAGGGAACGGGTCCACTCGAATTCGATCAACCGCACGCCCTCGCCTTCGACAGCCGGGGTCGGCTCTTCGTCGGGGACCGCACCAACAACCGGATCCAGATCCTCTCGCAAGACGGCCGACTGCTCGACACCTGGTACCAGTTCTCACGCGCGAGTGGGATCTGGATCGATGCGAACGACACCCTCTACGTCGCCGATTCCGAGTCGGGATCGATCGAGCCGTCGCGGACCGGCTGGCAGCGCGGCATCCGGATCGGCAGCGCGCGCACGGGCGCGGTGACGGCGTTCATCCCCGACCCGGTGACCTCCACGCGCGGCACGAGCGCCGCCGAGGGGGTCGCGGTGGCCCGCGACGGCACCATCTACGGCGCCGAGGTCGGCCCGCGCGCGCTCAAGCGCTACGAGCGGAGCCAGCCGATCCCGGTCGGCGCGAGCGAGCTCCGCGACAGCATCGCCCTCTACAGCACCGACCGCGCGGCCCTCGGCCGCCGGTGGACGGTGGAATACTCGCCGGCGCGCCGGGCGCGGTTAACCCGCTTCCATACGGAATGGCAGCAGCGCCTCGCGCGCGTCGATTTCGATCGACTGAGCCAGGAGGGGAAGATCGATTACCTCCTCCTCGCGAGCCGGGTGCAGGCGGATCTCGATCAGCTGGGGCGTGAGGAGCGGCTCGCCCGCGAGATGGCGCCGTATGTGCCGTTCGCGGCGACCATCACGGGGTTCGAGGAGGCGCGTCGGCGCTTCGAGCGCGTCGATCCGCAGGGCTCGGCGAAGGCCCTCGCCGCGATGGCCTCGCAGCTCGACAGCCTCACCCGCGCCGTTCGTGCGCGACCCGCGGGGAGCGCCACGCGCGCCGACCGCATCGTCGGGCTCCGCACGGTCGCGTATCTCGATGAGCTCACCACAACGCTGCGGGATTGGAACCGGTTCTCCAGCGGATACGATCCGGTCTTCTCGTGGTGGACGGCCGACCCGTATCGGCGCGTCGGGACGGCGATGACCCGGTATGCCGCGGCGATCCGCGAGGTCGTGGTCGGGCAGAAGCCGGGCGAGGAGGAGCCGATCATCGGTGATCCGATCGGGGCCGAGGGGCTGGCGCAGGACCTTCGCGCCGAGATGATCGCGTACACGCCGCAGGACCTGATCGCGCTCGCCGAGCGCGAGTTTGCGTGGATCGAGGCCGAGCAGAAGAAGGCCTCACGCGAGATGGGGTTCGGTGACGACTGGCGGGCCGCGCTCGAGGCCGTGAAGCAGGCCTATGTGCCGCCCGGCGAGCAGCCGGAATTGGTGCGTCGGCTCGCGCGCGAGGCCGTCGCCTTCATCACGCAGCGGGATCTGATCACCGTGCCGCCCCTCGCCGATGAGATCTGGCGGATGGAGATGATGTCCCCGCGGCAGCAGCTCGTGTCTCCGTTCTTCCTCGGCGGGGAGATCATCCAGGTCTCGTACCCGACCGATTCGATGGCGCACGACGACAAGCTGATGAGCATGCGGGGGAACAATCCGCATTTCTCGATGGCGACCGTGCACCACGAGCTGATCCCCGGGCATCATCTGCAGGGGTATATGACGGCACGGTACAACACGCATCGCAATCTCTTCGGGACGCCGTTCTGGACGGAGGGGTGGTCCCTCTACTGGGAGATGCTCCTCTGGGACCTCGGCTTCCCGAAGACGCCGCAGGATCGGATGGGGATGCTCTTCTGGCGATCGCACCGCCTCGCGCGGATCATCTTCTCGTTGAAGGTGCATCTGGGGCAGATGACGCCGCAGGAGGCGGTCGACTTCCTCGTCACGCGCGTCGGTCACGAGCGGGCGAACGCGGAGGCGGAGGTTCGGCGCTCGTTCAACGGCACGTATTCGCCGTTGTATCAGGCGGGCTATATGATCGGCGGCCTGCAGATCCGGGCCCTACATCGGGAGCTCGTGCAGTCCGGCCGGATGACGAATCGTGACTTCCACGATGCGATCATGCAGGGCGGCCGGATGCCGATCGAGATGGTGCGGGCGCGGCTGACCGGGACGGCGCTCACGCGGGATCAGCGCGCCAGTTGGAAGTTCATCCAATAGCGGCTGAAGGCTGAAGGCGGGACGCTCAAAGCGACGACGGAGCGGCGCGCACCCTGAGGTGCCACCCCGCTCCGTCGTCACTTTCAGCATTCAGCTTCCAGCGTTCAGCCTTCAGGGCAGCTTCATCGCCACCAAGCTCGTGTTGCTCCCCGCGCCGGTCGCGAAGACGATGTACTGCTTCCCCTTGTGGAGGAAGGTCATCGGGACCGCGGTCGTCCGGTCGGGGATCTCCACCGCACCGACCTGGCGACCCGTCGCCTTGTCGACGGCGAAGAGCATCGGCTTGGTGTTCGGGACACCCCCGGAGCGGCCGGTCCCGTAGATCACGAGCGACTTGGTGTTCATCACCTGTGCCTGTCCGCCCGCTGGACGGGGCGGGAGGGTCACCCCGGCGAAGAGGGGGTCGGTGCTGCGCACCGGGATCCACCCACCGTTCGGGATCCACCACCGCTTGTCGCCGGCGTTCATATCGTAGCCGGTGATGCCGCCGAGCTCCTTCGGCTTGAGGATCGACACGCCGTGCAGCATCGACGCGTTGCCGCGGCCCTCGAAGCCGCCGCCGCGTGTGGCGGAGGGCGTGTAGCCGGGCGGGGCGGGGAGCGCGCCGATGAGGCCGCAGTTGTCACGCGGCGAGCTGTAGCGGAACTCGCTGCAGGGATCCTTCGCGAGCGACATCGTCGAGAGCCCGCTGAGCGCCGCGACGTACATCATCCCGGTCTCGGGGTCGACCGCGGCACCGCCGTCGATGTTCACACCGCCCGAGGCGCCCGGCGCGTACCAGGCGCAACGCAGCCCGGTCGGGCCGGACCCGTCGGCGAGCACGGCGGGGATGTAGTACGGGCCCATCCGGCACTTCCGGGCGAGGACGAGCGCCGAATCGCGGATCGCCGGCGTGTACGCGATGAGATCGGCCTCGACGAGCCCCTGCTGCGCGTATGGCGTGGGGCGCGATGGGATCGGCTGGGTGGCGGCGGCGCGCTCGCCGGGGACGTCGCTGGCGAGGACCGGGGTCTCGACGATCGGCCAGATCGGCTCGCCGGTCGCGCGATCGAAGGTGTAGATCCACCCCTGCTTCGTGGTCTGCGCGATCGCCTTCCGGCGCCGGCCGTCGACGGTGATGTCGAGGAGGTTCGGCGCCATCGGGGTGTCATAATCCCAGATGTCGTGGTGCACGAGCTGGTAGTGCCAGCGACGCTGGCCGCTGCGCACATCGAGCGCCACGAGGCTGTTGCCGTACAGGTTGTCGCCCGGGCGATGGCCGCCGTACTCGTCGAGCAGGGGCATCCCGGTGGGGATGTAGACGAGCCCGAGTTCCGGGTCGGCGGAATAGGTGGCCCAGGGGTCGACCTTCCCGACGCCATCCGAGTCGATGCGCGACCCGCGTTCCCACGTCTCGGCGCCGAACTCGCCCGGCTGCGGGATCAGGTTGAACTTCCAGAGCTGGCGCCCGGTGCGCACGTCGAAGCCGCGGACGTAGCCGGGCAGGTTGTGCGCGCGGATCGGGTAGTAGCCGTGGATCGAGGAGTTGCCGAGCACGACGACATCGTTGACGATCATCGCGGGGGAGCTGTTCGCGATCTGGCCGTGCACGGGGTCGATGCCGACGCTCCCGTCCGCGCCGATCTTCTTCACGGGGTCCCACCCCTCACCGGGACGTGCACGACGGAGCGGCGCGGCATCGGAGATGATCAGCGGACCCGAGTCGTCGACCGCGAGCGGGACGAGCGGGAAGCCGAGACCATCCTGCAGGTCCACGACGCCCCCACGGCCGAAGCGCGGGTCGGGGCGCCCGGTCTTCGCGTCGAGGGAGATGAGGTGATATCCCGGCGTGATGAGGAGCACGCGCTCCTCGCGACCGTCGGTCCAGTAGGCGAGCCCGCGACCCGCGAACTGCCGCGGCGCCTTCTGCCAGCGGATCCCTTCCTCGAGCCGATACATCCAGAGCGTCTCGCCCGTCTCGGGGTCGAGCGCCATCGCCGCGCGCCGCGTGGTCGCGACGGTGAAGAGGCGGCCGTTCGCATAGAGCGGCGTGGTGCGGTAGTACTCGTCGGGGCCGAAGGCGCCGGCGTTCCACTGCCACGCCACCTGCAGCGAGTCGAAGTTGCGCGCGTTGATCTGATCGAGCGGGGAGTAGCGCGTGCTCCAGGCGTCACCTCCCCAATAGCGCCATTCGCCGGGGACGTTGCCGCGGATGAGGCCGGTGGTGACGGGCGCATCACCGCCCGGGGCGCTGGCCAGACGCGCGGGCCGCGCTGCGCGGGTCGCCGGGCGCGTCGGTGCGGCGGCGGGGCGTGCGACCGGTGTGCCGGGCCGCGTCGGCGGGCCCTGCGCGATCACGAGGGCGGGGAGCGTCAGTGCGGCGAGCAGGACGCGGGCGAGGGGACGGGACATCAGCGTGACCTCGGAGCGGGGGAACGGAGGGAGTCGAGTCGGATGGTGGCGAGCGCGGCGGAATCGGCAGCGAGCGCCGTGGCGCCCGCCGGCATCCCGTTGATGCGGAGGAGATACGCAATGGACTGCACGTACTCCTCGTCGCTGAGCGAGCCGGGGTCGGACTTCGGCATCTCCGCGCGAAGATACCCGAAGAGCTCGCCGAGGTCGCGACCATACCACTTGGCCTTGAAGGGCGGGCCCGCGTGGACGGTCGGGGTGTGGCAACTCTGGCAGGCGCTCGCGAAGAGGTCGCGTCCCGCCGCGGCCTGCGCGGCCGTGTAGACACCGTCCATCGTGGTGCGCTGCGGCGCGACGGCGGCGACGGTGACGAGGAGGAGCGGGAGCGCTCCGAGGAGGAGGCGGGGGGGGAGTCGACGCGGCATCGGTCAGGTGAGACGGAGACGGGGGAGAAGGTGGCGCAGGAGCAGCCCGAGGGCCAGCGCCACCGAGGCGACGAGGGCGATGCGGAGCAGGCCCAGGAGGGCCAGCGCGTCCCAGGTCGGTGGGGTCGCGACGGCGATCGCCGCCCGCAGCGTCTCCCCGCGCGCGAGGAGCCAGTGCCAGGCGACGTCGGCGGCGAGGGCGGCGAGGATGATTGTCAGGAGCTTGGCGCGCTCCCCCGCGCGCCGCAGCGCCCAGTGCAGGAGGGGGACGGCGATGAGGATCACCGCGAGCTGACCGGCCTCGATCCCGAGGTTGAACGCGGCGAGCGCACTCACGCGATGCGCACCGGCGAACTGCAGCCGGTCGCCGAGGGCCATCGCGAAGCCGAAGCCGTGCACGAGCCCGAAGCCGAAGGCGAGCGGCCACCCGTGCGCCGGACGCGCGGGATCGCGGAGGATCCGTGCGAGGGCGAGCCAGAGCACGGAGGCGGCGATCATCGTCTCGACGAGCGGTCCGAACCACACCCCCGTCGGGACGAAGCCGAGCGCCGTCGCGCCGATGGTAATGGCGTGGGCGACGGTGAAGGCGGTGACGGTGCCGATCAGCGGGCGCCAGCGCCGTTCGCCGAGGACGAGGAGGAGCAGAAAGAGGAGGTGGTCGAGCCCGCCGAGGATGTGATGCACCCCCGCGGGGGCGAAGCGACGCAGCGCATCCCAAGCGCGCGGACGGAGCGGGATCACCTCGGGGTCACCGTCGTAGGTGAGGGTCCGGGTCGTGCCGTCGGCGTCGTGAAACCGCCATTGCGTGGTCGTCCGTACGCCCAGATGCGCGAAGGCCGGCTCCACCGTGAGACGCTCGTCCGAGGGCACGGCGAGCACCAGCGCGACGTCGAGCCAGGCGCCCTGACGACGGAGCCCCGGGGCGCTGTCGAGCGTCGCCTCAGCGAAGTGTCGCGTGAGCGCGTCGATCGTATCGAAGCTCCGGTCGGTCGGCACCGCGACGCGGGCGTCGACGACGCGCGGCTCGCGCCGAGCCCCGGAGGCGCCACGGAACCCGAGGCCCGGGGCGATCCACAACGTCGCGCTCTCGTGTAGGGCGGGGCCGAGACGCCTTAGGTCCAGCGTGCCATCGGCGTACTCGGGGACCATCACGTCCCGCATCGCCTCGAGTGGCGCACGGACCCAGAGGCGGAGCGTATCGGCGGTGCGGACCACGTGCACGGTGACCACGGCGCGCGCGGGGATCTCGTGCGCCGACACCGGTGGGACGGACGTCAGCACCCAGAGCGATGCGAGCAGGGCGCTGAGGCCCACGCGACGCCGCGGCGATCCCGATCGCGACCATCCGAATCGCCTCAACGGCCACGTGGTGGCGCGTCGGGCCAGCCGATGGCCCGCCTTCGCCCAACGTTCCGGCGACCGTTCGCGTCTCTGGTGCGTCATCGCGCCGAGATATAGCATTCCGCGCGCAGTCGCACAGGGCCGACATCCTCACGGAGCACGATCATGCGTCGTCGTACGCTGCTCATCACCGGCGCGTTGGGCGCCGCGATCCTCACCCTCGCGGTCGGGCAGTCTCGGCTCGTCGCGTCCCTCGCGCAGCCGGCGGTGCAGGCACCGGTCTTCGAGGTCGATCCCTTCTGGCCGAAGCCCCTTCCGAACGGCTGGGTGCTGGGGTCGACGATCGGGGTGGGCGTCGATGCCCGCGACCACGTCTACATCATCCATCGTGGGGGCGCGACGCTCAATGCGCGCACCGAAGCGGGATACGCGCTCGTCGGTCCCTGCTGCACCGCGGCGCCGCCGGTCCTCGAGTTCGACCCCGAGGGGAATCTGGTGAACTCGTGGGGCGGCCCCGGCGACGGGTACACTTGGCCCGGGAGCAATCACGGCATCTCGATCGATCCGATGGGGAACGTCTGGATCGGTGGCAACGGCGCGCGCGATTCGGTGAACGCCGCCGATTCGCACATCCTCAAGTTCACGCGGGATGGCCGCTTCCTGCAGCAGATCGGCGTCCCGGGTCGCGCGACCGACTCGCGGAGTCTCGAGGCGTTCGGGCGCGTGGCGAAGGTCGCCTTCGATCCGTCACAGAACGAGGTCTACGTGGCCGACGGCTACGGCAACAAGCGCGTCGCGGTGCTCGATATGGCGACGGGGCGGATCAAGCGGTTCTGGGGCGCGTATGGTAATGCGCCGAGCGACTCGAACTACGGCCCTTACGACCCGGACAAGCCGCTCATCCCGCAGTTCCGGAATCCGGTCCACTGCGCCGAGCCTTCGGTCGACGGGCTCATCTATGTGTGTGACCGTCCGAACAATCGGATCCAAGTCTTCCGGCGCGATGGCACCTTCGTGAAGGAGGTTCGCGTCGCCCCGCGCACTCGCGGCGACGGGGCGGTGTGGGACATCGCCTTCTCGCGTGACGCGCAGCAGAAGTACCTCTACCTCGCGGACGGGAAGAACGAGCGGATCTACGTGATGGACCGGCAGTCGCTCGAGATCCTGACGATGTTCGGCGACGGCGGGCGTCAGCCCGGACAGTTCTTCGCCGTGCACAGCATCGCGACGGACTCGAAGGGCAACATCTTCACGACCGAGACCTATGAGGGGAAGCGCGTCCAGCGCTTCGTGTACAAGGGCGTCCGCCCCGTGACGCGCCGTGACCAGGGTACCCCCTGGCCCAGCCGGTAGTGCGTTCAGCTTTCCGCCTCTAGCCTCCAGCCCTCTCCATGCGCTCTCGTCTTCTCCTCGCGCTTCTCGCCCTCCAGGCGCTTCACGCGCTGCCGCTGGCCGCTCAGGACCGCCTCCGCTCGATGCCGGGCTATGCTCAGTACTCGGCGAATGCGCCACGGATGGCGAGTCTCATCACCTCGGGTGCGATCACGCCGCAGTGGGCGGCGGACGGAAAGTCATTCGAGTTCGTGCGCGATGGGAAGCGGTTCCAGTGGAGCGCCGCGACGAAGCAGGTCACTGAGGCCGGTGCGTCCAACGCGGGTGGGAATGGGCTCCGGCGTGCCGGCGGGCCCGCCCGCGGCCGTCAGTTCACGGAGGCGTGGGCGGCCGATTCATCGAAGAAGGCGTTTTATCGTAACCGGAATCTCTGGATCGTGAACCGGGACGGATCCGGTGAGCGGCAGCTCACCACTGACGGGAGCGAAGCGGGGCGCATCAAGTACGGCACTGCGAGCTGGGTGTACGGCGAGGAGCTCGACCAGATCACCGCGATGTGGTGGGCCCCCTCGGGCACGCAGCTGGCGTTCTATCGGTTCGATGAGCGCCCGGTGCGCGACTACGTGCTCCAGATGGACCAGACGACGGTCGCCGGCGCCGCGATGACCGAGGCGTATCCGAAGGCGGGGACGGAGAACCCGATCGTTGACCTCTTCGTGCACGACCTCGCGACCGGGCGTACGATCCGCATCGATGCGCGCGACGGCCGTCCGCTCACCGATGACGTGGTCGGGCACTACGTCTACGGGATCTCGTGGAGCCCGGATGGGTCCGAGCTCCTGCTCCGGCGCACCAACCGCCGGCAGAACGTGATGGAGTTCACCGCCTGCGCGCCGACGACGGGCACCTGCCGCGTGATCGTCCGCGAGGCGTGGCCGGCGAGCTGGACCGAGAACTCTCCGCCCATCCGCTGGCTCGCCGACGGCAAGCGCTTCATCTGGGAGTCGGAGCGGTCGGGCTTCAAGAACTACTACCTCTACCACATCGACGGCACGCTCATCACGCCGCTCACGCAGCATCAGGCGGAGGTCGCGGGGATCGTGCAGGTGGACGAGCAGGCGGGGCAGCTCTGGTACTACGCCCGCACCGGCGACAACTACATGAAGCTCCAGCTGCACCGCGTCGGGCTGAATGGACGCGGTGACCTTCGCCTCACCGACCCGACGCTCACGCACACCGCCTTCGTCGCCCCCGGCGGTGCCTATGTGGTCGACGTGGCGCAGGCGCACGACCGCGCGCCGGTCACCCGCGTGCTCGATGCCAGAGGTCGTCAGGTCGGTGCCACCGTCGCCGAGAGCGATGTGCGCGCCTTCACCGCCGCGGGATTCCGTGCGCCGGAGCGGTTTACCTATCTCGCCGCCGACGGCACCACGCCGCTCTTCGGGATGCTGCACAAGCCGTCGAACTTCGATCCGTCCAAGCGCTATCCCGTCCTCTTCTCGGTCTACGGCGGGCCGGCGACGAACGGCGCGCGCGAGGTCTTCGGCCCGCCGCTCCCGCTGGTCGAGTTCGGCTTCCTCGTCGTGACGCTCGATGTCCGCTCCGCGGCGTTCCGCGGGAAGCGGGCGCTCGACGCCATCTACGAGAAGCTCGGCGTGGTAGAGATCGACGACTTCGCCGCTGCCGCGAAGCATCTCGCCGCCACCTATCCCTTCGTCGACGGTGCGCGCGTCGGGATCTTCGGCACCTCGTACGGCGGCTATGCCTCCGCGATGGCCCTCCTCCGGCACCCCGACGCCTTCGCGGCCGCCTCGGCCTCTTCCGCGGTCACGAGCTGGCACCACTATGACACCATCTACACCGAGCGGTACATGTACACGCCGCAGGTGAACGCCGAGGGGTATCGAGCGGGCAGCGCGATGGAGTACGCCGCGAACCTACAGGGGCGACTCCTCATCTACTACGGGACCGCGGACGACAACGTCCACCCGAACAACTCGATGCAGCTCATCCAGGCGCTGCAGCGCGCCGGGAAGAGCTTCGAGGTGCAGGTGGGCCCCGACCAGGGCCACACCTCCGTGAATCAGCAGCGGATGATGGAGTTCTTCATCGACGCGCTCGTGGTCGGCGCGGTGACGGGAGCGACGGGAGCGACGACCAAGACGGGCGGGCGATAGTCGCCGGCGCGCGCGCTCAGCGCGCGGCGGTGCGGTAGCGCGCCAACCAGGCGGCGCTCCACGAGGCGAATCGGTCCTCGCGGAGCGCCGTCCGCGCATCGGCCATCAGCCTGAGCAGGAAGGTCACGTTGTGGAGTGCGAGGAGCCGCAGCCCGAGCATCTCGCCGGCGGCGAAGAGGTGGCGCAGGTAGGCGCGGTCGTAGCGCGTGCAGGCAGGGCAGGGGCACCCCTCCACCAGCGGTCGCCGATCGGTGCGATGCGCCGCCCGCTTGATCTGGACCGTGCCGTCATGCGAGAAGAAGGTCCCGTGCCGGCCCATCCGAGTCGGGGCGACGCAATCGAAGAGATCGACGCCGCGCGCGACCGCCTCCACGAGATCATCGGGATGCCCGACGCCCATCAGGTAGCGCGGGCGTTCGCGTGGGAGTTCGCTGTCGCAGACCTCGAGGGTCGCGAGCATCGAGGGCTTCGGCTCGCCGACGGAGAGCCCGCCGATCGCGATCGCCTGCCAATCCCCGGTCTGAAGGATCCCACGCGCGGAGGCGCGACGGAGTTCGGCGTGCACCCCACCTTGGACGATCGGGAGGAGGAGCTGCGGGG
>Ga0194133_10000906_pt1 | contig 56235 bp, 56 predicted proteins | sample TA2KigOf40mmetaG_FD_155448 | JGI IMG/M metagenome (GOLD analysis project Ga0194133, IMG submission 155448) | Freshwater microbial communities from Lake Tanganyika, Tanzania - TA2015055 Kigoma Offshore 40m | ecosystem: Environmental > Aquatic > Freshwater > Lake | place: Tanzania: Lake...
ATGCCCGGGATCTCGTCAGAACGGTGTCCCCGCAGTCGCTCGCCGCCACGAAGCGCCAGATCTACACCGACCTCCACCGCGACGTCGCGTCATCGGTGACCGAGGCGGAGGACCTCCTGCGCCAGATGATGCGCGAGCCGGCGTTCCGTGAGGGTGTGGCGGCGCTACTCGAACGACGGACACCCCGGTTCCGGTGAAGCTCGCCGATCTCGACGACCACGCGCTCGCGGCCGTCGTGGCGGAGCGGACGGGCTCGATGCTCGTCCGGTTGCGCGACGACCTGCTCGAACGGGGGACCTCAGCCTGGGAGCTCGAGGTGCAGGGCGACCGGCAGGCACACGAGCTGATCGTCCACCTCCTGGCCGAGGCCCGCCCCGACGACGCCGTGCTGTCGGAGGAAGGCGCCGACAGCCGCGAACGACTCGATGCGTCGCGCGTGTGGATCGTCGACCCGCTCGACGGCACGAACGAGTTCGCCTCGCCGCCGCGGCGCGACTGGGCGGTGCACGTCGCGCTCGTCGTCGACGGCGTCCCCGCGGCCGGGGCGGTCGCGCTCCCGGCGATGGGCGGCATCACGCTCGGCACCGACCCGGCGCCCGCATTCCCCCTCCGGGAGGACGGACCGCCACGTGTGATCGCCTCACGGTGGAGCCCCTCCGCCGCGGCCCAGGTCGTGGCCCGTGCCCTCGGCGCCCAGGTTCTCGGCATGGGATCCGCCGGGGCGAAGGCGATGGCGGTCGTGCTGGGCCACGCCGACGTGTACGCGCACTCCGGCGGGCAGTACGAGTGGGACAACTGCGCGCCGGTCGCCGTCGCCGCCGCCGCCGGGCTGCACGTGTCGCGGATCGACGGGTCGCCGCTGCGGTACAACAACGCGTCGGTGTACCTGCCGGACTTCCTCATCTGCCGGCCCGAGTACGCCGACACCTGCCTCGAGGCGCTCGACCATGCCGTCCGCCGCAGCCGGCTGTGGCTACCTGGCGACCGCTGAGCGCCGGTCCGACCCCCGGCTCCCCTCCGCCTACGGACAGCGTCGCGGATCCCGCCACACTGGACTCGTGCCCCCCACCTCGTCCCGCCCGGCTCCCGCCGACCTCGTCCACGGCACCTTCAGCGAGGACCCGCCCTGGCTCGTCGAGCCGGACACGTTCCCGTGGCGTCGACGCGTGCCCGCGTTGCGGGCAGCGACGCGCCGCAGCGTCCCCGAACTGACCACACCCGGACGGGTGCCGCCGGGCCTCCGGGTCGGCCGCACCGTCGTCGAGCTCGGCGGCGCCGTGGCGCTCTGGGCGGTCCGGGCTCGGAGAGGTCCCGATTCGAAGGCGGACATCTCCCGGCGCATCCGTCGGGCCGCCGAACGGCTCGGTCCCACCTACATCAAGCTCGGCCAGATCATCTCCTCCGGCGAGGGCCTGTTCCCCGCCGAGCTCGTCGCCGAGTTCCGCAAGCTCAGGGACCAGGTGCCCGCCGAGGACTGGGACGTCGTCCGGGCGGTGATCGAGGAGGACCTCGGCCGCCCAGTCGACGAGGTGTTCAGCTCCATCGACCGCATCCCGCTCGCCGCCGCGTCGATCGCGCAGGTGCACCGGGCGCGGTTGCGCGACGGCGACGTCGAGGTCGTGGTCAAGGTGCAGCGTCCGAGCGTGGCGTCGCTCGTGCGCCGCGACCTGCGGGTGATGTCGTGGATCGCCCCGTTCCTGATCGGCCGCATCCCCGTCGCCGCGCTCGCCAACCCGCCGGCCCTCGTCGAGCTGTTCGCGGAGACCATCACCGAGGAGCTCGACTTCCGTGTCGAGGCGCAGAACATGCTCGACGTCGCGGCGAGCTTCGGCGAGCTCGGCCAGGACGGCTTCGTGATCCCCCGCCCCCACCCGACGCTCGTCACCCGTCGGGTGCTCGTGATGGAGCGGCTCGACGGCTTCCGGTTCGAGGACGCCGCCGGCATGCGGGGCGCCGGGGTCGACACCGCCGCGGTGATCCGCACCGGCATGATCGGGTTCCTCGAGGGGTGCATGATCCACGGGATCTTCCACGGCGACCTCCACGGCGGGAACCTCTTCGTGCGCCCCGACGGCCGCACGGCGCTGTTGGACTTCGGGATCACGGCGCGCATGAACCCGACCGAACGACACGCGTTCCTCCGCCTGCTGATGTGCGCCTCCATGAACGACGTGCGCGGCCAGCTCGGCGCGCTCCGGGACCTCGGCGCACTCCCGCCCGACACCGACCTCGACGCCGTCATCCGGGACCTGCAGCTCGACCGGCCGCCCGTCGACCCGACCACCCTCACCCCCGACGAGCTCGTCGGCGAGATCCAGCGCACGATCAAGCAGCTCCTCGCCTACGGTGCCCGCCTGCCGAAGACGCTCATGCTGTTCGTGAAGAACCTCGTGTTCCTCGACGGGGCGATCGCCACCCTCGCCCCCGGCCTCGACCTGTTCGCCGAGATCACCCACATCTCCATGTACTTCGCGACCGAGCACGGCAACCGGATCGCTGCGGAGCTCGGTGTCGACCCGTCGACGTACCGCATGGATCTCGACGGGTTGAAGGCCGGGTTCGGTGTGGACCCGGCGACCACCGCCACGCTCACCTACGCCGATCTGCAGAAGCGGCGGGACCTGATCGCGTCGCGGCTCCGCGACCGCGCCTAGCCTGCCGTCCTCGTGAGCATCGGATACCAGGGCGAACCGCACTCCTACAGCCACCGGGCCGCCGGGGAACTCTTCCCCGGGGTGGAACGCGTCGGGTACGAGAGCTTCCCGGCGGCGTTCGACGCGCTCACCGACGGCGCCGTCGCCCGGCTCGTGCTCCCGATCGAGAACTCCACGACCGGGTCGATCCTGCCGGTGCTCGACCGGCTCGTGGGCAACAGCGTCCACATCACCGGCGAACACCACGTCGCCGTGCGGCACGCGCTGCTCGCCCACCCCGGCGCGACCCTCGCGTCGATCCGCACCGTGCACTCCCACCCTGAGGCGCTCGCGCAGGCGCAGTCGGTCCTCGCCCGCCACGGGTGGACCGCACAGCCCGAGCACGACACCGCCGGCGCCGTGCGCCTCGTCGCCGAACGGGGCGACCCGGCCGAGGCCTGCCTGGCACACGCCTCGGCCGCCGACGCGCACGGTCTGACGGTGCTGCTCGACGACGTGGTGGACCGCTCCGACAACACCACCCGGTTCGTCGTGCTCGAACCCGGCCCGGCGACCATCGCCGCCGACGCCGACAAGACCTCGATCGCGTTCGAGACCCATCACCAACCGGGGGCGCTGGCCCTGGCGCTCACCGAACTGGGGCTGCGCAGCGCGAACCTCACCCGCATCGAGTCACGACCGTCCGAGGTCGCCTGGAGCTACCGCTTCTTCATCGACCTGCTGCATCCTGCCGGCGCGGAGGGGTTCCGCTCGGTGTTCGAGCCGGCGCTCGTGAACGTGCCGCGGTTCCACCACCTCGGCACCTACCGCTCGGTGGCCGGCGCCTGAGGGCGCGCTGCGCATGCGTCTCGTCGTCGCGCGCTGCACCGTCACCTATGCCGGTCGACTGAGCGCCCACCTGCCGTCCGCCGTGCGACTGGTGATGGTGAAGGCCGACGGCTCGGTCCTCGTCCACGCCGACGGCGGCGCCTACAAGCCGCTCAACTGGATGAACCCCCCGAACCGGCTCGTCGAGCACGACGACCACTGGGTCGTCACCAACCCGGCGGGCGAGACGCTCACGATCCTGTTCGAGGAGTACCACGCCGACCACCGCCACGACCTCGGCGTCGACCCGGGCCTGCAGAAGGACGGGGTCGAGGCCCACCTCCAGGAACTGCTCGCCGCCGACCCGTCGACGATCGAGACCGACCTCCGGCTCGTCCGGCGGGAGTACCCCACCGACATCGGTCCCGTCGACCTGCTGTGTCGCGACGCCGGCGGCGCGACCGTCGCCGTGGAGGTCAAACGTCGTGGCGACATCGACGGTGTCGAACAGCTCGCCCGCTACCTCGAGCGGCTGAACCTCGACCCCGCACTCCGACCGGTCCGGGGGGTCTTCGTCGCCGAGCAGATCCGGCCGCAGGCCCGGGTGCTCGCCGGCGACCGCGGCATCAGCTGCGTGGAGGTCGACTACCACGACCTGCGCGGGGTCGAACGGGACCAGATGCGGCTGTTCTGAACTCGGGCGGTCTTGCGCCCGGGTCGGTCCGTCTGGTCGACTGATGCCGTGACCGAGGGGGACGGCATGCCGTCGGACGATCGCCGTCCACCCGAGATCTTCACCGACTTCGACCGGTCGACGTGGGCGAGCCTGCGCGACGCGGCGACGCTCGACGTCACCTCGGAGGAGCTCGGCGCGCTGATCAGCTTCACCGACGCCCTCTCCCTCGAGGAGGTGCGCGACGTCTACCTGCCGCTCACCCGCCTGCTGAACCTCTACGTCGCGGCGACCCAGAGCCTGCACCGGGCCACCGACGACTTCCTCGGTCGCCGCACCCGGAAGGTGCCCTTCGTGATCGGCATGGCCGGAAGCGTCGCCGTCGGGAAGTCGACGACGGCCCGTCTGCTGCAGCTCCTGCTCGCCCGGTGGCCCGATCACCCCCGCGTCGACCTCGTGACCACCGACGGGTTCCTCCACCCCACCGCCGAGCTCGAGGCGCGGGGGCTCCTGGGGCGCAAGGGGTTCCCCGAGAGCTACGACGTCCGACGGTTGATCCGCTTTCTCGCCGACGTGAAGGCCGGCTGTCCGGTCGTGCAGGCGCCCGTGTACTCCCACCTCAGCTACGACATCGTGCCGGAGGAGTACCAGGAGGTCCGGTCGCCGGACATCCTGATCTTCGAGGGCCTCAACGTGCTGCAGCCGCCGACACCACGCGACCTCGACGCGAGCCGTCCCGTGGCGTCGGACTACTTCGACTTCTCCATCTACGTCGACGCGTCGGCGGAGGACAACGAACGCTGGTACGTCGAACGGTTCCTCGCGTTCCGGCGCACCGTGTTCGCGGACGAGCGGTCGTACTTCCGGCGCTACGCGGAACTTTCGGAGGCGGAGGCGGTCGAGACCGCCCGCACGATCTGGGCGACCATCAACCAGCCCAACCTCGAGGACAACATCGAGCCGACCCGGGAGCGCGCCCACCTCGTGATCGAGAAGGGCGCCGACCACCACGTGACCGGGCTGCGACTCCGCAAGCTCTGAGCCCGGACGCGCCTCCGCCCGGCGGCCGGTGCCACCGGGCGGAGCGACGGGAAGGATCGGGAACCCTCAGCGGTAGGTGAACAGGCCGCTGTCGAGCACGACCCGGCTGTCGTCGGCACGGGTGCGGAACAGCGCCCCTTCCTCGGTGCGCCACGCCTCCACCGTGAGCGACTCACCCGGCATCACCGGCGACGCGAACCGTGCGTCCATGCTGCCGAACCGCGACGGATCACTCCCGCAGAGCAGGTGCAGCAGACCCCGGCCGGTGAACCCGTAGGTGCACAGACCGTGCAGGATCGGCCGGTCGAACCCGCCGCGTGCCGCGAACACCGGGTCGGCGTGCAAGGGGTTGCGGTCGCCGTTGAGCCGGTACAGCAGCGCCTGGTCGTGGCGGGTGGTGTAGGTGACCGACAGATCCGGATCACGTTCGGGTGCGGCGTTCTTCGGACCGGAGGGACCCCTGTCACCACCCCAACCACCCTCGCCCCGGATGAACAGCGACGCCCGGGTGGTGAACAGCTTCTCGCCGGTGTCGGCGAGCACGGTCACCGCCTCGTTCTCCACCACGGCGGCCGATCCCTTGTCGTAGATCCCCGTCACCGTGGTCGTGGTCTGCAGCGTGCCCGCCACCGGGATGTCCCGGTGCAGGGTGATGCCCTGCGTGCCGTGCAGCATCATGGCGAAGTTGAACGGTCCGAGCGCGGCGAGGTTCATGCCGCCGGCCTGCAGCACCACCGCCATGGTCGGCAGCACGCGCTGGGTGACCCCCTCGGAGTTCTCGGTCGTGAACTCGAGCTCGAACCCGGTCGGGTCGGTCATCCCCGCGCCCACACCGAGCGCGTAGAGGATGGCGTCGTCGTGGTCCCAGGTCCGGGATCGCGGCCCCTCGACGGTTCCGACGGCATCGTGGTTGATCGGCATCAGTCGAAGTCCTGTCCGCTCATGTCGGCGTTCTTGCGGGCGTTCGCGAGCAGCCCACGCACGACGGTGTCCATGTTCTTGGGGTCGTCCACCGGCGTGGTGGTCGGCCCGCGGTGCCAACCCTCGGCGATGGCGAGCATCTGCCCGGAGACCTCGATGACCCGGCCGGTCACATCCGCCGACAGGGGGGATGCCAGCCAGGTCGCCACCGGGGCGATCCAGCGGGGCGACATCATCTCCCGCTGGGCGTCGTCATCCTGGGGCATCCCGACGAGGCCCTCGGTCATGCGGGTGAGCGCCCCCGGGGCGATGGCGTTGACCGTGACGCCGTACCGCTTGAGCTCACGCGCCGCGATGATCGTGAACGACGCGATGCCGGCCTTCGCCGCGCCGTAGTTCGTCTGACCCGGGTTGCCGTAGATGCCCGAGACCGAGCTCGTGTTGATGATGCGGCCGTCGACCTTCTCGCCCGCCTTCACCTTGTCCCGCCAGTACGCCGCCGCCCACCGCGTGGGGGCGAACGTGCCCTTCAGGTGCACGGTGATCACCGCGTCCCATTCGGCCTCGGTCATGTTCGTGAGCATCCGGTCCCGCAGGATGCCGGCGTTGTTCACGACCACGTCGAGCGTGCCGAAGGCCTCGACCGCCGAGTTCACGAGCCGCTGGGCACCCTCCCAGTCGGCGACGTTGTCGCCGTTCGCGATCGCCTCGCCGCCGAGGTCGCGGATCTCCGCCACGACCTGCTCGGCGGGCAACAGGTCACCACCGGTGCCGTCCACGCTGCCGCCGAGGTCGTTCACGACGACCTTCGCCCCCTCCGACGCGAGCATCAACGCGTGCTCGCGTCCGATGCCGCGTCCGGCACCGGTCACGATGCACACCCGTCCGTCGCACATCCCCGCCATCGTCGTATCTCCTCCCGCCGGGCCGTCCGCCCGTGGCGTCGGTCCACGTTCTAGCCGCGACGGACGGCCGCGTTGCAGGCCGTGCGACCGGTGTTACCGCTCCGCCCCGCCGATGTGGAATCCTTGCCAACCTGGTGGACGCTCTCACGCCGTACCTCGCGTTGCTTCGCGAACGACTCCTGGTCGTTGCGGCCGTCGGCATCCCCGTACTCCTGTACCTCCTGCTCGTCGCCGCGACCGCCGTCGACCATGCCGGTGACGGTGACACCGTGCGCCGGAACGTGACCGTTGCCGGTCGTGACGTCGGCGGGCTCGATCGGGACTCGCTGCGCGCCGCGCTCGGCGGACTCGACGAGGTCGTAAGGACGACGACGATCGAGCTCGTGACCAAGGGCCCGACCGCCCGCAGCGACGGGACGGCGCTCGGCCTGTCCGTCGACACCGACCGCACCATCACGGGCGTCCTCCGAGAGCGCCGGGGAGGGTTCCTGCTCTTCGCGCCGTTCCGCTGGGTCGGCTCCTTCCTCGGCGATCGCGAGGCCTCGCTCCACCTCCTCGTCGACGAGCCGACCGCCACCGCGACGCTCACCACGCTCGACGAGCAGGTCCGGGTCGCGCCGGTCGAACCCGACCTCGCCGTGCGCTCCGGCAAGCTCACCGTCGTCGAAGGTCGACCGGGCGGCGGCCTCGACCCTGCGGCCGTCCTGCCGCTGCTCGAGACCCTCGAGGGCTTCGACGACGACGTCGTCGCCGTCGAGGTCCCCCTCTCGCCGATCCCACCGAACTTCACCGCAGGCGATGCCGAACGCCTCCGTCAGATCGCCGAGACGACGCTCGGCCGCGGGGTCACCGTCACCATCGCCGAGCTCAGAACGCAACGGGTCCTCACCGGCGACGAACTGCGACCGCACGTCCGGGCCGTGGTCCGTGACGGCGAGTTGCACCTCGGCTTCGAACAGCCCGGACTCGACCAACTGCTCGAGACCGTCTTCGCCGGCCTCGGTGCGCCACCGAGTGCACGCAGCCTGACCATCGTCGACGGGAAGGTCGCCCCAGCATCCGGGTCCGCCGGCCGGATGTGCTGTGACCCGTCGTCCGGGTCGGCGATCGCCGATGCCCTCGAGACCGGCCGCGGCACCGCCGACCTCCTCATGAAGGATCGGCCCGCCGTGGCCGACCAGGCCTACATCGACCGTCTCGGTCTGAAGGAGAAGATCGGGGAGTTCACGACGGAGTTCCCTTGTTGTCCGGCCAGGGTGACGAACATCCAACGCATGGCCGATCTGGTGACCGGTTCGGTGCTCAAACCGGGCGAGAGCTTCTCGATCAACGACACCGTCGGCCGGCGGACCACCGAGAAGGGGTTCCTCCCCGCACCGATGATCGACGGCTCCGGCAACTTCGTGGACGACGTCGGGGGCGGGGTTTCGCAGTTCGCGACGACGCTGTTCAACGCGGCGTTCTTCGGCGGGCTCGAGATCGACGAGTACATGGCCCACGGCCTCTACATCTCCCGCTATCCCTACGGCCGCGAGGCGACGCTCAGCTTCCCCGGTCCCGACCTCGTCGTGCGGAATCAGACGCCCTACGGCGTGCTGATCGTCGCGACGCACACCGACACGTCGGTGACCGTGCAACTCTGGTCGACCCCGTGGGTGCGCGGTGAGCAGACCGGGCAGTTCACCTCGACGTACGGCGCCGTCTGCACTTACGTCACGACGGTTCGCACCCGAACCGCGCTCGCCACCGGCGCGACGTCGACGGATCGCTTCTACGCCCTGTACGCACCCAGCGAAGGCGTCCAGTGCGACGGGACGATCATCCCGAAGCCGGGAGCGACGACCACGACGGTGGCGCCGCCGCCCACGACGGCCGCGCCGCCCACCACCGCCGCGTCGACGACCACTTCGTCCACCCCCTGATCGACCCGCCGGCGGCGTGTCCCGCTTGGCCAACCCTTCGCCCGGGCCGCAGACTGCATTGGTGCAGACCGTCGACATCGTCGTCGTCGGCGCCGGACCAGCCGGCGCCGCGGCCGCCATAACCGCCGCCAGGGGCGGACTCGACGTCCTCGTGGTCGACCGGGCGCGGTTCCCACGGGACAAGTGCTGTGGCGACGGCCTGACGGCGCTCGCCCTCCGCGAGCTCGAGGCCCTCGGCCTCGACCCCACCGACGTGCCGTCGTGGTGTCAGGTCACCGAGGTCGTCCTGCACGGCCCGGACGACGCCCGCACCGCCCTGCGCCTGCCGGACGACGGCGTGCACGCCGCGGTTGCCCGGCGAGCCGACCTCGACCATGCGCTCGTCGCGCTCACCCGGAGCGTCACCGAGGTGCGTGAGGGCACCGAGGTGACCGCCGTGTCCGTCGACACCGCGGGGATCACCGTCACCGCCGATGATGGACCGGTGCGGGCCCGGACCGTCATCGCCGCGGACGGCATGTGGTCGCCGGTCCGCCGCATGGTCGGCGCCGACCCCGCACCGGGGTACCGCGGCGACTGGCACGCGTTCCGCCTCTATGTCGTGAATGTCGCACCCCCGGCCCGGGACGGGCTGCACGTGTTCTTCGAGAAGGACCTGCTCCCGGGCTACGCCTGGTCGTTCCCCCTCGCGGACGGGCGGGCGAACGTCGGGTTCGGGGTGCAACGCTCCGACGGCGGCACCGGCAGTCTCTCCGGCAAGGAACTCGCCCGCCTCGGCGCCACGCTCCTCGACCGTCCCGCGCTCCGCACCGTGCTCGGCCCGGACGCCTCGCCGGAGGGACCGGTTCGGGCGTGGCCGATCCCCGCCCGGTTCGAGCACGCGACCCTCGACGCTGCCGACGGTCGGGTCCTCGTCGTCGGCGACGCCGCCACCGCCACCGACCCGCTCACCGGCGAGGGAATCGGCCAGGCGCTCCTCACGGGACGGCTCGCCGCCGAGGCCGTCCTCGCCCGCCCCTGGGACCCGCCGGCCGCTGCGGCGCACTACCGGCGAACCGCCCGGTCCCACCTCGTCGCCGACCACCGGCTCGCCGACCTGCTCATCGGCCCGTTGCGCCGGCCGGGAGGCGTCCGCCTCACGCTGCGCGCCGTTGACACCTGCGACTGGACGCGCCGGAACTTCGCCCGCTGGATGTTCGAGGACTACCCCCGAGCCCTGCTCGCCACCCCGCGACGGTGGCACCGAGGGATGCTCCGACCGCCAGGCGCCTACCGCAACACCGCGGGATAGTGGCGACGGCCGTCACAGCGCGGCGAGAATCAGCGAGTCCGACGTCGCCGTGGACGTCCGGGGGAGGACTCGAACCGTGACCGACTGGAACTTCGCCCACCTGTGGGAGATCGCCGCCGACAACCTGCCCGGCGCCCCCGCCGTGGTGCAGGGGGCCCGCCGCACCCTCTGGGCCGATTTCGACCGTCGCTCCGACGGCGTGGCCCGAACCCTCCTCGACCGGTGCGCCGCCCAGCAGGACAAGGTCGCGCTCTACCTGTACAACGCTCCCGAGTACCTCGAAGGGTGCTTCGCCGCGTTCAAGGCGGGCCTCGTCCCCGTCAACACCAACTACCGCTACGCGGACGACGAACTGGTCTACCTCTGGGACAACGCGGACGCCGTCGCCGTCGTCTTCCACGGCAGCTTCACCGAGCGCGTCGAACGCATCCGCGACCGCGCCCCCAAGGTACGGAGCTGGCTGTGGGTCGACGACGGCAGCGGACCCCGTCCCGACTGGGCGCTCGACTACGAGGCCGTGGCGGCGACACCGGTCGAAGGACGGGTCAGCGCACCGTGGGGTCGCAGCGGCGACGACCTGATGATGCTCTACACCGGCGGGACGACGGGGATGCCGAAGGGCGTCATGTGGCGCCAGGACGACCTCGTGCGCGGCCTGCTCGGCGGCACGAACGCCCGCTACCGCCATGACGCCGACTACGACGCCATCCGGGCGAAGATCACCCGACCCGGCAAGGTCAGCCTTCCCGCCTGCCCGCTCATGCACGGCACCGGCTGGTTCACTGCGCTGTCGATCCTCGCGGTCGGCGGGTGCGTGGCCCTCCTCGAGCAGCGACACTTCGACGTCGAGGAGCTGCTCGGCGTGATCGAACGGGAACACGTGAACATCGCAGCGATCGTCGGCGACGCGTTCGCCAAGCCCATGGCCGCCGCACTCGACGCGTCGCCCGGCCGCTGGGACATCAGCTCCCTCGTCGCCCTGTCCTCCTCGGGGGTGATGTGGTCGGCACCGGTCAAGGAGTCCCTGCTGCGCCACCACCCCGGCATGCAGCTCATCGACAACTTCGGGTCCTCCGAGGCCATGGGAATGGGCCAGTCGGTCTCGACCGGCGCCGACGCCGTCCGGACCGCGAAGTTCCGCCTCGGCGAGAACACCCGGGTCATCGACGACGACGGCGACGACGTCGCCCCCGGCTCGGGGGTGCAGGGCCGGGTCGCCGTCGGCGGCTTCCAGCCGATCGGCTACTACAAGGACCCCGACAAGTCCGCCGCCACCTTCATCGTGCTCGACGGACGCCGCTACTCGGTCCCCGGCGACTACGCCGTCGTCGAGGCGGACGGGACCCTCACCCTGCTCGGACGGGGCTCGGTGTGCATCAACACCGGTGGCGAGAAAGTCTTCCCCGAGGAGGTCGAGGAAGCCCTCAAGCTCCACCCCTCCATCGCCGACGCCGTCGTCGTCGGGGTGCCGGACGACCGCTTCGGCGAGTCCATCACCGCCGTCGTCGAAGCCCGGCCGGGCAGTGCCGTCGACGAGGCCGACATCGTCGACCACGTGAAGGGCCGCCTCGCGGGGTACAAGGCACCTCGTCGGGTGCTCGCGATCGACACGATCGGTCGCGCACCCAACGGCAAGGTCGACTACAAGCGCCTCAAGCAGTACGCCGTCGACACGCTCGCCGCAGGCTGACGACCCGTGGACGACCACCAGGACCCGGCCGGCGAGAGCGTCGGGGAGTTCCGGGCCCGCGCGGAGGCGTGGCTCGCGGAGAACGCCGTGCACGCCCCGCGCGACTACGGCGCGATCATGCCGCCGGACCTGCGGGACGCCGGGGTGGACTGGCAGCGACGTCTCCACGCCGCGCGCCTCACCGGCATCTCCTGGCCGACCCGCTACGGCGGCCTCGGTCTCGGACCCGACCACCACGCCGCCTGGCTCGAGGCCGCGGCGATCGCCCGGGTGCCGCCGTACGTGAACATGGTCGGCTACGTGCTCGCCGGAGGGTCGATCCAGCGCTACGGCACCGACGCGCAGAAGGAGCGGTTCCTCCGACGGATCATCGCGGCGGACGACGTGTGGTGCCAGCTCTTCTCCGAACCCGAGGCCGGGTCGGACCTCGCATCGCTGCGGACGAGCGCCACGCTCGACGGCGACGAGTACGTCGTGCAGGGGCAGAAGGTGTGGTGCTCGGGTGGACGGTGCGCGGAGTGGGGCATCCTCCTCGCCCGCACCGCCGCCGACGCCCCGAAGCACAAGGGCATCTCGTTCTTCCTCCTCGACATGACCCTGCCCGGGGTCGAGGTCCGTCCCCTGCGCCAGATCACCGGTGACGCCGAGTTCGACGAGGTGTTCTTCACCGATGTGCGCGTCCCCGCCGACTGCCTGCTGGGCCCGCTCCACGGGGGCTGGTCGGTCGCCATGACCACCCTCACCAACGAACGAGGATCGGTCGGCGCCGCTGCGGTCTCCCTCGGTCGCCGTCTCGACGCCATGGCCGCCGGTCTGCGCAGCACCACCGACCTCGACGGCTCCGCGACCGTCGTGCGGCGCGACGCCGCCGCCGCGCTCGCCGCTCGTGGCCGGGCCTACGCCGCAATGGTGCGTCGCCAGGGAGCCGTCGCGTCGACGACCGCGTCGCTCTCCAAGCTCGGTATCGGGGCGATGGGCTACGCGGCAGCGGCGCTCGCCGTCGACGCCGCAGGCCCCGCCGGCATGCTCGCCGACGACCGCACCAGGGCGCTCCTCGCCGCGCCGGCCGGCGAGATCGCCGGCGGCACCACCCAGATCCAGAAGAACATCATCGGCGAACGCCTCCTGGGCCTGCCCAAGGAGCCCTGAGCGCGCCACCCGCCGGTGCAGCGGCTAGCGACGCAGCACCGGCGACCCGTGGTGGGCGACCATCCGCCACGCGCCGTCACGCCGTCGGAACACGTTGAGCGCGGAGACGGTCTGCCCCGCTCCCCCGTCGAGCAGGTTCTCGTCGACCGACACCCACGCGGCGTCGCCCTCGACCGTCACCGCCGCCGACGTGAGGATCACCTGCAGCCGCTGGGGGTTCCGGAAGATCGCGAACCACGACGACGACACCTGCGCCCAGCCCCGCAGCGTCGGCCACCCCGGATGGGTGCACACGACATCGCCGGCGTGCTCCCACAACGCCGACATCGCATCGAGGTCCGCCGCCTCGAACGCCTCGTAGAAGCGGGCGTTCACGGCGAGGACCGCGTCGGCCGGACCGGACTCGGCAGGCGGGTCGTCCACGGCGGCGGAGCCTACCGACTGCGGTCCCGGGGCCCCCGGCACGGCAGTATGGAGGGGATGGACGAACCACGCCGCATCCCCGCCACCGACGGCGTCGTCGTCGCGCTGCACGACCTCGGCGGCGACGGGCCGCCGCTGCTGCTCGTCCACGCGACCGGGTTCTGCGGCCGGATCTGGGAGCCGGTCGCCCGCCACCTCGCCGATGCGACCCACGTCTTCGCGCCGGACATGCGCGGCCACGGCCACAGCGCCGTACCCGCGGGCACCGACCTCTCCTGGACCGCCATCGCCGCCGACCTCGCCGCCGTCGTCGCCGACCTCGGGGTCACCGGTGCCGTCGCGGCGGGCCACTCCATGGGTGGGGCCGTCCTGCTCCTCGCCGAGGCCGCCGCCCCGGGGACCTTCGGTGCGCTGTGGTGTTACGAACCGGTGTGCTTCCCCGGTGACGCCGCCGCCCGGACCGACGGCGAGAACCGGCTCGCAGCGAGCGCCCGGCGTCGGCGGGCCGACTTCCCCTCTCCCGCGGCCGCGCTCGACAACTTCGCGTCGAAGCCCCCGTTCTCGGCGCTGCACCCCGATGCCCTCGCCGCGTACATCACCCACGGGTTCGCCCCCACCGCCGACGGTGGCATCACACTTCGCTGCCGCCCCGCGGACGAGGCCCAGCTCTACGAACACGGGTCCCGCCACGGGGCGTTCGACCGACTCGACCGGGTGCGCTGCCCGGTGACGGTGTGCGCCGGCGCCGTGGACGACCCCGACCAGCCCGCGGCATGGGCGGCGGCGATTGCCGCTGGGTTGCCTCGAACCGCACCCCGACCTCGGCCACTTCGGCCCCCAGCAGGACCCCGGCCGCATCGCCGCGTCGATCCGCGCCGCGCTCCTCGAGGACAGGAGGGCCTGAGATGCCCGTCGATCCCTTCGGACCCCTGAGCGGCGCCGTCGCCACCTTCGACCGTGCCGTGGACCGACGGCTCGAACCGCTGCGCGCCAACCCCACGGCGAACCGGGTCCTGTACGCGGCGTCGGAAGCCGGGAACTTCTCGCTGCTCTGGCATGCGCTCGCGTGGGCCCCCGTCGCCCTCGCGCCGACGCCCCGACGGATCGCCCGTGCCGCACAGGTGAGCGTCGCCCTCGGCGTCGAGTCCGCTGTCGTGAACGGGCCGGTGAAGTCCGTGTTCCGCCGCGAACGCCCCGAGGTGCCGGAGGGTGGTCGACCGCACCGTCTGCGCGCCCCGAAGACGTCGAGCTTCCCGAGCGGTCACGCCACCGCGGCGATGGTCGCCGCCGCAATGCTCGGTCGGCGGAGCCGGCTGTCGCCGATCTACCACCTCGCCGGCGTCGTCGTGGCGACGAGCCGGGTCCACGTGCGCATCCACCACGCCTCCGACGTCGTCGGCGGCCTGGCGATCGGCGTGGTTCTCGGGCGGGTGGCCCGACGCATCCTGCGCTGAGCGGGCTCCGGCGTGCGCCGGGCCCGGCGCGGCTCAGCCCGCGTCGGCGAGCGCTGCGGCGAGCAGCATGCGGACGTCGAGCAGGAGGTCGGTGACCTCACCCGCAGCAACGAGATCGCGCTTCACCAGCACGGGGAGCCCTCGGTCGATCAGCGCGATCGCCTCGGCGACCTGCTCCCCGACGGTGCTCTTCATCTCCAGCTCGACCGACATGCGCCCACCCTACTGCGGCCCGGGGCGCTGAACCGGGCACCGACGCCGGGGGCGTCGGCGACGCTCGCTAGTGTCCGGCCATGTCCGCCATCGGCGTCACCTTCGCCAGCTTCTCCGCCCTCGGGTCCGCCCGCGGTCTCGGCGCCGCCCGACTCGCCGCCGACCTCGGCTACGGGTCCTTCTGGACGGCGGAGGCCTCGGCGATGGACGGCTTCACCATGCTCGCCGCGGCCGGTGTCGCGGCGCCGTCCCTCGATCTCGGGACCGGGGTGCTGCCGATCCAGCTCCGGTCCCCGCTGCTCGTCGCGATGACCGCGGCGACGCTGCAGGACCTCCACCCCGACCGGGACGTCCTCGTCGGCGTCGGCATGTCCTCACCGGTGATCACCGAACGCTGGCACGGTGTCCCCTACCTGCCCGACGGCACCACCCCGCTCGCCTACATGCGCGCCTACCTGACCGTGCTCCGATCGCTCCTCGCCGGCGAGGAGGTCACCACGACCGACGGGCCGATCCGGCTGCGGGGCGCCCAGCTCGGCGTGCGGCTGCGGGACCGGCGGCCGAAGACGGTGCTCGCCGCCCTCAACCCCCGCATGCTCGCGCTCGCCGGCGAACTTGCGGACGGGGTGCTGCTCAACTATTTGCCGGCGAGCCACGTCGCATGGTCGGTGGAGCAGGTGCGGCGCGGTGAGGCGGCCGCCGGCCGACCCGCAGGGTCCTGCACCGTCTACGCGTACGTGCACGTCGGCGTCGGCGACGCCGAGGCCTCCCGCGACCGGGCCCGCCGTGACCTGTGGTCCTACGCCGTCGTCGACGGCTACGCCCGCAACTTCGACCGTGCCGGGTACACCACCGAGATCGCCGGGGTCCGCGAGGCGTCGGCCCGCCGCGACCGGGCGGCGGCGATCGCAGCGATCTCGGAACGCATGTGCGACGACATCGACGTCATGGGCGACGAGGACCTCGTGCGGAACACCGTCGCCGCCTATCTCACCGCCGGCGTCGACCACGCCGTCGTCATGCCGTTGCCGTGGGGCGAGGACCGCATGGGCGTGGTCGAGGCGACGCTGCGGGCGGTCGCCCCGCTCGCCGACGGCGTCTGAGGGTCAGCGGGGCGCGAGGTCCCGGCACGCCTGCCGGACGTCGATCCCGCCGAACTTCATCACCGACAGCGCCGGGGTGGTCACCCCGGCCTCGATGTAGCGCCCGATGTGCTCCCGGCACGCCTCGGGAGAGCCCCACACGATGAGCTCGTCGATGAGGTGGTCGGGGATCGCCGCGAGGGCGGCCTTGCGGTCGCCCGCCTTCCAGTGCTGCCACATCGGGGTGAGCACGTCGCTGCGCCCGAGCCACTCGTGGAACGCCGCGTAGACGGGGACGTTGAGGTACGCCGCGATCGCCATGCGGGCCCCGGCGTAGACCGCCTCACGGTCGGTCGAGGGGCACACGAAGATGCGGGCGACGATCTCCTTCGGCGTGCCACCTCCGGCCTCCTGTACCGGCCGGACGACCGCAGGCACGTCGGATGCGGCGAGCCAGTTGATGATCGCCCCGTCGCCCTCACGGCCGGCGAGGCGCAGCATGCCCTCGCGCAGCGCGGCGATGAGGATCGGGACCGGCTGCTCGGGCAGGATCCCCGAGCGGAACCCGTTCACCTCGAAGGTGTCGTAGCGCTCCGTCACCTTCTCCCCGGCGAGCGCCGTCCGCAGGAACCGCACCATGTCCCGGGTCCGCTTGTACGGCTCGACGAAGGGGATCCCGTTCCAGCGCTCGACGATCACGTTCGAGGACGTGCCGATCCCGAGCACGAACCGGCCGGGGGCGGCCTGTGCGACCGACGCGACGGTCTGCGCCATGAGCGCCGGCCCCCGGGTGAAGGCCGGCACGATCGCACAACCGAGGCGGAGCGACGGGGCCCACTGCGAGGCGAGGACCAGCGGCGTGAAGGCGTCGGCGCCGTCGGCCTCCGACGACCAGACGTCGGTGTAGCCGAGATCGGCGAGCTCCGCGACCCAGTCCCGCTGGGCGTGGAGGGGGACCCCGGCGAAGGGGATGCTCATGCCGTAGCCGTGGTGCAGTCCGCTCATGCCGGGTCCTCCTCCTCGCCGGGCCACCTCGTCGGCACCGGTCATCGCCGGCGGACTGTAGCGGGCGGGCCACAGGGTCGGCCGCAGGCTTCGTTGTCACACCCGCCCGGCACCATGGCGCCATGACCAGGCAGCTCCGTCTCCTCGATCCGACCACGGTCGATTGGCGCCTCGACGACCACACCCGGGCGGTGGGCCGTGCGGGGGTCGCCCGGGCACGCGCCGCATTGGCGGCGGCACGTGCGGCGCGCCACGTGACCGACGCCGCCGACACGCCGCTCGCCACGCCCGAACCTCGTCGACACGCCGCCTGACGGCCCGACCTAGGCTGCGGTCCCATGCGCGAGGTCGTCATCGTCGAAACCGTCCGTACGCCCGTCGGTCGTCGGGGAGGTGGTCTCGCCCCGCTGCATCCCGCCGACCTGCTCGCCGTCGTGCAGCAGGAGGTGATCGCCAGGTCCGGGATCGACCCCACGGCGATCGAACAGGTCGTGAACGGCTGCGTGAGCCAGGTCGGCGAGCAGTCCTTCAACGTCGGCCGGACGGCGTGGCTGTCGGCAGGCCTGCCCATCACCACCGCGGTCACCACGGTCGACAGCCAGTGCGGCTCCTCGCAGCAGGCGACGAACCTTGCCGTCGGCCTGATCGCCGGCGGGGTGGTCGACGTGGCGCTCGCGTCGGGGGTCGAGTCGATGAGCCGCATCCCGATCGGCTCCAACTCCGACAAGAAGCTCGGCCTCGGGCGGGCGATCCCGAAGTCGTACTTCGCCGAGCACGAGTTCACCTCCCAGTTCGAGGCCGCCGAACGGGTCGCCGACGCCTGGTCCATCACCCGCGACGACGCCGACGCGTTCGGCCTGCAGTCCCAGCAGCGGGCGGCCGCAGCATGGGCCGAGGGGCGCTTCGAGACCCAGGTCGTCCCCGTCACCGTCCCGGTGCTCGACGCCGACGGCAACCCCACCGGCGAGACCCGCCTCGTCGCACGGGACGAAGGCATGCGGGAGACCACCATCGAGGGACTGCGCGAGCTCCGGCCGGTCGCCCGGCCGGACGGCGTGCACACGGCGGGCAGCTCGTCCCAGATCTCCGACGGCGCCGGTGCCGTCCTCATGATGACCGCCGAGCGGGCGGCGCAGCTCGGCCTTCGTGCCCGAGCCCGTGTCGTGGACACCTGTCTCGTCGGCTGTGATCCCGTGCTCATGCTCACCGGCCCGATCGACGCCGCCGCCCGGCTCTTCGGCCGGACCGGGCTCGGCATCACCGACATGGACGTCTTCGAGATCAACGAGGCGTTCGCCTCCGTCGCGCTCGCGTTCGAGCGGGAGTGCGGTGCCGACCCTGCCCGCATCAACCCCAACGGCGGGGCCGTTGCCCTCGGTCATCCCCTCGGCGGCACGGGCGCGATCCTCGTGACAAAGGCGCTGCACGAGCTCGAGCGCACCGGAGGCCGGTACGGCTTCGTGTCCATGTGCTGCGGCGGCGGGCTCGGAACCGGAACCATCATCGAGCGGCTCTGACGCCACTCCCCGTTCGCGGCCCGACAGCCGCCGCACGACCCTCCACGGGGAGGACCCACCATGGCCGGCAGCGTCGGGCATGCTCGGACCTGGCGACGCGGCACGGCGCCGTTGCTCGTCGTGCTCGCGTCGTGCACGTCCACGACGCCCCCACCGACCGACTCCATGCCGGCGCGCGCACCGGCGGAACGCACCGTGGTCGTCGCCGTCATCGACGGCGACACCGTCGACGTCCGCATCGCAGGGCGAGCCGAACGCGTCCGGCTCATCGGCGTCGACACCCCCGAGACCGTGCATCCGAACAAGCCCGTCGAGTGCTACGGACCCGAGGCGTCGGCCCGCCTCAGCGAACTCCTGCCGCCGGGAACCGAGATCGACCTCGCCGGCGACGTGGAGGAGCGCGACCGCTACGGCCGCCTGCTCGCCTATGTGCTCCGCCGCACCGACGACCTCTTCGTCAACCTCGCCCTCGTGGCCGAGGGGTACGCCGGCATCCTCCCCCTCCCCCCGAACACGGCCTTCGCCGCCGATCTCGAAGCGGCCGAGGCGACGGCGCGCGCTGCGCGCCTCGGCCGTTGGGGCAGCTGTGCCGCAGGCGCCGGCCGATGAGGCCGGCCGACACCGCTAGCGTGCGGAGCGGTGACCTCGAAGCTCCTCCACCGCCTCGGCCTCCTCGAGACCACCCGGGCCCTCGTCGTGTCCTGCAGTGGGCTCGGTGTCAGCCACGCCACCACCCAGGGCGTCCTCGGTGCCCTCCGGCTCGGTGTGGCGACGACCGCCTCCCTGATGGTGCCCTGCCCGTGGGCACGCGACGCCGCTGGCCGCGCGACGAACCGCGACGACCTCGGGGTGGCGATCACCCTCAACGCCGAGAACGATCAGCTCCGCTGGGGTCCGATCACCACGGCGCCCACGTTGCACGACGGCGACGGTGGCTTCCCCCGCACCGTCGAGGACCTCTGGGACCATGCCGATGTCGAGGAGGTCCGCCGGGAGGGTCGGGCGCAGCTCGAGCGAGCCGTGCAGTGGGGCATCGACGTCACCCACCTCTCGAGCCATCTCGACGCACTGCTCCTGCGTCCGGAGTTCTACGACGTGTACCTCGACCTCGCCGTCGAGTTCGGCCTCCCGATCCGCCTCCCCGAGCCGGCTGCCGAGGCCCGCGTGCAGTTCCCGCTGCGCGACCTCGCCGAGGAGGCTTCGGTGCTCCACGTCGACCGAGTCGTCAGCCTCCGCTCGACCGGTTCACGTACCGCGCTCCTGGAGGTTCTCCGCAGTCTCGAGCCGGGGGTCACCGAGGTGCGGCTCCGCCCCGCGATCGACAGCGCCGAACTCCGGGCGTACGCACCTGATTGGGCGAACCGGGTCGACGACTACAACCTCGCCACGGGCGATGCCGAGCTCGCCGCCGTACTCTCCGGCGTGCGCCGCCTCGGCTACCGGGAGCTCCGCGCCGCGCAGCGCTCGTCACCGACGCCCCGCTGAGCGGGCGCGCCGAGCTCAGCCGAGCAGACGGAGTAGTTCGTAGACCGGCCGGGTCGCGCCCTTGGTCTTGGTCTGCCCGCGCATGAAGGCCACGACGGGAGCGAGCGCACCCGACGCCTGGGCGACCGCGTCGACCCAGACCTGTTCGAGGGTGGCATCGGGTCGCTCCGGCGCCGCCCCGGCGACGACCTCGGGGGCTGAGCCGTCGGCGAGGACGACGTGGTAGACGAGCGTCCCCGCCGGTGCTCCGGCGACGACGACGTCGATGGTCCGGCGAGGGCCGTGGTAGATCCGACCGTGCCAAGTCAGCTCGAGGGTACTCAGCTCGGCCTCGGCGCTCACGCGGGCCTCACAGCCGTACCTCGTCGAGCGGCTGGAGTTCCATCTCGCCGGTGTCCTCGTCGAACTCGACGGCCCACCCGAGCATCTCGGCGAGTGCGCCGCGCCCCTCCGATGGGCCCTGCGCGATGAGCTCGTCCTCGGCGAGGAGCACGACCGAGCCCCGCGGTCGGTAGAGGTACCCGCCCGCCCGCCGGATGGCGAGGACCTGGAACCCGGGTTCCACGTCGAGCGCGAGCTCGTTCAACGACGCACCGTCCGCCCGTGCACCGGGCGCGACCGGCGCCTGGAACACCACCTCGTCGGTCTCGCCGAAGGCGATCGCGAGGATCGGGTGCACCTCGTCGTCGGGATCCTCGACGAGCCAGACCATCTGCTTCGCCTGGTTCCCGAGATCCTCCGCCGCCTGCGACAGGTGCAGCAGACCGCGCAGTGCAGCGGGGTCGAGGTCACGCCCCGCGGCCCGGAGCACCCACAGCTCGAGCCGGTCCTTCATCTCGTCGAGGCGATCCTCGAGCTGCTTCACCTCCGCCGCGAGCAGCGGGTCCCGGAGCACGAGCGCGGAATAGGCGAGGCCGACCGCCACCTCGGAGAGGTTCTTCATCTCCACGAGCACGTCGACCGCACGGTCGAGGTCGGACAGTGCCGGACCGTCGTCGGGCGTCGCCGGCTGCCAGTAGGGCGCTCCCGCCATCTCACGGATCCGGGTGATCCCAGCCGGTGGTCCGTGCAGGAAGATCACGTCCGAGGGCAGCAGCACGACGTCACCGTCGATGTCGTCGGTGATCCATTCACGGCCGCGGCGGATCGCGGTCACCCGCATGCCCGTAACCGTCGGCAGTTCGAGACCGGCGAGCGGGCGGTGCGCCATATGCGAACCGTCACGGACGAGGACCCGGTGCGCGACCTCCTCGGCGTTGGAGAGGTCGGCGACGAGCTCGGCGGGGATCCCGAGGCGATGGGTAACGATCCGCGCGATCGCCCCCGCATCGTCCGCGATCCGCAGGATGCAGTCGATCACCTGCAGCACCGACGACATCGCCGCAGCGTCCTGGGGCGTCCGGGCGCTCAGCACGCACACGGACCGCATGTCCGACGCGAGCTCCTGGAGGTCGTCCTGGAGCTCACCGACCTCCTCGGCCATGTCCGGATCGCCGAAGTAGAGCGCCGCGTAGGCGAGGTCGACCATCAGCTCCGACGTGTCCTTCGCCTCGGCCAACATCGACCGCAGGCTGCGACGTTTCCCGCTGTCCACTGGCGGAGAACTCTAGCGGGCCTCCGCCCGGGTGGCCGCGGTCAGGCCGGCCAGACGGGGAGGTCATCCACCGGCGACATCGTCCAACGGGGCGGGCGACGCTCGAGGAACGACGTGATCCCCTCCCTGGCGTCGGCCTGCCGTCCGATCCAACCGAACAGCGGGTCCTCCCGAGCCATCGTGGCTCGAAGTTCCGCGAGCACCGGTTCCCACAGCAGGCGCTTGGTCACCGCGACCGACACCGGCGCGGCCTCGCCGTAGGCCCGCGCCCGGCCCATCGCCACGGTCAGCACGTCGGCGGCAGGCACGGCGTCGACGGCGAGGCCGAGGGCGACCGCCTCCGTGCCGCTGATCGTGCGACCCGACAGCAGCAGGTCGGCGGCGTTCTGCAGCCCGACGACACGGGCGAGGAGCGTGTGGGAACCGAGCTCGGGCATCATCCCGCGCCGCACGAACGCGAAGGCGATCTTGGCGTCCTCCGCGACGATCCGGAGATCGGCGAGCAACGGGTAGGTGATGCCGACACCGATCGCTGCGCCGTTGATCGCCGCGATGACCGGCTTGCGCAGCTCGCACGGCAGCACGATCGGCATGTCGGTCCCGTCGCGGCGTGCCTCGCTCGCACGGTCGTCGAAGGTGGCACCGCCGGCATCGAGGTCGGCGCCGGCACAGAACGCCCGACCCGCACCGGTCAGCACCACCGACCGCACCGCGTCGTCGGTGTCGGCGCGGACGAGCGCCTCGCCGAGATCGGCGGCGAGCGCCGCGTTCCACGCGTTCAGCCGTTCGGGCCGGTCGAGGGTGATCACGGCGACATCGCCGTCGAGGTGGTAGCGGACGGTCCGGGGACGTCGTTCGGCCATGCGGCGCACCGTAGCGGGACCACCCCTACGCTGCGGCCCATGACGCCGGAACGGCGACCCCAGTCGCAGGTCTTCGGCGAGGACCCGGACCTCTACGCCCGCCACCGCGACGGCTACGCCCCCCTGATCCACGCGGTGCTCGCCGCGCTCACGCCCGGCCGTGCGGCGATCGAGATCGGCCCGGGGACGGGGCTCGCCACGACCGACCTGCTCGCCGCCGGGTTCCGGGTCACCGCCCTCGAACCGTCGGCGCCGATGGCCGCCGCACTCCGGGCCGGCGTCGCCGACCGGCACCTCGTCGTGCACGAACACCGCTTCGAGGACCATCGCGCCGAACCCGCCTCGGTCGACCTCGTCGCCGCCTTCCAGTCATGGCACTGGGTCGACCCGGCGGCGGGCTGGCCGCACGCCGCCCGCCTGTTGCGCCCCGGCGGCGTCCTCGGCCTGTGCTGGCACCATCCCGACCCGGTCGAGCCGGGGCTCCGGGCCCGCCTCGATTCCCACTACGCCCGCCTCGCCCCGGGGCTCACCGCCCGGGAGCCGGGGGCGAAGGGGCGGGACGTCGACGCTCCCGACGGCCCGGCGCGCGCCGTCGCCCGGCGCTGGTTCGATCCGCCCGTGGTCGTGGAGATCCCCGGACGACGCATCCTCGACGCCGAGGCGTACGTCGGCCTCCTCGCGACGCAGTCCGACCACCGCCTGCTCGCAGCGGACCGCCGCGCCGAGCTCCTCGCCGCACTCGCCGACACCGTGCGCTCGAACGACGACCCCGACGCCGGACCCGGCCGGGTCACGCTCGGGACCACCACGCGTCTCGTCGCATTGCGTCGCTCCTTCGCACCCCCGCCGGCCTGAGGGGGACGTCACCACGCCCGCACCGTCACGCCCGCGCCGCCGGTCCCGCACCACCGCGCCGGCAACCGCAGCTCAGTGGAAATCCCGCAAACGCAGCGGTGCGACCACCGCGTCGAGGGGTTCGAGTCGTTCCGCGACGATGTTCACCACCCCACCGTCCCCGCGTTCGAGCCGACCTCGCACCACGAGCGCAGGAGCGTCGCGGGCGATCCGACGATGCCGGGTCCAGCAGCCACGTGAGACCACCACGTTGATCAGGCCGGTCTCGTCCTCGAGGTTGAGGAAGGTCGTCCCTCCCGCCGTCGCCGGACGCTGCCGGTGCGTCACGACACCGGCGACCCGCAGACGCGTGCGGTCCGCGACCCGGGGCAGCCCTGCAGCGGGCACGACCCCGAGCGCGTCGAGGGCAGCCCGGTGGAACCGTGTCGGGTGCCCGTCCGGGGAGATCCCCGTCGCCCGGAGATCAGCGAGCGCCTCCTCCTCCTGGGTCATCGGGGGCAGAGGTGGGGCATCCGTCCCCGTCACGATCCCGGGGAGGCGGTCCGGCGCCGCCTGGGCGAACGCCCCGGCCGCCCACAGTGCCCGCCGCCGGTCGAGCGGTCGACCGGACGGGTCGATGAGCCCGTCGAGCGCACCGGCGAGCGCGAGCTCCTCGAGCGCCGGCAACCCCGCGCCGCTACGCCGGCGCAGATCGACACCGTCGCGGTAGGGCTGCCCGGCGACGATCCGGTCGGCGAGGTCGGCGCCCACCGACCGAACCGACCCGATGCCGAGCCGGACCGCCACCCCGCCCGCCGAGTCGCTGCACGGCTCGAGGGTCGGACCGCGCCCCGACCGGTTCACGTCCGGTGTACGGACCTGAACGCCGTGCCGGCGGGCGTCCTGCACGATCGTGTGCGGCGAGTAGAAGCCCATCGGTTGGGCGTCGAGCAGCGCGGCGCAGAACGCCGCCGGATAGTGGAGCTTGCACCACGCCGACGCGTAGACGAGATGGGCGAAGGACACCGAGTGGCTCTCGGGGAACCCGTAGTTCGCGAACGCCGCGAGCTTGTCCCAGATCTGTGCCGTCGTCGCCGCGTCGACCCCACGGGCGGCGGCTCCCGCCCCGAACCGCTCCCGCAGCCGCTCCATCCGCTCCCGGCTGCGCTTGGACCCCATCGCCTGGCGGAGCTGATCGGCCTCCGCCGGGGTGAACCCTCCGACGTCGATCGCGATCTGCATGAGCTGCTCCTGGAACAGCGGGACGCCGAGGGTCTTGCGCAGCGCCGGCTCGAGGAGCGGGTGCAGGTAGGTGACCGGCTCCCGACCGTTGCGCCGTCGGATGTAGGGGTGCACCGACCCGCCCTGGATCGGTCCGGGCCGGATCAGCGCGATCTCGATCACGAGGTCGTAGAAGGTGCGGGGCCGGAGGCGGGGCAGGGTCGCCATCTGGGCGCGGGACTCGACCTGGAACACCCCGACGGTGTCCGCCGCGCACAACCGGTCGTAGACGGCGTCCTCCTGGGGAAGCGCACCGAGGTCGACCTCCACCCCGTGGTGCGCGGCCACGAGATCCACCGTGCGGTGCAGCACGGTCAGCATGCCGAGGCCCAACAGGTCGAACTTCACGAGGCCGACGGCCGCACAGTCGTCCTTGTCCCACTGCAGCACCGACCGGTCACGACGGCTCGCCCACTCGACGGGGCACACGTCGACCACCGGCCGGTCGCAGATCACCATGCCCCCCGAGTGGATGCCGAGGTGTCGTGGCGCGTCCTCGACCGCAGCGGCGAGCACCAGTACGTCCTCGGGGATCCCGTGTCCCTCCTCCGCCGCGGTCGCAGCGACCCTCCCCCAGGCGTCGACCTGTCGGGCCCAGGCGTCCTGCTGGCCTGGGGCGAACCCGAGCGCCCGGGCGGTGTCCCGCACCGCGGAACGGGCCCGGTAGGTGACGACGTTCGCCACCTGGGCGGCATGGGTGCGGCCGTACCGGCCGTAGACGTACTGGATGACCTCCTCACGGCGCCCGGACTCGATGTCGAGGTCGATGTCGGGTGGTCCGTCGCGTTCGCTCGACAGGAACCGCTCGAACAACAGACCGAGCCGCCACGCGTCGACGTTGGTGATGCCGAGCACGAAACAGACGACGGAGTTCGCCGCCGAGCCGCGCCCCTGGCAGAAGATGTCGGAACGCCGACAGAACTCGACGATGTCCCACACCGTGAGGAAGTAGCCGGGGAACCCGAGCTGTTCGATCACCTCGAGCTCGTGCGCGATCTGGCGGTGCGCGCCGTCCTGCGGCCCGCCCGGCGGCCCGTAGCGCCGCTCGGCCCCCTCCGCCACGAGGACCCGCAACCAGCTCATCTCGTCGTGCCCCTCGGGCACCGGGAAGGCGGGCAGGCGTGGGGCGACGAGCGCCAGGTCGAACGCACAGGAACGGGCCAGCTCCACCGACCGCTCCACCGCGCCGGGATACCGGGCGAACCGCACCGCCTGCTCCCGAGGGGAGCGCAGGTGCGCGGCCCCGCACGCCGGCAACCACGGATCGAGCTCGGGAAGGGAACGCCGGGCCCGGACCGCGGCCACCGTCGCCGCAACCCGACGCTGGGCGGGCCGGGCGTAGTGCACGTTGTTCGTCACGACGGGGTCGACCCCGACCCGGGAGGCGAGCTCGACGAGCGCGTCGTTGCGCACCCCGTCGAGCGGATCACCGTGGTCCCACAGCTCCACCACGACGGCATCCCGTCCGAACCGGTCGACGAGTTCCTCGAGACGCCGCTGCGCCGCTGCCGGCCCCCCGTCCTGCAACGCCCGGGCCACCGCACCCTTACGACACCCCGTCCCCACCACCCAACCGGCCGAGGACGCACCGCCGACGAAGCCGGCGAGCCCGTCGAGGTCGATCCGGGGGGCACCCTTGGAGCCGGCGAGCTGCGCGGCGGAGATCGCACGGGACAGCCGCACGTACCCCTCCGGCCCCCGGGCGAGGACGAGGAGGTGCTCCCCCGCCGGGTCCTCGGAACCGGACCGCTGCGTCGGACGGCCACCCGGTGCGGTGAGGGTGATCTCCGCACCGAACACGGTCGGGAGACCGTGCGCCCGCGCCGCCTCCGCGAACCGCACCACGCCGTACAACCCGTCGTGATCGGTGAGCGCGAGCGCCTCGAGACCCAACCGGGCCGCCTCGGTGACGAGCTGCTCCGGCGAGGACGCCCCGTCGAGGAAGGAGAAGTTCGAGTGGCAGTGCAACTCTGCGTAGGGGACGTCACCGCCGACCGGGCGGCGTTCCGCCACCGGACCGGGGACCGCCGGACCTCCCGCCTCCGGCTCGTAGGGCTGTCGACGACGGGACCACGCCGGGCTGTCGCTGCCGTCACCGGGGTGGGTGACCGCGCGCCGACCCTGCGTCCCCCCGTTGCCGAGGCGACGTTCGAGTTCCGACCACGGCACCGGGGGGTTCTCGAAGCCCATCGAACATATGTTCTATCGCGCTCCTGCGACCGCCGCAACGGGCCGGACACGCACCGGCCGCCACCGCGAGGTGACGGCCGGTCGCAGACTTCGGGAACCGCAGGTTCAGCGCAGGGCGTCGAACCGGGCGCCGACCGCGTTCCAGTCGACGACGTTCCACCAGTTCGCCAGGTACTCCGGACGACGGTTCCGGTAGCGCAGGTAGTAGGCGTGCTCCCACACGTCGTTGCCGAGCACGACCTCGCCGAGACCGTCCATCACCGGGTTGTCCTGGTTCGGGGTGGACACCACCTCGAGCCGACCGGCAGGCGACACGACGAGCCACACCCAGCCCGACCCGAACCGCTTCACCCCACCGTCGTTGAAGGTGGTCTTGAAGGAGTCGAAGTCACCGAACACCGAGTCGATCGCCTCGGCGAGCGCACCCGTGGGGGCACCGCCGCCGTTCGGGCTCATCAAAGTCCAGAACATCGAGTGGTTCACGTGACCACCGGCGTTGTTGCGCACCGCGGTGCGGATCGCCTCCGGTACGGCGCCCAGGTTCCGGATCAGCTCGTCGGCCGACTTCGTGGCGAGATCGGGGTGGTCCTTCAACGCGTTGTTCGCGTTGGTCACGTAGGCGTTGTGGTGCAGATCGTGGTGGATCTGCATCGTCTCCGCGTCGATCGCCGCCTCGAGCGCGTCGTAGGCGTAGGGCAGCGGGGGCAGTTCGAGTGCCATGGGTGGTCCTCCAGCAGGCGATCCCGGGTCCGGGTCGCGCCCGATCCTACGTCGACGCCCGACCCTTGTCCGCAGGCGGAGGGGGCCACCTGCGGACGCTCAGTCGTGCGCCGCCGAGAGCCACCAGGAGCCGTCCTCGAGCTCGACGAGCAACGCCCGACCGTCCTCGAGGACGACCTGGAGACGCGCGACCCGGCGGCGGGCGCGACGATCCCACCAACGCTCCTCCACCGGCCAGGGCCCGCCCCAGGCCACGACCCGCCGACCGTCCACCGCCACCGGGGGTTCCCCCAGCACCCCACGACCGTCCACCACCACCGGTGCGCCCGAGGCGTCGACCACCGCGCACGGCGCCGGCGCGGCCGCCACCCGGGCCGGGGCGGCGGGTAGACGCCCCGGCCACGGAGCCCCGCCCCGCTCGGACGGACGGCGACGCGACCGGGGTCGCGGATGCGGACCCGACCGCTCCCCCAGGTCGACCGTCGTCGCCGGCACGAGCACGTGGGACTCCCCCGGATGGCGTCCGCCACGCCGCTCGGGCACCCGCACCGCGTCGGGTCCGAGCAGGCCGGCGAGGCGCGCCACCGTGCGGGCGATCTCCTCGGGATCGCCACCGACGCCGCCCCACAACCCCTCCTGGCGACCCGTCGCCGGCGTGACGAGATCGGGCGACAACGACAACGAGACCAGCCCCGCACCCGGCCGATCGGCCGCCGGTCCGGCCACCCAGCCCTCGAGCTGCCAGCGCACCCGCTCCGCGATCGCCCCCGCGGTGAACCCGACCGGGTGCAGCCAGGGGCGGACCAGGACGTCCCCGTCCTCCGTCACCGCCTCCACGACGAGGCGACGGCACACCAGACCGGCGTCCCCGAGCGTGGCGACGAGACGGTCGGCGAGCGTCTTCGCGACGAAGGCCGCCCGATCGAGACGATCGACCGGATCGTCGAACCCGACGGCGACCGCGAGATCGGTCGGCGGTTCGACCACCTGGGGCAGGACCGGGTCGTCGCCTCGGGCCAACCGGTGCAACGCCACACCGTGGGCACCGAACCGGGCGAGCACGGTGGCGGGGTCGAACGCGGCGAACGCGCCGAACGTGTCGACCCCGAGTCGGTCGAGCAGGTCGAGCGTCGCCCGGCGATCGGCGACCCCCGCCGCCGTGACCGGCATCCCCCGCGACCACGGTCGGGCCAGCACCCCGAGGGGGAACGGGGCGAGGAACGCCGCCGATCCACCGGGCGGGACCGTCCCGCCGCCGGTCCGGGCGGCCAGCTCGGCGGCGACGATGCCGTCCGCGATCCCGACCCCGCAGCACCATCCCCGGGCGAGGACGGCGAGGACGGCGTCGACCCGTTCGGTGACCGCACCCACGAGCAGGTCGTCGCCACCGGCGTGACGCGAGGCCGCAGCAGCGAGGAACCGGCACGTCCCGGGGACGGCGAGCTCCACCGCCGGGACGCAGGTGGTGACCGCGGCGACCACCGCCTCGAACCGGCGGGCCTCGAGATCCCGATCGCGTTCGAGGACCACCAGCGCAGGGGCGCGCGCCTGCGCCGTCCGGCGGCGCATCCCCTCGACGACGCCCTCGTCACGCGCCGCCGGCGTCGCCGTCACCACCCGGTCGGCGGCGACCACCACGACGGGATCGCCCGCGTCGACCCCGAGTGCGACCGCGGGCCAGTTGGGGACGTGCAGCACCGCCACCCGGGGAGGCTGGTCGCTCACGACACCTCGGGGGCGGCGGGACCACCGGGGACCGGCACGGGCCGCAACACCGGACGCGCCACGGCGGCGACCCTGCCGTCCGGGCCGGGGAGCCATAGCGTCGCCGCCTGCGGAACGGACGCCGCCCGGCGACCTCGCGCCGTCACCTCGACCCGGCGGGCCAGCAAGGTCCCGTGCCCCACGCCGATGCCCTCCCAACCACCGGGACCCGCCGCGAGGTCGGGGGCGACCTGCAGGGAGTGGTCGGCCCCCTCCGGCCACCGGCCCCCGCCCCAGCCGATCGGGACGAGCACGGCGCCACGCTCCCGGGCCCGGGCGAGGAGTCGCCGGACCCGACCCTGCGGCACCGCCGCCGGTGGCGCGACGAGGAGCACCACGTCGACCGCCTCGACCAACGCGGCGACCACGTCGACCCACCGGTCGGCGGGGACCGGGTCGACCACCACGAGCCGCGCCGGATCGACCCCCGCCCGTTCCGCGGCCTCGAGCCCGACCGGGAGCGGGCGGGCGGCACCGACCGGACCGGGGACGACGACGGCGAGCCACGACCCGGCCCGTGACGCCGCTGCGACGAGTCCGAACGCGCACGTGGTCGCCCCCACCCCGTCGATGGCGACCGTCAACCCACGCTGCAGCCCGCCCCGGCGGAGGAGGCCGGCGAACGCGTCGTCGAGGGGGAGCAACCGGTCGGTCGCGTCGGCTCCGGCCGGACGCACCCGTGCGGCCAACGCGGCGAGCAGCGACGGGTCGACGTTCCGGAAAGCCGAGGCCATCCGGTCAGCATAGCGAACAGGTGTTCGATAGACCGGGGCCCTGCCCCGACCGCACGACCCGCCGTCAGGACGGGACCGCGACCTCGACGCCGGGTCGGTAGTACACGTACAGGTCCTCGATGATCTCGCGGATCCCCGACGCATCGGGCTCGTCGAGCTCGACGGTGACCACCCCGCCGTACACGTGCACCCGGCGCACCCCGCCCCGTTCGAACAGGCGACGGGCGAGCACCTCGGTCGGACGGTCACCCGTGGGCGGCTGCGCGACGTCGAAGCGGTCGTGTCCCATCCCGGAAAGCGTCCGGTTCGTCTCGTAGCGGATCACCCCGGCGCGAGCGGTCGGGATCTCGATGACGTGAACGGGCTGGCCCATAGGGCCCCGAGGTTACCGCGCCGGACGGAACCGCAGCAGCACGGCCGTCGCCAGCCCGACCGACACCACCGCGAGCACGACGTGGACGGCCACGAACCCCGCCGCATGACCGTTGCCCACGAGCAGGACCGTCCGCACCGGCCAGTACACGACCGTGCACGAAGCCGCCGCCCGCACGACCCACCCGGCGGCCGTCCCCGGCAGCCACCGCCGCAGGAGCGCGACCGCCCCACCGGCCGCGAACAGCACCGCCGGCAGCGACCACCACAGCCGGCCCGTCGTGTCGAGATCCGGGTCGCCCACGATGTTGCGCACCCGCGCCGACCACATCGCCACGTTCCACACGCCGAAGAGCACCAGCGTCACGGCCGTGGTGCGGGCCGATGTCGCAGGAAGGGACTCGAGCGGGGCGGAGCGCACGCCACGACGCTACCGTTCCCCCTCATGGCAGACGTCCCCACCCTCGATCAGTTCCGCGCCGACGTGCTCGCGTTCCTCGAGGCGAACGCCAAGCCCAAAGCGGAACAGAAGAAGTTCGTCTGGGGGCAGGGTCCCGACCACACCTCCCTCCTGCGGGAGCCGGACCGCGACGAGGAACAGACCGAGATCGTCGAGGCGAAGGCGTGGCGGGCGAAGCGCTTCGACGCCGGGTTCGGGTGGATCACCGGACCGAAGGCGTTCGGCGGACGCGAGCTCCCCCACGCCTACGACCGGGTGTACAGCGAGCTCGAGTCGCGCTTCGAGGTGCCGAACCAGGCGTTCTTCGGGATCGGGCTCGGCATGGTCGCGCCGACGATCAACGAGCACGCCCACCCCGACGTCAAGGCGGCGCTGCTGCCGAAGATGTTCCGCGGGGACCTGATCGGCTGCCAGCTCTTCTCCGAGCCCGGCGCCGGGTCCGACCTCGCCGGCCTGCAGTGCAAGGCCGAGCGCGACGGCGACGAGTGGGTCATCAACGGGCAGAAGGTGTGGACGTCGGGCGCGCACTACTCCGACGTCGGTGAGGTGGTCTGCCGGACCGACCCGAACCTGCCGAAGCACCGGGGCATCACCGGGTTCGTCGTCGACATGCACGACCCGAACATCGAGGTGCGCCCGCTCCGGCAGATGTCCGGCGGCGCGGCGTTCAACGAGGTGTTCTTCAACGACTACCGGGTGCCCGACGTGAACCGCCTCGGCGAGGTCAACGACGGCTGGCGGGTCGCGCTCACCACCCTCATGAACGAGCGGGCGTCGATCGGCTCGGGCGGTGCGGGCGGCGGCGGGAACGTCTCGGTCAACCGACTCATCGAGATGGTGCGCCACTTCGGCCTCGTCGACGACGCCGTCGTGCGCGACGAGCTCATGCGGATCTACACCGGGTCGATGGTCGCCCGGTACTCGGCGCAGCGGATGATGGACCGCGTCCGCGCCGGACAGGTCCCCGGCCCCGAGATGTCGGCGTCGAAGCTCGCGCTCACCGACAACATGCGCGCGATCTCGAGCTTCGTGTCCCGGGTACTCGGACCCCGCATCACCGCCGACACCGGCGAATGGGGCACCTACTCCTGGACCGGCTACCTGCTGACCGTCCCCGCGATGAGCATCGCCGGCGGGTCCGACGAGACGCTGCGGAACATCGTCGGCGAGCGCGTGCTCGGCCTGCCGAAGGAGCCGGGCATCGACACGACCAGCGCCTTCCGGGACATCCCGAAGGGCGGGTCGCTCACCGCCCGTCCGGCCTGACCCCGGGAAGCCGCCAACTCCGGCGGTGCTCGGCACACGGACCGAGCGCCGCCAGCGCGTCGATGTGCTCGGCGGAGCCGTACCCCTTGTTGCGCTCCCAGCCGTAGCCCGGGTACCGACTCGCCAGCCCGGCGAGGATCCCGTCACGTTCGACCTTCGCGAGCACGCTCGCCGCCGCGACCACCGCGCACCGTCGGTCGGCGCCCACGACGGTGACCACCTCGGGCAGGGCGACGAGCTCGTCGACCGGACCGTCGAACAGACCCGCCCGCGGCGGCGGCGACAACCAGTCGTGACGACCGTCGAGCAGCACGACGTCGACACGGTCCGAGAGACGGGCGAACGCCCGGTGGCCAGCCACCCGCAACGCGGCGGTGATGCCCCACGCGTCGATCTCCGCGGCCGTCGCGTGCCCGACGGCGGCGTCCCGCACCCACGAGCGGAGCGACGGGACGAGCGCCTCACGTCGACGGGCCGACAGCAGCTTGGAGTCCGCGAGACCTTCCGGGACCGGAGCAGCCGCCGCCCCGAGCACCGCAACCCCCACCGTCACCGGGCCGCCGAGCGCCCCGCGACCGACCTCGTCGACCCCTGCGACGAGACAGCGCCCGCGGACGGCGAGCAGTTCCGTCTCGATGCTGCGGTCGGGGACGGCGGCCTGGCGCACGAGACCCTCAGGAGAAACTCGTCGACCCGCCGTCGACCACGGTGACCCGCGGGACGAGGAGCGCCTCGCCGCGGAGCGCCGTCGTCGACCACGCGTCGTCGACGGACCCGCACCGCAGCACCGGCGCCGCCACCCCTGCGGCGAGGTCGAGCTCCCACAGCAACGCGACGTTCGGGCCGTGCCACCGCAACGCAAAGGAGACCGGCCCGAACCGTGTCGGGAGGCCGACGACCTCCATCGGTCGGCCGACGAGGTCCGCCGTCCAACCCGTCAGCAGGTCGAGCGTCCCGTCGGTGTCGTCGTCGACGAGGAACGCCCGGAGCGGATCGACGGCGGGCGGCGGTGATCCCGCCGCCGTGGGGGTGGAACGGCCGAACAGGCGCCGCCGGGGTCGCCGGGCGACGGCCGCAGCGGCCGGCTCCCCCGCCACCTCGAGCAGGCGCGCCGCCTGCGCGACCGCGGCCCGGGCGGAGGGGTCGCCACGACCGCGCAACGCGTCGACCGCGACGAGCACCGACGGCACGGCCGCGCGGGCGAACTCCACGTCCGCGGTCCGGCGCTGGTGGTGGTCGAGTGCGCCGAGGAGACGCACGTGGTCGGCGTCGACGTCGGGCACCTCCGTCAACCGGGCGAGCACGCCGACCGCGTCGCCGTGATGCCCCCAGTCGTCGAGCACCGCAGCGACCGCCGGCGAGGCGCTGCCGGGCGAGAGCACGAGTGCCTCGGCGACCATGGACCGCAGGCGGTGCAGCGAGCCGTCGTCGCCGACCTCGACGCGGGTCCCGCCCTCGATCTGGCGGATCCACCCGCGGACGACCTGGTCGGCGGTCGGCAGCACCGTCGACGCCGTGGCACCGTCGGGCAGGGGCGCCAGGGCGAACCGGGTCGTCGACCCGTGTGCGAGCGGCCAGACCGCTGCGACGAGTGAGCCGACCTCGTCGATGCCCGGCTCGGCGAGCCGTTCGACGACCTCGTCGGCCCCGCCACCCGCGCGCACCGAACCCGGCGGGCGAGCGCCGACGACGACCGCCACGTCGTCGAGGAGCAGTGCCGGGCCGTCGAGTGCGACCCGCAGCGGTCGGCCGTCGTCACGCCGCCACAGCAGCGCCGCGGCGACCGGCAGCCGACCCTCCACGGTCACCTCGGCCACGAGCTGCGGGCCGGACGGTCCCATGGCGGCATAGGTGCGACGGACGACGTCGGCCCCCTCCACCCGCACCACCGTCTCGACCACCGGTGTGCCCTCGACCGCCCGGCGACGCAACGTCGCCTCCGTCGCCGGTCGCACCCACCCCGACGCCCCGCCGAACCAGACGTCGGCGACGAACGACGAGCCGTCCGTCGCGGTGGTACGGATCCGTCCCGTGGCGTCGACGACCGCGAGGGGGCCGCTGCCCGCGACGCCGAGGACGACGTCGGACGTCGCCGTCACCGGGAACGCAGCGCGGCCTGCGGCGACCGGCGCAACAGCCCCCGGTACGCCTCCGCCGGCGACCGCCCGTAGTTCACGACCGCGTCCATCTCCGCACAGATCGGCAGGTCGATGCCGTGCCGACGGGCGAGCGCCATCACCGATGCGGCGGCGCGTACCCCTTCGACACCGTTCGGGTACACCTCGAGCAGTTCGTCGAGCGGGCGACCACGGCCGAGCTCCTCGCCGAAAGACCGGTTCCGGCCCTCCGCCGCGATGCAGGTCGCGATCAGGTCACCCATCCCGGCGAGCCCGGAGAGCGTCTCCGACCGTCCGCCGAGCGCCGTCCCGAGCCGCATCATCTCGCCGAATCCTCGGGTGATCACCGTCGCACGGGTGTTGTCACCCGTGCCGAGGCCGTCCGCGATGCCCGAGGCCAGCGCGATCACGTTCTTCACCGCGCCGGCGATCTCGCAGCCGACGACGTCGTCGTTGGGGTAGACCCGGAACAGGTCCGAGGCGAACACCCGCTGCAGGACCTCGCTGATGTGGGGCACCCCGAGAGCGATCACCGCGGCAGCGGCCTGACCGTCGAGGATCTCCCGGGAGAGGTTCGGCCCGGTCAGCACCCCGACGGGATGGCCCGGCAGCACCTCCTCGACGATCTCGGTCATGCGCAGGTTCGTCCCGGGCTCGAGACCCTTGGTCAGGCTGACCACCGGGACCCACGGCCGCACGTGCGCGGCGACCTCGTCGAGCGTGTCCCGGAACACGTGGGACGGCACCGCCATCACCACGACGTCGGCCGCCTCGACCGCGTCCTGCAGCGACGCGGTCGCCCGCAACGCCGGATCGAGTGCGAAGCCGGGCAGGTACCGGGAGTTCGTCGCGTGCCGGTCGATCTCCTCGGCGAGCGCAGGGTCGCGAGCCCACAGCGTCGTCGACGCGTTGCGCACGGCGAGGTTCGCCACGGTGGTCCCCCACGGACCGGCTCCGACGACGACGACCCGCACGTTCATGCGCCACACCCTAGGGCGCGCCCGCCGCATCGTCTCGGATGCCGCACCCCTAGAGTCGGCCCCGTGACCGCAGCCGTGCTCGTCCCGGTGAAGGCGTTCGGGCAGGCGAAGGCACGGCTCGCCGACGTCCTCGACCCGACCGGTCGCGCCCGGCTCGCCCGAGCGCTCGCGACCCGGGTGGTCCGGGCCGCCGCCCCGCTCCCCGTCACCGTCGTCTGCGACGACCCGGCGGTCGCCGCGTGGGCGGAATCGGTCGGAGCGACGGTGCTGCACTGCCCCGAGAGGGGCCTCGACGCGGCGGTTCGTCACGGCACCACGACCCTCGCCGCCCGGGGCGTTCACCGCGTCGTCGTCGCCCACGCCGACCTCGCGGAGCCCCGGGGGCTCGCCCGGCTCGCCGGGGGCACAGGCGTGACGATCGTGCCGGACCGCCACGACGACGGCACGAACGTGCTCGTCGTCCCGACCGGGGTCGACTTCACGTTCGCGTACGGCCCGCAGTCCTTCCACCGCCACGGGGCCGAGGCGCTCCGGCATCGTCTCGCACTCCGCGTCGTGCGCGATCCCCGCCTCGGCTGGGACGTCGACCACCCCGAGGACCTGCGCGGTTCCCCCGCCGACCTCGACGACCTCGACGACCTCGACGACCTCGACGCCGTCTAGCGTCCCAGCGGTGACCTCCCGCGACCGCAGCGCCGACGACGGCACCACCGCACCGCTCACCTACGGCGCCGTCGCCGCCACGGTGCAGCGCGACCTCCCGACCCCTGCCCGGGTGCTCGCCACCGGCGCGCACCCCGACGACATCGAGTTCGGCTGCGGTGGGACCCTCGCCAAGTGGGCGGCCGCCGGCGCGGAGATCCACCACCTCGTGTTCACCGACGGCTCGAAGGGGACCTGGGACCCGGGCGTCGACCCCGCGGAACTGGTGGTCCTGCGACGGTCCGAGCAGCGTGCCGCCGCAGCAGCGCTCGGCGCACGCGGCGAGGTCGTGTTCTGCGGGTGGACCGACGGTGAGCTCGAGTCGGGCCTACGCCAGCGCGGGGTGACCGCGTCGTGGATCCGACGACTCCGCCCCGACGTCGTGATCGGCCACGACCCCTGGAAGCGCTACCGCCTCCACCCCGACCACCGCAACGCCGGGCTCCTCGCCGTCGAGGGCATCGTCGCCGCACGGGACCCGCTGTTCTTCCCCGAACAGGCGCTCTCGCCGCACCGGCCGTCGGCACTGCTGCTGTACGAGGCCGACGAGGTCGACCACGTCGAGGACGTCACCGGGTTCGCCGAGCGCAAGATCGACGCGCTGCTCGCGCACGCGAGCCAGTTCCGCTCGACCATGCACATCGACGGCGACGACGACGGCCGCCAGCTCGCCGTCTTCCGCGGCCGCATCCTCGACCGGCTCGCCGACCACGGCGGGATCGTCGGCGTCGCCGAGGGCGAGGCGTTCAAGCGCATCGACCGGCTGTGACCGGCGCCGTCCAGGGCGATGGACCCGACCTCGTCGCCGGCGTCGACGGGTGCCGCGGCGGATGGGTGGTCGTGACCGTCGGCTGCACGCCGCAGGACCGCGTCCGCCCCTCGGTGGTCGTGTGCGCGACGTTCGCCGAGGTGGCCCGGCGCCGGTTCCGTGCCATCGCCGTCGACATGCCCATCGGGCTGCCCACCGCCGGCGCCCGTGCCGCCGACGTCGCGACCCGGGCGGTGCTCGGGCCGCGACGTTCCTCGGTGTTCCCCGCCCCGGTCCGAGGGGTCCTCGACGCCGTCGAGTACGCCGAGGCCTCGGCCCGGCACCGCAGCATCGACGGGCGCGGCCTCACCCGCCAGGCGTGGAATCTGCTCCCGAAGATCCGCGAGGTCGACGCCGTGGTGCGCGCCGAGGGCGACGACCGCATCCGGGAGGCACACCCCGAGGCGGCGTTCGCAGCGCTCGCCGGGGCGCCGCTCGTGGACCCCAAGCGCAGCGCCTCGGGTGCGGCCCGGCGGCGAGCCCTCCTCCGTGCCGCCCTGCCCGAGCTCGCATCGACGCTCGACGCCGGTCCGCCGGCCGGGGCGGCGGCCGACGACCTCGCCGACGCAGCGGTGCTCGCGTGGAGCGCACGCCGCCTCGTCACCGGGACGGCGGTCACCGTCGGCGACGGGGCTCCCGACGCAATGGGACTGCGCATGCGCATCTGTTGGTGACCGGTCGCCGGGCACCCTTGAGGCCGCCGCCCCCGGGGCGCTAGCGTGCCCGCCCGGGGGGAACCACGTCCGACGCGGAGAGGATCCCGACACAGATGAGCACGACGGCTGCACGGCGGAACGCCGAAGTCGACCCCGTCCCGCCCGGTGCCTGGATGGCGGATGGTTCCTGTCGGGGTCACACCGACCTGTTCTTCGCTCCCCACGCCGAACGCCCCCAGGCGCGCCTACGACGTGAGGCGAAGGCCCGGGTGCTCTGCCAGGGGTGCCCCTCGCTCGAACCTTGCCGTACCTGGGCCCGTGAGCAGCGGGAGTACGGGTTCTGGGGTGGCGAGAGCGAAGAGGAACGGTTCCGTGCCGGCTTCGCCGTGACCGTCGCCGCACCGGGCGCCCGCCCCCGCACGCTCGTCGACGTCTGACCGGGGCGCCGGGACGTCACAGCCCTCGGGCAGACTCGGCACCGCGGGTCCGACCCTCCCGCCCTGCACCCGGGGTCGCACCGTCGTGCGAACCGGAGTCCTGCGTTGCCCCACGCCAGTTCGAGATCCTCGGGCCGTTCCGGCCCCAACCCCCTCGGCCGGACGGCCGCAGTGCTCGCCGGCCTCGTGGCGGACGGCGCACCGGCGCTCGTCGCGAGCCTCGGCCGGACGGACCACGGCGTCGTGCCGCTCCTCCTCGCCGCAGTGCCTGGTGACGGCAGCCTCGACGCCCTGATCGGCTGGAGGGCCGCGCCCGACCACGACGCGGTGGCCGTCGCCGTGCCCGCCCGGGCGGTAGACCGACCCGGAGACGACGACGTGGCGATCGCGCACGTCGTCGACCGTCGGGGCCGGTCCGCAACGGTGCGCAGCGCCGCTCCGGGCGCCTGTCGGCACGTCCCGACCTCCGCGGTCGGCGGGCGCATCGACGACCTCTGCCGAAGGTCCCTCGACCTGCCGACCCCCGCGGCGACCGGTCCGACGACCTGCTACTGGGCGGGCACGCTGCTCGTCGCTCTGGCCACGACGAGGGTCCGTTGCTGGGCGGACGTCGCCCGCACGGCGAACCGCCACCTCGGCGTCACCGTGTCGGTCGACGACCCGACCGACCTCGCCGCCGCCCTCCGACGGCTAGGCGCCGGCCTCGACTGGTCGAGGATCCGCCGGGCGGTGCGCGACGGCGCGCACGCCGCCCCCGGGCTCGACCCGTCCGCCGCAGCGTGGATGGACGACGGCATGTTCGCCCGATGGTCGCTCGGGGCGCTCCGTCACGCCGCACCCCTGCACCGGGTGCTCCTCGACCTGCCACCCCCGACCGCCTCCGCACTGACCGCGGCGCTCTCGGCCTGCGGTACCGTTCCACGCCGATGAGCATCCCGGAGACCGCCGCACCGAACGCCGCCCGATTCGCCGAGCTCCCCTCGGACCGGGCAGCGCCCTGGGCGCGCTTCCTGCGCCCCGACCGGGTGATCTTCCCCACGCACGCCGGCATCGTGCTCGAGGAGGTCCGGGCCGGGTACGCCCGCCTCCGTCTGCCGGTCCGAGCCGAGGTCAGCCAGGTCGCCGGCCTGCTCCACGGCGGCGCGCTCGCCACCCTCCTCGACACCGCCGCCGTGCCGGCGGTCGCCACCGCCTACCCGGAACAGCCCGACATGGTCACCGTGTCGCTGCACATCGACTTCTGCGGCGCCGTGCGCGACGAGGACGCCGTCGCCGAGGCATGGGTCACCCGGGCCACCGGATCACTCGCGTTCGTGCAGGCCGAGGCACGCGGAGCAGCGAGCGGCGAGCTGGCGGCCACGGCGTCGTCGGTGTTCCGGGTGCGGCCCCGGTCGCACTGACCCCGACGCTCAGTCGAGCGTCGACACCATGATCCGGTCGGCGGCGAACCGTCCGATGCCCACGCTGCGACCGGCGACCTCGACGGTCACCGTGCCGTCGGGCGACACCGCGGTGAGCAACCCCTCGTTCCCGGGGGTCACCGACGCCGCCTCGAGGAAGGTGAGCAGACCGTCGGTGAACTCGAGTTCCTCGGGGATCCGGGTGACGACGAACCGTTCCCCGACCCGCACGTCGCAGAGCATCACCGTGTCCGGCGGCAGGTAGCCCGACCCGGGGATCGGGTTGCCGTGGGGACAGGTCGTCGGGGAGCCGAGCACCCGGTCGAGCGCCGCCTCGACGTTGGGGGAGATGACCGCCTCCCAGCGGTTGGCCTCGACGTGCGCCTCGGCCCACGACAGGCCGAGGATGTCGGTGAGCATCCGCTCGGCCAGACGGTGCCGGCGCACCACCCGCACGGCCAGCGCCTCGCCTCGCGGCGTGAGCTCGATCCCGCCGTCGAGGGTCACCAAGCCCTCCGCCCCGAGCCGGCGGATCATCTCCGACACCGACGGTCGGGAGACCCCGAGCCGCTCGGCGATCCGGGCCTGGATGACCTCGACGTCGTCCTCGTGCAGCTCGAAGATGGTCTCGCAGTACTGCGCGAACGCCGGATTCAGCCCCTCGAGGCCGGCATCACCGTGCGGAGCCGTCGGAACGAACGTCATCGCCGCCCAGCGTAGTGGAGCCGTCCCGGCCGATGGCGGGCCGTGGACCGTCGGTATCGTGCGGTCCGATGCCATTCCGCGACGCTTCTCGGCACACCCGGTCCCGGCGGGTGACGGCGGGTGCTGCGCTCGTGCTCGGCGGGCTCGTCGCCGCCTGCTCGCCCACCGAGCCGGCTGCGGGTCCCGCCACGACGGCGACCTCGACCCTTCGGACCGTCACGGTGCGCGCCGAGGTGGTCGGCACCCTCCCCCACGACCCGACCGCGTTCACGCAGGGTCTCGAGCTGCACGACGGCGTGCTCATCGAATCGACCGGGCTCGTCGGGTTCTCGTCACTGCGCGTCACCGATCTCCGCACCGGCGACGAACGTCGTGTCACGGTGCCCCCACCCCACTTCGCCGAGGGTGCCACCGTGGTCGGGGACCTCATCGTGCAGCTCACGTGGCGCACCGGGGTCGCCTTCACCTACGACCGTTCGAGCCTCGCCCCCGGGCCGACCTTCCGCTACGCGGGCGAAGGGTGGGGGATCTGCGACGACGGCACCCGGCTCGTGCAGTCCGACGGCTCCGCCCGGCTCACGTTCCGAGCCCGGGACACCTTCGCCGTCATCGGCCACATAGACGTCGTCGACGACGAAGGTCGACCCGTGCGTCGGCTGAACGAGCTCGAGTGCGTCCCGCCGACGGGCGGCACCCTGCGGCCTCCGCTCAGCGCCGCGGGCCCGACCGTGTGGGCGAACGTTTGGCAGACGGACACCGTCGTCGGGATCGACCCGACCACCGGCGCCGTGCGCGCCGAGCTCGACGTCGCCGCGCTCCGTCCACCCGGAGCGGGTCCCGACGACGTGGCGAACGGCATCGCCCTCGACCGCTCCGACGGCACGCTCCTGCTCACCGGCAAGCGCTGGCCGCTCATCCACCGGGTCCGGCTCACCAGCGGCTGACCGGCCGGGGCTCCGATCAGTCCACGACCTCGGGACGCAGCGTCGGGAACAGGATCACCTCACGGATCGACGCGCTGCCCGAGAGCAGCATCGCCACCCGGTCGATGCCGATGCCGAGCCCGCCGGTCGGCGGGAGGCCGTACTCGAGCGCCCGCAGGTAGTCCTCGTCGACGCTGCGCTGCGCCTCGTCGTCACCGTGCTCGGCGGCGGTGACCTCGGCCTCGAACATCGCCCGCTGCCGGACTGGGTCGTTGAGCTCGGAGTACCCGTTCGCGAGCTCCCGCCCGCCGACGAAGAGCTCGAACCGGTCGGTGTTCTCCGGCTCCCCCGGGGTCGGCTTCGCGAGCGGCGACACCTCGGCGGGGTAGCCGGTGGCGAACAGCGGCCGATCGTGGCCGAGGTGCTCCTCGACCCGCTTGTCGAAGATCGCGTACACCAGCCGCCCGGGGCCCCACCACGCCTCGTAGGACACGCCGAGGTCGTCGCAGGTCCGTCGCAGGTCGGCGACGTCGTCGTGCACCGACACCGTCCGACCCGTGTACTCGGCGACGAGGTCGACGATGCTGCGCCGAGGCCACGGCGGGGTGAGGTCGATCGAGGCCCCCGCCCGCTCGGGATGCGCCACGGTGTAGGAGCCGGTCGCCTCGAGCGCCGCCCGGCAGATCATCCGCTCCGCGACGCCGATCATGTCGTCGAAGTCGGCGAGCGCCCGGTACACCTCGACCATCGTGAACTCGGGGTTGTGACGGGTCGAGATGCCCTCGTTGCGGAACACCCTGCCGATCTCGTAGACGCGTTCGATCCCACCGACGACGAGCCGCTTCAGGTGCAACTCGAGCGCGATCCGCAGGTACATCTGCTGATCGAGCGCGTTGTGGTGGGTGACGAACGGGCGGGCCGCCGCGCCGCCGACCTCGGTCTGCAGCACGGGCGTCTCGACCTCGACGTAGCCCTCGTCGTCGAGCTGGCGACGGAACGCGGCGATGGTCCGGTGGCGGACCCGGAAGGTCTGGCGGGCCTCCTCGTTCACGATGAGGTCGACGTACCGCTGCCGGAACCGGGTGTCGGTGTCGGAGAGCCCCCGCCACTTGTCGGGCAGAGGGCGCACCGCCTTCGCGAGCAGGGTCACCGTCGCGGCGCGGACCGACAGTTCGCCGGTCTTCGTCGTCATCACCGTGCCCTCGGCGCCGACCCAGTCGCCGAGGTCGAGGTCTGCGACGGCGTCGAAGGGGCCCTCACCGAGATCGGCCCGCGACACGAAGAGCTGCACGGTGCCCGAGTCGTCCTGCACGGTGAGGAAGATCAGCTTCCCCATGCGCCGGGCGAGGAGCACCCGACCGGCGACCCGCACCGACACGTCGGTCTCGGTCTGCGGCCCGAGGTCGCCGAACCGGCCGTGCAACTCCCCGGCGGTCGCCGTGCGGTCGAAGCGCGACGGGTACGGGTCGACCCCGGCGGCGCGCAGCGCGTCGGCCTTCGCCTGGCGGATCCGCCGCTGCTCCTCCAGCGCCCCCGCCGACGGGACGGCCCCCTCCTCACCGGTGCTGGTCACGCCGTGCAGCGTAGGAGCCGCACCCCGCCGACCCCGGGATCGTCCCGCCCGCCCCGTGTGAGCGGGACACCCGGTCGGCGGTAGGGTCCGCACGTGGACGCAGACGTCTCCCTCCCCCCGGACCTGCCGCTCGGCGCCGAGTTCCCGACCCCCGACCGCGACCAGTGGCTCGGACTCGTCGACAAGGTCCTCGCCGGCGCACCCTTCGACCGCAAGCTCGTCACCACGACGGCCGACGGGATGCGCATCGAACCGCTCTACACCGACGGCGACGGCCCCGCCCCCGACGCGGCAGGGGTCCCGGGAGTCGCCCCCTTCGTGCGGGGTGCGACGGCCGGATCCCGCAACGTCTCCGGCTGGGACGTGCGGCAGTGGCACGGTCGACCGGACGGCACGACCCTCGACGAGGTGAACCGGGCGGTCATCGACGATCTCGAAGGCGGGGCCACCTCCGTCGTGTTGGGACCGCTCGGTGCGAACGACGTCGAGACCCTCGACCGGGCGCTCGCCGGCGTGTACCTCGATCTCGCCCCGATCTGTCTCGACTGGGGCCCGGACGCGTTCGCCGGCGTGCGCGCCCTCACCGAGCTGTGGGCCCGTCGCGAGGTCGCCCCGAGCGCCGCCCTCGGAGAGTTCGGCATCGATCCGCTCGGCGCGACGGCACGCCACGGCTGGAGCATCGACCCGTTGCCGACCGCGCTCGCCGCAGCCGGCGCCGCCGCCGCGGCGACCGCGGAGACCTACCCCGGTGTGCGGGCGCTGCTCGCCGACGGCACCGTGTACGCCGACGGCGGCGCCTCGCCCGCCGAAGAGCTCGCCTACGCGCTCGCCACGGGCGTCGCGCTGCTGCGGGCCACCGTCGACGCGGGAGCGTCCGTCGCCGACGCGGCAGCTCAGATCACCTTCCGCCTCGACGCGACCGCCGACCAGTTCACCACCATGGCGAAGCTCCGCGCCGCCCGCCGCTGCTGGGCCCGTGTGCTCGAGGTGTCCGGTGCCGCGGAGGTGCCGATGCACCTGCACGCGTGCACGGCCCGGTCGGCGATGAGCCAGCGCGACCCGTGGGTGAACCTGCTCCGGGCGACCATCGGCACGTTCGCCGCGGCGACGGCGGGCGCCGACGCGATCACCGTGCTGCCCTTCGGCGACGCGGCGGGGCGCACCGACGACGACGGTCGCCGCCTCGCCCGGAACACCCAGATCGTGCTCGCGGAGGAGTCGAACCTCGCCCGCGTCGCCGACCCGGCGGGTGGGTCGTGGTACGTCGAGTCCTTCACCGAGATGCTCGCCCAGGCCGCCTGGGAGCGGTTCCGGGCGATCGAGGGGGCGGGCGGCATGGCGGCGGTGCTCGCCGCCGGCGAGGTCGGTCGCGCGCTCGCCGCCCGGTGGGAGGAACGCGTCGCGGCCATCGCCACGCGACGGGAGCCGATCACCGGGGTGAGCGAGTTCCCCGACCTCGACGAGCCCGCTCCGGCGGCGACCGCCCGGTTCGTGCCGGCCGCCGCAGCACCGCGGGCCGTGCCCCCCGGGCCGGCGCCGGCCGTGCGGATCGACGCGGTCCCGCTGCGACGCCTCGCCGCCCCGTTCGAGGCGCTGCGCGACGCTGTCGATGCGGCGGCCACCCGGCCGACGGTGTTCCTCGCCAACCTCGGCCCGGTCGCCACCCACACCGCCCGGGCGACGTTCGCGAAGAACCTCTTCGAGGTGGCCGGGATCCGCGCCGTCGGCAACGACGGCTTCGAGGACGACGACACCCTCGTCGCCGCGTTCACGGCGGCGGGCGCACCGCTCGCCGTGATCTGTTCCTCCGACACCGTCTACGCGGAGCGAGCCGCAGCGGTCGCCACGGCGCTGCGTGCGTCCGGTGCACGACGCGTCTACCTCGCCGGCGCCCCCGGCGAGCGCCGCGCCGAACTCGAGGCGGCCGGGGTCGACGAGTTCGTGATGCTCGGCGTCGACGCACTCGACGTGCTGTCCCGCGCGCTCGACGCCGCCGGCGTGCCGACATCCGCCTGACCTCCCACCGTCCCGCCCCGAGGGCCCGAACGTAGAGTTGCCACCATGCCGGTTCCCGATTTCTCCTCCGTCGTCCTCGGCCCTCCGACGGGCCGCGCCGATCTCGGACCGTGGGTGGACGCCCTCGCCGCCGAGACCGGCAAGGACGTCGACGCGCTGGCGTGGGACACGCCGGAGGGCATCGCGGTCCGCCCGCTGTACACGGCAGCCGACCGGGACGGGCTCGACTTCCTCGGCGGACTGCCCGGGATCGCGCCGTTCGGCCGGGGCCCGTACCCGACGATGTACGTCAACCAGCCCTGGACGATCCGGCAGTACGCCGGGTTCTCCACGGCGGAGGCGTCGAACGCGTTCTACCGGCGGAACCTCGCCGCCGGCCAGAAGGGCCTGTCGGTGGCGTTCGACCTCGCGACCCACCGCGGGTACGACTCGGACCACCCCCGCGTCTCGGGCGACGTCGGCATGGCCGGGGTCGCGATCGACTCGATCCTCGACATGCGCCAGCTCTTCGACGGCATCCCCCTCGACGAGATGTCGGTGTCGATGACGATGAACGGCGCCGTGCTCCCGGTGCTCGCCCTCTACATCGTGGCGGCCGAGGAGCAGGGGGTCGCCCAACGACAACTCGCCGGGACCATCCAGAACGACATCCTCAAGGAGTTCATGGTCCGGAACACCTACATCTACCCGCCGGCCCCGTCGATGCGGATCATCTCCGACATCTTCGGGCACGCCTCGAGGGAGATGCCGAAGTTCAACTCGATCTCGATCTCCGGCTACCACATGCAGGAGGCCGGGGCGACCGCCGACCTGGAGCTGGCCTACACGCTCGCGGACGGGGTGCAGTACCTGCGGGCCGGGATCGGCGCCGGTCTGGCCGTCGACGCGTTCGCCCCACGGCTGAGCTTCTTCTGGGCGATCGGCATGAACTTCTTCATGGAGGTGGCGAAGCTCCGGGCCGCCCGGCTGCTGTGGGCGAAGCTCACGAAGACCTTCTCGCCGTCGGACCCGCGTTCGCTCGCGCTGCGGACCCACTCCCAGACGTCGGGCTGGTCGCTCACCGCGCAGGACGTCTACAACAACGTCGTCCGCACCTGTGTCGAGGCGATGGCGGCGACGCAGGGGCACACGCAGAGCCTGCACACGAACTCCTTCGACGAGGCGCTCGCGCTCCCGACCGACTTCTCGGCCCGCATCGCCCGGAACACCCAGCTCGTGCTGCAGCAGGAGTCGGGCACCACCCGGGTGGTCGACCCCTGGGGTGGCAGCTACTACGTGGAGCGGCTCACCTACGAGCTCGCCCGGCGGGCGTGGGGTCACCTCACCGAGATCGAGGCGATGGGTGGCATGGCCGAGGCGATCGAGGCCGGTATCCCGAAGCTGCGCATCGAGGAGGCCGCCGCCCGCACCCAGGCGCGCATCGACTCCGGTCGCCAGACCGTCGTCGGGGTGAACCGGTACCGGCGCGACCAGGAGCCGCCGGTCGATGTGCTGAAGGTCGACAACGCAGCCGTGCGGACGGGGCAGCTCGCCAAGCTCGACCGTCTCCGTGCCGAACGCGATCCCGCAGCGGTCGAGGACGCGTTGCGGGCCCTGACCAACGCCGCCGACCGGGGCGAGGGGAACCTCCTCGAGCTGTCCGTCGCCGCGGCACGCGCCAAGGCGACCGTCGGCGAGATCTCCGAGGCGATGGAGAAGGTGTTCGGCCGTCACACGGCGCAGATCCGCTCGATCCAGGGCGTGTACTCCTCGGAGGTCGGCGTGGAGAACCCGACGGTGGCCCGGGCCCGGGAGCTCGTCGCGGCGTTCGAGGACGCCGAGGGACGTCGCCCCCGCCTGCTCGTCGCCAAGATGGGCCAGGACGGCCACGATCGCGGCCAGAAGGTGATCGCCACCGGGTTCGCCGACCTCGGTTTCGACGTCGACATCGGCCCGCTGTTCCAGACCCCGACGGAGGTCGCACGCCAGGCCGTCGAGGCCGACGTGCACGTCGTCGGGGTGAGCTCGCTCGCCGCGGGGCACCTCACCCTCGTGCCGGCGTTGCGGGCGGCGCTGCACGCCGAGGGGCGCGACGACATCCTCGTCGTGGTCGGCGGCGTCGTGCCGCCCCAGGACTACGAGGCGCTCCTCGCGGCCGGCGCGGCGGCGATCTACCCCCCGGGCACGGTGATCGCCGAGGCGGCGGTCGATCTGCTGGGCACGCTCGGCGCGTCCCTGCCGGGCGACTGAACGGCCACGGGGTCGGCGTGGCACCGACGTTGCGGGTGGAGGACTACGTCGACGGCGTGCTCGCCGGCGACCGGGCGGTACTCGCGCGGGCGATCACGCTCGTGGAGTCGCGTCGGGCCGACCACCGGGGCCTCGCCCAGGAGGTGCTCGTCCGCCTGCTCCCCCACGCCGGCCGGTCCCACCGCGTGGGCATCACCGGGGTGCCCGGCGTCGGGAAGTCGACGTTCATCGAGGCGTTCGGCACGAACGTGACCGCTGCCGGACACCGGGTGGCGGTGCTCGCGGTCGACCCGACGTCGTCGCGCACCGGGGGGTCGATCCTCGGGGACAAGACGCGCATGCCGGAGCTGTCGGTCGACCCTGCGGCGTTCGTCCGACCCTCGCCGTCGGGGGGGACGCTCGGCGGGGTGACCCGCACGACCCGGGAGACGATGGTCCTCGTGGAGGCCGCCGGGTACGACGTCGTACTCGTCGAGACGGTCGGGGTGGGTCAGTCCGAGACGATCGTCGCCGACATGGTGGACTTCTTCCTCGTCCTGATGCTGCCCGGTGCAGGCGACGAGCTGCAGGGCATCAAGAAGGGGATCCTCGAGCTCGCCGACCTCATCGCCGTGAACAAGGCCGACGGCGAGAACCGCAATCGGGCCACGGCGGCGGCGACCGAGTACGCGTCGGCGCTCCACCTCATCACGCCACCGTCGGCGCCCTGGCAGCCGCCGGTCGTGATCTGTTCGGGGCTGCGGAACGAGGGTCTCGACACGGTCTGGACCCATATCGCACGCCACCGGGACGTGCTCGTGGCCAACGGAGCGTGGGACCGGAACCGTGCAGAGCAGCAGCTCCGCTGGATGTGGTCGATGGTGGAGGACCGGCTCGTCGCCGATCTGCACCGCCGCACCGCGGCGCTCGTGCCCGAGCTCGAGGCGTCGGTACGCGCCGGCACGGTGACCGCCGCGATGGCGGCCGACCGTCTGCTCGCCGCGTTCGGCGAGGGGTCGGCCGCCGACGCGGTCACTGCTTGATCGCTTCGATCTCGAGCTCGATCTTCACGGTGTCGCCGATGACCACACCACCGGTCTCGAGCACGGCGTTGTACTCGAGGCCGAAGTCCTTCCGGCTGATCTCGGTCTCGGCGGAGAACCCGGCACGGGTGCCGCCCCAGGGGTCGCCCGAGGTGCCGTTGAACTCGACCTCGAGCTCGACGCTGCGGGTCACGCCGCGGATGGTGAGGTCGCCGGTGACGATCCAGTCGTCGTCGTCCGCCCGCACGCCGGTCGACCGGAAGGTCCAGGTCGGGTGGGCCGCCACCTCGAAGAAGTCGCCCGAGCGCAGGTGCTCGTCACGCTTCGCGTCCCGGGTGTCGATGGACGCCGGGTCGAGGGTGACCTCCACGGAGGACTGCAGCGGGTCCTCGGCGATGACGACGGTGCCGGAGAAGGTGGAGATGCGGCCACGGACCTTGGACACCATCAGGTGGCGGACCGAGAAGCCCGCCTCGGAGTGGGCGGGGTCGATGCTCCAGGTGCCGACGGGGATCGCGGGGGTGGACATGGGTGCTCCCTTGGGGATCGGGGATCGTTGCGGATGCAACCATAGCGATCTTTCCTTGCGGCCGCAAGTAGTATCCCCGACATGGTCGACTACTCCGGGACCACGGCATGGCTCGACCCGCTCGAACAGCGGGCCTGGCGGAGCCTCGTGCAGGCCACCTCCCGCCTCGACGCCGTCCTCGACGCGGAGCTGCTCGCCGCCCACGACCTCCCGCTCGCCGACTACGCCGTCCTCGTGGTGCTGTCGGAGGCCGAGGGCCGGCGGCTCCGGATGCACGAACTGGCCGATCGCCTCCACCTCTCCCCCTCGGGCCTGACACGGCGGATCGACCGGCTCACCCGAGCCGGCCTCGTCGACCGGCAGCGCTGTGCCACCGACGGCCGCGGCATGTTCGCCGCACTGCGCGAGCAGGGGCTGCGACGCCTCGAGGAGGCCGCCCCCACCCACGTGGCCGGCGTACGTCGCCACTTCGTGGACCGGCTCGACCGGACGGCGCTCGAGACGCTCGCCTCGGCGCTCGAACGGGTCGCCGAACCCGACCGGAAAAAGTAGAACGAACGTTTACATCGGTCGCTCCATTGTGGCAGACTGATTGACGTGACTCCCCCCAACGTCGACACCACCCCCCGGCCGACCGAGGACCTGCTCGCCCGACTCCTGCCCCGCTGGACCCAGCAGGCATGGATGGCGGAGGGGCACTGCTCCGGCCGGACCGAACTGTTCTTCCCCCCGCCCGCCGAACGCCCGCAGTCCCGCGTGCGACGCGAGGCCCAGGCCCGCGCCGTGTGCGCCGACTGCCCGGTGATGCTCGAGTGCCGCAGCTACGCCCGGATCAACCGTGAACACGGCTTCTGGGGCGGCGAGAGCGAGGAGGAGCGCACCCTCGCCGGGTTCGCACCGCCGCACCCCATCGGCAGCCCGAGCCGGCTGCGCACGGCGAGCTGACCGGGCCGCTCAGGCCCGTAGCTCTCCCTTGGTGACCTTGCCGAGCGCATTCCGGGGCAACGCGTCCACCAAGTGGACGATCCGTGGCCGCTTGTAGTTGGCGAGCCGTTCCGCGGCGAAGGAGGCGATCTCGGCCGGCGTCACGGCGCCGTCGGTCTCGCACCAGGCGGTGACGACCTCCCCCCACTCGGGGTCGGGTGTCCCCGTGACCGCGACGTCGACCACGGCCGGGTGCTCCCGCAGCACGTCCTCGACCTCGCGCGGGTACACGTTGAACCCTCCGCTGATCACCAGCTCCTTCAGCCGGGCGACGAGCTCGAGGTACCCGGCGGCGTCGAGACGGCCGACGTCGCCGGTGCGGAAGAATCCCTCGGGGTCGAACGACGTCGCCGTCGCCTCGGGTCGGTCGAGATAGCCGGCGAACACGTTCGGCCCGCGCACGAGCACCTCGCCCGACGTGGGGTCGAGGCGCAGGTCCACACCCGGCAGCGGGATGCCGACCGTGCCCGGGCGACGCTGCCCGTCGTAGGGGTTCGACACGAGCATGACCGTCTCCGTCATGCCGTACCGCTCGAGTACCCGCTGGCCGGTCGAGCTCGCGAGCGCCTGCCACAGGTCCGCCGGCAGCGGCGCCGACCCCGACACGCACAACCGCAGCCTCGCCAGCTCGCCAGCACGCGACGACGTGGCGAGCCGGTGGTACATCGTCGGCACACCGAAGAACAGTGATGCGCGCTCCGCCGCCGCAGCGTCGAGCACGGCATCGACCTCGAACCGTTCGATCAGCACCGCCGAGGCACCCGCAGCGAGCGTCCCGTGGAGGCCGACCCCGAGCCCGTGCATGTGGAACAGCGGCAGCGCCAGCACCAGACGGTCCTCCGGCGTCCACCGCCACGCGAGCCGCAACGCCTCCACACTCGCAGCCAGGTTGGCGTGGGTGAGCACCGCGCCCTTCGGACGCCCCGTGGTGCCCGACGTGTAGCCGATCAGCGCGGGGGCGCCCGGTGGGGCGACGTCGAGGTCGCCCGGTGGCCCGCCGGGAAGATCGACGTCGGTCCCCACCACCCGGACCGACGGATCCGCCGCCCGCACCCACGCCGCACGCTGTGCGTCGTCGACCACGGCGAGCCGAGGTGCACCGTCCAGCACGAGGTGAGCGAGCTCGTCCGGCCCGTACGCCGTGTTCGCCGGGATCACGGTGAGCCCCGCCCGCAGGCAGGCCACGTGCGCGACGACCAGTTCGACCGACGACGACGCCGACAACAGCACCCGGTCCCCCGGACCGAGCCCTGCGGCAGCGAACCGCCCCGCGATCGACGCGGTCGCCTCCTCGAGCGCACCGCCCGACCACCACCGTCCGACCGTGTCCCGCAGCACCGGTCGCCCCGGATCAGCGTGCCAGTTCGCCAACCACCGCTGGGGCAGGGTCCCGCCGATGCCGAGATCGACCGTCGAGGGATCGGTCCCGGTGGGCAGATGGGCCGACCAGTGCGGTGCGGAGCTCATGGCCGCCGATCCTACGGACGGTCAGGCGCAGCGAAGGCCCAGAAGGCGATCGCGGAGGCCGCCGCGACGTTGAGCGAATCGACACCCCCCGACATCGGGATCGCCACACGCTCGTCCGCGAGGACGAGCGCCTCGGCGCTCAGCCCCTCCCCCTCACTGCCGAGCAGCAGCGCCCGCGGCGAACCGGCGCGGGCCACCCCGGCGCCTCCACCTGCCGCCGGCGCCAACGGGACCCCGGCCGGCGTGAGTGCGACGAGCCGGTACCCGCGGTCACGCACGACCGCGAGGTCGGCGGGCCACGCCGGCAGTCGGGCCCACGCCACCTCGAGCACCGCGCCCATCGACACCCGAACCGTGCGGCGGTAGAGCGGGTCGCAGCAGCGCGGGCACAACAGCACCGCCCCGACCCCGAGCCCGGCGGCGTTGCGGAAGATCGCACCGAGGTTCGCCTGGTCGACCACGGCCTCCACGACCGCGACCGTGCGGCCCGCCGCCGCAACCATCGCCTCGGCTGCCGTGCGTTCCGTCGGTCGCACCACCTCGGCGAGCACCCCCCGGTGCACGTCGAACCCGGCGACCGCCGCGAGTACCGGGCGGTCGACGAGGAGCACCTCGGGCGTCGGCCGGCCGGACCGGGCGTGCTCCTCGAGCGCCGGGACGAGCCGCGGGTACGCGCCCGGGGTCACTGCGACGGTCCGCACGTCGCAGCCGGCGCGCAGCACCCGGTCGACGACGAGCAGGGACTCGGCGACGAAGGTCGGTGCGGGAGCACGCCGAAGCACCCGGTCCGTGAGGCCGATGAACGGGCCGAGACGCGGGTCGCCCGGGTCGTCGACCCGGACCGGGTTCGTCATCGTGCCCCGCAGGGATAGCTTCCGTCGGCATGGGACACGCCACCGCCCGAGTGCTCACCGGTTCGGCCATCGCCCTCACTGTGGTGCTCGTCGGCATGCTCGTCGCATGCAGCGGCAACGAGACCGGCGGCGGCGCCACCTCGTCGAGCGGTGGAGAACCGCCGGCGACGAGCGCAGCGAACGCCGCACCGCCCGACTCGATCCGCGTCGCCGCCACCTCCGGCGGCGCCGTGGTCGTGCTCGAGGGGATGCTCCCGACCCCGTGCCACGAGATCGCCTGGACGGCGGGCAGCCTCGACGCCGAGGGGGTCGCACCGCTCGCGCTCACCGTGTCGGCTCCGACCGACCGGCTCTGCGCGCAGGTGCTCACGCCCTACCGGCTCGAGATCCTCGGATCGCAGCTCCCGCCGGGAACCCGAGCCGTCGCCGTCGGTGACCGCATCGTGCCGCTCACGCCGAACGGGCCCGCGACCGGCTGACGGCGCCGGGGACGTCCCGACGCTCAGGGGCGCAGCTTCACCCATCCGAACTCGGTGTCGGGGTCGCCGTCGTCGTAGCCCGGGTCGCCCGGCAGCACGACCTCGTAGCGCGGTTGGTCACGGGTCACCCGGACCTGGTGGGCCGGAACGGCCGCTGCGGCCGCCCGCACGGCGCTGGCGGCGACGTCGAAGGGCTCGAGGCACTGGAGCATGCGTGCCGTCGGGGTCATCATCGCCATTCCCTCGCCGCGCCAGGCGGACATGCCCTGACTCGGGGCGATCCAGTCGTGGTGCACGATCTCGGTGTCGTCGTGCATCGGGACCTGTCCCGGCGGGGCCGCTGCGAGGAAGAACCGGGTGTCGAAACGGCGCGGCGGCCCGAGCGGGGTGATCCAGTGCGCCACGTAGTGGACCTGCGACGCGTCGAGCACCACGTCGAGCTCGTCGACGACGGTCGCGAAGTCGACCTCGCCGGCGTTCAACCCGGTGCGGAGCACCTCCGCCGCGGCGCGCCGAGCGGGATCGTCGAAGCGGATGGGAACGCCGGTGCGACGGTCGACCCCGAGGAGGATCCCCGCCTCCTCGAAGCACTCCCGCAGCGCCGCGACCCAGTACGCGAGACCGCCCTCGGCGATCCCGAGTGCGGCCGACGCGGCGACGTCGTCGAGCCCCCGGATCCGGTCGAACACGGCGGCGGCGTCCTCGGGGTCGACCCGCCCGCCGGGGTACACCCACATGTCGCTCGCGAACACGGCCTGCACGGTTCGGCGCAGCATCAGCACCCGGAGGTCGGGACGGTCGTCGACGAGCATCACCGTCGCCGCCGGCCGGATCGGGACCGTCGTGGGGTCGAGGTCTTCGCCGGAGTTGCTCATCGTGCCGCCTTCCGTGCCGTCGCCACGTCGAACGGCGTCATCACCGCGAGTTGTCGGGACATCGCGACGAGCCGTCCGTCCGGCCCGCGGATCTCCCCGTCCTCCTCGAGGAACCCCTCGGCGACCGCCCGGGTGCGGAACTCGCCGAGGAACCAGCTGTCGGGGGCGTACCGGCCGACGTGGTCGTGCCGGAAGTGGACGGTCAGCTCCACGGTCGGCACAACGACACGAGGCCGTCCGGCGAGCGCGAGCACCGGCGGCAGCCACGCGTCGGCCATCGCCGCGATGACGACGTGGTCGACCGGCACCGGCTCGGCGAGCCGCATCCAACCGCCCGAGGTCGCCTCGGTCTCGCCGATGCGTTCCGGTGGGACCGCTGCGACGTGGCCGAGCGCAGCCGGACCGATCCCGTGCCGGGTGTCCCAGCGTTCACGCAGCGCGACCGGCCCGTCCTTACGATCGGGGTAGTCGAGGATCGGGCACGCGTCCGGTGGCGGCGGGGAGGCGACGGGGATCTCGTCGAACGCGTAGGGCTCGGCACGCGGTGCGGCGAGCGCGGCGATCGCGTTCGCCACGAGGCGGTCTCCCTGCCGGATCCGGGCCGACAGGAACGACACCCCGGCGCCTGCACGCTCGACGGCGACCGTGACCTCCGCCGGACCGACCACCGCGGGTGCGAGATAGTGCACCGTGACGGTCCGGGGCACCCGGGCGCCACCGTCGAGGTTCGCCTCAGCGATGCACGCACGGGTCACGAGCGCGGCGGGGATCCCACCGTTCGGTCCGACGTGGACCCACCAATCGGCGCTGAAGGCGACGCCGTAGCGGCCGCCGCCGCGCGGGTCGACGGCCGTTTCGACCGCAAGGTTCGTGCTCACCGGTGCGACGGTAGCGGGCGACGTCCCCGACCGGGGCGACGGTGACCTGCCTAGGATCTGGGGATGCCGACACCTGCACGCTACCGCCCGTCAGTCCGGCACGCGATCGGCATCCTCGTCCTCGGTGCCGTCGTCGCGGTCGGCTGCGGTTCCGACGACAGCGGTGGACCGGTGAACGGCGGGGCCCTCGGCGGGCCGGCACCGCTCGAGCGGTCGCTGCCGGCGACCGTGGGATCGGCCGACACGGTCGTCACACCCGGCTCAATCGACCTCGACGCCGGGCGGTCGCTCGTCGTCCGCGGGTCGGCGACCGTGCTCGTCGACGACGTCGAGGACGCCGTCGAGGTGGTCCGACGGGTTGCGGACGCTGCCGGTGCCGAATTGGTGGCGTCCGACGTCGCCCTCGAAGGTGACCGTCCGACGGCGCGTCTCACCTACCGGGTGCTCCCCGACCGCTACCGCGACCTGGTCGCGTCGTTCGCCGGGATCGGCAAGCTGCTCGCCGAGGAGTCCTCCGTCGACGACGTGACGGGAACCGTCGTCGATCTCGACGCCCGCATCGAGGCCACCGAAATCAGCGTCGAACGGCTCCGTGACCTCCTCGCCCGGACGGCCGACGTGGCCGCGTTGACCGCCGTCGAGGCCGAGCTCGCCACCCGTGAGGCCGACCTCGCCGCGCTCCGGGCCGCGCGTTCCGCCCTCGGGAACCTCGTCGACCGGGCGACGCTCACCGTCGTGCTCACCGCCACCGACCCGGCGACCTCGCTCGAGGAACCCCCGGCAGGGTTCGTCGACGGGGTGCGCGCCGGATGGGACGTCGTCGTCGCCATCGGGCGGGCGATCGCGGTGGTCGCCGGGTTCGGTGCGCCGGTGGCGCCGTTCGCCGTCGTGCTCGTGGTGGTGGTCCGGCTGCTCCGGTGGCGCCGACGGCGACGCCGGGCGGCCCGCCTAGCTGCAGCCCCACCCCCGCCGCCGCCGGCCACGTAGCGGACCTCGGGCGTCAGGCCCGGCAGACGTTCACCATCGTGCCGATGCCCTGGATGATGGTCCGCAGCACGTCACCGTCGCCGAGGAACACCCCGCGGGCCATCCCCACCCCGTCGGGGGTGCCGGTGAAGATGAGATCACCGACCTCGAGCGTGCAGATCGAGGACAGGTAGGCGATCAGCTCGGCGACCGGGAAGATCATTCCGGAGGTCCGCGCCGCCTGAACGACCTCCCCGTTGCGTTCGCAGGTGATCCCGAGATCGGTCGGATCGGCGAAGCATCCGAGCGACGCGACCACGGGGCCGGTCGGCCCGAACCCGTCGTAGGACTTCCCGAGGGAGAACTGCGGTGGCTTCACCGCGAGCTGGAGTCGCCGGTCGGAGATGTCCTGGCCGCAGGTGAGACCGGCGACGTGGTCCCACGCATCCGCGACCGCGATGTCGCGGCCGCGGCGCCCGATGACGACGACGAGCTCTGCCTCCCAGTCGGTGCGGGTGCCGTGGACCGGCACGTCGGCGGCGGGCCCGCTCAGGCAGTTCGGGAACTTCGTGAACACGAGCGGTTCCGCAGGGAGCTCCATCGCGGACTCCGCCGCGTGGTCCCGGTAGTTGAGCCCGACCCCGAAGATCTTCTGCGGCCGCGGAACCGGCGGGCCGAGGTCGGCGAGCACGAGCGGGCCGTCGGCCGGGGTCCCGACGAGCGATGCGGCGAGGGCCCCGAGGCCGTCGTGGTGGCGCAACGCCTCCATCGGGTCGCTGCCGTACCGACCTGCCGAGTGGCACTCGAGGTCGTAGACACCGTCGTCGATCACGAGGACCGCTCGTCCGGCTGCGTTGGCGAGCCGCCACGGCGTGGGGGTGGTCATCCGTTCACCGGCCTTGGAAGTTCGGGGGTCGCTTCTCGAGGAAGGACTGCAACCCCTCCCGGAAGTCCTTGGTGCGGAACAGGGGCAACAGGGCGAGGAACTGCCGTTGCACGTGGTCCTCGAGGGACTCGGTCGCTGCGTGGCGCAGCATCCGCTTGACGGCGCGCACGGCGAGCGGGGCATTCGCCGCGATGCGGCCGGCGAGCTCGTCCGCCGCAGCGGCGAGGTCGCCGTCGACGACGTGGTCGACGAGCCCGAGCGCGTGCGCCTCGGTCGCGTCGAGCGTGGCCGCCGTGTAGAGCAGCTCCGCGGCGCGGGACGCGCCGACGAGCCGTGGGAGGTGCCAGGTGCCGCCGCTCTCGGGGAGCACCCCACGGGCGGTGAACGCGAACGACAGCTTCGCGGTCGGTACGGCGATGCGGAGGTCGCACCCGAGGGC
>Ga0194133_10000907_pt1 | contig 56137 bp, 54 predicted proteins | sample TA2KigOf40mmetaG_FD_155448 | JGI IMG/M metagenome (GOLD analysis project Ga0194133, IMG submission 155448) | Freshwater microbial communities from Lake Tanganyika, Tanzania - TA2015055 Kigoma Offshore 40m | ecosystem: Environmental > Aquatic > Freshwater > Lake | place: Tanzania: Lake...
GAGCGTCTCGGCTACAAAACGCCAACTCAAGCTCGTCGCGATTTTTCTGTTGAATTCAAAATTGCTGCGTGATTCAATGGCAATAATTCACTCCCAACGCGCTGTCCACCACGTCCGGAGCGGAACATCGAAAGCAAAAGATATCTCCTCTCAGGAGAAGTGAATAAAGCAGGAGCCTTTCCGCTGGTTCGCCCAATGACCGTGCTCGAAGCCATCACCATCGCAGGTGGCATTCGCGAGTTCGGCAACGGAAAGAAAATTATCATTATCCGAGGCAGTCAACGCCTCAAGTTCAATTACAACGAAGTGCTTAAAGGGAAGAAATTGGAGCAGAACATCCTGCTTCAACCTGGCGATCATCTTGTTGTCCCGTGAAGAACGGTCGAGATTGGAGTTTATTGATATGCAACCGTTGCAGGATCCACTTGCAATTCAACACCGAGCCCTCGATGTCGAAGATTACATCGACGTCATTCGCCGTCACCGTTCTCTGATCCTGGCACCAATGCTGGCAGGCCTTGTAATCAGTGTTGTGGTCGCCTTTCTTTGGCCCGACACCTACGTTTCACAAGCCAGCATTCGTGTTCTTCCTCCCCAGATCCCTGAGGGCCTGATGACGATGCCATTGAGCATCGATATGGGTCAGCGTGTTAACCAGATGACAAAAAGCATCCTGAGCCGCGCAACGCTGACAAATATCATCAATACTCACTCGCTTTACCCCAAAGAGCGCAAGCGCTTGCCGATCGAAGACATCATCGAAAACATGCGAGCCAAAGCGATCCATGTTGGCCTGATCGGCGGAAGTGCCACCAACACAAAAACTGTCGCATTCACGGTTTCTTTTAAATACGAGAATCGCCTCACCGCACAGAAAGTGTGCTCGGATCTCGTAACGAAGTTCATCGATGAAAACATCCGCGAGCGAGCCAGCTCTTCAACACAGATGAAGGATTTCGTTGAAGACCAGTGGGCATCCCGCAAGCGGGAATTGGACTCGATTGAAGAACAGATGTCGAGATTCAAATCCGCTAACGTCGGTCGCACGCCAGAGCAGCAGGGTTCGACCTTCACTGCAATCAACAACATTGAGACGCGCATGACAAACATCAACGCCTCTCTCGGACGCCTGAATCAGGACAGATTGATTATCGAGAATCAGATTAGTGTTTTGAAGGAGCAACTGCGCCAGATCACAGTCCCAACGACGGAAAACATCACTACGATCGTCCCCAGGAATGAGCGTTTGATCACTGCCGAACGGGACGTGAATAATGCCGAAGCCAGACTGCAGTCGCTCAAGGAGCTTTACCAGGACACCCACCCGGACATCAAGACTTCGACGGCAAACCTGCAACTTCTCAAGCGAGAACGAGACCGTCTGCAGAAAACCCAGGACGATCTCGAAGCGGCTGCAAAAAAGAATTCCGGCACCGTTTCCACACTTCGTCCCGAAGCGCAACGGGAAGCTCGCAATCTTGAGGTTCAGATCCAGCAGCTTCAGGCTCGCATCGAAGCCTCCAAGATGGAAGAAGAATCCTACAAGAAGGCTTTGTCAGATGCCGAGCGCTCCGCCCGCACCCTGCAAGGCACCCTCTCCTCCATGCCCTCCAGTGAAAAAGAGTACGAACAACTTCGTTTGCAATCGATGCTCGCCCGTCGCGATTTTGAAGAAATCGACCGCATGCGGCAGCGCGCCAATGCCGCTGTAGAGCTGGAAAACCGCAAGCAAACCGAAAAGCTTGAAGTTCTCGACCAAGCCTCGGTCCCGCAAACTCCCACCGAACCCAAACGCTGGATCATCATCCTCGGCGGCACCATCGGCGGATTGATTCTCGGCATTTGTTTTGCCGGTGCCAAGGAGATGAAAGATTCTACGCTCAAGAACCTCAAGGACGTCAGAGCCTACACACAGCTCACCATCCTCGGTTGCATTCCGCTTCTTGAGAACGACTTGGTTGTACGGCGCCGCCGCCGACTCACCTGGCTGGCATGGTCCACAGCCTGCTTGGCCAGCATTGCCATTATGGCAGGCTCCGTCATCTTCTACATGACCAGCAAAAACTAGGGGAAATATCAAAATGAGCAGAGTACACGACGCCCTTCGCCGATCCGGCTCTGGCACGCCGGATTTTCAGTCTCAGCCGAAAGCACAATCCCTGATTTCTCGGGGTTTGGATTCCAAAACACTCATCTCGGCCCCCGAGTTTGAGAACCTCCTCGATCGTATTGAGGAAGTTCCTTTTAATCCGTCTCCCGATGCGCATTTGATTGACGCTTCTCGGCCTCACGAGGCGCCGAGCGAAGAGTTCCGCACTCTTCGCACGCGGCTCAACCACCTCCAGAGCCTGCAGCCCATCCACACCGTTGTCGTTTCAAGCCCTTCGCCAGCGGAAGGTAAGTCGATGGCTGCTGTGAATTTAGCGCTTGCCGAATCTCACCTCGCTGGCAACCACACTGTCCTTTGCGACTTCGATTTCCGTCGCCCATTGGTCCACAATCTGTTCCAGATTGACCGTTCCCCGGGCCTGACGGATTACCTCCTCGACAAAGCCACCATCGAACAAATCGTCAAGAAGGTTGCCGGCACAAACCTCAGCATCATCCCTGCGGGCGAGGCCGTCATCAACCCGCTCGAACTGTTGAATCTCGATAAAGTCCGCGTTCTGATGGCCAACCTGAAGAAGTCCTTCAATTGGGTCATTCTTGACACTCCGCCTCTGCTTTTCGCAGCCGACGCGAATCTGCTTTCCACGATGGCCGACGGAACTTTGATTGTCGTCCGGCTCGGAGTGACGACGGTCGATTCCATCACGCGCGCCATCCAGTCTTTGTGTGAAAACAACGTGCTTGGCACCATCGTCAACGGCGCACGCCGCGGCGAGCTGTACTCCAAGTACACCCACTATCACACCTACTACTACTCGAAACCCGACTAGCGCCCCACCACAAGCGCAGCGTTTTTACTTCCAAAGGCGATGGTATTCACCGTTGCCTTTTTAATTTCAAGTGCACGCCCCACATTGGCGACATAATCGAGATCACACTCAGGCGCCTGCTCATCCAGATTGATCGTGGGCGGGGCAAACCCATCTCGCATCGCGAGCAGCGTCGTCGCCAGACTTGCCGCGCCACATGCACCTTGCGGATGCCCGATCATGCTCTTCACGCTCGATCCCGGCAAAGTCCTCGCATGCTCCCCAAACGCCAGCTTCACCGCCGTGGTCTCCACCCGGTCATTCAACTGTGTTGCCGTCCCGTGGTAGTGCAGGTAGTCAATATCTTGCACTCCGACACGAGCCTCTTTGAGCGCCAGTTCCATCGCGCGCGCCGGCTCAATCCCAACTTCCTCCAACCGCACCCTGTGAAACGCCTCACACGTTGCTCCATAGCCCATCACTTCGCCATAGCTCTGAACTCCGCGACGCCGCGCACTCTCTTCGCTCTCCATCACAAAGAACCACGCGCCTTCTGCGATCACAAACCCATCGCGCCGTGCGTGAAACGGCTTCGAGGCAGCCGCGGGGTTCTCATTTGATCCCGTGCTCATGATCCGCAACAACTGAAAACCGCGCAGTGTCAATGGCGCAATCGGTGCATCCACCCCGCCACAAACCACCATCGAAGCTTCTCCATGCTTCACAGCCCGATGGGCATAGCCGATCGCATCCGTGGAGCTGGTGCATCCATTACTAAACATGTGGCTCAAGCCGCGAAAGCCATAGCTCATCGAGATCTCGCTCGCCAGCGTCCCAAGCGTGCTTGACGGAATCACAAACACACTGCACTTCTTTTGCTGCCCACTGTAATAAAGCGAATACTGCCGCTCGGTGAATTCCTGATTCCCTCCACCGCTCCCGACGTAGACACTCACTTCCCGCAACGCATCCAGATCCATCCCTTTCCAGTCCACCTGAGCATCTTTCAGCGCCTCGCCCGCAGCCGCGATGGCGAAAGGAGTCGCCAACCCGGTTCCATCCAGTTCCCTCGCGTCCATATATTGCAGCGGGTCGAAACCAGCCACCTCCCCAGCAATCTGCACCGGTTGGCCCGAACAGTCAAACCGCGAGATCTTTTTCACCCCGCTCACGCCGGCTTTTGTATTCTTCCAGAACTCCTCGCGCCCGAGTCCGTTGGGGCTGATCACCCCAATTCCTGTTACCAACACCCGCTGATTTGCCATAGTTGTTAAGATCTCCAATGCTACCATTAGGCTGCGGCATGATCGAATCCTCTCAACCGGTAGCCTTCAACCGTACGGAGCGACTCCTCGCAGCCGTACAAGCCGCAAACCTTTCTGCCATACTCACTATATTCTTGTGTGGCATTGCTTCCCGCTCCAGCAATCACTCTTTCTGGACGGTTCCAAACCTCATGGCCGGACTCTTGTACGGCCAATCCAGTCTGCGGCCTGATTTTGGCTTCCACACCCTGACGGGTCTCGCCATCCATTTATTGTTTTCCACTCTCTTCGCCCTGCTGTTCGCGACGATTATCCCCCCAACGCTAAAGCCCTTTACTTCGTTGCTAATCGGAATTTTCGCTGCGACCTCCTGGTTCTACCTGATGGACGGCTTTTTCTGGCGCCGCACCTTCCCACCTGTCGCGATTTATTCACGCCGCCCGTCGATCTTCTTTTCCTTTGTTCTCATGGGCATTTGCATTGGTTTATACTCAGTATTCGTGCGCTCTTCCAAAGAGCCTAATCTCCCTGTCTGATTCAGGGTCAAGTTCAGGTGCTTCTGTTGAAACCCAACCAGAAATGGCTTCGTCTCCTGAGAGGCGCAGAGTGGAAAGGAATCAGCTTTAGATGATGTCTTACAGGCGAGGAAGCCTGACTGCGCCGTGTCTTCGTGCTTTTGCCGTTGCTCTGGCTCTCTCAACCCCTTCGTTACTCGCACAACAAGCTGGCCAGCAGCCGCCCCCGGCCCAAACGCCTCCTGCCAAGCCCAAGCCCGCAAATCCATTCGAAAACGTTCCTTCGTCCACGCCGGCCGAAGCACCCAAGCCTGCTCCTCAGCAGCCCCAGGTTGCGCCGCCCAAGCTCGAAAACGCCACTCAGCCACAGGCTCCTGCGGCACCCACGCCTATCGTTGCCCAACCTGACGCGCCAGCTGAAGATGTCATTGAAGCCATCGAGTTCCGTGGTTCGCGCCGTGTCCCTCAAGACACACTGCGCGCCTTGATTATCAGCAAACGGGGTGATCGCTACAGTGAAGACTCCCTCAACCGGGATTTCATGGCCCTCTGGAACACCGCGCGCTTCGACGATATCCGCCTCGAACGTGAAGCGGGCCGTACCGGATGGATCATCCGCTTTGTCGTCACCGAGCGCAGAGTAGTCCGTTCGATCAAGTACGACGGAATGAAGTCCGTCACCGTCTCGGAAATCCTCGACCGCTTCAAAGAACGCAAAGTCGGTCTCCAGGTCGAACAACAATACGACCCCAACAAAGTTCAGCGCGCCGCTAATGTTCTCAAGGAATACCTCGCAGAGCGCGGCCGGCAATTCGCTACAGTCTCCCCTGAAATCCGTCAGATCCCCCCGTCCTCGCTCGAAGTGAACTTCCGCGTCGCCGAAGGTGCCAAGGTAAAGGTGGGCAAGATCGACATTCAGGGAAACAAGGTGTTTTCCGACGCCGTAGTCCGCCGCGCAATGAAAAATCTGAAGCCTGTCGGCATCCCCCGCTCGATTCTCTTTGAAAGTCTGTTCTCTAAAACCTACGACTCGACAAAGCTCGAAGAAGACATGAGTCGCGTCCAGAGCTGGTATCAGGAGAAGGGCTACTTCACCGCTCGCGCCAGCACAGAAGAAGCAGTCATCCGAGACACCGGTGGCAAAGGCTTCCGCATCCCGCTTTTCTACCCCAACAAGCCAGGCAAGGCGGCCGACCTCCGCGTCAACATCGACGAAGGCCCGAAGTATCGCCTCCAGAAGCTCAACCTTGTGGGTGTTAAGTTCTTCCGCGCCCCCGAAGAAATTTTCAGCCGCGTCCTCGGCATGGGTGAAGGCGATGTCTTCTCCACCGCCAAGCTTCGCAAGGGCCTCGAGGAAATGCGCAAGCTTTACGGCATGTACGGCTTCCTCGACTTCGTCCCCGAACCCGGCTTCGAACCCGACCTCAAGACCGGCAAAATCGACCTCACGCTGACGGTCGACGAAGGCAAGCAGTTCTTCGTCCGCCGCATTGACTTCGCTGGCAATACGACAACTCGCGACAAGGTCATCCGCCGCGAAATTCTGCTCGACGAAGGCGACCTTTTCAATTCCCGCCTCTGGGAAGTCAGCTTGCTGCGTTTGAACCAGCTCGGCTACTTTGAAGTTCTCAAAGAGAACGAAGCCGCCAACATCACTCGCGACACCAAGAACAACACGGTCGACATCACCCTCAAGGTGAAAGAACGCGGCCGCAACTCCGTCCAGATGTCGGGCGGTGTGTCCGGTATCGCGGGCAGCTTCGTCAGCTTCGGCTACTCCACCAACAACTTCCTTGGCTTGGGCGAAACCCTTTCGCTCGATACACAGTTGGGTGATCGTATCCGCTCCGCCACCTTCGGCTTCACGGAACCTTACTTCCTCGACAAGCCCATCCAGGTTGGCTTCACGATTTTCTACCAGCAGTTCAACTACGATCAGGGCCGCGAAGTTTCGCTGTTCTCGGGCCGCAACCTGACGCAGCAGTTCGACGCCATTGGTCGCGACAACCTGTTGAACTATTCGTCCAACGGCTACGGCTTCACCGCCTACGCCTCGACGCTCCTCCGCCGCAGCTTTGCTCGCGTCGGTGTCACCTACAGCTACTCGAACTCGCGTTACGCACCCACCACCACGGCAGCGCGTACCTACTTCGAAGCCGTCAACTTCCAGAACATCGACGGACCCAACCAGCTCTCAGGTATCCGCCAGTCCTCGATCATCCCCAACTTCTCCTACAACACGGTCGATCACCCGATCACGCCGTCTCGCGGTAAGTCGATCTATATCTCCACGACCTTCGCAGGCTCGTTCCTCGGCGGCAACACCAACATGATCGAACCCACCATCGACGTGAAGTACTTCCGTGCAGGCTTCAAGAAGGGCCACGTCATCGGTATGCATGGCCTCGGCCGCTTCGTCACCGGCTACGCTGGCAAGACGCCGCCCCCCTTCAACCGCTTCTACATGGGCGGCGAAAACGACATCCGCGGCTTCGATATCTGGGGCATCAGCCCGCTGGCTTACATTCCGTCACAGGCCACCGTCCCGGTTCTCAACGAAGACGGCAGCGCCCGTATCCAGCGCTCCATCGGCACCGATGGTAGGCTGATCCTCACCAACGTCACGCAGACGATTCCCGTTTACCAGATCATCTACCCCGGTGGCGACACCCAGGGCGTCGGCAACTTCGAGTACCGCATCCCGATCTTTGGGCCTGTCGTGCTGGCCGCCTTCGCCGACATCGGCGTTAACCGGGTTACCCGCTCCACCGGCCTCAACCTGAACCCGAGCAACATCAACGCCCTCAACGCAGCCTTCCCTCAGGCAGGCTTTGAGAACAAGGCCTTCCTGATCGACTTCACCCAGAAGCCGCGTATGTCCACCGGCCTCGAAGTGCAGATCATGATGCCGGTCGTGAATGCACCGTTCCGCTTCTACTACGCCTTTAACCCGCTCCGGGTCGACGACGTGATCCAGCCGCCCATCGCGGCCGACCGCTCGTACTTCCCCAACCAGTCCACCTTTATCAATTCCGTCGCCCAGTTTGGCCAGCCGAGCCCGTATCGCGAAAGAAACCGTATCTTCCGCTTTACCATCAGCCGCACCTTCTAGCGATCTCGAATGATACGATCTTGAAAGAGAAACCGAAGAAAATGAGCTTCATTGAGAAAAATTTCCTGGCCGGTGCTGTTCTGTTCAGCCTCGCCACCTCCGCCTTTGCCCAGAACAAGGTTGGTACGATCAACATCCAGCAGGCCATCGTCTCCACCAAAGACGGTCAGAAAGCCGCCGCTGAACTTCAGACCCGCTTTGAACCCCGCCGCAAAGAAATTGAAAAGGCCAATGCCGGCGTTCAAGCCCTGCAGGAACAATACAAGAAGCTCGGCACCGTTGGTAGCGAAGACGCCAAGCGCAAACTGCAGTCCGACATCGAAATGAAGTCCAAGAGCCTCCAGCGCGATAGCGAAGACGCTCAGGCTGAGTTCGATCAGGAACAGCAGAAGGTATTGAACGAGCTCGGTGGCCGCATCATGCAGGTCATCAACAAGTACGCCACCGACAACGGCTTCTCGATGATCCTCGACATCAGCTCGCCCCAAACCCCCGTCATCTGGGCCTCGAACACCCTCGACATCACCAACGAAGTGATCAAGCTCTATGACGCCAACGCTCCGAGCACCATGGCTCCGCCTGCCACCAAGACGGCCGCACCGGCCGCTCCCAAGGCTCCGGCCGCGCCCGTCAAGAAGTAGCTTTTAGAAGCCGCTCGTTTTAATCCAATAGCTCTCGCGCCAGCTAGCCCCTGGCGCGATTGTTTTATGGCTACCCGGAGTGTTGAATGCGTTGGTCGGCGCCGTCATTGGCTCAAAGCAAATAAACGATTGCCCAGTCGGCGCGTACACCACGCCAATCGAATAATCCTTCCCGTAAACCACTTCGATCTTTTGGTTCTTCCCCTTCACGCTGAACGTCGCGTTTTCCGGCAGCCCGCCAAACACGTCGTCAAGCACGACGCCCTTCAGCTTCGTCCCCGCCGCATAAGGATTCGGCTTCTTCTCACCCGTCGGAATCAGCTTCGGCGACAACACCAGCAAATCACGCGCCGGGATCGTCACTTCCCATTCATCCCTGGGCGCATCACTCAATTGAAAGTACGGATGAAATCCGATCGCCAGCGGCATCGGCTCACTCGCCAAATTCTCAACGGCCGTGATCACTTCAAGCACCCCAGCCGTCAATTTGTATGTCAACTCAATCCGGTGCGGAAAAGGAAACTGCGCCAGCCAATCCGGCTTCTTTGAGCAATCGAGCGTCATCGACACCCCCGCATGATCCGCCGTCGACACCGGCGCACTCGCCTTCCAATCCTTCGAGAACGTCACTAGCCCATGGATCGGATTCTTGTTGCCATCGAGCCGCAGATTCCCCAATGCACCATTCAACTGATACGTCTTGCCATTGGCCTGATAGGTCATCCCCTCAATCCGGTTGGCCCAGGGCGAAAGCAACGGGTTCCCCACCAGCCGCGGCTTGGCAATCAAATCGGCAAGAGTGATTCCGGGCGGCGACCAGAATACCTTTTTCCCGTTTACATGAAAGTCGTAGGAGTTCGCCCCGAACTTTGGGGCAATTGCCACTTCGCTGCCGCTCAAGGCTTCACTGAGCCGCACCTCGTCGTCCGTCACAACCGCGCGATATTGTGCCATGTGCTTCTATTATGGCTTGCGATCTGGCGTATTGGGGTCCTTCGGATCGAGCTTTGTATCTTCCTGACAACACCAGCACTTGCCCGGCGAATAGGTGCGGATGTAGCAGATCTCACACCAATAGCTCACGCCCAGCCGCTCACCGCTTTGAAAAACGTAGAGAGGCTTGGTGTGAATCTCATCGATCACAAAGTTTCCTTCACCCCTCGCCTTGCCTTCCACCTCAAGCTTTCCGCCAATCAACCGCTCGTCGTCGAGCACCTTCCCCACCGCATCATCGCTTTCAAGCGCAATCAACCGCCCACCGACCTCAAGCTTCCGCCCCGCCACCAGCTTCCCGCGCAGCTTCGCCCCGCTGTCAAGCCCACTCAAAAGGGCTGGCACCAAAAACAACGTGCGGCGTCTCATACTCTAATTATGACGCCGCGCCTGCTCTGCGTTAGTTTCTTGCTCGGCTGCCAGCTTCTGGCTCTCGATGTCTCTGGCAAAGTCATCGACTCCACTACCGGGAAACCTGTCGCCAAATGCAATCTCGTAATCGGCACCGAAGCCCAGGTCTCCCTCAACACGCTTACAGACGCGGAAGGCAATTTCAAATTCACAAACCTCAGCGAGGGCAACTATCTTCTCGTCGCCGTGAGAAAAGGCTACCTTCCCAAAGCTTACGGTTCTTCCATTCCGCAGAATCCAGGCCGCCTGTCGACCCTCAGGGAAGACACTTCCAACATCTTGCTTCGCATGATCCGCACCAGCGTTATTGCCGGCCGCGTTCACGACGAAGATGGCGACCCCGTCGGCTACGCCACGGTCATCGTCTTCAAGGAAATCCGCCGCGAGAGTGGGCGCATCGATTACACTCAGGCCGCCGCTGGCCGCGCAGAATCTGACGGCACATACAGCATCTCGGACATCCCTCCCGGCGAATACCGGCTTTTTGTAACATCAACCAGCCACATCGGCCCCAAGGCCTTCCCACCAACTTGGCACAGCCCAGCGCTCCTACGCCTGCGCCAGGGAGAAACGCTTTTCGACACAAACATCCAGATGCGCCTCACTGCAGTGCACTCGATTTCCGGGCGCCTCATACCGCCCGCAGGCGACGAGGCCAAGATGTATTCAGTTCGCCTCATCCCACGTAACGCCTCCCTCTCCCTGCTCGGCATCGTCAACCCCAGCGTCCAACTCAGAACATCCACCGGCGAATTCACTGGCGCATCCATACCTGCTGGCGATTAGACACTCCAGGTGGTGCGAGAAGACATGCACACCCACGAAGTCGCGCTCCGGATGGACCTAAGCATCTATGCGAACCAGAACGACCTTCTCGTCGCCCCACGCCCCCTCACCGCCATTGCTGGACGCATCCAGTTTGAAAAAGGCCTCCCCGCCATGGAGCCGGAAAAGCTGAAGATTCTGATCTCTGCCACGGACACAGATCTCTCCACTACAGTTCGCCCGATCGCAGTCCGCGCGGATCGCAGCTTCGAAGCTGCGAACCTCTCGCTTGCCACCTACAAGTTCACTGTCACCGACGCTTCAGGCACGCCGCTCCTGCTCGAAGAATCCGCCTTCAATCTCGCCCAAGGACTTTCCGGCCCGCTCACACTGAATGTCAAAGGCATCACCCCAACACTCAAGGCGACGGCCTCACCTTCTGCCACAGTCCTCGCGATTCTCGGTGGCAATTCGCAAACATACAGCGGTCAACCCACAACCCTGCGCCTCCCCCCAGGCGACCATGCACTCATCGCCTTCGAAGACCTGGATTCAAGCCTGCTGACAGACCCAGCCATCATTGAAAAACTCCGCCCACTGGCAGCCAAAGTGTCGCTCAACGCCAGCGACAACAAAACCCTCGACGTCCCCACCCTTTCCTTCGCTCAACTCGAAAAACTAACTCAACCGCGCTGAGTTCACAAACTCCTCAAGTCGCCTCAAGATCCCACCCGGCTTCACCCCCGCTTCAGCGATCGCATTCGCCCGCTCCTGAGTATCGGCAACCGCATAAATCCGCAGCTCATCGGCATTGCCTGAGGGCCTCACATGGGTCACATCTCCGTTGGCGAAAATCATCCGCACGCCATCGGTCAAATCGATCCGCTTCAGCTCTCCCTCGAAAAACTCGCCGATCACTTTCGGCGTCAGCGCCTCGAGGATTTTCAAGCTAGTCGCCCGCGGGAACTCCTTCAACAACGCTGCCTTGCTGAACCTCGCTGGCAGCCGGTCAAACAATTCCCCGAGCGTCCCGCCCTCCACCGCAAACAGCGCGCACAGCAAAGGCAAAAACGCATCCCGCGTTGCCAGCGCCTTCAATCCCGGTAAATCCGATCCCAACAAGAATCCACCGTTCGCCTCCCACCCGCACACCACCTTCCTTCCAGCCTGAATCGCCGCATCCATCCCCGCGATCACAAACGGCGACCCGATCCTGGTCTTCGGCTCCAGCGCCCCAGCAAGCGCCCCGCGATCGATCGCATCATTGCAGCTAATCGGCACCACAACTGCATCCGCCTTCAGATACTCGGCCACCACCATCCCCAACAAATCCCCGCCAAAGAACCGAGCCCTTCCCTCTGAATTCACACCCAACAGCAGCGGCCGGTCGCTATCGCCATCGATCGAGACCACCGCATCGAAAGGCCCATCCACCAGCCTCTGAATCAGTTCCAGTTGTGACGCCTCGATATTCTCGGTGTCCATCGGAACAAACGTCTCGCTTCGCCCCGCCGCCACCACCTCGGCCCCAAGCTTCTCGAGTAAAGTCACCAGCAGATCTCTGCCAACGGCGGAATGTTGATACACCAGAATCTTCCGCCCCGCGAGCGACTTCCCCGCGAAGAATTGCACATACCGCTCGAGATACATTTCTGCCGCGGCACCAGTCTCAGCAGGCAAGGCGGTAGGCTTCACCTTGAACTGCCCCTCGTTGTTGAACAACGATTCCCCAGCCTCCTCTTCATACAACCGCCCCCGCACCTCAGCCACACGAGCCTGAATCGGCGCTTCATGCTCCTTCAGCAACTCACCCAGCGAAGTATTCAACTTGTACCCATTGCGGTTAAACGGGATGTGGCTCCCGGTCACCATCAGCGACCCTTTACCTGCCTGAAGCGCAAAGTAAGTCAGCGCCGGTGTTGGAATTCGACCGCAATTCACCGGCACCATCCCCGCCGCCTTCAATGCCTCTACAGCCGCCACCGCCAAATCCGGCGAACTCGGCCTCAAGTCATAGGCGAAGTAAAACTCATCCCCCCGCACCACGCCGCCCACAGCAAGTGGCAACGACTGCAAATACTCCACCTCGGCCAGCACATTCAGATAAATCTCCAGCGCCGTCAGGTGAACAATTTCCCCCCGGCGTCCACTGGTGCCAAATTTAAGCTCAACCGGCTGGTAAGAAAGTGAAGAAAGAAGCGTCACGCTTTTCATTCTCTCCAACCCAAGCCCTAAACCATCCGCTTCGAGTACTCCCGAGTAATGTAGTCGCAAGCCCGCACTGTGATCGCCATCATCGTCAGCGTCGGGTTCTGACAGCCAGAACTCACCCATGCCGCGCCATCCGTCACGAACACATTCTCAACGTCATGCGCCTGGTTGTACTTGTTCAGCACACCCTTCTTCGGGTCATTGCTCATACGCGCCGTCCCGATCTCGTGAATGCAGAACCCGGGCACCGAATACTGGCCGGTCTTTTGGATGTTCTTCGCGCCTGCCGCATCCAGCATTTCCGCAGCCTGGCTGCGGCCATCCTCCCAAAGTTTCTTCTCATTATCGCTCCAGTCCGCGCTGATCTTTAGAGTGGGAATCCCCCACGCATCCCGCTTCGAGCGATCGAGCACCGCCTGATTCTCGGCCCGCGCCAGACACTCGCCCCACAATCCGAGGTTGATCGAATACTGTCCATTGCGAACGGCGTTCTTGTACGCAGCACCAAACCCGGGCGAGTTGAAGCTAAACGAAGGCGTCGACCCACCCTGGTAACCGTACCCGCGAATAAAGCCATTCGTCATCTTCTCTTTGATGTTGCGGAACCGCGGAACATAAATCCCATTCGGCCTGCGCGGTGCGCCCGCCCATGGCTTCGACTCGAACATCGGCATCAATCCACTCGCGCCACCCTGATAAATGTGGTCCATCAGGTACCGGCCCAGCGCGCCCGACGAATTACAAATATTCGAATTCAACAACAAGCGCGTCGACTCCAGCGTCGAGGCACACAACACAATCACTTTCGCCCGCACCTTCTTGATCTCGCGCGTCTTCGTATCGACGTACTCGATTCCGTCCGCCTTGCCCCCATCCTGCATCATCACGCGGGCCGCAGCGGCGTTCGTCAGCAGCGTCATCCTTCCCGTCTTCATAGCATCAGCCACGGTCGTGAAGGGCGACGAGAAGTAGCTCGTCGTAACGCAACCCCGCTCACAAGGCCCGCAATAGTGGCAGGGCTGCCGGCCATTCAGCGCCTTGGTCAAAATCGCCACACGACCCATCGTCACCACCCGCCCCATCTTTGCCTTCACCTGTTCTCGCAGGTGCGCCTCGGTACAGGTAAATTCCATCGCCGGCTGATAAATCGAATCCGGCAATTGATCCAACCCCTCCGACATCCCCGAGATCCCCACATACTTCTCTACTTCCTCGTAGTAAGGCACCAGGTCCTTGTACTCAATCGGCCAATCCTCGCCATACCCATCCCGCGAGGCAGCCTTGAAATCGATATCCCCCATCCGGTAGCTCTGCCGGCCCCAACTCAAACTGCGTCCACCCACCACACGCATCCGGATCCAGTTAAACGGCTTGTCCTGCGTATATGGATTCTCGGTATCGTTGACAAACCACTTGTAATTGTATTCCGAGCACGCATAGCATTTGCCCTGAATCGGCCGGTCCTGAAACACTTTCGGCGACATCCCCAAATACGGCAATTGCCAGGGTTGCGTGTGCTCCGAATAATCCTTCTTCGTCACATTGCCGCCAGCCTCGAGCAAGGCCACTTTCATCCCACTCTCGGTCAATTTTTTCGCCGCCCATCCACCCGTCGCGCCGCTCCCCACCACGATCGCGTCAAAACGTTCCGCCTGCGTTGCTTGAAATGCCATGTAGACAATATATAAGAGGATCTTCTTGGGAAAAGCTGCCGCCTACATGGGCCTACCTTTTGTTCTGCTCGCCGCCATCGCCGGAGGCTACTACGCCGGCCAGTGGATCGACCAGACCTACGGCACAAAGTACGCCAACGTCATCGGCCTCATGCTCGGCTTCGGCCTCGGCCTTTACGAGGTCATGCGCCAACTCAAGTTCCTCGAACGCAACTCTAATAAATGAACTGTGACTGAATACCGCGCCAAATCAAACAACATCCTCCGCTGCGCCGGCGGCTTGGCCGTCCTGGGCCTCGCAGTCTTCGCCTCCTGGCGTGGCCGCGATAGCGCCCTGGCATTCCTTGGATCAGCCGCCGTCAGCGTCCTCAGTCTCTGGGTGCTTGCCCGCGGGATCGACATCCTGGGGCAGGGCCGCACCTCCTGGCTCAGGGGCTTCGGCTTCGTTGTCCGTTTCCTCATCTATGCCCTCGCCCTGTCTGCTATCATTAAGGCTTATCCGACCCGGAATCTGGAAGTGTTTTTCGGTATTTTCCTGTCCATTCTGGCAATCGGCTTAGAAGCCCTCATCGAGTCTTACAAGAATGCATGAACATGAACTCTGGTTCACTGCGCTGTTGAACCAATACCTCGCTGGCCCTGCCAACGCTCTCATCGGCCTCGCTGGCCAACACGCACACGATCCCGCCAAACCCTGGTCCAATTACAACGCCATGCTGGTGCTGATCATCGCCTTCCTCCTCGTCCTGCCCTGGATCGTCCGCGCCGGCCTCAGCCTTTCGAAGCCCGGTGCTCTGCAGCAAATCGGCGAACTTTTCATCAATTTCATCAAGACCCAGGCGGAAGAAGTCATCGGTCACGGTTCGCACAAGTACATCTACTGGTTTGCCACCTGCTTTGTCTTCATCCTGTTCTCGAATCTGCTCGGCGTCATCCCCACTTTTGAGAGCCCCACCATGGCCCCCGCCGTACCGCTCGGCATCGCTGTCGCCACCTTCCTTTACTACAACGGCGTCGGCATCAAGGCCCAGGGCATCGTCGGCCATCTGAAGCATCTCATGGGTCCCGTCTGGTGGTTGGCCCCCTTCATGTTCGCCATCGAACTGATCTCTCACTTTATCCGCCCTGTCTCGCTCACCATTCGTCTTTTCGCGAACATGCTCGCCGGCGAACAGGTCACCATCGCCTTCATGAATCTGGTGCCCATCGGCATCCCCGCGGCCCTTATGGGTCTGCACACCTTCGTCAGCTTCCTCCAGGCCTTCATCTTCACCATCCTCACGATGGCTTATGTCGGCATGGCCGTCGCCCACGAAGATCACTAAACAAGTTTCGCCAGACAGTGTGAGCCTTGGGCGTCCCAACGCACCATCGGAACCACCTCCTGCCAGGCAATTTCAAACAAGTCTAAAAGGAGACTTAACAACATGCGTAACAAAGCAATGATGATTCTGTTCTTGCTCGCTTTCGCCGCCCCCATCTTTGCCCAGTCCTCTGGTCAGCCGATGGTCGGTGAAAAAGGCATCCTGCTCCCGGCTTTCGCCATGGCCATTGCCGCCGGTCTTTGCGGCCGCGGTCAGGGTCAGGCCATCGCCTCCGCCGCCGAAGGCATCGCTCGTAATCCCGGCGCCGCCGGTAAGATCCAGACCCTGCTCCTCATCGGTCTGGCCTTTATCGAGTCGCTCGCCCTGTTCACCTTCGTGAAGGTTGGCTAGTTATCCGGGCGGGAAGTATGCCACAACTCAAACTTAGCGGCATCTTTCCGCCCATCCCCACCCCGTTCAACCACTCCGGCGACATCTACAACGCCAAAATCCGCCACAACATCGAAAAGTGGAATCTCACCACCCTCTCCGGCTACGTTGTCTGCGGCTCCACTGGCGAATCTGTCTACCTCACTGAACCAGAGAAACTCTACCTCTGGGAAGAAGTCGCCAAATTCACCCCCTCAAACAAACTCCTCCTCGCCGGCACCGGCATGGAAAGCGTCCGCGAAACCATCCACCTCACCAACCGCGCCGCCGATCTCGGCTACAAATGCGCGATGATCCGCACGCCACACTACTACAAGAATCTCCTCAACAACCTCGAGTCTCAGGCCCTCTACTTCCGCGCTGTCGCCGACCAGGCCAAGATCCCGCTGATGATCTACAACTGGCCTCAAGCCACCAGCCTCGACATCTCCGTCGACACCGTAGCTCTGCTCAGCGAACACCCCAACATCATCGCCATCAAAGAATCCAGCGGCGACATGGACAAACTCTCGGCCCTCATCAAAGCCGTCAAGCCGGGCTTCCAGGTCCTCAACGGCAGCGCGCCCAACCTGGCCGCCAGCCTCCGTGCCGGAGCCGTCGGCGCTGTCCTCGCCTACGCAAGCGCCGCCCCCTTCTCCTGCCTCACCATCGCCGAGGCCATCATGAAGCGCGAATACGAAGCCGCCGAAGACTGGCAAAACCGCATCCGCGAAGCCGCCCTTCTGGTCACCGTCAAGTACGGCATCCCCGGCCTCAAGTACGCAATGGATTTCAATGGCTACTATGGTGGCCCCCCGCGCCTCCCGCTCATCCCCATTTCCCGCGCGACTCAACTCGAAATCGAAACCGCCTTCCACAACCTGCGAGGTTAACCCCCCATGCCCCACTTCGATCTCAACGCCATCGAACAACGTGTCCTCGGCGCGCTGATTGAAAAAGAGATGGCCACCCCCGAGTATTACCCGCTCTCACTGAACGCCCTCGTCAACGCCTCGAACCAAAAGAACAACCGAGAACCGGTCATGCAGCTCGTCGAGGCAGACGTCCTCAATGCGATCGAAATCATGCGCCACAAGGGTGTCGCCTATGAGCACTCTGGCCGCGAACACCGCGTCCCCAAGTATTCTCAAGGTCTCGGCCAAAAACTGAACCTCGGCAACAAAGACCTCGCGATCCTCAGCGTCCTCCTCTGCCGCCGCCCACAAACTCCCGGTGAACTCCGCGGCCGCACCCAAAGCCTCTACCAGTTCGAAGACCTCGACGCCGTCCTCTCCACCCTCAGCCGCCTCTCGAGCAAAGAAGAACCCCTCGTCCAGGAACTCCCCAAAGCCCCCGGCACCAAAGAAGCCCGCTGGACCCACCTCCTCGGCGACTCGATCCCTGAGGTCACTTTCCAGGAAGCTCCCACCCGCCAAGCCACCCCATCTCGCATCGACGAACTCGAAGCCCGCGTCAAAACCCTCGAAGACTTCGTCGACCGCCTCAAATCCCAACTCGGCCTCTAGCCTGGCTTTCCTTTCCTTTCGGAATTGAGCCAAAGATCCCCACAGAGATATTGGCGTTATCATTCCAAGTAGGACCAAGCAATGGCTAAAGATTATGTCGAATACCGGGACGGCCAGCATTACTTATTGGGAAGCAGAGTTCCGCTTTATCTGATAGCCGTCGCGTACACAGAAGGCACAACTCCAGAGGAAATTTGCAGCAGCTATCCTTCGCTTAATCTGGAGAAGATCTTCGGAGCAATTGCCTTTTTCCTTGCCAACAAGGCAACAATTCAAGCTGAAATCGCGCAATCGCATTTGGATAGGCAAGCCTTTCTCGCGTCTCATCCGAGCTACCCGGATCTCAAGGCAAAGCTTGCAGCCTTCCGGCTGGAATCTTCCTCAAAGTTCTGAATGATCAGATATCTCGCTGACGTTTGCTTGAACAATCACATCGTCACTGCTTGCCTAAGAAGAGAGCCGTCCATCGATTTTCTATCTGCGGCAAGAGCTGGAATCGACTCGCTACCAGATCAGGATTTATTGCAGCTAGCCCAGCTCGAAAACCGTATTCTGGTAACCCATGATTACAGGACGATGCCCGCGCACTTTGCCAACTATTTATTGGCTGGCAATCGGTGCCCCGGCGTATTCCTAGTCCATCACACTACCTCCATTGCTCTTGCTTCTGAATGGCTGCTGCTTGCTTGGGCCGCTTCAACTGAAGAGGAGTGGCGTGACCGCATCGTAGAAATCCCTCATTAAGGAGCACCTGTTACTCAAGCAACCCTTCGAAGTCGCTTCAGTCCCGGCTCTCTTCAATCAGAATCTCCGCAGCCGCCACCCCAGCCGGCACCTCAATCAGAATCTTGTGCATCCCACTTCTCACGGGATGAAACCCGAAACGAGCCGGGTTCCAAAGTAACCCATTCTTGACCCCGACACTATCATCGCCATCCACAATCATCGCGCCCGTCGCATCATAAACTTTGTATCGAACCATCAGCATCCCCTCCGGCGGGTGATCCGCATAATTCGCCAGCCGAACCTCCACGAGATGCGAAATCTCGCGATTCAACACTTCATACTGCACTTCCCGGATCACTGGTTTCCCACTCTTCTCCGCTCCTGCAATGCGCTCTCGAAAAGGAGGTGCCACTCCATTCGAAAGCGCCGCGAACAACACCATCACCCAAACCGCCGCACCGCCCAAACACAACATAGTCCCAGTCGTTTTCAGCTGCGGCTTCTGATGCCGGATCGCCATCACAGAACTGCCCAAATACAGGATTGCCAGCAACGCCGCCATCACAGCCAACAGAATCACGTTCCCGATGTCCATTGCTTTACTACCGCACCTCCTTCACCACCACACGCACTTGATCCACCCCCTTCGGAATCTCGACAAACAGCTTGTGCGAGCCAGCCATGGCAGCATCAAGAGAAAACCGCAAAGTCTGATATTCTTTCCCCTCCCCGCCTGTGGCAATCTGCGTACCCTCGCTCAACACTTTGCCCTCTGGATCGTACACGCGATCAACGATCCGCGCCGTCCCGATCGCGATTTGCAATGCCATCGGAGTCAGCTCCACCACGTGCGTCGAAGAGGTATCGTTCACCGGGAACTCTACTACTTGCGTGATGCTCTCGACACCTTGCGCAGGCCCAGGCGTCATTGTGGCGAAATCCGGCGGCCCCTTCATCTTCACCCACGCTCTAATTCCAATCCCTGCCATCGCCATCCCGATCGACAGCAGTAGCATTAGGCGAATCATTTTGAGGGATGGATTCGGCTTCTTGAGCAGCAAAACCGCAAAGCCCAGATAGACGACCAACCCGAAACCAGCAAGTGCAGCCAGCGCGACGATATCAGACAATTCCACGCAGCCAAGGCTATCATGGGCTTACCGCCATGCCCAAAGACTACGTTGAACTCCGCGAGGAAGTCCTCTACATCTCCGGCAGCAGACTCCCCCTCTACTTACTCGTTACCGAGTACGAAAACGGCGCTTCTCCTGAAGAGATCCACTTCAGCTTCCCCACTCTCTCCCTCGAGCAGATCCACGGCGCAATCGCCTTCTACCTCGGCAACCGGCACGCCATCGAAGACGGCTCCTGGCAAACCCGCAAAGCCTGGCAGGACTTCCGCACGGCCAACCCCAACCCCTCCAAGCTCGACATTATGCTCGAAAACTACAAGCAGCAATCCCAGCGCAAGTAAATGCTACATCTTCTCGCGGACGTCTCTCTCAACCACCATCTGCTCACCGCCTGCCACCGCAGAGGCGCCAACCTCGACATCCTCTCCGCCGCCAAAGCCCGCATCGAAGGCATGAACAATAAAGCGCTCCTTGCCTTCGCCGCCGAGCAGGATCGCATCCTTCTCACCCACGACATCCTCACCCTCACCAGAGACTTCTACGAATACCTCGCCACCGGTGCCTTCAGCCCAGGCGTCTTCCTTCTCGACTCCACGACGCCGATCTCCGAAGCTGCCACATGGCTCGCACTCGCCTCCGCCGCAACAGAACCCGAGCATTGGGACAATCTCATCGTCGAGATCCCCTTCCTCCGCCTGATCGAACTACCGCTGCCCGCTAGCGAGCAACTGCCCCGCATAGAGCATCACGAGCCCTGACGCCGCCAGCAGCAGCACACCCACCAGAATCGCTGCCTTCTTCTTGCCCATCACCCAAAGCCCCGGGGCTACCAACATGCCGACACCGGCAAACGCCCCCGCCGCCAACAACAATTGCGTTCTCATATCGTTCAGTCAGCCCTTCGGTGTCACTGCCTTTGAGATGTCGTTGTACAGAACAAACACCACCATCATCAGCAAGAACGCCAGCCCTACCTGCAGCACGCGCTCCTTCAATTGCAGCGACAAACCCCGCCGCCGCACCATCTCCACCAGCAGCACCAGGATCCCGCCACCATCAAGCACCGGAATCGGCAGCAAATTGAAGATCGCCAGATTCAAGCTCACCATCGACATCAGCGACACAAAATCCCCAACGCCTTCCTTCGCCGCATCTGCCGCCATCCGCGCAATTCCCACGGGTCCTTCAAATTGCTTCGGCGACAACCGCATCTGCACTACGCCCTTCAGGTAATCGAAGATCATCGTCGCGCCACGCAGGTTGTACTTAAAGCTCTGCTGCAATGCCTCCACAGGCCCAAGTGCCACCACCACATACTTCGGTTCCAGTTGAATCCCGATCATCCAACGCTTCTCGGCCTCGTTAAACTTAGGCTGCACCCCCACCTTGTTGCGCACATTGGCCCGCTCATAAATCAGCTCCACAGCCTTGCCATTGCTCTCGCGCACAATCTCAACCAGCTTCGTCAGACTTCGCACTGGAACATTGTTGACGCTGATCACCACATCTCCAGGCATCAGCCCCACCTTCTCGGCGTCGAATCCCTTCAGGATGTACTTGATCCGAATCTCGCTCTGCTCTCTCCATCCCGCATAACCCACTTGCGTCTTTTCATCCGTCTTCGGAGTGACATTCAAGTTCAGCGTCGACTCCCCGCGCTTCACCTCAAGCGGAAACACCTTCCCTGCTCCGGTCAGTTCTTTCACCACCACGTCTTCCCAGGTCGGGTTCTTCACACCATCGAACGCCAGGATCGTATCGCCTTCGAGCACTCCTGCTTGCGCCGCCGGCGAGCCCTTCTCTACATGCCCCACCACAGCCGGACCATCCGCGTTCATCACCTTCGGGAACTTATACATGAACAATCCCGCGAGCAGCACCACCGCCAGAATAATATTCATCGCTGGCCCTGCCGCAATGATGAACAACCGCTGCCACCGCGGCTTGTTCATAAAGCTTCGCGGGTCCGGGTTTGTCCCTGGGTCGACGGTCAAATCATCTTGCCCCAGCATCTTCACATACCCGCCGAACAGAATTGCCGAGAACCGGAAATCCGTCTCCCCGATCTTGAACCCAAATAACCTAGGCCCAAAACCCAACGAGAACTGCTCCACCTTTACGTTGCAGAGTAGGGCCGCCCAATAATGCCCCAGCTCGTGGATGATGATCATCACGCCCAGCAATATGAGCAGCCAAAAAACGCTGTTTAGGAATTCCATGTTCTACCCTCAGTGTATAGCGAAGGCGTCAATCGGCAGCGTTAGCCACCATCGACTTGGAAGTTCCCACACGAGTACGCCACCCCAACAATACGGCGCAAGTAACGCAATCCCACCCCAAAGCATCTCCAATCGCTGTGTACAGTGTAGCCATCGGCGCAGGCACTGCGACATCCAATCGCAATTTTTGCCCCGGCATCGAAGAGCTCAACTGCTCCGCCACAATTCGCCCATAGGCATCTGTAATGGTCAATCGGCCTTCCCGCGCTGTCCGCACCACCATGTAGCCGTTCTCGATTCCTCGCACAGCGGTCATCCTCGCGGCAAGCTGCCCATCGGCACCAAAGTCCCAAGCCGGCACAACTATCACCGCCGCGTCCCGCATTCGATACGCGCGGCCAAGAGAAGCGAAATGCATATCCTTGCGGATTGCAATTCCATAGCGAACGCCGTCGATGTCCCGCACCAAAGATTCCTTCCCACGCAAGTAACCACGTTCGGGCGGCGCCATAAACTGTTTCTGGTAGCGCGCCTCTAGCTTACCTTCCGGGCTGAACAACCAAGCTTCATTCAAGATGCCAGCCTGAGTTTGAAACGCAAGACCAGCGCTCAACCATACGGCGTGCTCCTTCGCTTGGCCGGCAAATTGACTTTGCCAATCCGCAGCAGCAGCCTCAGAAGCAACGGCAATTTTTTCCGGCAAAACTACTACCCGCGCACCCTCCTTGGCCAGCGCGCCGATCAGCTTTTGATACTCCCCACGAATCGCATTCACGTAAGGAGCCTTCGCCTCCAGCCCTATCGCATCGTCAATCGCGGCAAGACCAAATCGTCTCGCCGTCCCTCCCTGCTTGGCCCCTTCAAACCGCACAACCCCATAAAGCACCACAGCGCCCACAATCAGCACAGTCGCCCCAAGCATCGCGATCCTGCCCTTCGTGCTCCGCCCCGGCAGCATCGCCGTCACGATAGCCGAAGGAACAAGCGCTAGCGGAAACAACACTCCCGCCACTCCAAACAAAGACGCAACCTGCATCAGCACTGGCACTTCGGCTTGTGTATAAGCAAGACTGCCCCAATTCCCATCTGGCAAGAACCTCGCCATCAAGGTATCAACAGCTACCCAGAACACCGGGTAGGCAAACGCAACCCACGCCGTATCCCAACGTCGCAAGGCCCGTCTCGATTCCGACACTACAAACATCCAAATCAGCGCCTGCCCAACCACAACCAGCAGCACGGCCGGCGCAGACATCACGGTCAGAAAATAGGATGCGTTGCTACTCGTCGCGATTTGGGCAGCAGCCAACGTCAACCACCGCCACGAACGCTCCGACGCAATATTCACCAGCACCAACAGCAATGCGGGGACAATCCACACCAGCCACCAACTTGGATCCAGTGCAACTACAAAACGGAGCAGAAACCCTACTGCCAAGGCACCGACAAGCCCAGCTGCCAAGTTCATTGTTGTGAGAGTACCACCTCCGCCAAAAAATTCGAGATGAAAGCTCTTGATTGTGTCACTGTACTAGTCAACTATCACAGTAGAACGCTGTGATCTTCCGACTCAATCCGAACTCCGGCATGCCCATCAACCTCCAGATCATGGAGAAGGTCAAGCACGCCATCGAAAACGGCGTTCTCCGGTCGGGCGATCAACTCCCCGGCATTCGCAAGCTCGCGGAAACCATGGTGATGAACCCCAAGACAGTCGCCAAGGCCTATCGCGAGCTTGAACACGAAGGCCTCGTCGAACTCCGCCAGGGAGCCGGCGCCTTTGTCAGCGAAAACCTCAACACCAAGGGGGTGACCGACCGTATGCAAACCGCCCGTCCCATCGTTAAGAAAACCGTCGAGCGCCTCATCGACGCCGCCGTCGCCGCAAGAGTCTCCAAATGAAGCAGAACCTCGCCATCGAGACCGTGGCTCTCACCAAACACTACCCCAAGGTCGAAGCCCTCCGCGGCATGACGATCAACGTCCCGCAAGGCTCCCTCTGCGGCCTCATCGGCCTCAACGGTGCCGGCAAGACAACCACTCTCCGCATCCTCCTCGGCATGGCCAAGCCAACCTCTGGCACTGCCAAAGCCCTCGGCCTCAACGCGCTCGACCCCGAGCAAAACCGGCTGATCCGCTCACGCACCGCCTTCGTACCAGAGCGCAAAGACCTCTTCCCTTATATGACAGCAAGTGAAGTCATCCGCTTCACCATGGGCTTTTATCCCAACTGAAACAAGGACCTCGAAGCCACCTACGCGCAACGCTTCGAGATCCCGCTCGACCGCAAGGTCACCAAGCTCTCAAAGGGCACGCTTACCAAGCTCCATATGCTCCTCGCGATCGCCCGCGGCGCGGAGTTGCTCATCCTCGACGAACCCACCGACGGTCTCGACGCTCTCGCCAGCGAAGATGCTCTGCAAGCCCTTACGATGCTGGTGGCCGAACAAGGCATCACAGTCCTCATCTGCTCTCACCGCATCGAAGAAGTCGAGCAGATCGCCGACCATCTCTGCCTCGTCCACAAGCGCGTTTGTCTCAAACAAGGCCCTCTCGACGACCTGCGCTCCGCAACGCGCCGCATCCAATTCGGTCTCGAGGCCACCCCCGATCAACTCGCTCAACTTCAAAAGCTGGGCAGCCTCCGGCAGAGCGGTCTCTCAATCAGCATCTTCACAGACGAGAACACAGACCAGATCCTGAGTCTCGCCCGCGACTTCGGTGCCTTCGATATCGCCGCCCACCCCGTTCCCCTTCGTGAAATGTTCGTCGATCTTGTAAGGAGTCACGATGCTCTGGCTTAAATCCTGGACCAAAGTCCGCTTCCGATTCGCCCTCGCTGTCTTCCTGGCCATCTACATCCTTGCACTCATATTCCTCTACTTCGCTCCTCAATTCAACGTGAGGTTCAAAGCGATCACTCCGCAACAGCTGGGCCAGAAGATCTGGGCGGTATTCATCCTCGCTTACGGCGGCTTGCTCCTCCCGGTCTCTGCCAAGATCCTCGCCGGATCTGGCATCAATGCTCAAACCTCCATGGGCATGGCTCATGGCTTCCACGGCTCGATGAGCTTCCTGCTCTCCATGCCAGCCTCTCGCACCCGCCTCATGGCCACCCGCGCCCTCACGGGTGCCGCCCTGCTCTTTCTGCTTGCGATCACCACATTTGCCGTAGCCATTTACGCGCCCCCAGCTTCAATATCGCTCTCGACTCGATCCATGCCTGGAACTACTTGCCCAACGCGCTGGTCGTAGCCTTCTTCTTCTATGTAATGGCCGTCTGGCTCTCCACCATCTTCGATCAATTTTGGGCTAGTACGATTGGCATGATGATCCTCGGCATGATTGCCGGCTACAGCGCCACAAGACCCCAGAACTGGTTCGACCTCGCTTCTTACCTGCTCAACCCGAACCCTCTCATGCCGCTGGGCCAAACCCTCTTCCTCCTGACACTCACCGCACTGCAGATCGAAGCCGCTCGCTGAGTCGTCAACCGCAAGGAGTCTTAACAACCCATGCCCAAGAAATACCATTCCATCGCCTCTGTCCTCATCTTCGCCATCATTGGCTTGGGCATCGGCTACCTCTTTGGGAAGCTGCTCAAAAGCTCTACAGGCAGTCTCAACATTGGCCTCTCCATCATCCCGATCGCAATTCTTGTCACATGGCTGATTCTGGCTTTTCACGAGCTCGGTCACGTCATCGGCGGCTCTCTCTCCGGGTTCCGCATGCACTTGTTCGCGGTCGGCCCATTGCGCATCAACCGTTCCGGCGATCGCCTTGAATTCGCCTTCAATCGAACCCCTTCTCTCTGGGGTGGCATCGCCGCTTCGCTCCCTTCTCCGGAAGCACTCGCCGACACCGAAACACTCCGCAAGCAAATGCTGCGGGTCGTCGCGGGTGGCCCCATCGCTTCCCTGCTCGGCACACTCGCCGCACTTCCCGCCATCTGGCTCTGGCCACGCAACCAACATCTCGCGGCAGCTTTCATGATCTTTGCTATCGGCTCCTTCTGCATCGCCCTGGCGACCATGCTCCCGATTGGCAATGCAGGCTTCGTCAACGATGGCTCGCGCCTCCTCCAACTTCTGCGCCGCAGCCCTGAAGGCGACCGTTGGGTCGCGAACGCCCTGCTCGGTTCCATGTCGCTCAACCTGCGTCCCCGCGAATGGCCCGCTCAGCTGATCGAAGCCACCACAACCGACACGCAACCCTCTTTGGACAGCATCCTCGCCATGTAGACGCGCCACACCTACCACCTCGACCGCAACGAATTCGACCAGGCCCGCCACTGGCTAAACCTCGCGCTCACTCACGCCGAAGAGCTGCCCGCAGCCGCACGTCCCATTCTTCACAGCAGCGCCGCATTGTTCTACTCCCATTTCGAGCCAGACTTGCCACGCGCCCGCGATCATCTCAAGGCCGCAAAACCAGGCTTTCTCACGAAAGACTCTGTGGCTCTCTCTGAATCCGCCGTCCTCATCGCCGATGGCAAACTCACCGAGGCCAGCCAATCGCTCTCTCTGGCCCGGCAATCCCTCAACGCTCTCACCGGTTCCAGCCGAGCCAGCGTTGAAAAACTCATAGAACAACTCGAAGCCAAAACCCGCTAAAGGAACACAACATGTCACGCACTATACGATACGTGTGTCTCGGCGCACTGCTCATACTCTGCGCCCATTCTCAAACCAACATCCAGCTCTCGCTCGATAGCTTCGACCAAGTCTGGCGGACCATCAACGAGAAACACTTCGACCCCAATCTGAACGGCATCGATTGGAACGCCGCTCGCGAAGAACTCCGCCCCAAAGTCGCGGCGTCAACCAGCAAAGAAAAAGCCCGCAAACATACAGAAGCGCTGCTCGCAAAGCTCGGCCACTCACACGTCGGCATCACCCCCGCCGAGGCCTATCGCGACCTCGACGCGCCCCGCCTTGATGGCCAATCCGGCCTCAAGTTCGAGATCATCGGTGGCGACGCCATCCTCGCTAACACTGCCCACGCCGGCGCGGTCATTCGCGAAGTCAATGGCCGCCGCGTCCGCGAGCGCATCGCCCGCGCCACCACTCCGACGCTGAAACGCCTCGCCGTCCGCAACATGCTTGGAGGCCTCCCGGGCGAAACCCTCGAGCTCCTCCTCGAAGACGATCAAGGCAAGGTCGCCTCGCACAAAGTCGAACTCACCAAGCCCACCAGCCGCCTCGCTCAGTTCGGCCACCTGCCGGCAATCCCGCTCGACTTCCACTTCGAACAACTCGGCTCCCAATCCGGCTATGTCCGCATCTCAAGCTTCTTCGATCCAGAAGCCCTCCAGGACCTCTTCAAGCAAGCCACCACCGCCTGCAACAAGTGCCGCGGCATCATCATAGATCTCCGCGATAACCCGGGCGGAATCGGCGCACTCGCCACAGCCGTCACCGGCTGGTTCATCGACAAGTCAGTTACCCTCGGCACGCTCTACCTGCGCCAAACCAAACTCCAACTCATCGCAAACCCCCGCCCCGAGCCCTTCCTCGGCAAGGTCGCCGTCCTCATCAACTCTGGCTCTGCCTCCACCGCCGAGTTCCTCGCTGCGGGTCTCCAGGACATCCACCGGGCCAAAGTCTTCGGCCAAACCTCAGCCGGCATGGCCCTCCCTTCTGCAATTGAAAAGCTCCCCACGGGCGACGGTTTCCAGTACACCACCGCCGACTACATCACTGCGGGTGGAATACACATCGAAGGGCTCGGCGTAGTACCCGATGTCCTCATCGAACCCACCCGTCAACAACTCACAAAACAAATGGACCCGGCCCTCACCGCCGCACGTACATGGATTGAAGCAAAGGAATAACCAAAATGCGCATCACACTCCTTCTCCTCGCGTCCCTTCTCAAGGCCGCCGACCTCCCGACAGCGGAAACTCTCTTGGACCGCTTCGTTGAAGCCACAGGTGGCAAGGCTGCCTACTCACAACTCAAGTCGCAAATTACCCGTACCGAAATTGAGTTCGTGGGTGCTGGCATCAAAGGCACCAATACCTCTCTGAATGTCTACCCCAACCGAGCTCACACCACCATGGAGCTTACCGGCCTCGGCAAGATGTTCAGCGGCAATTGGGACGGCAACGTCTGGGAATCCTCCGCCATACAAGGCCAGCGCCTCGTCACCGGAGCCGAGCGCAGCATGATGCTCCGCCTCACCGATATCCGTGCCGCTGCAGATTGGTGCAAATACTACGCCTCGGTCACAACGGAAGCCGAAGAAACCGTCGACGGCCAGGTCTGCTACCGCATCGTCTCAACGCCCAAGGACGGCGGCAAACCCGAGACCTCCTGGATCCTCAAGGATTCCGGTCTCGTCTATCGCACACGCATGACTCTCGTCACCCAAATGGGTGAAATCCCCATGGAAGTCACCGTTTCTGAATACCGCAAAGTCGGCCCCTTCCTCCTTCCACACGTCTCCAACCAGCAGGTCGGGCCGCAGAAGATTGCGAGCAAGGTCAAGGAAATCCTCTACGACACCGCGATCGAAGACGCCCAACTTGAGCCCCCAGCCGAGATCAAGACGCTGATCGCGAAAGAAAAGAAGTAGCCACTTCGCGCGATCGACGATCCACCTCAAGCAACTCCGCCACTGTGGCCGGATGCGACACGCCCACTCGCTCCAGCGTCTCGGCCACCGTGGCGGCAATTCCCAGGAACGGAATCTGCCCCTTCAGAAAAGCCTCTACCGCCACCTCATCGGCGGCATTCAACGTACACCCCGCACTCCCTCCAGCCCGTATCGCCTGATATGCCAACCCAAGCAACGGAAACTTCTCCCAATCCGGCGGATGAAAGTCCCACTGATGCACTTCATCCCAGCGCAACTTCGGCACCGGCGCATCCGCCCGCTCTGGATACGTCAGCGCATACTGGATCGGCATCCGCATATCCGTCGCACACACCTGCGTGATCACACTGCCATCATTAAACTCCACCATCGCATGCACCTTCGATTGCGGATGCACCACCACTTCCACCTCATCCGCGGTGAAATCAAACAACCAGCACGCCTCAATCACCTCAAACCCCTTGTTCATCAGGGTCGCCGAATCGATCGTAATCCGCGGCCCCATCTTCCAGGTCGGATGGTTCAACGCCTGCTCCGGCGTCACACTCGCCAACTCCTCTTTCGGAGTCTTACGGAACGGCCCACCGGACGCCGTCAAAATCAACTTCACGGCCTCGGCCCGCTTCCCCGCCCTCAGACACTGATGCGCCCCATTATGCTCGCTATCGACAGGCAACAATTCCGTCCCCGCCTTCCGCGTCGCCGCCATCACCAACTCCCCACCCGACACCAGCACTTCCTTATTTGCCAAACCAATTCGCTTGCCCAACCTCACCGCTTCATAAGTAGCCTCAAGCCCCGCCACTCCTACGATCGCCGACAACACAAACTCCACCTCCGGAGCCGTCGACGCCATCAATCTCCCCGCCGCACCGTGCTCCAACTGCGGCCACTCATCTCGCCCCAAACCACTCTTCTCAAGCTCACCCACTAACCGCTCTCGCGCACCCTCATCTGCCACCACAGCCAGCTCCGGCCGAAACTCCGCAATCTGCTGTGCCAGCAAAGAGACATTTCCACCCGCCACCAGCGCATGCACGCCATACCGCCCATCCCAACGCCTCACCACATCCAGCGTATTCACACCAATGGAGCCCGTTGACCCCAAAACCGTTAGCTTCGTACTCACTAAACCATGCTAACAAGCAGGCCAAAATTGCAGCTTGAACGCCATCGGCAACGCGAAAACACTAGAGCAGCGGCTTGCCAATCCAGCACGCATCTGGCTTGACACCGAGCGCCGCCGCCACCGTCGGCGCTACGTCATAAAGGTTCACCGCCTTGCGGATCTCCCCGGCCTTTACCTTCGGCCCAACGAGAATCACGGGAACCTGCAAGTCGTTCATATTCGCATTCCCATGCTTCTTCAAAGTCCCGCCGTGATCAGACACCACGATCACCATCGCCCCTTCGGCAGCAGCCACCAACCGCCCCACCAGCCCATCAATGCGGCCTGCTTCCTCGAAATACTTCGCGCTCTCCCATGCGTGCTCATGCCCCGCATGATCCACATCGTCTAAATGCACAAACAAGAAGTCCGGCTTCTTCTCCTTCCAATAAGCAATCGCCGCCTCGGTCGTCTTCTCACTCTTCAGCACATGCACCGCATGCGTCGCCGCCTTCCGGTCAAACAATCTACCAAACCCATCCCAGTCATAAATCGCCGCCAAATGTAGCGATGGCTTCGCCGCTTTCAACACCCCGAACACATTTGGATAAATCCCCTCCGGCCCCTGGCACAAAGGCTCAATCTCATACTTGTCCCGTTGCCACTCATTCGAAGTCACCCCGTGCTGCTCCGGCCCCGCTCCCATCAACATGCTGCCCCAGTTCGGGCTCGACACCGTCGGCAACACTCCGCGCGCCTTCAACGTCCAGGCCCCTCTCCCCTGCAACGCCTTCAAGTTTGGCAACTTCGCCTTCTCAAACGCAGCCGTCGATAACCCATCTATCCCGATCACCATCACCCGCTGTCCAAACAGCGCGGCGCACAACAGCATTAAGCTCAAGAAACGCATACCGCCATGCTATCTTGCAAAGGTCACAGCCCCATGAACACCGATTTCGATCTCATCATTGTCGGCTCGGGCATCGTCGGCCTCGCCCATGCCTCTGTCGCTGCTCGCCAGGGCAAGCGCGTCGCGGTTTTCGATCGTTACCCCCGCCCCCTCGGCGCCAGCATCCGCAACTTCGGCATGCTTTGGCCCATCGGCCAACCCGCTGGCCACCGCCTCCAGACGGCCCTCAACAGCCGCAAACTCTGGCTCGAATTTCTCAACGCCGCCGGCATCGCCCACCAGATTCCCGGCTGCCTTCACGCTGCCTACCGCGACGACGAAACCACGGTCCTCAAAGAGTTCGCCCAACTCGCCCCCACCCACGGCTATCAAGTCCAATGGCTCACCCCCGAAGAAGCCACCCATCGCAGCAAGGCCCTCAACCCAACCAACCTCCAGGGCGCTCTCTGGTCTGACACCGAGGTCACCGTCGATCCCCGCCAGGCCCTCGCCACTCTCCCGGGCTTCCTCGCGGAAAACTTCAACGTTACCTTCCTCTATCAGACTGCAGTCACCAGCGCCACAACAGGTCGCGTCCAAACAGGCAAAGGCCAGTTCACCGCTCCCAAAATCTACATCTGCTCCGGCGAAGACTTCGAAACCCTCTACCCCGAACTCCTCCAAGCAAGTGGCATCACCAGAGTGAAACTCCAAATGCTCCGCACTCCGCCGCAACCACAAGGCTGGCACCTCGGCCCCAGCCTCGCCGCCGGCCTTACACTAATCCACTACAAGAGCTTCCAAATCTGCCCCAGCCTTCCCCAACTCAGCGAACGCATCCACACCGAACTCCCCGAATACGTCAAATGGGGCATCCACGTCATGGCCAGTTCCACAGTGGACAACGCCATCACCATCGGCGACTCCCACGAATACGGCCTCACCGTCGAGCCCTTCAACAAGGACTTCATCGACCAACTCATCCTCGACTACCTCAAGCTCTTCGCCACCTTCCCCGACAACTCAATTGCCGAGCGCTGGTACGGCGTCTACGCCAAGCACCCCAAGACTGACTGGGTCGATATCACTCCATGCGAAGGCGTCCGCATCTTCACCAGCCCCGGCGGTGCCGGCATGACCCTCAGCTTCGGCCTCGCCGCCGAGAACCTCACCGCCCCCGCAACCGGTTAATATCCCGCCGATCCCGCTTCGTCGGCCGATGGGACTCCTGCCACCCACCCATCTCCTGCATCGCCCTCCGCTCGGCCCCGATCTTCACCCTCCGCGCCACACTCTCCAGCGTCTCGCGATACATCGTTGCTGCAACGGCCCCTGATCCCCTCACATCCCCTGCGATCAGCACCTCCACCTCATACTCATTCCCCCCGGTCCGAACCCGCAAAACATCCCCCACCTTCACATCTCGCGACGCCTTGCACACCACCTCACCACACTCAATCCGCCCCATATCACAAGCCTCCCCTGCAATCGCCCGCGTCTTGAAAAATCGCGCCGCCCACAGCCACTTATCCATCCTCACCCGTTCCATGTCCCCATTCTCACACCGAGCAACTTGCCCCCGCAATGTGGTTTCCATAAGACATGCTGGCTCGCATCATCCTCAGCCTGATCCTCACGCTACACATCAACGCCCAAACCACCTACGACTTCTCCGAAATCGACCGCATCCTCTCCACCGGAGCCGCCAACATCAACGGCGGCCTGGGCCTCATCCTCACCCAAAACGGGCGCGTCCTCTACGACAAGACTTTTGCCGGCTTCGACAACAACCGCACCATCCCCATCGCTTCCGCCTCCAAATGGCTCTCCGGCGCAGCCGTCATGGCCGCCATCGACAACGGCAATGTCACTCTCGACGACCGCCTCTCCCGCTTTATCCCTTCCTTCACGGGTGACAAAGCCGCCATCACCCTCAGGCAAGCCTTCAGCCACACCGCAGGCTTCCCTCCCGAGACCGCTCTCAACGCCGCCCAAAATCCCGAAACCGCCTGCCTCATCAACCCTCTCACCACCCTCGGCCGTTGCGTTGACGACATTTCGCGCATCCCCCTCATCTCCACGCCAGGCACTCAGTTCGCCTACGGCTCCCTCTCGATGCAGCCCGCAGGCCGCATGATCGAAGTCGCCACAGACACTCAATGGTCCAAGTGGATCAACGACAAAATCTTCCAGCCCCTCGGCATGCAAAGAACGCGCACCTCACTCCCCTTCCTCGATAACAACCCACTCATCGCCGGCGGCTACACTTCAACAGCGACAGACTATTCACGCTTCGTCCAGATGATCCTCAACGCAGGCGTCTTCGAAGGCCGACGCATCCTGCTCCCAGACTCAATCGAACAAATGCGCTCCGACCAAACTGCCGCCGCGCGCATTGCCTCCTCCCCATATCTCAGCGTCCCGGGATTCACACAAACTCGCTACGGCGTTGGTGGCTGGCTCACTCCCAATCCGCAACAGCCCAGCATCGAGATGAGCTCCCAGGGCGCCTTCGGCTTCAGCCCCTGGGTTGATTACACCCGCAATCTCACCGGCGTCCTCGCTGCGAACGACCAACTCTCGAGAGTCATGCCCGTTTACCTGCAACTCCGCACGGCCCTTTCACGTCTCATTTTGCCTGCCTCTCTCACCTACTCTGGCACTACCAACGCAGCCAGCTTCCGCACCGGCCCTCTCAGCCCAGGTGAAATCATCGTCTTGTTCGGCGACAACCTCGGCCCCGCTCAACTCACATCAGCACCTCTCACCAGCAACCGATTCCCCACTGAATGGCAAGGCACCCAAGTCCTCATCGACAACCAGCCCGTCCCCATCATCTACACCTCACTCCGCCAGGTCGCCGCAATTGTCCCGTTCAACGTCGCAACCAAAACAGGCGTCACTCTCGAAGTCTCCTACCAGGGTCGCCGCACCGGAGCCTTCACCATGCCTGTCTCTGCAACTGCACCTGGCATCTTCAACAACGCAATCCTCAACCAGGACGGCACACTCAACAGCCCCAACAACCCAGCCCCCTCCGGCTCCATCCTCATCCTCTATGGCACCGGCTTCGGCCGCCTCGAAACCCAGGCAACCGACGGAGCAATCCTCCCAGCCGCCGTCGGTCACACAGCAACCATACGCGCCACCATCAACGAAACCCAGGCGCAAATCCTCTATGCCGTCTCAGCCCCAGGCCTCGTCGCTGGAGCAACACAAATAAACCTTCAGTTGCCGCGTGACCTCGCAGCAGGCAGAAACCAAATCCGCATCGATGCTGCGGACACACCGCTAAAAGGCACGATAGAAATCAGCGTTCGCTAAAAAATGGTTTGGATTGGGAAGGAGAAGGAGGGAAGACCCAAAGGGCGCCGGGGAGCTAAAGTTGCTTCAGGGGTCTTTCTGAGGTTAGTCTCGCTTTGGTGGGAGTTAAGAGCTCCCCGGCTTAATTCCAATACTAGAATACTCTTTTTGGAATTGCAATAGATTTCTACAAAAAATAATAGATGAACCCTTGTTCATTTTTCTTTAGCTTTCACCTCGACCCCGGCCAATCCCTCTAAGACCTTGATTGTAGAACAGATATCCTCTTCTCCGTGCCCAGTCGCGATCGCTGCCTGAAACATCTGTCGCGTTAATCCCGTTAATGGAAGTGGCACACCAAGCTCAGCCGAGCTCTCCAACATCAACCCAATATCCTTGTGCATCCACTTCACAGAGAAGTTGGTCGCAAAGTCACGTCGAAACACGTACGGTGCCTTAAAAGAAATCAATCCTGACTTTGCCGCCGAGTTATCCAGGATTTCCAGCATCAACTCCGGATCCACCCCAGCCTTCGTCGACAAAACCAACCCTTCATTAAAGGCATTCAACAAATTCGACAAAACCAGGTTCTGCGTCAGCTTCGCCTGCAGTCCCAATCCAGCACCGCCGCAGTAATACAGTTTCTTCCCCATCGGCTCGAAATACGGCTTCACCCGCTCGAACACTTCCTTGTCCCCGCCGATCATGAACGTCAGGTTCCCGCTCTCGGCCCCAGGCCGCGATCCCGTGCAAGGCGCATCCAGGAAATGCACCCCTTTGGCTGCACAAGCTTCGCTCATCTTTCGCGACGCGGAAGGCGCAACCGTCGACGCATCTACGATTACAGTCCCCGGCTTCGCACCTTTGAGCAATTCCGCGCAAAGTTCGACACTCATTGCCGAATCGCCTACACAATAAAAGATGCAATCCGCATGAGCCCCAACTTCTGCCGCCGTCGCACAAGCTTTCCCGCCTTTTTCTGCTGCCAGCTTCTGAGCTTTGGCACCCGAGTGTGACCACAACGCCACATCATGCCCAGCCTCAATCAAATGACGGGCCATAGGGTAGCCCATAATCCCCAATCCAAGGAATCCAAGTTTTGCCATGGTCCTTAAATTGTATTCCGGTTAGACCGCCGCTGGGATCTGACTTTTCGCAAGCAACCGCAAAACCAGCAAATCCGAAGGCTGAAACGTCGTCATCGGCGCATTCGTGGCATCGCTCTCTTCCACCACAATGTGTCGCCGAATCAACGTTCGTAAATCCTCAACCGGGATCCCCAACTGCTGGGCGGCTTCGGCTTCCGTATATTGCGCTTTGCTGACGACTGGCTTGGGATGCATTGAACTAGCCCGATTGTAGAGACTCTGCACGCCTCTGGAGAGTCGGGTTCCACCTTAGATGGCGCTCTTTGTCACCTCAGTACGTTAACGTCCCAAGTAACGGGAGTACAAGCTGCGCGCCACACCAACATCCTGCGTACCCTTGATAATCGCCCGCCCATCCGGGAAGATCGTCAGCTCATACTGCGCATTCGGCTGAAACCGCAAAGCAAACTCGTTCCGCCGCACATCTCCAAGACCTTTCAGTTCCTCTTCCAAACCCACCAAATCCAGCGCCGCTTGCCGCTCGTGAATCTGCACCGCATTGCGCCCGCACAAACTGATCGGCGCCCGCGATCGCCCATTCAGCGCCTCAAACCCCCGCCCCTGGCAGCACGGACACCCCGTATCCACCGTGATCCCCACCTGCCTCACCTCAAAATCCCAAAGCTCAAACGTGGCCAGCTTCTGTGGCAAACTGGCCGCACCGCTCACAATCAACTTGGTCGCCAGAGCCACCTGCCACCCAGCCACCATACTCGTGATCGCATTCAACACCCCAGCCGTCTCGCAAGTCGGCTGCGCTCCTTGAGGCGCCTCCGGATATACGCACCGCAAACAAGGCCCTATCCCTGGCAAAATCGGAAAAGACAACCCATAACTCCCCACCGCCGCCCCATAAATCCACGGCACCCCTTGCTCCACCGCAAAGTCGTTCAACAAGAACCGCGTCTCAAAGTTGTCCGTCGCATCCAGAACTAAATCTACGCCATCGAGCAAATCTTCAATGTTTCCAGCGTTTACATCTGCATTCACGGCCTCCACCGTCACTTGCGAATTGATTTTCCCCATCTGCCCCTTCGCCGCCACCGCCTTCGGCCTCTGTTCCCGAGCATCCTCCTCATCAAACAGCCACTGCCGCTGCAGGTTCGACCACTCAATGACATCCCGATCGATTACCCGCAAATACCCGACCCCGGCACGACCCAGTGCCCCCACCTGAAACGTCCCCAATGCACCACAACCCACAATCGCCACCCGAGCCGCCCCCAGACGCGCCTGCCCCTCTGCCCCAATCGGCCGAAATCGAATCTGCCGCGAATAACGCTCTTCAGGCAACATTTCTCCAATCTTAACAATCACTTCCCTTGGGATTGATAAGATCAACAAAGGTGTTATTCCGAAGGCAGCGGGCTTTCTTGTGCTTTCTGATAGCGGTCGCGGCCTACGCGCAACCCTATGATGGCGTCAGGATTGCATCCATCCAGTTCTCCCCGGCGAACCAGCCCATACCGGATGACGAACTGCGCCAACTTCTCCCGCTCAAACCAGGCTCTATCTATTCCGGCCTCGCGCTCAGAGAAGCCATGGCTGTCCTCTACCGCACCGGCCACTACTCCAACCTCTCCGTCGAAGCCAGCAACACCGACGGCGGCCTCGCCCTCATCTTCCTCACCGAAATTCACGAATTCACCGGCAACGTCGACGTCTTCGGCCTCCCCAGCTCTCTCTCGAAAGGCAGCCTCATCAACGCGGCCAAGCTCCCCCTCGGCACTCAATTCGAAGAAAATCTGTTGAACCAGTCCATCGAAGCCATGGAAGCAGGTCTTCGCCTCGATGGCTACTACGAAAGTAAAGTCCGTTACATCCTCTCTCGCGACGCTCCCCACAAACAGGTCAACATTCAGTTCTTCATCGAACCGGGCCCCCACGCGCGCTTCGCACAGCCCACACTCAAAGGCAAACTCCTGCTCAAACCAGAGCAAATTCTCTCCGCCACCCATTGGCGCAGACAGTGGCCCATTCCCGGCTGGCGTTACATCAACGAACAACGCATTCAGAGCGGCCTTCGAAACATCCTCAACGCCTACCGCAAACGCAACCACCTCATGGCTGTCGCCGAAGTCAAACGCCTCGACTACCAACCCACCAGGCGAATCGCCATCCCCAGCCTCCGCATCGAAGCGGGGCCGCGGGTCGAAGTCCGCGCCATTGGAACCAAGCTTGGCAAACCCCTCCTTCGCAAACTCGTCCCCATCTACGAGGAACAGGCCATCGATAAAGACCTTCTCCTCGAAGGCAATCGCAAGATAGCTTCCTTGCTCCATGCCCGCGGCTTCTTCGACGCCAAGGTCTCCTACGAAGTCGAACAAGATGCCAACCCGGTCGAAGATATCGACCCCCAAAAAGACGCCTTCGTCGACTACAACATCGAACTCGGCCAGCGCTTCAAAGTCGCCCAAATCACCTTCACGGGCAACCGCTATTACGATCGCCTGACCCTCCTCGAACGCATCTCCATCCGCCCGGCCACCATCCTGCGCTACCGCCAGGGTCGCTATTCCGATGAACTACTCGCTGCAGACCGCACCACCATTGAACAGCTCTACCGCTCCTCCGGCTTTCTCGCAGCGAAAGTCACTACAGGCGTAACACGCAGCCACAAAGGCCGCGAAGATCTTGTCGCCGTCGTCATCGAAATCGAAGAAGGGCCTCAGTCCTTCATCGAATCCGTCCGCGTCGAAGGCATCGCCGATTCAGACCGGCCTATCATTGATTCCCAAATCAGCGCCCAGCCCGGCCAGCCCTACTCGATCTACACCGTCAACACTGATCGCGATCGCATCCTCAACCTCCTCTATCAGTCCGGCTATTCAGAGGCCAACCTCGACACCCGCATCCTTGCCGGCTCGTCCCCCAACAACGTCACCATCGTCTATAACATCCAGGGCGGCACCCAACACTTCGTCCGCGAGGTCGTCATCACCGGCCTCAAAGACACCAACCTCGACCTCGTCAAACGCCGCATCGGCCTCAAGGACGGCGACCCTCTCAGCAACACCGAAATCTACGCCTCCCAACGCCGCCTCTACGATCTCGGCATCTTCGCCAAAGTCGACGCTGCCCAGCAAAATCCCGATGGTGACACCATCTCGAAGATCCTGCTGTTCAACCTCGAAGAAGCCTCCAGATACAGCTTCAACGGTGGTCTCGGTGCTGAAATCGCCCGCATCGGCGGCGGCATCACCAGCTTCGACTCCCCCGCGGGCGGCGCCGGCTTTTCCCCCCGTCTCAGCCTCGGCGTCAACCGCACCAACTTCCTTGGCCTCGGCCACACCGTCGGCGCACAAACTCGTCTATCGAACATCCAGCGCCGCGTCCTGTTGAGCTATCTCGCCCCCCAGTTCCGCGACAGCAGCAAACTCAGCCTCACCACCACAGCCCTTTACGACGATGCCCGCAACGTCCGCACCTTCAATTCCAAACGCCTCGAAGGCGCTCTCCAGCTCGCTCAGCGCCTCAACCTCGCCAACTCGATCCAGTACCGCTTCACCTACCGCCGCGTCACCATCGACGAATCCACTCTCAAAGTCGCACCCACACTGATTCCCCTCCTCGCCCAACCCGTCCGTGTCGGCAGCTTCTCATCCACCTTCATTCAAGACCGCCGCGACGATCCCGTCGACGCCAAGCGCGGCCGCTACACCACCGTCGACTTCGGCGTTGCCTCGAGAGCCTTCGCCTCCTCGGCCAATTTCCTCCGCCTCCTCACTCGCAACTCCAGCTACTACCGCCTCGGCCGCGATATCGTCTTCGCCCGCAGCATCAACCTCGGCATCCTCACTCCCTACCGCGCCACCGGCCTCACCAGCCAAACCGACATCCCCCTTCCAGAACGCTTCTTCTCCGGTGGTGCTTACTCTCATCGGGGCTTCCCAGAAAACCAGGCCGGCCCGCGCGACCTCACCACAGGCTTCCCCATCGGCGGCAAAGCGCTCCTCATCAACAACCTCGAACTCCGCTTCCCCCTGCTCGGTGACAACCTCGGTGGCGTCTTTTTTCACGATGCCGGCAACGTCTACTCCGACCTCAAGCGTCTCAACCTTAGCTGGAACCAAAAGAACGTGAGCGACTTCGATTACATGGTCCACTCCCTCGGCTTCGGCATCCGCTACCGCACGCCCATCGGCCCCGTCCGTATCGACCTCGCACTCACACCCAATGCCCCGCGCTTCAACGGCTTCGAAGGCAGCCGTGAAGACCTCCTGTTCGGTCGCGGTCGCGCCGCCCAACTCCGCGTCAACCAGTTCCAATTCCACATCTCGCTCGGGCAGGCCTTCTGATGCTGCAGATCTTCCTCCTCGCCTTCCTCTCCGCCGACCTCCTCGATCGCCTCGCCCTCAGCATCGGCAATGAAATCATCACCGAGCAGCAAGTCCTGCTCCACCTCCGCACCGCCGCCCTCATCAACGGTGAAGCCGTCAAGGAAACTCCAGTCGAAAAGCGCCGCGCCGCTCAGAAGCTCATCGAACTCACCTTGATCCGCATCGAGATGAACAACAACCGCTACCCCCTGCCCACACCCGAGCAAATCACCACTGCCCTCACCCAACTCAAGCAACAACGCTTCAACGCGAGCGACGCCACCTTCGCCGCCGCCCTCACCCAATATCGAGTCTCTGAAAACGAACTCAAAGAATCTCTCAAGTGGCAGCTCGCCACCCTCAGCTTCATCGACTTCCGCTTCCGCCCCGGCGTCCAGATTCCTGAAGAAGAACTTCGCGACTACTTCCAGTACGACTACCAAAAAGAATTCGGCAAACTCGCCAAACCCACCTACAACGAAGCCCGCCCGGCCATCCTCGAAGTCGTCACCCAGCAGCGCATCGACAACCTCCTCGACCGCTGGCTCAATCAAACCGAATCCTCGACGCGCGTCCGCTGGATGGACCCCGTCTTCAAGGAGGTCAAGCCATGAAGAAGCGCCGCATCTACATCCTCCTCGCCTTCTTCGCACTTCTTTCAGGCGCCGCCTGGTGGTTCTTCAACTCTGGGGCAATCGAGAGCTACATCATCACTCGCGCCCAGGCCGAAGTCGAAAAGGCCCTTGGCGCAAAGCTCACCATCGGCCAGATCCGCCTCAATCTCCTCAAAGGCCAGGCCATCGTCAACGACGTCACAATCCGCGGCACTGAGCCTGCCGCTGGCCAGCCCTTCCTTCACACTCAATCCGCTACGCTCGATTTCAGCCTCTCCACGCTTTCTTCATCCCGCGTTGATCTCCGTGCGCTCTCCATCGCGGCGCCTAAAATCTACGTCATCACCTACCCCAACGGCACCACCAATCTGCCCGGCCCAAAGGTGAAAACCCGTGGCCGCACGATCCTCGAGAACCTCGTCAATCTCCACCTCGGCAAGCTCAACATCACAAACGGAGAGTTCCGCTGGAACGAACAGCGCACGCCCTTCGATTTCAACTCCACCGGCGTCCTCGCAAAACTCGACTACCTGCCGCCATCTCGAACTTACAAAGGCTCCCTCCAAACCGCCAACGCCTCTTACACTCACGACAAGCTGCCCCCGATCGCCGGCTCCCTCGACACAGCCTTCTCCATCAACAGCGAGAACATTCTCATCGAGCAAGCCACCTTCAAGTCCGGCAAGTCGACGATCGTCAACGCCCGCGGCACGCTCCATCATCTTGACAACCGCGAGACTCCCTTCCGCCTGGACTTCGACGTCGACAGCACCATCGAAGCCGCGCTCGTCCTCCCATTTCTCAAACTTCCCCTCGACCCCACAGGCCTCGTCGCCTACAACGGCAAACTCCTCTATGAGGCTGGCCGCGGCTTCGAACTCCATGGCGACGCCAAAGCTCGCGACCTCTTCTATCGTGACCCCAGTTCGCGCCTCGGCCCGCTTCGCGCCACCTCACGCGTCGACTTCCTGCCCGCCCGCCTCACGCTCAGCAAGATCAAGGCCGAAGGCTTCGGCGGCACTCTCGACGGTATATTCCTCTGGGACGCCCAGGAAGGCTGGCGTCTCGACGGTGACCTCGCCAACGTCAAAACCTCCGACGTTCTCTCCCAGCTCGGCTCACAGCAAGTTCCCTGGAGCGGTGAAATCCACGGCCCCATTGAAGCGCAGGGCGGCAAGAAACCACTCGTCCTCATGGCCGAACTTGAGATCGACGCCTCCCAGGGCCCTGCTCCCCTATCAGGCCTCCTCGCCGTCACCTATGAAGAAGCGGGCAACCACTTGCTCGCCCGCAACAGTTACCTCGCTCTGCCGCACTCACGCATCAATTTTGCCGGTGACCTCCTCCGCGGCATTACCTTCGAATTCAACTCCACCCGCCTTCGCGAACTGCTGCCGGTCCTCCAACTCGCCGGCTACAAAGGCGACCAGATGCCCGTCAACCTCGACCGCGGCTCCACCGAGATCAAAGGCCAACTCACGGGCTCGCTAAAAGCTCCCCGGCTCCGCGCTGACCTCTCAGCGAACAACCTCCTCGTCAGCAATCAGCCCATCGACTCTCTCCAAACCAAGCTCACCTACGGCGACGAACTCCTCACCGTCTACGACCTGTCAGCCAGCGGTCTGGGCGCAACGGCCACCGGCAGGCTCCGCGCCGTACTCGAAGATGGCCAGCTCACCGGCTCGAGTATCCTCTCGGGCAACATCCAGTCGCGAGTTTCAGATCTCTCCCGCCTCCCCCTGCCTGAGCCCCTCAAGGGCAGCGCAGACTTGAGCCTCACCATCCGCGGCAATTGGAATGAACCCGCCGCCGAAGCCATCCTGATTTCGCCCGCCATTGATGCTCGCGGCTATCGCTTCCAGCAAATCAATGCACTCTTCACAGCCACGCAACGCGAAGTCAAAGTCTCTTCCTTCGACGCCCTTCTCAACCGTCAGCCACTCAAAGGTCTCATCAACATCAAGGCGACTTCGAACGATTGGAGCCGCGCCGCTGGCAACATCATCCTCCGCGCGACAGCGATCCCGCTTACCACCTTCAACGAATACCGCCAGCAGGACATCGCCGTCGATGCCCAGTTAACCTCCGACGCCCAGGTCGACTTCTCCTGGTCCCCCGATGGCCTCGCCCTTTCGAAAATCGACGGCCGCCTCACCCTCGCCAACATCACGCGCTACGGTCGCCCCATCGGCCAGCTCGAGTTCACCTCCCGCACCACCGGCAACCGCGCCGCCCTCACCGCCCTCGGCCAAATCCGCCAGCTTCCCGTCCGCGGCGACGCCACCATCCGGCTCGGCACCCGTCTCGACACCGAGCTCCGTCTCCAACTCCCCCGCCTCGACTTCCCCACCATCGCCCAGCTCTTCAGCGAGACCATCCTCCCCAGCCCTCTACCCTATGAAGGCGGCGCCGAAGCCAGCTTCTTCATCAAAGGCCCCCTGCTTGATCCCAACGGTTGGGACGGCCGCCTCACCATCCCACAACTCCAACTCGCCCCCAACAAGGACTACGTCAGAGAATCCATGCCCGCCGTCGCCGACGTCGTCCTCCGCAACGAAGTCCCCATCGTCTTCGAACTCCGCCGCGATCTGATCGCCGCCCGCGACATCCGCCTCACGGCCAAGAACACCAACCTCAACGCCTCCCTCGCCTATCGGACTTCAAACGGTGGCATCACCGGCTCCGCCAAAGGCAACATCAACCTCGCCATTCTCTCCACCCTCAAGCCCGACCTCTTAACCACCGGCGTCGCCAGTCTCGACGCCAACATCCAGGGCTTCGCCAAAGACCCCCAACTCAACGGCCGCCTCGCCTTCCAAAACGCATCTTTCTATCTCCGCGACGTCATCACCGGCCTCGACAAAGTCAACGGCACCGTCCTGTTCGATAAGAACCGCGCCACCATCGAATCCCTCCAGGCCCAGGCCGGCGGCGGCCAACTCCAGCTCACCGGCTTCGTCGGCTTCGGCAAACTCATCAGCTACCGCCTCCAGGCACAAGCCACCCAGGTCCGCCTCCGCTATCCGGAAGGCATCTCCACCTCGGCCAACGCCACGCTCGCCCTCACCGGCACAACGGCACAATCCATCCTCACCGGCACAGTCTCTATTCTCAGATCCACCATCGGCCAGATCGACACCTCGCAACTCATCGCAGCCAACACTGCAACAACGGAATCTCCCACCACCACACAAAACGAATTCCTCAAGAACCTCCAATTCGACGTCCGTGTCGAAGCCGCGCAGAACGTCGAGATCTCCACCGCCTTCACCAAAGACGTCCAGGGCGAAATCGGCCTCCGCCTCCGCGGCACTCCGCAGCGCCCGATCGTCCTTGGCCGCATTGCCATCACTCAGGGCGAAGTCGATTTCTTCGGCTCCCGCTACAGCATCAGCCGCGGCGAAGTCACCTTCAGCAACCCCCTCAAAATCGAACCCCTCATCGGCCTCGACCTCGAAACCCGCGTCCGAGGCGTCGTCATCGCGATCAACTTCTCCGGCCCCGCGAGCAAGCTGAACATGACCTATCGCAGCGACCCTCCGCTCCAGTCCCAGGAGATCTTGGCGCTTCTCACAGTGGGCCGCAACCCCAACACGACTGGCTCACTCAGCCAGGGCCCAGTCGGCCAGACCCAAGGGATGTTCGGCAATGATTCGAGCGTCGTCCTCGGCGCAGCAGTGACTGCGGGAATCAACGGCCGCCTCCAGCGCTTCTTCGGCATCTCAAGAGTCCGCATCGACCCCCAACTCACCGGCATTGATAACGTGCCACAAGCCCGCCTGACCTTAGAGCAGCAAGTCAGCCGCGACGTCACCCTCACATACATCACAAACCTGAACCGCACCCAGCAACAGATTGTACGTCTAGACTGGGACATCTCCCGCGCCTGGTCCGTCGTCGCCGTCCGCGACGAAAACGGCATCTTCGGCCTCGACCTCTTCTTCCGCAAACGCGTCAAGTAATGCGCGACACAGAATACGCCGGACGATTTACCCCTTCAAATCTTCCGGCTAAATCAACTTTTGGAGAGCGACTTCGGGATGCCCCCACTAGTGATTCGATTGGAGAAACACTTGTTCAAGTAGCACGTTCATAGCCATCTCTGTCTTGGAACCGACCACTTAACTCCATTTTCAGATAGACATCCTGTTAACCCATTCTCCAAGCGTATGTGCTCAATCTCGATTCCGCCAAAGACAACGACGGGTCGAATGCGGAAAAACAGAACCCATGAGACACGACACAAGCTCGTCAACCAGGTTCATTTTTGGGCGATTACCTCTTCTGCTCCTCTTCTCGCCAAGCATCAACTCAGTCGCGATGTTACTCTAACCATCTAATTGGTCCTGACGCGAACCCTTGGTAAAGTAGCAACCCCACAAATGAAATACCTCCTACTACTCCTCTCCATCGCCAACCTCCACGCCCAGTGCACTGCCTTCCCCCCCGGCAGCCCCTTCTTCGTCTCCATCCTGCCCCCTTACAACCTACCCACCGCCGAAGTCGGCAGCGACTATTCCTACCAATTTAGGGGCACCGCCGGCAAACCTCCCTACGTATTCTTCACCCGTGAGGACCGCCCAGTCCCCTCCGGCCTCACCCTCGATTCGTCCGGTCTCCTCTCGGGTCGCCCCATCTTCGCCAAGCCCGACGACTTAATCGCTATCTTCATTCGCGACTCCAGCATCGAGCAGTGGACCAACTTCTGTGAATTCCGCATCTCCGTCATCCCCAACCGCCTCGCCATCTCGTCCACTACTCTCCCTCGCGCCACCGTCGGCGTCCCCTACTCCACCACTCTCGCCGTCTCCTTCGGCACTGCCCCCTTTCGCTTCGAGCTACTCAGTGGCGCTTACCCTCCCGGCATCCAGGGCTTCTCAAACGGCGTCCTCAGCGGAACACCCACCGCCCCTGGTACCTCCAACCTTCGCTTCCGCGTCATCGACGCCAACAACAACTCCGCGTCCGCCAACGTCACCCTCATCGTCGAAGGCCCTGCGTTCCGCTTTGAAACTACATCCCTACCCAACGGCGAAGTCGGCCTCCCCTACGCAGCAACCTTAAGGCTCACCGGCACCACCGCCACTCCCACCTTCCAACTCACATCCGGCGCACTACCACCCGGCCTCACCCTGCAATCCAACACCATCTCCGGCACACCCAACACCCAAGGCACCTTCAACTTCAACATCCGCGCCACCACTTCGGCAGGCACCGCCGACGCGCCCCTCTCCATCCGCATCGCCGCCTCCACCCAACCCTTCTCCTTGCAAGACCTGCCCCTCTCCCGCTTCACCAATGCACTTCCCGTCGCCACGCGCATCCCAACCATCGGCGGCCAGGGCACCCCCACCTTCACCTTGATCGAAGGAATCATCCCCGCTGGCCTTCAATTCTCGAACACAGGCGAGATCTCCGGCACTCCTCGCGGACTCCCCGGCACATACACCCAACGCTGGCGCGCCACCGACTTGACGAACTCGACCAGCGAACGCACCTACACTATCACGATCGAAGCCCCTCGCCCCTTCCCGGCTGGCATCGCCGGCCAACGCTACAGCCAGCGCGAGCCGAACCCGGGCCGCTACACCCTCGCCCCATCAAGCCGCCTCCCGCTCGGTCTCGCCCTCAGCCCCGACGGCACCCTCGCTGGCACGCCCTTCGCCGCAAGCGAATACACCTTCGCGCTCCGTGTCGAAGCCGGCACCGCACCCATCGAAACTCGCGCCTACAGCCTCGCCATCGCAGCCCCTCCCAACGAGCTCGACATCGACACCCTCGACCTTCCCGCCGCCCCACTCAATACCAACTACCAACAGCAATTCATCACCTCTCCCGCAGCCACAGCAATTCAACTCCTCGACGGCGCTCTGCCTCCGGGCCTTTCACTCCTCAACAATTCCATCACCGGCACACCAACCACCCTTGGCTTTTACGAGTTCCTCCTCGACATCCGCTCGGGCACCCGCTCCACAAGCCGCCGCTACGCCGTCTCAGTCGAGCCCACCAACCGCCCCTTCATCGCCGCCATCACCAACGCGGCAAGCTACCAGGGCCCAGCCGTCACCCCAGGCCAGATCGTCACCCTCTTCGGCACCAATCTCGACGGCATCCGCGCCCCCAACGCGCACATCCTCTACACCACTCCCAACCAATCGGCCATCATCCTGCCCTACAACCTCAACCCTGCCAGACTCAAGCTCGTTCGCGGATCTCAAGAGACCATCCCCCTCACCCTGCGCGTCCTCAACTCGCAACCCGGTATCTTCACCGCCGACGGTAGCGGCCGCGGTCTCGCCGCCGCACTCTACGTCGATTCGATCGTCATCCTGTTCGGCACCGGCCTCGGCTCGCTCGATCAACCCGTTGTCGACGGCCAACCCACTACCGCAGCCAACCTCGCCACCATTTTCAAGTCCAGCCAACTTACCGCCACAATCAACGGCATCCCTGCCACGATTCTCTACGCCGGTACAGCTCCAGGCCTCATCGCGGGCGTAGACCAGCTCAACATCCAGATCCCGCCAAACCTCACTTCCGGCCAGGCCCGCCTCAAGCTTTCAGCCAACGGTCGCGAATCCAACGAGGTCCTGATCAACGTCCCGTAATCCCTCGTAGCCACTCCACCGTCGGCGCCTTCCAAACCTGAAACCGCTCTTCCTTCTCCCAATTCTCCACCCCATGCGGGGCCCCCTCGATCAATTGCAACCCGCACGACACACCCACCTTCTTCGCCGCCCTGCAGAACTCCACCGACTGCGCATAAGGCACCCCCGTATCCGCCTTCCCATGCACCAGCAACATCTGCGGTCCACCCCGCTTCAAGTAACTCACCGGCGACGCCTCCCGCAATCCCGCCTCATCCACACCCGGCAGATAGAGCGAGATATTCCGCGGCAACCCGCCCCGCTCCGCCTTCCACTGCACAAGGTCATGGATGCCATAAAAACTCACTAGCCCCGCCACCTTCACTCTTCCTCGCAACGCAACCAGCGCCGCCAGGTGCCCACCCGCCGACTCCCCCATCAAAACCATCCGCTTTGACGCAATCCCGTACTTCTGCACCCACCGCACCGCAGCCTCAATATCCTCCACCGCAGCCGGATGCGGATGCTTCGGAGCCAACCGGTAATCGATACTGAACCACGCAATCCCCGCCGCCTTAAACGTCGCAAACCACGGCCCGATATACGTCCGCTTATCCCCCGCCTCCCATCCACCGCCATGCACCAGCACAACCGCCCCACGCGAACCCTCCGGAATCCACGCATCCAGTTTCAACACAACGCCTCCCGGCCGCGCAAACTCCACATCCACCAGTTCCTTACCGAAACTGCTCAAGCACAACAACAAGAACATCCAACGCATCGCTCAATTCTTCGCCCCCAACATCTTCACCAACCACGAATTCACTTCCGCCACCTGCTCCGGCACATTGTTATGCCCCGTCTCCACCGCCAGCATCAGCTTCTTCTCTCCAGGGATCACGTTGTACGCCGAGTACATCGTGGTCGGCGGACAAGTCTCATCATTGAACCCCCACGTATACAACCCCGGCACCTTCACCCGCTTCGCGAAGTTCACCACATCGTAATACCGCGAAGTCTCGATCTTCTCAGCCGTCCGGTTGTAAAAGAACCCAGCGGGCTCCCGAAACATATGCGGCCACCCGCCAGCCCGCCCCTCCAGATACCCCGTCACATCCGACAATGCCGGATAGTAAGCCGCCAGCCCCTTCACACGAGGATCCAAACCCGCCGTCACAATCGACAACGCCCCACCCTGGCTCCCCCCAGTCACCGCCAGATTCGAACCATCCCATTTCGGATGGCTCACTAGAAAATCATTCGCCCGCACACAACCCAGATACACGCGCCGATAGTAATACCGGTCCTTGCTCTCAAGCCCATAGGTCATGTACCCCGACAGCGCCCCAGCTCCGAGCGAATCATACACGCTCTGGTCCATCGTCACCGGCACTCCATGGATTCCAATCTGCAACGTGATCATCCCGCGCGCCGCCATCTCCGCCAACCCGCGATAAGGCCTCACGCCCGCCCCCGGCACACTCAACAGCGCCGGATACTTCCCCGCCGCCTTCGGCTCGCACATCACCCCATACAACCTCGACGCCCCAGACCCCGTCCCCACATTCTGCAAGTTCACGTGATAACAATCCACCAGCGCATTCCCGTAATCCGGCAACAAACTCACCTTCGCATCTACAGGCAGTTTCGCCAGCGCCGCCTTCCCCTCTGTCCAGAACGCATCAAAGTCCGCAGGCTCCTTCTGTGTCGGCTGTATCTTCTCGGGGGTAAACGCCGCCGTCGCCAGCCCGCGATACCTCCGCCCATTCACCTCAACCACAGCAATACAACGCAGGAATCCCGGCCCCGCCATCGTCCCGCCATCCACCACCACCGCATCCCCATTCAACACCGCACTCGCATCAATCGTCGGCGCCACCATTTCCGGGCCGATCTTGTAACTCACCGTCACGCCACTCAGCGCATGTCCATCGCGCACGGCAACAATCTTGAACTTCACCGGCTGCCCCGGCGCATACACCCAATCCGCGCGGTCCGTCGTCACTCGCACCTGCACCGCTCCCACGCGATCCTGCGCCACCACCGGCAGCGCTAACAAAGAAAGAAGAACAATTCGAATCATGGCTTGACCCATACGATATCGCGGATCAAGCCATGACCCCAATCCACTACAACTTCGAATACAACTCGAGCAACCGGCCCCAGGCCTTCTCGGCCAGACCTTCGTTGTAAACTCGCGAATCCGGCGGACACCATCCATGCGCCGCCGCATACACCTCGATCTCCGCCGTGATCTTCGCCGCCGCAAAAGTCTCTTTCAAGACTTCTTTATCCTTCGGCGCGCGCGCGTCATCGTTCTCCGCAACAGCTACGAGAAACCGCGCCTTCGTCTTCGATGCCATGATGTGCGGGCTCGTATCGCCCTCACGCACCAGCCCACCGCCATGAAACGAAGCCACAGCCCCGACTCTCTCGGGCACCGCCGCCGCAGTCCGAAACGCAATCGGCCCACCCATGCAATACCCCTGCGTCCCGATCTTCCGATTCTTCGCGACCGGCCCCTGCTGGTCGAGCCAAGCGACAAACGCCTTCGCATCCGTCGCATGCGTCGTCGCATTCAACGCCTGCATCATCGGCATCACCTGTTGAATCGGCGTCGCCCCACCCTCAGGTGCCGTCGGCGCCTTCTTCATCCTGTAAAAAGGATTCACCACCAACACGGAATATCCGCTCTCCGCCAGCCTCTTGCCCATCTGCCGGAACGAAGGCCGCAACCCGAAGATATCCGGCCAAATCAGCACTCCCGGCGCGGGCCCATTCGTCGGATGAATAAACACCGCATCCGCCTTCCCGTCAGGAGTCGTGATCTCGACATCCATCTCCATCACCGGTGCCGCATTTGCCACCGCCGGCAGCATCATTGAAACACCGGCGCCCAACAAAGCGCCGAACTGCTTCCGCGTCACCAATCCGCGCTCTTCGTAATCCTTCAAATCATCATCAAAATGATTCTGATCGCACATAATCTCTCCTTCAAAATTTCAACCCCGTAGCACCTAGTCTAGTCGCTTACTGGCCCACAATGCTGCTAACGTGGATCCCCGTGATGACCAGGCTGAGCTTCGCCGCGATCCTCCTCGCAACCCTCACCCACGCCCAAACCTTCCGCCCGGAGATCCCCAAATTCTGGGACGACGAAGCCGTCGAAAAATTCGAACTCCCCCTCGCCAGCCCCGAGCACTCGCCCAAGCACCTCAGCGCCAAAGACTATTACGCCCTCAAAGTCCGCCCCATCTTCAAGACCTACCCCGTCTACGCCCCCGGCCGCGAGCCCGCCGGCTACCTCGACTGGCTCAAGCAACAAGAACCCGAGATCATCTTCGACCCCGCAAAACTCTCACCATGCGGCTTCGCATAATTCCCCGCCATCGCCTGGCTCATGCTAATCGTCGTCGACTTCATCCCCAACGGCTGAAACACATTCTTCTCCATCGCCGCGTCATAGGCAGCCCCAAGCTCCTTACCCGGGCTCGTCAAATGTGCGGCCGCGTATCCCGCCGCCGACACCATCAGGTTGCTGTATTGAAACACCTCCCCAAACTTGCTCGTCGGTTTCATCCCACCCAACATGTCCATCGATGATTTCGCCGTATGCCCTTCAAACTCGAAAAGCCAGTCATAGTCCTGCCTCGGCATCCCCGTGCACGCACAAACCAGATGCCTCACCTGCACCTGCTTGGTGACTTCCTCATCCGCAAGCCGAAACGCGGGAAACAACTCCTTCACCGACTGATCCCACCGCAGCTTCTTTTGATCCGCCAGCATCGCAAGCAACAACGTCGTCATCCCCTTCGTGTTCGAAGCCGCCATGAACAGAGTATTCGTGTCCACCTTCTCCGGCTTGCCAATCTCTTTCACCCCCAGCCCACCCTCATACACAATCTTCCCGTCTTCGATCAACGCGATCGCCGCCCCGGGCTCCCCAGCCAGCTTCATCCCCTCTTCGACGAAGCCCTTGAACTCCGCGATCCGCTCTGCCGTCAGCTTCAGCGGCTTCCGGCCCGCAAACGACTCCAGCACATGTCCCGGCGGCCGCAGCGAACCCGGCATCAACCCAATCTGAGAACTCCTCTTCTCCACCGTCGCCAGATTCCCTTCGATCAGCGCCACCACCGGCTTCTTGCCTTGAAACAACAACCCCGCCACGACCTTCTCCTCATTTGCCGGCACGTCATAGTTGAAGTTCACCGACCCATCCCATCCGTCGCGCCCACGCCCGGCATTCTTGATCCGCAGTTTTCAATTCATCCCCGGGCTGATCTTCTTCCACGCACCCGCCATCACCGCATCCGCATCGCCACCACTCACACCGCGCAGCATAACCGTCAAGTCTCCCTCCGGAGCCTTCCACGCAACGCTACTCTCCACAGTGACGCTCCGCCACCCATCGGCGACCTTGTAAGTCACTCCATTCGGCAAAGTCTTCTCGCCTTGCCCCATCGCGCACAGCACAAGCAGAATCGAACAAATCAGCCGCATCATAGGCTGAATACTAGCATTCGTGAAATCCGTTAACGAGCCCAAACTCCCGCACTGCAACGGCAACCAGTTCGACCGACCGACTCAAAACACCCCAGATCGCAAAACCGTGGCCGAAGTCGCGACATGCGCGATTCGGGCCCCCAAAAAAAACGCCGTGCTGGATGGGATCTCACCTGGCGCCAGACTGCTATATAATTCAGGCGACCATATGATGCGACTCCTCACCATACTTTGCTTTAGTCAAATCTTGCTCAATGCTCAGTTTTCTTCGGCTGTTCAGGGAACAGTGGTCGACCCTTCATCGGCCGCCGTTCCGAACGCCAAGATCCGGTTGATCAGCATCGGCACCGGAATCACCGCCGACACCACCACCAATAGTGCCGGTTTCTACCGTTTTAGCTCACTCGCTCCCGGCAACTACGAGATCAAGGTCGAAGCCTCAGGCTTCCGCACACCAACCGTAGCACTCGCCATCAGTACAGGCCAAACACGCGATCTGAACGTTTCGCTTGAGGTGCAGTCGGCCGGTGAGACCATCAGCATCACGGCGGAAGCGGCCGTGCTCGACGCCGCAGAGTCGCGACAGCAACTCACCATGGAGCAGAGGAAGATCCGCGACTTGCCGCTGCTGAATAACAGCATCTTCGCCCTGCTCTCTCTGGCTCCCGGCGTCACCGGGCTCAATGGTGCATCCGACAACTTCAATCCCGAGTACTTTTCCAACATGACGGCTAATGGTGCCAGCCCCCGCGGTAATACCTACAATGTCGATGGCCTCAGCATTAGCTCGAACATCACGAATGGAACGGCCAATCTCGGCGTCAACCCCGAGGCCGTACAGGAAGTTGCCATCGAGACCAACACGTTCAAGGCAGAACAAGGTCTGGGAAGTTCCATCGTCGTCTCCATCACCACCAAGGCCGGTACCAATGAGTTCCACGGCGCTGCCAACTACTGGTTCACGAATCAGGATATGCGCGCTCGCACCAGCCTGCCTTTCATCGCCGCCTACGCGCCCTTCCGCCGCAACAACATCAGCGGCGCCTTCGGCGGACCGATCAAAAAGAATCGCACCTTCTTCTTCGCCGCGGTCGAACTCCTCCGCCAGACCGATGCCTCGGCCAGCGTTGAAACCATCGAGAGCCCGCAGTTCACCGCTTGGGCCCGCTCGGCTTTCCCCAATTCGCTCGGTTCGCGGCTCTTAAACGACTACCCGGCTTCCTCGGTGAGCGTTACCAATCCCAGCTTCCGCACCGCGCAACAGATCCTGGGCAACGATTGCGGCACCCCTACTACTGCCAATATCCCCTGCGCGCTACCCTTGCTGGCCCAGGGCACCTGGAATCGCGCTCCCGCCCGCAACGGTCTCCAATACAACTTCCGCGGCGACCAGTACTTCCGCGACGCCCGTGATCGCATCTTCGGCAGCTTTATCCGCACCGAGTCCGACAACGACAACTTCGTTGCCCGGCCCTTTTTCAACAACCACAGCGACCGCTTCGTCAACGCATTCCAGGCCAACTACACTCACACCTTCCGCCCAAATCTCTTGAGTGAAACTTCCGTCTCCGGCAACCGCGTGCAGGGCTTCAACGGCTTCGACGCGAAGCTCCGCATCCCCTCCATTGGCGTGGTTGGTTCACTCGGGATGGGCGTCGGAGGCGGCTTGTTCGTGCAGAACAATTGGAACTGGCGCGAGGTCGTGACCTGGGTCAAGGGATCGCACTCGCTGAAGTTCGGCGGCAACTATTTCTGGGGCAACGATTGGGCCGATTTCCCGCAAGGCAACTCCCGCCCGACCTTCAATTTCAACAACCTTCTCGACCTGGTGCGCGATCAGCCTTTCTCTGGCAACGGCGCCTCCCGCGACCCGCTGACCGGGCAATTGAAGCGCTATCGTTTCGGCGCTGCGGCCGACACCATTGGCCTGTTTGTACAGGACGAATGGAAGGTGCGCGCCAACCTCACACTGACACTCAGCCTCCGTTACGACGACTTCGGCAATGCCTATGGCATTCAGGACTTCCTCTACACGAACCTCTATGTGGGCAGTGGCAACACCTACGCCGAGCGCATTCGCGAAGCTGCGGTCCGTCGTCAGGACGGGCAGTTTACGTCCCGCCGCAAGAACTACTGGAGTCCACGCTTTGGCTACGCCTGGTCGCCCGGCAAGTCCCGCAAATGGAGCGTGCGCGGTGGTGTGGGTCTCTACTACGACTGGATCACGCTCGGCGAATCGATTGACCGCGTGAATATCAATCCGCCGAACTTCCTGTTCCCGAATGTTGGACAGTTACTTCCCATCCGGCCGATCTTCAACATTGGCCAACAGGACACGTTCCCCTACGGGTTTACTCTGCCGGCCATTCCTTCGGTCGGCCTGGACGCCCGCGGCGGGCTGGCGGGCATTCAGACCGCCGTCGGCGGCATCGACCCGAACCTGCGCGCACCGCGCACGCTCAACTATCTGGTCGGCGTGGAACGCGAGTTGCCAGGCCGTACCGTTGTGGGCCTCAACTACAGCGGATCGTATTCCGTCAATGGACTGGTGGGCACCGACAACAATCGCCGTGCCGGGGACTTGATTGACGGACGTTTGGACCGCATCAACCCCAGTTTCGGCACGATGACCTACATCGAAAACTCCAATACAATCCGCTACCAGGCGATGATCGCCAGCGTGCGCAAGGCGCTCGGCGCCAAGGGTACGTTCCAGGCCTCTTACACGCTTGGCTCGACCACCGATTACTATCAGGGCGGTTCCCGCTCCACCGGTGCCGGAAACATTCCCTCTCCGGACCAGCTTCGGGCTTACCGGGCCAATTCTGCCTTCGACGTTCGCCAGCGCATCTCCGCATCCGGCGTTTACCGGCTGGCCACGCCTTTCAAATCGAACCTGCTTGCGCGCAACGTTTTGGGCGGTTGGGAGCTCGGCTCCACGCTCATCATGCAAACCGGTACTCCGTATTGGATCGTCAACACGGGTCCGTTCAACCCCATCCGCGACTCCGCCGGCAATATCACCGGCTTCCGTCCACTCAGCGGCGACTACAACGCTGACGGTGTCAACTTCGACTTGCCCAACGTTCCCTCGGGCCTGCCCACCAAATTCAACCGTTCACAGTTCCTTGGCGCCAACGGCGGCCGTGCTGCCATGGACGCCGCCAATTTCACTGCGCCCGCCGTCGGTGGTTATGGCAATAGCCCGCGCAATGCCTTCCGCCAACAGGGCGTCATCGCCCTCGACGCCAGCGTGATCAAGAACAACCGCCTCCCCTTCCTCGGAGAAGCGGGCAATCTGCAGTTGAAGTTCGAGTTCTTTAACGTGCCGAATCGCGTAAACCTGGGCGGTATCAACACGAACCCAGCCGACCCGAACTTCGGTCGCATCCTGGGACAGAATGGGAATGCCGCGCCTCGCGTTGTGCAATTAGGTGCGCGCATCGCTTTCTAGTTGGTTCGTCGCCTCGGTGCTTGCGGCGGCAGGCACCGAGGTCGACACCATCCGCGATCTGATTCGAACCGGGCGATTTCAAGACGCCATAGCGCGTTGCGAAGCGGCTTTGCGCTCGTCGCCCACTCCAGCTCCCTATTGGACTCTGAAGGGCCTTGCACTCCGCGGCGCTGGGGACACAATCGGTGCCGCTAACGCCTGGGAACGCGCTGGTGGCTATCGACCTGCCCTGCAAGCTCTGGCCCAGATCAGGTTCGACTCGCGCGACCCGGCCGCAAAAAGCACGCTAGAGCGATTGCTCCGAGCGAACCCGGCATCGCAAGAAGCGCGCGCGATGCTCGGGACGCTGACGTTTGAGTCGCGTGATTGCGAGGCCACGGTGCGAACACTCACGCCAATCACAACGCCGTCGCCTGCGATTCGTTGGCAACTGGGCGTATGCCAGTTCGAATTGCAACGCTACTCTTTGGCCGCCACCCAGTTCACCGCGCTATTGAAACTGAGAGAGCACGCGCCCACTCGCTACAACCTCGCCCTTGCTCATTGGCACGGACGCGACTACCGGGCCACCTCGGCGGTCTTGGCGCAGGCCACCGACGCGGATTCCCTCCGGTTACTTGCGGCCGCGCGTCAGTCTGATGGCGACGTGGCCGGCGCACTGGCCGTGTTGCGAATGGGTGTTGATGCTTTTCCTGACGACGAACGATTCGTCGTCGATCTCGCCGTGCTCTGTTTCGATCAGGGAGACTATGACCTTGGCGCGGAGGTCGCCGAAGCAGGCGTTCAGCGGCATCCCGCATCCACGCAATTACCCGTGCTGCTCGGCACTCTTCAGGTCCGCGCAGGCCAGTTGGACAAAGGCGAAGCAACTCTGCGCGGGGTTGAACAATCATCGCCGCTTGGCCGTATCGGCTTGGCCTCGCTCCTCATGCAACTCGGTCTCGCTGGCGAGGCCGCCAATTTGCTCAACTCCGCCGCACACTCTCAGCCACCGGATGACCGCGCCATCGTCACCTGGGCCCGCGCCGTTCTCCGAACTTCTTCCCCACCCGCGTCTGTTCTGCCGCTACTGGAGGGAACCGTCTCACGGGATGCTCGCAACGCCGCAGCTCATGCGTTGCTCGGCAAGCTCTACGCTCGGCGCGGATCCATCCCCGCAGCGATCCGGGTTCTCCGCACTGCCATCACACTCGACCCGTCTGATCGCGCCTCTACATACCAACTGATGTTGTTGTATCGGAAACAAGGGGAGGTCCAGGCCGCAGCTCAGATGTCGTCCTTATTTCAGGCCATGACAAGGGCCGCTCAAGAAGAAGAGTCCAGCCGTTTCCGCCTTGTGCGCACTGTTGAGTAGAGACGCCTTCCTCAGTCCTCACAAACAGATCGCCCCATCCTGCAGGCATCCACAGTCTCCCAGGAAGGCGAAACATCTCGATCCAATGTTTCCAACTCGGATTAGAAACTCAGCAAACCTGCGGTCAGGCCTTGCGCAGAATCCCACCCTTCACGCCAGCCGTTCCTTCAAGAATTGCTGTCGCCAGCTCTCAGCCATCTCAATGGATTGAGCTAGGCGCGCCGCCTGCCAAGCGCTTCATGTCACAGGCCAGGTCATCAGCGTGGTTGAGGCCCAGTCTCTTTATAGTCCGCAGTTGTGTATGTCAAGTTCTGCAATTACGAATTTGGCCAATGCTGCCTTTCTGGGCTTTTAGGGGAGGAGTGCAGAGGAGGGGATGTGCCCCTCCTTTGCATCCAGTAATGTAGAGTCCCACCGCCG
>Ga0194133_10000908_pt1 | contig 56125 bp, 55 predicted proteins | sample TA2KigOf40mmetaG_FD_155448 | JGI IMG/M metagenome (GOLD analysis project Ga0194133, IMG submission 155448) | Freshwater microbial communities from Lake Tanganyika, Tanzania - TA2015055 Kigoma Offshore 40m | ecosystem: Environmental > Aquatic > Freshwater > Lake | place: Tanzania: Lake...
AATTTTTTGTTCAAAATGTGTAATGTCTAATCAAAAACCAGCATCTACAATCGAAAACAAGAATATTATTTCAAAAAAAAAAAATTTAATAAAGTTTAGTAAAAATGGAATATGCTCAGCTTGTGTCATAGCAGAAAAAAAAAAAAAAATTGACTGGGATGAAAGAGAAAAGAAATTAATTAAACTTGCGTTAAAATATAAATGTAATTATGGTTATAATTGTGTTGTTCCAGGAAGTGGTGGCAAAGATAGTTCTTATACTTCTCATATTTTAAAATATAAATATGGATTTAATCCTTTAACAGTAACTTGGTCCCCAAATTTATTTACCGATATAGGTTTAAAAAACTTTAATAGTTGGATTAATGTTGGTGGTCATGATAATATTTTATTTACCCCAAATGGGAAGTTGCATAAATATCTTACTAAGTTATCATTTATTAATCTACTTCATCCTTTTCAGCCTTTCATTATTGGACAGAAATTAGTTGGCCCCTTAATTGCAAATCATTTTAAAATTCCATTAGTATTTTATGGGGAAAATCCAAATGAATATGGAAATGATGAAATTGACTTTAATTACAAGATGGACGAAAATTTTTATTCATCAGAAGAAATTAATTTAAGTAAAATATATTTAGGAGGAGTCTCAGTCAGTAATATCATTAAAAATAGCAATTTTATCATAAATGACTTTTACTCCTACTTGCCTATAAAAAAAACTTCACTGATAAAAGATTTACAAGTGCATTTTTTGGGATATTATTTAAAATGTGATCCGCAAGAAAGGTACTATTATGCTACTCAAAATGCTGGTTATAGAGCTAATGATGAAAGAACACAAGGATCTTACTCTAAATATTCAAGCATTGATGATAAAATCGATTATTTTCATTACTATACTACCTTTATTAAATTTGGCTTAGGAAGAGCATCTTATGATGCTTCACAAGAAATTAGAACCAATAAAATTACTAGAGATGAAGGAGTAAATTTAGTCAAAATTTTTGATAATGAATTTCCAAAAAAATATTTAAAAGATTTTCTAGATTATATTGGTATTACAGAAAAATTTTTTTTTAAAACTATTGAAAATTTCAGACCAGCGCACTTATGGAAAAAAGACAAGGATGGTAAATTTAAATTAAGGTATCAATTAGTATAAATTACTTTAATAATTAAGAATTATTCCTGATAAAATCATTTAAAAAATTAAGTCCTATTTCTCCACTTTTTTCAGGATGAAATTGTACACCCGCCATATTATTTCCTAAAATTGCTGACGTATAAATAACTTTATCATACTTACTTGTAGAAAGAATATTCTCATTATATTTTAAATTAGCTACATAGGAATGAATAAAATAAAATTTTTTGTTGTCATACTTATTTAAAAAATTAAATTTTTTATTTTTTCTAAATAGAACTTTGTTCCAGCCAATAATTGGTAATATTGATCTTTTATTTGGAAAAATATCAACATTACCTTTTATAAGATTTAGACCAATATTATTTCCAAATTCACTACCTCTTGACAGTAATAATTGCATACCTAGGCATATTCCAAAAATAAAAATATTATTTTTTCTACAATAATTAATAACGTCAATGTATTTTTTTTTTTTAATTAATTTGCTTGCTTTTGAATAAGATCCAACACCAGGTATAATCAAAAAATTAAATTTATTATTTAAATTGCTTAAATAGTCAGAATTAAAACCTAAATATTTCAAAGAGTTTCTTAAACTTAAAATATTACCTAAACCGTAGTCAAGTATACAGATTTTTATCAATTTTTTTTTTTAAATTTTTAATATTAATTTTATTATAATGTAGGCAGGAAGCTATAGCAACGCTGGCATTTTTAAAATTATTTCTTAAATACAAAACGTCTTTTTCTGAACTACATCCACCGGAAATAATAATTGGCACTTTTATACTATTATAAACTTTATTAATTAATTCGATATCAAAGCCATTTTGACGTCCTTCAAAATCAATTGAGGTTAGCACGATTTCTCCACAGCCATTATCTTGAACGAATTTTATCCATTCTATTAATTCAATATTTACATTATCGCGACCTGCATTTTTATATATCATCCATTTATCCTCAATTTTTTTTGTTTCTATGTAACTAATTATTGTACTACTGCCAAAGTTCTTAACAGCTTTTTTAAGAAATTTTTTATCTTCTATAGCAGCTGTATTTATTGAAACTTTATCAGCACCAGATTTAATTGCTAATTCAATATCTTTATTATTTCTGATACCACCACCTAAGGTTAGAGGAACAAATACTTCTTTTGAAGAATATTCAATTAAATTAAAAAGATTATTTCTTTTGTACAAAGAAGCAACCTGATCAATAAAAATTAATTCATCAATACCCTCATTGTAATATTTTTTTGCTAATTGGAATGGATTACCAACTTTTCTTAATCCCTCAAGACTCACTCCTTTAATAACGTAGTCATTTTTAATATCTAATCTAGCAATTAATCTCATTAATTTATTATAATTTAGTTTAAGATAATTTTACAATACCAATCTGAAGTTATAACAATTTATAAATATATATGAAAAATGATGCTTTAATCTTTTTTACTGACTTTAATAATATTGAATCGACTTTGATTGTTCACAAAAATTTATTTATAAATTTAGATAAGAATTTTGATAACTTTATTATAATTAATTCCTCTAATTTTAAATCTTTTTCTAAGAGATATATTTTAAAAAATAATTTTTATAATACTTTTAAGTTTTTTAATCCTTATACATTTAAAGATTTAAAAAATTTTTTAGCTAATTTTAAAAGTGTGGTTATAATAAGTAACGTGCATAAAAAATTTGGGAGTTTATCTCAGCACCTTGTATTAAAAAAATTAAATGCTCCTATAATAACCATAATGAATTTAGGTTTTATTACTTGGGGAATAAGATATAATTTTTTAAAACCTTATTTGCTTTTTAAAAGTTTTTTAAAAAGGTTTTTGTTTAAAAAATTAATTCTTTTTTTAACATTGATCGGTTTGCTTGCAAAAATTGAAATACATTTCACAAATTTTTTCTTTATAATAGAAAATGCTAAAAAAAAAAAATTTAAAAATTTTTTTTTTAAAAAAAATTTATTTGGAATAAAAAAAATAGTTTACATCAATAGCAAAAACTATGATTATTATCTAGATAATAAATATAATATATCCGAAGATTATATAGTTCACCTTGATGCTGATTTAAATATTTGGGATGTAGCTGAAGTTACAGGTATTACAAATGCTGAAAAAGAGGAAAAACATTATTACTATTTAGATATATTTTTAAGAAAAATATCAGATTTTTCAAAAAAAGAAGTGGTAATTTGCATTCATCCTAGTTACAATTTGGAAAAAACTAAATATTTTTTTCCTCAATTTAAAGTATATAAAAATAGAACTGAAGAGTTTATATATAGGTCTTATATAACGACAAATATTAATTCAAGTACTCTAAGTCATGCAATGTTGGCAAAAAAAAAAATTATTATGTTAGATTCTATTTTTATGTCAGATATGCAAAGATATGCAGTATATAATATTGCTAGTGCTCTAAAATTATTTAGTTTAAACGTTGTTACAGAAAATAATTATATATACCACCAACTGATTCAGAATTTAGATTCTAGATTGTGTTCATATGATGATTTTAATAAAAAATATGAGATTTATAAACCTGATATGAAAGGCTCAGACATGATAGTAGATAAAATAAAATTTATGTTTAAATATAATAATTATAAATAATAAAATTTACCATAATATGTTTGATATTAATTTTTTTAAAAAAACATACGATTTAAAAAAAAAAATAGTACAAAAAAAATACACAAAAGATGACTTTTCTTTTATCGAGAAAGAGCTAGAACTTATTAGAGATCGCAAACCTTTTATTTTTAACGTAGAAACAACTAACTATTGTAATATGACGTGTGTAATGTGTCCAAGAACTGTTTATATGAAGAGAAAAAATGTTTGGATTTCTGATGATGTTTTCGAAAAAGCTATTAGCTCGATTACAACCTATTCTAATAGTCAAATTAATTCATTTTTTAATTGGTTAAGTAAAAATACAAATTACAATCCCTCTGAAAGATCTGAAAATGGATTTTACTTTTCTGTTGTTTCACAGTGTTTAATACTTCATGGTTATGGGGAACCTTTTCTGGATAAATTTTTAATTAAAAGAATAAAATTATGCACAGAAAAAAATATTCCTACATATTTTTCTTGTACCCCAGCTACCATGACAGTTGAAAAAGCTGTAGATGCAATGAGATCAGGTCTAAAAGTGTTAAAGTTCTCACTAGATGCTATGGATGATGATAAAATTAAATCTATAAGAGGAAAAAAAGCAAATTATAATGACTCCATAAAAAAAATTGAAGAAATAATTAAAATAAAAGAAAGTGAAAAACTTCAAACTCTATTGGTCCCGTGTATGATTGCTTTTGATAAAAAGCCAGAAAGTATAAAGCTTCATAATGAATTCTTAAACTTTTGGAGAGAAAAAGACGTTTTTGCTTATGTTAAAAGTCAGGATAATAGATGGCTATTTGAGCAACAAAAAGAAATGAAAAACAACTCACATTATTCAAAACAATACTGCGAATATCCATGGACATCAGTTACTATAATGGCTGATGGGAATGTTGTCCCATGCACACAAATATCAAATAATGAGTTAGTTTTTGGTAACATTAATGAAAATACTTTGGAAGAGATATGGAATAGTAAAAAATATCAAGAGTTTAGAAATATGCATGTTTCGGGTAATTTTCCCAAAGCTCATAAGTGCCTTAAAAATTGTGATCAAGTAAAATTATTTGAATATTTAAATTAATATAATTGAAAATTTTAGCTATAATTCCTGCAAGAAGTGGAAGTAAGTCAATCCCAAATAAAAATTTAATAAAATTAAATAATCATCCTTTGATTTCTTACTCTATAAAATTTGCTAAAACAGAACCATTAATAGATAGAGTGGTTTGTTCAACTGATAGTAAAGAAATTGCCGATGTAGCATTAAAATATGGAGCAGAGGTTCCTTTTTTAAGACCAAAATCTATATCACGCGATAATAGCACGGATATTGAACTAATATTATTCACTTTGAAGAGATTAGAAAAAAAAAACTATTACCCAGACTTTGTTGCATACATTAGACCCACATCTCCATTAAGATATGAAGGAATGGTTTGCGATGCAGTAAAAATTTTAAAACATAATTTAATGTCTGATAGTGTGAGGTCAGTATCGTTAGTAAATCACACACCCTATAAAATGTGGAAAATTTATAAAAATAAATTAGTTCCAATTTTAAAACTTAAAAATATTTTAGAACCCTATAATACAATTAGACAGAAATTACCTTTAGTGTATCTTCAGACTGGACATCTAGAGATTATAAAAGTCAAAACTATAAAAAAACAAAAATCGATCACAGGTAAAAATATTTACCCACTAATTGTAAAACCAGAATTTTTTGTTGATATTGATAATTATGAAGATTTGCACCTAGCCAAAATAAAATATGAAAAATTAAATTGTATAAAAGTATAACATGTAATAAAAATTTTTGTATTAGAATATGTTTAAAGTTTTTTTAATTGGGGAAATAGGAATCAATCATAATGGTGATATCAATTTAGCTAAAAAACTAATCTTAATAGCTAAGGAAATAGGTTTTGATGCAGTAAAATTTCAAAAAAAAACTCCACAGTTAACAACGCCTAAAAATAAAGCAAATATCTTTAGAGAAACCCCATGGGGATATATTTCATACTTGGATTATAAAAAAAAAATTGAATTTAATAGAAAAGACTATGATGAGATAAATAGGTTTTGTAAAAAAATAGGTATTTTATGGTTTGCAAGCGCTTGGGATAAAAAAAGTTTATTTTTTTTAAATAAATATAATTTGAAATTTAACAAAATTCCCTCAGCATTAATTACTAAATTAGATTACTTAAAAATTGTGGCAAGACAAAAAAAATATACTTTTATAGCCACAGGAGCATGTGAGTTAAAAGATATAAAAAAAGCTGTTAATATCTTTAAAAAAGAAAATTGTAAATTTTCACTAATGCATTGTGTATCAACTTACCCTGCTAAAGAAAAAGATCTTAATTTAAGTTTTATTAAAGTTTTAAAAAAAACTTTTAATGTAGATGTCGGTTACTCCGGACATGAACAATCTGTAGCGCCTTCTTTAATGGCAGTCTGTTTAGGAGCAACATCAATTGAAAGACATATTACGTTAGATAGAACTTTATGGGGTACTGATCAGTCAGCCTCCTTAAGTCCAGAAGGAATGAAATCTTTGGTACAATTAATAAAAAAATTTTTAATTTGTTATGGAAAAGGAAAAAAAATCTTTCTACCTGAAGAAAAGTTAAAAATAGCAGATTTAAGGTATTGGTAAATTTATTAAAAAAAATATAAAAATTTTAATTTGTGGGTCAGGATCTATTGCGATAAGACATTGTAAAAATTTAATAAAACTTGGTTATAAAAATATTTTTTTTTTTTCAAAAAAAAGAACTTATGTTGTTATAAATAAAAAAAAATACACAACATATAAAAAACTCAAGTTAGCTTTAAAAAATAAACCTGACATTTCTATTGTAGCAAATATCACATCTTCTCATGTTAAGACTGCCTTGGAATGCGCAAAAAGTAACAGCAATATATTTATTGAAAAACCACTAGCACATAAAAATGAAAAAAAACTAAAAGAGTTATTAAAAATAGTCAAATCAAAAAAATTAATTACTTTCGTAGGTTATATGATGAGATTTCATCCTGCTATTTTAAAAATAAAAAAATTAATAGAAAATAATAAATTTGGTAAAATTTATTATTTTTATAGTGAATGGGGTGAGTTCATAGGAGACTGGCATCCTGGAGAGAACTATAAAAAAAGTTACTCAACTTTAAAAAAATTTGGCGGGGGGTCTTCTTTGACTTTATCGCATGACATTGATTTAATGCAATTTTTTTTTGGTAAAATAAAAAACATTATAGTAAAAAAATCTTTTTTTTTAAAACTAGATGTCGAAAGCATTACAAATATATTGGTAAGTTTTCAAAAAAAATATATTAATGGTTTTATACATATAGATTACTTACAGAAGTATCACTCAAGGTTCTTGAAAATAGTTGGGACTAAGTTATCTGTGGAATTTTTTTATAAAAAAAATCTTTTAAAAATATACGAAAATAATAGGATAAAAAAAATTAAATATAAAAGTTTTAAAAGAAATGATCTATTTATTTCGGAAATTAAACAATTTATTAATTTTTGTCTTAAAAAAAAACAAACCGATCTAAGTGTACATAAAGCTTACAATAATCTTATTGACGCTAAATTAATATAAACATGGACAAATTTATTCTAGGAATTCAATCTTATGCGAGTCATGATTCTGGCGCTGCAATAGTAAAATTTAACACTAAAACTAAAACATCAGAATTTGTAGCTATAAGTGAAGAAAGGTTGCTAAGAAAAAAATACCCATACACATTTCCATTATTGTCAATTCTTTACTGTTTAAATTATTTTAATTTAAAAAATTTAAAGAAAATAAATTTTTTAGTTTCTGACTGGATAAGAGTAAAAAAATGGATCAGATCGGGGCCTTCCTATGATTACTCAATGTTTGATTATATAAAAGAAAAGTTAAAATTTGACCAAAAAAAAATAATCCAAATTAATCATCATTTAGCTCATGCTAGCAGTGTTTATTATACAAGTAATTTTAAAAAAAGTTCTATTTTAATTGTAGATGGTAACGGTTCGGATATTGAGACAAATAGTTACTTTTTTGGCTCTAAAAATAAAATTAAACTATTAGAAAATTTTAAGTTTGAAGGAATTGGTACACTTTATAAGGAAGTTTCAAAATCAATTCTAAACTTTGGAACTGGTGGAGAAGGAAAAACCATGGGTTTAGCGCCTTATGGTCAAAAAAATAATAATATTTTTATTAAACATCGATTAAAAGGAATAGAAACATATTTTACAAAATTTTTAAAAAGAATGCCTCATAGCGATATTTTAAATCATTTAAATGATAAATTTAGAAATAAATTTATAAATATAGATTTTAAAAAAAGAAAAAAAAATCAATTACCTTTAAAAATTCATAAAGATTGGGCTTTTGCAGTTCAAAAGTTGACTGAAAAAGTTATGATACATTTATCCAACGATCTTTTTAAAAAAAACAAAAATAAAAATATTTGTTTAGCTGGTGGAGTAGCCCTAAACTCCGTTGCCAATGAGTCCATAATGGGTCAGAAAAATTTTAGTAATATTCATGTATTTCCAGCATCTTCAGACTCTGGTGTTCCATTTGGTTTAGCATTGTGGGGTTATCACAATTTATTTAAAGCAAAGAAAAGAGTTAACTTTGTAAATGCGTACACAGGAATTGAGTACTCAAATGAATTAATTATCAATTTACTTGAAAAAAATAATATAAATTTTTTGCGAACAACACCGTTCGAAATTGCAAAATTAATATCAGAAGGTGCAATTGTTGGACATTTTAATGGGGCCTCCGAGTATGGTCCAAGAGCACTAGGAAATAGAAGTATACTTGCCGATCCCAGAAAAAAATATCTTAGACATTATATAAACAAACATGTCAAAAAAAGAGAATTATTTCGTCCATTTGCCCCAGCTGTTTTAAAGGAATTTTCAAATTTATATTTTGCAATTAAAGACTCTCCATATATGTTAAGAGTGGCAAAAGCAAGAAAGCCGTCTAAAATTCCTGCTGCTATACATGTAGATAATACTGCTAGGGTTCAAACAGTTACCAAAAATCAAAATGAAAGATTTTATGATATTATAAATGAATTTTATAAACTTACAAAAGTCCCTTGCATTTTAAATACTTCGTTTAATGGAAAAAATGAGCCTATAGTAGAGACGCCAGAGGATGCATTAATAACTTTTTTAGAGAGTAGAATCGATTATTTAATATTAAATGATTTTTTAGTCAGAAAAGATGAATTATTAATTATTAATAGAAATATGTTAATTTACAATTTAAAAAATGAAAGAAGCAAAAGAATAACGGCAAATATTAATATAGCATTAAATAAAATTTGTAAAAAAACTAATATTAGAGAATATAATAAAAATAAATATAAATTCCAAAGAAAAGCAATTTATCATTCAATAATTAAGCCAGTTGATTTTTATATAAAATTTTTTAGAAAAATTAAGTTAAAAGAAAAAATTCTTATATTGGGAGAGTATAAGCATACAAAAGTATTATTAAACATTGTAAAAATTAAAAAAAATCAAATGCAAAACATAGATTATCTTCCAATCGATAAAAATAAAGGCAAGATTAGTTTGAATTTAGTTAATTCGATTAATAAAAAATATGATAAAATTTTATTATCAACCTTCAACTATTGTTTTTATAAAAAAATAGGAAACATAGAAATAAAAAAAACTTTTTTTAATCCCTATGATAACTCGACAAGATCTATCGAAGATTATTTTAAATTTAGTAAGTATAATTTTTTAAAAAGATATGTTTTTTTTTATAAAAAAAATTAATTTTTTTTTTTTTTTTTTTTATTGTTTGTTTTTATGTCAGTTATACGTATTTAGACAAAAATACTCATTTATTCAATATCTTATTCAAAATGTAAGTTTTTTAAATTTTTTATTATTTCTAATAAATAGAAAAAAATTTAATCCTATAAAACTCGAAAGTTTTAGGAGATATATAAAGGCAAATTCGAAAAAATGGAATAGCATTAAGTTTTCCAATAGTAATTTAAATGAAACAGTATTAGTTGAGGCGTTGTTAAATCATCCTGCTTATCCAATTTCTAATGCTATTGTTGGAAATTATTTAAAAGAGATTTACGGATCAAAATTAATTGGCCTAATTAAATTAAACGATCTTCATAATGAGATAATTTTAAGAAGTTTTGGAATTACAAAATTTATTTATTTGAGGCCAATGAGTGTTTTACAGTCTTTGTATTATATTTATAAAGGTTTAAAAATTTTAGACTCAAAAAATATTGAACAGATAATAAAAATAAAATTTAAAAACATCGATGTAGGTATGCCTGCATATGATAGTTATGTTAGATATACTGGCAATCCCACCTTAGAAAAAAAAAATTTTAAGTTTGCAATCTTTTTTATAGAAACACTTTACTTTGTAGATTTTTTTTTTAACATTTTAAAGAGTCACCCTTGTATTAAAAAAATTACGCAAGCAGAAACTAATTTTTCTCCAGGAAATAATTTATTTCAAACTTTTTTAAAGCAAGGAGTAAAAGTTTATACTAAATGGGGCAATGATAAAATTACTATTAGAATTTATAACAAATTTTCAGAAAAATATTTGAGTAGACCAAAAATTCCAAATATTTTATATGAAAAAATTTATAATTTAATTAATAAAAAATCGTCAAACGAAAAAAATAAAATCTTAAATATTCAATCTTTAAAAAAACAAGTAGGTTTTTGTTTAAGAGTTTCTAGTCTAAAAAATATACAAAAAGACAAGTTTGAATTAATTAATAAAAATAAAATTTTAAATTTATTTAAATGGGATAAAAAAAAAATTGGCGTGATATTTTTTCATCATTTAACAGATGTTAATTATCATCATGGACCAAGAAAACTATTCAAAGACAACTATACTTGGGGAGAATTTATTTTAGAAAATTTAAATAAAAATAAAAAAGTCAATTGGATTTTGAAACTTCACGGCGCAGAATATTATTATAAATGTAATTTTAATTTACACAATAAAATGTCTCTTCTAGTAAATAAATATCCTAATATAAAGATTTTTCCAAGAGAGATAAACCCATCATCATTGGTTAATATAATTAATTTTGGCATTACATCACATGGCACAGCCGCTTCTGAGTATCCATGTTTTGGTTTAAATGTTTTTTTTTCTGAAAATTCTGATTTTTCAAATTTAAAATTTGGAAATTTTATTAATTCTAAAAAAAAATTATTTTACCTAATCAAAAATATACATAAATTAAAAAAAATTTCAAAAAAAATTGTTTATAAGTATCAAATATATATGTTTATTAGAAATAAACTTTTAAAAAACCAACTTAGACTTCTTACAAAATATCCTATCTCAAAAGACTTGGATCAAAGAATTTTTTTTAATAACTGTTGTAAAAATCTTTATAACTATAGTTTCTACAATGATGAAGCATTTTTAATGTTTAAAAAACAAATTAAGCACAACCTACCTCACACTATTAATTTCAAAAATTATCCAGTTATCAATAATATTTTAGAATAAATGATTAATAAATTTAATCAAATTAATTATCTTTTAAATAAGAAAAATAAAATATATTTAGGAGTATTATTTTTTCTTTTTTTTGTCTCCAGTTTTTTAGAGATATTAAGCTTAGGTTCCATTCCTATTGTTGTATCAATTATTGCAAATCCAGAAAATCTTGAAAAATTTAATTTTTCTATGATACATTGGTTACGAACTAATTTCAGTTTTTCAGAACGTCAATTAAATTTATGGATTTTGTTCGCTACTTTAGTAATTTTTTTTCTTAGAAGTTTTATTTTATCTTTTATTATATATTTTCATGGTCTTACTATTAAATTATTAAAAGAACATTTATCAATTAATTTTTTAAAGAGCTATATAAATTCTGACTATACTTTTTTTTTATCTAGAAATTCTGCTAAAATAATAAAATTACAAATGGTAGATGTTGGTAATGCTTGCATATTAATTTATCACTTAATAAATTTTTTTAAAGAGAGTCTTATAATTATTTCAGTTGTATCTTTCTCTGTTTATTTGACTGGAATTACAACTTTTATTTTTTTTTTATTAATTGCAAGTATTATAATTTTATATTATTTAATTAACAAAAAATCTTTAAGTAAAAGAAGTAAAAGTATATTTCAATATTCTGAAGATATAATAAAAAATTTAAATAATTCAATTGGTCTCATTAAGGAGATAAAATTTACTTCGTCTGAGTCTTTAATTGCTGAAGATTTCAAAAAAAAAATACAATTTAACGAAAATTTAATTTTAAAAAATAATCTTATAAATTCATTGCCAAGATTTATTATTGAATTTATTTTTGTTGCTTTTCTATTATTATCATTAATCTATTTAGTAATTATAAATTATGAGATTTACTATGTCCTGCCAATGATTGTTTTGGTTTGTATTTCTGCAATTAGGTTAATCCCCTCATTTACAATTATTTCTTTGTCATTTAATTTAATAAAGCAGCTTTCTCCATATTTAGACAGTGTTTATCAAGAAATACGTAGCAGTAGAAATAATAGTGATATTAATAAAAAAAATTGCAATTTAATAAAATTAATTGATTTTAAAAAAGAAATTTTTTTAAATAATATAAGTTTTGCATACCCTAATGGAAAAAAAATATTTGAAAACTTTTCTATTAAATTTTTTTTTGGCAAAACATATGGTATATATGGAAAATCGGGGTCTGGAAAAACAACCTTATTAGAATTAATTTTAGGACTATTAAAACCATCTAAAGGAAGTGTAACCATAGATAATTTTAATATAGAATATATTAATAAAAATTGGCAAAAAAAAATTGGTTACGTTTCCCAAGATGTCTATATTTTAAATGAAACCATTAAAAAAAATATTTTATTTTCTTTTGAAGATCAAAATTTAAATGAAATAAAAATAAATAAAATATTTGAAAATTTAAATTTATTAGAATTCTTAAACAGTTTGCCATTAAAATATAGTTCGATTATAGGCGAAAATGGAAGAAATATTTCATTAGGTCAAAAACAAAGAATTGGAGTAGCTAGGGTTCTTTATAAGGACCCTGAAGTATTAATACTGGACGAGGCGACAAATGCTATTGATAAAGAAACTGAAAAAAAAGTTTTTTCATATTTGTTTAAAAAATATAAAGATAAAACTATGATCATAGTTTCGCATGATTATAATAATTTATTAAATTGTGATTATATTTATGATTTTGATAAAAAAAAATTCTAATAAAAATTAGAAATTTTTTTTAGTTATGGTAACAGTAAAATAAAATAATTTTTTTATTTAAGTTTTTATTGTTTTTAAAAACTTAAAACGTATTAATTCTTTTATAGGTTTCTCAAATAAGATAAATATTAAATATGAGATTATTAAAACAGAAAAAAAATAACTTATAAAAATATAATTTGAAGAAAAATTCAAAAAAAATATATTATTATTTATAAACGAAAAAATTATTTCAACAGGAAAATGCACTAAGTATACCGTAAAAGAAATCTCTCCAAAAAGTCGAAAAGATCTTCCCAAATTGGGAAAGATGTTTTGTAATAAAGCTAGATTTAATATTATTAAAGGGAATTTTATGAAAAATAATAATATAAAAAGTCTTTCACCAATTAAAAATTTTAAATGTTCTGTAATTTTTGTAAAAATCGGATTTAAAAATTTGCCAAAAATGATTATGTCTAAAATAATTATAGTAAATAGTATAATAAATCTATTTATTATTTTTTTATTAAAAAAAATAATTAAATTTTTGTAAATAAAAAAAGTTAAACCACCAAAATAAAAACATAAAAAACCCACCAGTAAATTTGTAATTGAAGGCTGAATTAAAATATAAATTATAAATAATGCAATTAAGATCAAAAAGATTTGAATTATATTATTAAGTGTTTTTTTAACGACAAAAAAAAAAGTTATATACAATAAAATTTCAACTGATATTGACCAAGATGCAGCATTAAACCCCCACGATGTTTCAAAGCCCCATTCCTGAATTAAAAAAAAGTGTAAAAAAAAATTTCTTATATCATTTGATTTATATACAAAATATTCATTATTTAAATAAATGTGTAATACTTGAAGTAACGCAACTATAAATAGGGTAAATAGATGCAATGGATATAACCTAGAAATTCTTAAAATTGCAAATTTTTTAAAATTAATTTTTTGCGAATAAATTATATCTTTATAAATTAAAAAAAAAATAAAACCTGATAAAACAAAGAAGAATTGCACAGCAACCGATCCAAATGCATATAAAGGTTCTAGGATTTTATAAAAAGGCTGTACTGATCTTTCAAATCCTTGCTGGTAAATATTTTGTCCAATAAAATAAAAATGTTGGTAATGATGCAGAACAACAGATAGTGCAGCGATCATTCTTGCTAAATCTAGCAAATAATAATTTTTAGGGATTAAATTTTTTTTTGTTATGTTATGATTGGTCATTTCGTGTTTATTTAAATTAAAAATATAATTGATTTTTTTTTAATTTGTAAGTTTTTAACAAAATATTATTTATTATAATAGGTCTTCTTATCAATTTTAATCATAAACTTTGATACGCTAGAACAAATGTAATTAAAAACACAGTTTATTGTATTCAAAAGAATTTTAAACTAATTTTAAATAAATTTGTACGATGTGTTTAAAAAAAGAATGAATTGTGTTTTATTCTATAAAAATTCTAAAATAAAAAAAATTTTAAATCGCAAATTAAGTAATATACGCTAAAAATGAATAAATCTATAAATAATTTATGCTAAATCTGTAAAAAATATTGAATGAGAATTCTTTTTAAGAATATTTATAATTTTTGTTTTTCGATTTTAAATATTCTTTTTTTAAATATCATTATCTTTTATAAAAAAATTTTTTTAAGAAAAAAAATTATTTTTTTTTATCACCCAAAGTCTGAACTAGTAAAAATTCATTCTTATTATATTAAAAATATTTTTTCAAAATTAAAAAAATTTGAAACATTTTATGGCGCAAGGATATTTTTTAATGATAAAAATTTTTTTGTTATTAAATCAATACTTGTTAGATATATTTATGGAGTTGACTTATTCGTAAGTAATAATGTTTGTGATCATTTTACTAGAAATTCTGTAAGAGTTTATATTCATCACGACATTTACGATACACCTTTAGTTAATAATTCTAAAATTCAAGAATTATCTATACGATTAAGTAACTATGATCATATTTTTTTGACTTCAAAAATTTTTTTTCACTTATTTGAAAGCATTTTTAAAAAAAATATTAAAAAACCTAAGTTACATGAGATTGGATATTTAAAATTGAACTATTTTAAAAGAATTAATAGAAAAAGAAAAAAGTTTTCTGCAAATAAGATAATATTAGCACCTACTAATTTTATTTCATTTCCAAGATATTCGTTACAAAATTATATTTTTCAAATTTTAGATATTCTTCTAAAAAATAATATTTCAGTAATTTATAGACCTCATCCTTCAAATAGAAATAATCGAAAAATATTAAATGTAATTAATTTTTTCAAGAAAAATAAATTATTTAAATATGATAATAGCGAAAATTATATAAAAGATTATTTAAGCTCATCAATTATGATTACAGATATTTCAGGGACAGCATATACTTATGCTTTTCTGTCAGGAAATCCTGTAATTTTTTTTTCTCCTAATGAGTATAGTTTAGTTAAAGATGAATATTTAGAGTTAAATTACATCAAGGATAGATCGAAAATAGGAATCGTAGTAGAAGATTTAAAAAAATTAATCAAGGCAATTAAAGTTATTAAATTAAAAAAAAAAACTTATAGAAATAATATTAACAAGTTAAGAAGTTTTTTTAATTCCAAAAATACAACTCAAATTTTAAACGATAAATTTAACAATTTAATTAACGATGCAGTTTAATAAATTTATCAATTTTTTTTTTGTTATTTTAAAAAAGTCAATCTCTAAAAGATTATTATTAATAATTGCTAAAATTTTAATTTTTAAATCAAGAAATTTTTATAAGATTATTACTTCACTTGATAAAGCTGAAGTTAAGATATATTCTCAGAATGGGGAAGATGGAATTATAGATTATATCAATAACAGTCTAGGTTTAACAAATTTTAATTTTGTCGAAATTGGCGTTGGTGATTACTCGGAGGCTAATACTAGATATTTATATGAAAGTTATTATCCAAAGGGTTTAATTATAGATAATATAGATAATTTTTATAAAAAAGTAAAAAAAAATACTAATCTTTGGAAGGGTGATTTAAGAGTACTCAATACGAGTGTTACAAGTGAAAATATAAATAATATTCTTGAAACAAATTGCGGTTTTGAGATTGATTTATTTAGTTTAGATATTGATGGAATAGATTATTGGATTTTAAAAGAGTTAAGACCGCAAATATCAAAAGTTTTTATAGCAGAATATAATCCGATATTTGGAGATAAACTTCAAGTAACAGTTCCCAACTTAAATAACTTTAATAGACAAGATTATCATTATTCATGTTTGTGTTTTGGAATGTCTTTAAAAGCTTTAGTAAATTTAATGGATGAAAAAGGTTATTACTTTTTAGGAACAAATAGATTGAAAAATAATGCTTTTTTTATTAGCAAGTATTTTGACAGGACAAAATATTTTCCTAAAATAATAATCAATAATCTTGAATATTATACTAATAATAATTTTAGAGAGAGTAGAGATGCAAATGGTAATCTAAATTATCTTTCAAAAGATAAAGCTTTAGTAAATATTTATGATTGTGAGGTTGTTGATCTTTCCAATGATAATTTTAAAATAAAAAAAATTCGGGATTTTTTTAATATATATTAAAAATTATTTAATTTTTATTAATTTCAAATAATTTAATTTCAAATAATTTATTATAAATATTTTTTAAAAGCGGAAATAATATAAAAGAGTATTGAAAATCCAAATAAGAAAAAATATTTTTTATTATTTATATTTTTATTAAAAATTTCATAAATTGGATTCTTTATTAATAAAAAAAATACTATGTATAACAAGGGGTCAAAATATCTATGATAAATTATACCATTTAATCCGAAAAGCATTATTAGGAAAAATATCAAAAGTTCATTTAAATTTTTGTATTTCTTAATAATAGAAATAAATATATAGAAAATTATTGCAGATAATCCTATAAACAAATAGTCACTTTTAAATATTTTTTTTGACATTTTATATAAAACTCCACCAGAGTATTGTAAGTCATAATAGAAATAATTTATTAATAGACCAGCATATACAACCGTTAGCAGTGCAATAAAATAATCTAATCTAATTAAATTTTTTGCATTCTTATAATTTATAAAAAAAAAGGGAATTGAATAAAAAAAAATAACTGACATAGACAAAGATACTGAGGTAATGATGTTATATTGAAGTATGTGGCTTATGATCCAAAAATTTTCTTTTAAAATAAATACATAATAAATTGCAGGAAAACTTATAACTATATTAACAATTATATAAAATAAAAATTTTTTTTGAAACTTGCAATTATAAATAAATTGAAACAAGAAATAAATACTAAAGATTGAATATATAGGTCTAAAGTAAGAAGCGAGTCCTAAAAAAAAAACATGAAAAAAAATTAAAAATATATTTTTATAATTATTATTTTTTAATTTTATAAAATAATATATAGATATAACAAAAAAAGATAATCCCAAAATATTGTCATCTATCCATATTGAGCCTGATCTAAAGTATGGCGATAAAAATAGTAAAATTGGTATAACTGAAACTAAATCTTTTCTTCTAGCTTTGTGCATTAGATTTAAAGATTTATAAAAAAATATTGGTAAAAATAATATTATGTGTAGATTTATAAATCTGGCAACTTCACTATAAATAAAAATTTTTTTTAATAATAAGATATATAATACATAAAATGGTGAGTGAGGAACGCTACTAGAACTGTAATCAAGAAGAAAATTAATTATGCCTTTATTAATAAAAATATTAACAAGATTAATGTGTGTATTATAATCCTGAATTTGTCCTCCTGCTGTATCTTCATTAAAATAAAATCCAAGCAATAATGACAAATACGAAAGGAAATACAAAGCATAGATTTTTTTTTTTGATAAAATCATTATTTAAGATTTATTTTACTCATTAAAAAGGGACCAACTAATTTTCCATAAAACCTATAAAAAAAACCAATAGAAAAAATTTTTTTTTTGTCTTTAGTAAAAAAAAAATAAATGTAATTTATTGATAGTATTAAAAAAAAAAAAGATTTTAAATAATTTATTGAATATCCAAAGAGCTTACCATGCAATTTTTTATCGATATAATGTCCAAGTACTCCTAATCTAAAACTTCTATTTTTCAACCATGAAACTTTGTCTCTGTCCGAATGTGTCGTTTCGTAAACAATTATTTTTTCATACCATAAGATCTTATTCCCCAATTTGTTTAATGTTGAGAAGAAAAGCTGATCCTCCCCCATACCAAATTTATTTAATTTAATATCAAACGATAAATTTTTTTGTTTTAAAATATTGTATTTAAAAAATACATTATTTGTTGATGCCCATGTTGTCTGTGTTAAACCATAATTTTTTTTCTCAAAAAAATCAGTAAAGTTTATTAATCTTTCGTCAGATTCTCTGTACTTTTTATGTATTTGCGGTCCAGTAATGATATTTGCATCTTGCAATCTTTTGATTTTTTGAATGTTTACCATCCATCCTTTATCAATTATGCAATCATCATCAAAAAAACTAACATAAGTTGGGTTTATTTTTCTAAGTATCTCTAAACATTTGTTTCTAGCGTAGACTATACCTCTTCTTTTTTCATTAAAGTAACTAATATTATATTTGAATTTTTTGCTAATTTTTTTAATTAAATTATAAGAATTATTGTTTATAGTATTATCAACAATTATAATTTTTACAAAAAATTTATTAAGCAAATTTATTTTTTCAATACTTTTTAAACACGCTAATAATTTATAATTTCTATTATAGGTGCATATACAGATTGCTAAATTCATATTAATGATTTAATGATTAGTATACTCGTCGCAGTAATTAAGCATATAATCTTTCTTAATTTTGCACATGAAAAATAAATTTAATATTTTTTAAGATATTTAGTACCTCTTATACTCATTTTTGTTATTTTAAATATACTCATAGTTTTTTTATGGCCTATTAAGACTGACATAAAATTTTCTAATTATGAGCCATTTTCTTAAATAGAACTTAAATCTTTAAATTTAAATAAGTCTGAAGGATTGGAAATTTATCTCGAAACCTGGCAAAGACAAAGACTTTATGAATATGATGAATATACTGGCATTATTGAAAGTAATTCAATAAATAATAAATTTGTCAATTTTACAAAAGAATTTGGAAGAAAGATTTCCAATATGAATTGCATATATTTTTTTTGTTGTTTTAATATTTTATACAGATTTAGAAAACCCTCCTTTATATGCACCAATATCAAATATTATTTCTAATTTTAGTTCTTTTAGTTTTTTAATAATTTTTTTTTGGTGAAAATATCGATCTATAAAATCTATTAAACAACTTAATATAAATTCTATTTTTTTTTATTTTGGTTTTTTCATTTATCATGCTTAGTATTAAGAATAAATAAAAGCCAGAAGATGTAAAAACTACACGTTCCATGGTAGTTTTAATAGAATATAATATTTCCATTTCTCTAATTATATATGCAAGAAAGATAAATAAAATATTTAAGACTGTAAAAATGCTAAATGATAATACATATTCTTTATTTTTATTAAAAATATTTTTATAAAACAAAATAATAACTCCCAAAGAAAAAATATAGTTTTTCAGTGAGTAATAACCTAAGTAAGGAACGATATATTTTATTTTATCACTTACTACTTTAATGTTTAATGACCGTAAGTAATCCATATTGTAGGGCTGTGCATTATAAATAAAATCATAAGTATGATAAATTAAGTATTTAAATAATATTATTGATGCAAAAGATATTAATGTAATAAACTTTAATCTTTTGTTTATAGATTCTTTTGACATTAAGCATAATAAGATTATCAAAATATAAACTATACCTTCTGATTTTATCCACAAGATTACGTTGCTTATCAGAATAATAAATAAAACATAAAATTTTTTATTAGTACTTGAAGAAGCAAGAAAATATGAGGCAATAATTAATAGTGAAAATATTAATATCTCTTGAAGACCAGAAAATCTTTCATAATTAAATAAAGATAGAGAAATAATTATAAATAAAATATTTGCGATTATATTTTTATTAAATATTTTTTGTGTTAAATAATAAAGAGAAATACAATAAATAAATAAATAAAATAATCTTCCGTAGTATTCAATTTTTAAAGGCGATAAATACCAAAAAAATCCCCAATAAAAAGATCCTAAATGAGGGTGCCATTTATTATGTTCAAAATTATTTAAAGTTTCAAGAGAGAGCCCATCAAAAAAAAATAAAGATTTTATATAGTAAAAGTATTTAGCGTCCCAACCTAAATTTAGTTTATTAGCAATAATCATTGCAAAAGAAATGAACACTAATCCAGGAATTAAAAAAAATAAAAAAAGATTGATAATTCTCCCAATATTAAAGTTTACAATAAAATATTTATAAAAAAATAATAAGAGATAAAGAATAGCAAGCAGCAAACAGTATTGATTTATTTTAATTGGTAAAACTGATAATAAAAATAAAAAATTTAAGTTAAGTATTAAATTATAAATAAGTTTATCTAAAATATTTTTAATATCTCTAAGATTTCCTAAATTAATTTGAAGAGGAACTAACATTGTTAATAAAAAAATTGGAAAGCTTAAAAAAATGAAAAAAATTTCAATCATCTATTTTTTTAAATAGTAACATGTATCGTAGTTATCTATAATTTTATAATTGCTTACGTTGTACTTATTTTCAGTAATAAAAAAAATCTGAGCATTATTTTTAATATTCATACCAGACAATCTTAAATATAAATTAAATGAATTTTTTAATTCCTCGAAATTAATATTGGTTAAATGAACAATTCTGTTTTCAAAAATTTTAAAATTAGTAATTTGTATATTTTTTATGATATTTCCTACTGAATCTTTTATTATAATTTCTATTTTAGGATTTGATAAACCTGTTATTTTCACAGAATTAATTTCTAAATAATTATTTTGTTTAATTTTATCTAGATAAAAATAAAAATTATTAATAGTATATTCATTAATTTTATTTTGATTTAATTTAATTTTTATTTTGCGCCCAGGGTAGTTTAATAAAATTAATTCGTTAGAATATTTATTTATTTCTCTTGGATTTGTAATTGACCAACTAGTATTTGGAGCATGTATATAATTAATAATTCTAATATTATAATTAAACTTATATTTTGCTTTTATATAATTAAGATAACCAATACTTTCTCTAGAACAAAATCCGTAAGCATTAACAATTCTTTGATCGTAATTAAATTTTATCAAATTGTTAAAATTTCTAAAAAAATCAGTAGTAATTAAAAACAATAATACAATTGCAAAGATTATAATTTTTTTTTGATTCTTCTTTGTTATAAACATCTTAGTTAGTGTTATTTAAAATTTTTTACATTTACAATCTAAAAAAAATTTTAAACTGTTTGAGATTTTTTAAAAGAATTATATGAAAAAAATTTTGGTTACTGGAGGATGTGGATTTGTTGGGTCAAATGTAATTTTTAAATTAAAAAAAAAACTTTATAATTATAGATTTTACAGTTTGGATAATCTTTCTCGAAAAGGTTCAAAATTTAACTATCAAAGATTAAAAAATGATGGAGTAAAAAATTACTGTTTTGACATAGCATCAGTTAAAAAAATATTGAAATTACCAAAATTTTCAATCATAATAGACTGTTGTGCAGAGGCTGCTGTTGAGGTTTCCAAAAAAGATTATGACAAAGTCATTAGTACTAACTTTTTGGGTACTTATAATTTATTAAAAAAAGCAAAAAAAGATAAATCTAAAATAATATTTATTTCTTCAAGCAGAGTTTATTCAATTAATGATTTAAATAATTTAGTAAATAATAAAAAAGTTCTTAATAAAGAGATAAAATTTAAAAAAAAAATAGATGAAGATTTTAATATTCTTAATCCAAGATCAATTTATGGGTTTACTAAACTTTCATCTGAATTATTGATTCAAGAATTTTCATATGCATTTGGAATAAAATATTTAATCAATAGATGTGGAGTTTTATCCGGACCTTGGCAGTATGGCGTTGAGGACCAGGGTTTTATGAGTTTATGGATGAGAAAACACATATCTAAGGGAAAATTAAAATACAAAGGTTTCGGAGGTTACGGTAATCAGGTTAGAGATGTTTTGCATATAGATGATTTGTGTAGATTGTTAACAATTCAAGTAAGGAAAATTACAAAAGTTAATAATCTTACATTTAATGTTGGTGGAGGATTACAGAATGCAATTTCTTTAATTAAATTAACCAAATTTTGTCAAAAAATTACTGGAAATAAAATAAAGATTAGAATTAGCCCAGAAACCTCTATTTATGATATTCCTTATTATGTAACTAATAATAAGAAAGTTTCAGCTATTTATAATTGGTATCCAAAAAAAAATTTATTTAATATACTTTATGATTTGTATAGTTGGATTAATACATATAAGAAAACTTTTTTTAAAAATTAAATTATAATGTCTTGTGTTTTAATAACAGGATCAAATGGTCTTGTAGGATCAGAATCTGCTATTTTTTTTATTAAAAAAGGTTTTAAAATAATTGGAATAGACAATAATCTGAGACAATCTTTTTTTGGAAAAGAGGCTTCAACATTGTGGATTAGAAATGAACTTTTAAGTAAGTATAAAAATTATCTTCATTTTAGTAATGATATTAGAAATAAGCTATTTTTAAAAAAAATTTTTAAGAAATTTTCAAGAAGAATAAAACTCATAATTCATTGCGCAGCACAGCCATCTCATGATTTTGCCAAAGATAACACTGAAATAGATTTTTCAGTTAATGCTATTGGTACATTAAATTTATTAGAACTAACAAGAGAGTTTTGTAAAAAAGTACCATTTATACATATGTCTACAAATAAAGTTTACGGAGATAATCCTAATAAAATTAAATTAATAGAAAAAAAATATAGATGGGAGTTGAAAAAAAATAACAAATTATACAATGGAATTGATGAAGGATTTTCCATAGATAATTGCACTCATAGTTTTTTTGGTGTTTCCAAGACGTATGCTGATTTATTGGTTCAAGAGTATGGGAAAAATTATGGACTAAATACTGTTTGTTTTAGAGCAGGCTGTATTACAGGCCCTAATCATAGTGGAGCACAAATGCATGGTTTTTTATCATATCTAGTTAAACAATGTATTGTTAAGCGCAAATATTCAATTATTGGATATAAAGGTAAACAGGTTAGAGATAATATTCATAGCTTTGATTTAGTTAATTGTTTTTGGGAATTTTTTAAAAATCCAAAAAAAGGAAAAGTGTATAATATAGGTGGAGGAAGAATTTCAAATTGCTCTATAATAGAAGCAATTAAATTTATCGAAAAAATAAAAAATATAAAAGTAAAAAAAAATTATATTCAAAAGAATAGAACAGGGGACCACATTTGGTATATATCAAATAGCAGAAAATTTAAGAAAGATTATCCAAACTGGAAACAAAAATACAATTCTAATAGAATTTTAAAACAACTTATTAGTAAGTATTAATTTTTTTTTTTAAGTAAAATTTTTTCAAGAAAACAATAAAGAAAAGTAAAAATATATTTAGAACCAATTTCTTGTAAATTAAATTTTGTAATACCGTTTTTTCTTCCATTCCACGTTATTGGTGTAATTTTATAATTATATTCTCTGCTAATAATTTTAAGTGGTAATTCTAAGAATACGTTAAAATTTTCAGAAACTATTGGAAATAATTTTAATAAAGTAGATTTTTTATAGATTTTAAAAGCATTAGTAACATCATTATATTTAGTTAAAAAGAATAGTTTAATAAAATTATTAACTATTCTATTTAATAAATATTTAATTTTAGGATAATTTATTACTTTAGAGTTTTTTATAAATCTAGAACCAAAAACGGCATCAATTTTATTATCATTAGATATAATTTTATAATATTTTTCTAAATCCTCTAAACTATCAGATAAGTCTGCCATAAAAATAGCAATGTATTCATTAGAAGAATTGTTTATTCCATTTACTATAGCATGACCAAGTCCAGGATTTGTATTGTTGATAATTTTTATATTAAAATTTCTCGATTTGATTTTGTTAATTGTATTATCAGTACAAAAATCATTAACTATGATTATTTCATAATTTATAGATTTAATCCAAGATTTCTCAATATAGCCAAGTGTATTTCCAATAATTGCTTCTTCATTTTTGACAGGTATTATAACTGTTAGACTCATTATATTTTATTAAATTAAATAAGTTCTTCTTTTAAGAAATCTCCAAGTCTTAAAGAGAGCTGTGTTATTGTGAAAGTTGGATTTTTATATCCACCACTTGGAAACACTGAACTTCCCGCTATGTACAAATTTTCAATTCCATGAACTTTTAAGTTTTTGTCTACAACTGAGTCTTTTGCATTTTGCCCCATTCTTGTACCACCCATATGGTGATATTCTCCTAAATAATCTAAATTGTTTTTTAAATTATATATATTTTCATGCATAGCAATTCTACCAATTGAATTGATTCTGCAGAACTCTGAAAATTCTTGGAGAAGTAATTTTGCTGTAGTTACGGTATCTATAGATCTTTTGTAGTTAATATTTACAATAGGTATACTAAATTTGTCAGTTTGATTTAGATCTAAATATATTTTATTAGTAACATTAGCTAAATCTTCTATGTGCATAAAAATATTTCCACATTTGAGACTTTTGCCAAAAAATCTACTAGACAATTCTTTTCCATAATTAGGAGCTACGCATAAAATATTTTTTATTATTTGTTTATATTTTTTTTCTTCTTTTTCTGGATTCATATAAATTGCTGATGAAATGTTTTTGTTATTTTTTATATGCTCTAATGTTGAAGCAAAATGAATAGGGCCCTCATAATCTAGATAATTATTTTTCATAAAATTACTAAGTTTTTCATGTTCTAGCACACCAGCTCCACCTAGAATCCATGAATGAGTCATCCAATATTTTCCAATATTTTCATTATTATTTAGTAATCCTTTAGATTGGATATTAGTCCAAAGCAATATTCTTGAGTTTTCAATGCCACCAGCCGCTAAAACAAATATTTTAGAATTTATTATTTTTTTTTTACCCTCATTTGCAATGCATACAGCGTTAACTATTTTTCCCCTATCCTCATTAAAATGAGATAGCTGCGTATTTAAAAATAAAGATATATTTTTACTATTTTTTATATAATTTTTATATTTTTCAGCAAATCTAACTTTTGAATATTGGAACTCTATTTGTTCTAAAGAATTATTAATTTTTGATTTTCTAAATTGGTTTTTAATATCTAGTATTTCACATGTTTGGTCTTTGTATTTATTTATTTCATTAATATTAATTGGCCAAGATTTAAGATCGTAATCATCAAAAGGTTTACACCATCCCCCCCAATGACCTGAGGTACCGCCCAGCTGCCTAAGTCTGCTATTTGATGTCTCTGTTAGTTTGTCTAATGTAAATTCAGACTTATAAAGGTTTTGAGAATTTTCACTAAAGTCTTCATCACCAGCCTCTATAACTATAGAGTTAATTTTTTTTCTCTCTAATTTTAGCGCTAATGTTATCCCAGCTGGGCCGCTTCCAAATATTACAACTGGATAATTACTGGTGTCTATATCTTCAAATTTACTATAAATCATTAATCAGTTTCATTAAGGTACCAAATAAATTTTTCATTTTTTTTTAGCTTCAATAAATTGCTATTATCTTTAATAAAAAAAAAATTTGATATAAATAATAATTGAGTAATTTTACAAAAATTAATTAAAAATCTTCTTTTTGACAAGGTATTCATTTTCGTAAATAATTTTTTTAAAATTTTAAGTATTTTGAGAGTTTATAATATATAGAGATTAAAGTAATATGAAAATTATTTTTAATAACAAAATTTTTTTTAATCAAAAATTTAGAGGTATATCAAGATATATTACTTGTCTTGTTGATAGCTTAGCTAAAAAAAATATAGATGTTAAAATTGTAGCACCAATTTATAAAAATCAATATTAAAAAAAAATTTCTAAAGAACTTGTTTCAGATTGTTTTATAAAGAGATTACCTAATTTGTACAGTGGACATCTTATAGGTCATAGAAAAAAAATTATTTCACAATCAGACTTTTTTATTTGTATTTCAAAACAACCACAAGAAAATTTTTTAAAATTTTATAACGTAAGAAGAGAAAAGACTAGAGTTATTTATTTAGGAGCTGAGCATATTATAAAAGAAAATAACATTACTAACTTTAATACAGGTTTTAATAAGCCTTTTATTCTTTATGTTGGCTCAAGAGCAAAGTATAAAAATTTTATTACATTATTTAATAGTTTTTGCTACTCAAAAAAATTAAAAAAAGATTTTAATATAGTTTGCTTTGGTGGAGATTTTTTTTTCTAAAGATGAATTAGTTAATTTTGAAAAAAATAATTTAAAATTTAATTTATTTCATGTGGTAGGAGGTGATGATATTTTAAAAAAACTATATATTGAAGCTACTGCTCTAGTTTTTCCTTCTTTATATGAGGGTTTTGGGCTTCCTTTAGTAGAAAGCATGCATGTTGGTTGCCCTGTTATAGCCAGCAATACTAAGGTAACAAAGGAAATATGCAGACAAGGAGTTAAATATTTTGATCCTAATAGCTGTGAAGAATTAAAAGTTGTCTTAGAAGAAACCTTATATTCTAAAAGTAAATTAGAGAATTTGAAAAAAAAAGGCTTTCAAGTCGTCGAGGAGTTTAAGTGGTCAATATGTGCAGATGAAACTATCAAAGTTTATAAATCTATTTAATATTAATTATATTTATTAATGATTTTTTTTACATTTTTAACAATATATTTAAGCTCATTTAATTTTAGATTTAATCCTGAGGGTAAATAAAATCCATTATTAGATAAATATTCTGCATTAGTATATTTTTCGTTTCCAAAAATTTTTAATTTTTTAAAGATAATTTGTTTATGCATAGGCCAAAAAAAAGGCCTGGTTTCAATTTTTTTTTTTAATAATTCTTTTTGTATAAAATTTTTATATTTAAGCGAATTTTTTTTTAATAGAATTCCAAAAACCCAATATATATTTTCTGCATAGTCTAGCTTATTTGGTTGTATAATTATTTTTTTTTCATCTTTTAATGAGTTAAAATAAAAATTTCCAATATATTTTTTTTTTTTAATAATTTTGTTAATTCTCTTTATTTGATTAAGACCAAGCGAAGCTTGCATATTAGTATATCTGTAGTTCCAACTTATATCAGTATGATTAAATCTATTTACTTCACCAAAACTAAGGTTTCTTAACTTTCGTATTCTTTCAATAAAATTTTTTTCATTTGTTAGAATCATACCTCCTTCACCAGTGGTAATATGTTTATTTGCATAAAAGCTAAAAGTACTTACATCTCCAAAGCTACCACAGGGTTTATTTTTATATTTTTGTCCTAACATCTCAGATGCATCCTCAATTAGGTATAAATTTTTTTTCTTGCAAATATCAATTATTTTATCCATATCATTAGGAAAACCATAAATATGAGGAAGTAAAATCGCTTTGGTTTTTTTTGTAATCTTTTTTTCTATATCTTCAATCTTCACATTCCATGTGTTTAAGTCGCTTTCGACTAAAATAGGAGTTAAAAAGTTTTTAATAATTGCATTAGCACAAGAAATAATTGTAAAGGAGGGCAATAATACCTCATCACCTTTTTTTAGATTTAAGCTTTTCACAGCAATCTCAAGAGCTGCCGTTCCATTTGATACAGCTGCTGCATATTTTCTATTTACAAATTTAGAAATTTTTTCTTCAAATTTATTAATTTGACTCCCCGTAGACGAGATCCAGCCACTTTTAACAGTTTTATATACAGCTATAGCATCCTCTTCAGTAATTAATGGTGTATTTACAGCTATTAACTTATTTTTATTCAAATAAAATTTTGTCATTGGCCTTAATATAAGGTCCTTGTTTTACTTCGATTATTTCTGAATTTTTTTTAATCTTAAATCCATGACCGCCTTTAATCAAAAGAATAATGTCGTTTTGTTTTAATATTTTATCTTTATTTATATTTTTACCTTTATTATTATGAAAAAAAACCTTTAATTCTCCTTTTTTAATAAATAAAAACTCAGACATAAATTTAATTTTAAAGTTTTTTCTTTTATGAAAGTGGGATTGAATTATATGATTTTTAGAGTGTTTTAAAAATCCAAGCTGTAAAGAGTCTTTTTGATTTGTAACAAAATTAACACCATTTTTATAAAATTGTTTTTTTGCTCTAAATATTAGAGCATATAATTCTTTTTTAAAAAAAATTTTTTCAACGAACATTACTTATAATTTTATATTATTAATTAAATTTAAATTTTTTTTTAATAAATTAAGCAAAAAGCAATAAAAATAATTTAAACACAAGTATATATATGGCAATGATAATTTAACACCTGTTTTAGACATTCCAGTTTTTCTTGTTTTTTCATTAAAAGGGAGTTCCTTAATAGATAGTTTTTTTATCTTACAATCAACTAATAAACTTAAAAAATATTCACCATAATAACCTTTTAAAATAATATTTTTAATTTTATTTTTTTTTATGCAAATGAAACCACTCGTATAATCTGTTAAATCTTTGTAAAAAAATGATCTGCACATATTATTAAATAATATACTCTGATTTTCATTAAATTCTTTAATATTAGGTTTTTTATCGAAGTATCTTTTGCTATTTTTCAAAAATCGTGAAAAAACAGTAACATCATATTTTTTACAGTAAGTTATAAATTTTTTTATGAAAGCTGGAGGATGCTGAAAATCAGCATCCATCCAAATGATATATTTAAACTTTGATTTTTTTATTCCTAAACTAATTGAGTCAGCAAGATTTTTATTATTATATCTAACAAATACTTTAATATTTTTTTTATTAATACTCTTAACTTTTTTTACAGTTAGATCAGTTGAGTTGTCATCTATTACAATTATTTCAAATTTTATTTTTTTTTTTGTAAAGATTTTTTTTATATTATGTATTAAATCTTTTATATGCCCTTGTTCATTAAAAGTTGGCAATATTACAGAAAAACTCATTATACAAAATAAACTAAATGATACTTTTAATTTTTAAGGTATTTAGTAGTTTAGTTATATGAAATATTTTTTTAATAGTAGTCATAATATTATTAAACTCACAATTATATTAGCATTTATTTTATCAATATTAATTTCTAAATATAATTTAATTAATTATGACAAATACGTGTACGAAGACGGTTATAAATACCATCAAATGATAAAAACTGACTCTTATAGATATATGTCTCAAGGTGCTGAAATCAAGAGAGATTTAGATAATGGTGTTAATTTTTTTAAAACTGGTCCAGAATCATACACAAAATATTTACCATCAAGAATAGCAGCGGCTTATTATTATTTATTTGATATTAATCTTTTCAATAATTTTGAGGAAAAAAAAATCAACTTAGGAATACATTTTCCTTATTTAGTAATTCAATGCTTTGTTTATTATTTATCACTACTTTTTTTGTCATTAGCATTAATTAAGATATTAAATAAAAATATTGTTTTTTTTATAATAATATTTCTAGCCATCGAACCAACTATATTTCAATATCATGGAACATTTTGGAGTGAATCTTATTTTTTCTCTTTGCAAATGATTTTATTAGCTCTTGTATTAAATAAATCCGATAAAAATTATATTTTTTTTTTGATTGGTATTAGTTTAGCTCTGCTATCTTTTCAAAAACAAATGGCAATTTTTTATATAATACCAATAGTACTTTATTTTTTTTTTTATAAAAAAAAAAAATATCAAATAAATTTAATTATTTGTTTAGGGTACTTTTTATTGCAACTTGTTTTAGGTGCCAATAATTATATTCGGTCAGGAAAATTTTATATATTAACAGCAGATACAAAATTAGATTTGCATAGAGATCTAGTAGAAGTTGTAATGTCCAATAAAAATAATACAACTCGAAAAGATTTTGCAATTACCGAGGGAGATGTAGCTTTTCAGTGGATTAAAGATAATTACGTAACATACGACGAGACAAAAATTGAAAACTCTATTCAGAAATTTACATATATGGATTATAGAGGTTTCATAATAAGAGAAGGTGATAGAGTAGAGTTTGATAATTTTATAAGAAATAGAACATTTAAATTTCTTTTAGATTATCCGATAGATTTTACCTTTCACATTTTAAAAAGATCTTTTCATTCAGGACTTCTTAATCCATTTCATATTTATTCTGATCATAACTTCAGATCAGGAGAATTTTATTACGAAACATCGACTCATAAAAAGTTAATTCCTTATAGAATTGTATACAGTTTTTTTATTTACTGTATTTCAATATTAGGTCTAATTTATTTATTTAAAAACAAAAATTATCAGATATTATTTTTATTATTTTTATCAATATCTTATTTCTTTTTTCTTGTTTCTTGGCATGGAAATACAAGATATTTTGTTCCAGTCTTAATTTATATTTCTATTTTATTTGGTCATGGTGCGGCTTTTCTATTTGCAAGATTTTATAAATAATTTTTAAATGAAAAAAAAAATAGCATTGATATTTGGAATATCTGGTCAGGACGGTGCTTACTTGGCAGATTTTTTGTTAAAAAAAAATTATAAAATAATTGGTTTAACTAGAAAAAAAAATAAAAAAAATTTATTTAGATTAGGTATATTAAAAATTATTAACAAAGTTAAAATAATAGAGGGAACAGCGCTAGATAAAAAAATCTTAAAAAAAATAATTTTTAAAAAATTAACAGAGGTTTATTTTTTATCAGGGGTTAGTGATGTAAAGAAGTCAATTAATGATCCATCAACGACTTTTAATATAAATTTTATAGGAGTTAAGAAAGTACTAGACAGGATTAGGCATGTTAATAAAAATATTAAATTTTTTAATGCATGTTCAGCTCAAATATTCGGTAGCCAAAAAAAAAAATTAAATGAAGAATCATTAATTAACCCGGTTACTCCTTATGCTCAAAGTAAGGCTTCTAGTTTTTGGCTAGTAAAAACTTATCGAGAGATGTACAATATGAAATGTTGTAGTGCCATTTCTCTTAATCATGAGTCACCGTTACGTTCAAATAATTTCGTAACAAAAAAAATCATAGATCAAGCAATTCTTATTAAAAAAAATAAAATTAAATATTTATACTTAGGTAAAATAAATGTTTATAGAGACTGGGGTTGGACACCAGAATTTGTCCGAGCTTATTATTTAATGCTGCAAAGAAAAAAAATGCAGGATTATGTTGTAGGTACAGGAGTTAGAAAAAGTATTAAAGATTTTGTTTATAGAGTATTTCAAATTCTAAAGATTAATAAAAACAGATTAAGACATAATAATAAGAATTTTTTACAAGACCTAAAAAGAGAAGTTCAAGAGTTAATTGGTGATAATTCCAAAATTATAAGAGAAATAGGATGGAAGCCGAAAGTTACTTTTGAAAAAATCGTAAATAAAATGGTTAATAATGAACTTTTTTAAATTTTTATTTCCCAGATTAACTATTTTAAGGACTTTTCAGATTTTAAAAATGTCCGAAATAAAACTAAAAGGAGATTGCATTGAGTTTGGCGCTAAGAAAAATTTAAATCAAAACTTCTTTTTTTATTCAAAATTATATAAAAATTCAAAAATTACTTTCTCTAATATTAAGTCGCAGAATAAATCTTTTAAAATTCTAGATCTGACAAAAAAGATTATATTTCATAAATATTACGACAGAATAATTATATTTAATGTACTTGAACATGTTTCTAATTTAAAAGTAGTATTAGAGAATTTACATAAACTTTTAAAAAAAAATGGTGAATTAATTGGATCAACTCCATTCTTATATCGTGTTCATGGAGCACCAAAAGATTATTTAAGATTTACTGCCAATTTTTTATACCAAGAATTTAGATTGGCGGGTTTTAAAAAAGTCAGAATAAAATATCTTGGTTATGGCCCTTTTTTAGCAAGTTTTTCAATGCTACATGGAATAATAAAATTTTTGCCATTTATTTATCAAATTTTATTATTATTTTCAGTGATAATTGATTTTATCCTTATAAATATTTCTGGAAATTTAAAAAAAATTTACCCGATAGGTTTTTTTTTTATTATAAAGAAATAAGTTTTTTATTTAAAATTATAATATCCAGTTTTTCTTTTAAAGATGATAATTAATAAATAGTATAAAGCATTTAATATGTCGGTAATTTTCATTTTTGAGGATCCTTCTTTTCTATAGGGTAGAGTAATTGGAATCTCTAATATTTTAAAATTTTTATTATTTAAAATGAATAAACTTTCCCAAAAATATGAATAACCATTATCTTTTGCTAATAATAAATCTTTTTTTTTTACATTCTTAGTATTTATTAATCTAAAAGCTCCTGAACTATCTAAGTGAATTCCAAGCATAACATTTATTAAATAAAATCTTAGTTTTGTTAAAATAATTCTAAATTTTGGCCAATCTTTAAGAGAGTTTTTTTTAATGAATCTGCTAGTAATAATCAAATCAAAACTATTTTTAAATTTAAGCATAATTTTAATATATTCTGCTTTGTGTGTTCCATCCCCATCCATTGAAATAATAAATTTGTATTTTTTTTTATAACACCAAATAAAAGCAGCCTTGTGTGCAGAACCAATTCCTAGTTTTTTTTTTCTAAAAATGTAGTGTATATTTTTTCTTTTGCTTAATAGTAATATTTTTTCTTTTGTTCCATCAGTTGAGTTGTCATCAACAAAAAGAATATCTAATTTAATTTTAAGTTTAGTAAGATTATTATGAAGTTTTAAAATATTATCATTCTCGTTATATGTGGGAATTATTACAATCGTTTTATTCATAAAAATTTTTTATAGTGTATTTTTTAATTAAAAAGAATTAAATAATAAAATGATTTATAAAAAAATTAATAAATGTAGAATTTCAAAGAAGAGTGATCTAGTTACTATATTTAAAGTTAATAATTTTGGATTAACAGGCACATTTCCTAAAAATAAAAATATAAAATTGCCGAAAACCCCACTGCATGTAGTTTTTTCTAAAAGTTCAAAATTACTTCAATTAAAACATAATTATAATCCCAAAATATTGTATGGAAAAAACTATGGATATAGATCGGGATTAAATCCGACTATGGTTAATCATTTAAAAAATAAAAGTTCTTTTTTAAAAAAAAAATATAAATTTTATAAGAATAAAGATTTAATACTAGATATTGGAGCAAATGATGGGACATTTCTTAAAGAGTTTAAGAATTTAAAACGATATGCAGTAGACCCTAGTCTAGCTAAATTTAGAAATTATTATGATAAAAATACTGTTCAAATCGCGAAAAGATTTGAAGATGCTTTTATTAAGATAAAGAATAAAAAATTTAAATTTATAACATGTATTGCAATGTTTTATGATTTAGAGGATCCGGTAAATTTTTTAAAAAAAATAAAATGTATTTTATCAGAACAAGGGATATTGCATATTGAAATAGCTTATCTACCTGAGATAATAAAAACCTTTTCCTATGATACTTTCTGCCAAGAACACTATGAGTATTATTCATTAATATCCCTTAATTATTTATTAAATATTAGTGATATGAAGATTTTAGATTTTGGATTTAACCATATAAATGGTGGAAGTATATGGTTAGATATTGCTCATAAAAATGCTAATTTTATAGAAAATAAGCAAAAGTTATTTAAATTCTTAAAAAAAGAAAAAATAGATAAAATTGATAAAATCCAAACATTTAAAAAATTTTTTAAAAAAGTATTAAAACACTCTAATGCGCTAAATTCCTTATTAAATAAAATAACTAAAAGTAATAAAATTGTTTATGGATTTGGAGCTTCCACAAAAGGTAATGTTCTTTTACAGTTAAGCAAATTAGATAACAGAACTCTAAAAAGTATTTTTGACGTGAATCCTAAAAAATTTAATACTTTTACACCATTCACTAATATTAAAATTATTGATGAAAGAAAGTTGTCTAATTTTAAAATAGACTATATGTTAGTCCTGATTTGGCATTTCAAAAATTATGTAATTAAGAAAATTAAATCTGCCAATAAATCTATAAAAATTATTATTCCTTTTCCGAAGATTAAAATAATTTAATTATTACTGTTTAAAGACAATATTTGTTATATTTTTTTATTATTTTTAGTTCGAAAGATTTATTAGTTATAACAGTGCAATAATTATTATTAAGATTGCTTCTCACTAAGATATCACTTTTATTATCTAAAATAATTAATTCAGGATATTCATATTTACTTAAGTTTATCTCTTGAAACATTTTTTCTAATTTTCGATAGTCTTTGATCGGAATAGCTAATTGTTGCGAATATAGTGGGGAAGTATTTTTAATAAATTCATTCATTTCACTATTATCAAAATCAAGTTCATTATTTGCAGTTTTTAAAGAATTTGCTGTATACTTGTACAAATAAAAATTTTGGACATATTTATTTAAGTATCTCCAACCTCTTTTTTCATTTCTTAAAAAAAATATTAAATCGTTTGAATTCAAATTTAAAAATTTAAAAGTTCGGGCTAAGCTTAAGTCAATGTCGATATTTTTATAATTTACATAAATGCCACTTACTAAATTTAGTCTGGTAAAATTATTCATAATTAACCATACCGTTAATTTTTGATCAAAAGTTAAAGTTTGAAATTGTTTTGCATTAGGAATTTGATTAATTTTATTGAAGATTTGAACATAGCTTTCATGTAAATTTTTATTGTCGAGATTTTTATCATAAATATTTCTTGAAAAAATAAAAAAATAGAAAATAAGTATAAAATAAAAAATATTACTTTTTGAAAAATTAAATTTAATTTTTGAGATATAATTTAATATTAAAGATAAAAATAATAAAAAAGAACATATAACTATAGAGTTTGTCCAATGATATAATAATGATATTTTTTTTGAAAATATTATAAAAAGCATTGGGGCAATGATCGAGCTTAATAATAAAATTATTATAATTCTTAAATTATAATTTTTATAAATTTGTTTTCTAATACAAATTATATAAATTAAAATTAATCCTATTATTATAATTAAATTTATTTTTGAAAATTTTGATAATAAATAATTTAAAATTTTCTTTTTCCCATTCCATGTTAGGTCAAGTGTTCCAAATTTTTCTAAAAAACTTTTTTCTGCAAATGTTACATTAATAATAAACGGTAAAGAAAAAATAAAGAATACTAAAATACCATATAAATAATTCTTTAGATTTTTTTTCTTACTTTTTTTTAAATGAATAAAAAAAAGTATTGATAATGTTAATAACTCAATAAAAAAATGATAATAAAACGAGACAAAACTTAGACTTAGTATTAAAGATAAAAATAAAATATTTTTATTTTTTATAAATATATTTTCTTTTTCTTTCAGAATCAGAAAAATAAATGATAGAAAATAAATATTTGTTATTAAAGGCCTTGGAAATCGTAGATCAAAAAAATCATTTTTAAAAAAGTTTAAATAATTAATATTTAAATTAAATATTTGTAAAATTAATGGAATTGATAAAATAATGAGAGTTATACTTAATGCCCCTCTTAAATGAAAATATTTTATAATATTGGAAAATAAATATAAAAATATTGCTAAAAAAATAAATTCTATAAATATAAAGCTATTAATCCCAAAGACTTTTAATGCAATAGCGTGATAAATTAATGATGCATACGGAATAACAATGGGATTTAAATTGTTTATATGCTCGCTAAAGCTTGGATAAAAATTTAATTCTGCTAAATATTTTATATAAGGTAAATAGTATAAATCTTCAAAATTATTAAAAACAATATTAGAAAAATAAGTTTTGTCGGAGTGGATGTATATAATTAAGTATTTAGAAAACGTTATTAAAAAAGATATAAAAAATATTTTTTTGTTATCTGAATTTAAATTTATTAAAGTCATAAAATTAGAAATTTATCTGTAATTTAGATTATGGGTAATCAATTATAATGAAGAAATATAGAAAAATTGTAGTTACTGGTGGCTCAGGATTATTAGGTAGGTATTTAAAGAAAATATTACCTGATGCTACTTATTTTTCTTCTAAAGATTATAATTTATTAGAACAAACAGAAATAAGAAAAATGTTCAAAAAATTAAAACCTGATGTTTTAATTCATTTAGCTGCAACAGTAGGAGGAGTCCATCATAATATTTTAGAACCCGTTAAGTATTTTGATAATAATATTATTATGAATACTCTAATTCTTCATGAGGCTTTCAAAAATAAAGTAGAAAGATTTATTACTGTTCTTAGTTCATGCGTATTTCCTGATAAGATCAAAAAATACCCAATTTCTGAAGATATGCTTCATCAAGGCAGTCCGCATGAGGATTTATTTTCTTACGCGTATTCTAAGAGATGCATGGCTTTGCAAATTGAAAATTACAATAAAAAATATAGTACAAAGTATAATTATTTGATCCCATGTAATCTTTATGGTGAGTACGATAAATTTGATAGTATAAAAGGGCATTTTGTTGGAGCTTTGTTGCACAAAATATACTTGGCTAAAAAACATAAAAAAAAATCAATAACTTTATTTGGAGATGGAAGTCCTCTAAGACAATTTATGTATGCAGAGGATCTAGCTTTGATAATAAAAAAAACTCTGGAAAATAATATATATGAAAATTTTAACGTAGCAACTAATGAGAATTATTCTGTATCTTATATTGCTAATATTGCATTAAAAGCATGCAGAGCCACTCATTTGCACATTAAATATGATATTAAAAAACCTAATGGCCAACTCAGAAAAGATATCGATAATAAAAAAATGCTTAAATTATTTCCTAACATAAAATTAAAAACTTTATATGAAGGTATTTCTGAAATTTATAATAAAAAATTTTTAAATTATGAGTAATACTATATTATTTGGTGGGAGTGGTTTTTTTGGTCCTATAATTTTAAAAAAAGATCCAAATATTATATCCGTAGGAAGATCCAAGCCTAGCTTGAATGTTTCAAACAAACATTTTTTTATCAAAAATCTAGATGATTTATTAAAACTTAATAAATTAGAATTTGATAAGGTTATTTTTTTAATTGGCAGTTCCAATCATCATGAAATCAATAAGAGTTCAATTATGGGTATTGATTTTAATGTTTATCCACTAAAAAAAATATTAGCTTTTCTTAAAAATAAAAAGATAAAAAAATTCATATGCTTTACAACAGTACTTCTTTATGATGAGGATAATTTAAGATTTCCAGTTAATGAAAAAAATCCAATCAATCCTTATAGAAATGATTATATTTTCAGTAAATATTTATCTGAACAGGTTGTAGATTTTTACAAAGATTATATTCCCTCAATCATTGTTAGACTAAGTAATATTTATGGATACAGTAAATTAACTAGACCAGATTTAGTTCCAACAATTATAAATAATATATTAAAAAAAAGAAGTGTTTCAGTTTGGAATGTAAAACCTGTAAGAGATTTTATTTTCGCAGAAGATGCAGCAGATGCTGTTTTAAAATTATTAGATTCAAATTTTTGTGGAAAAATTAATTTAGGTACCGGAAAATCCCATTCAATAAAAGAGATTACAGATATTATTGGAAGACTATCAAATAAAAAAATTATTAGTGAGAATAAATTAGTTTCTGGCCCAATGAAATTTGTAACTGATATATCATTAATAAAAAATATAATTAATTGGGAACCTAAATTTTCTCTTGAAAAAGGTTTAATAAAAACTTACGAAATTACAAAAGATTTATTTAATAAATCTACTGAAAGTTAATAATTTATATAATTGGTTGCGGGGCTTGGATTTGAACCAAGGACCTTCAGGTTATGAGCCTGACGAGCTACCAGACTGCTCCACCCCGCGATTTATCTAAATTTTACTAATATTTTTTATATATTTTAAGATAAAAATAAGTAGAACAAGTAAACGATTTTGTCCATTCTCTAATCTAATTTTAATTGTTTCATTTAGATAGTCTATAAAAGATAGCCTAGAAGAAACGCCTCCTCTTCTAAAAACTCCCAATATTTCTTGTTTTTTTGTGGACATTCCTATCATCTTCTTTTTTACTATCATCCTGTAAAATAAATCATAATCAGAAGAATACTTATACTGTACTTTGTAGTACCCTAATTTCATTTGAGATTTTCGTTTAATAAAAAATCCAACAGAGTGAGTTGAATAAAAACCAAAACTAAAAAAAATTTTCCAAGGCTTGTAACCATATAATAATTTATACTTTTTTACTGTGCCGAATAAAAAATCAATTTTAGAATTTTCATTAAAATATCTCGCAACAATACTTATAGCATTTTTATAAAAGTAATCATCCGAATGTAATATACCAATTATATCGCCCGTTGATTTTTTTATACCTTTGTTAATAGCGTCATAAATTCCATCATCTTTTTCAGAGACCCAATAATCAATTTTTTTTTGGTATTTTTTTATAGTATTTTTTGTTCCATCTGTTGACCCTCCATCAATAACAATTAATTCAATATTCTTATAAGATTGGCTTAATATACTTTTAAGGGCCTTATCCAATTTTTTTTTATTATTTAGAACTACAGTAATTATAGTAATTAAAGGTTTATTTTTCAAATTTCTCATTGTTAAATAATTAATTTTTTGAAAGGCAAGAAATAGATTTATAGTATTTCTCAGAGTTTTTTATATAATCAAATCTATCAAATGATTTATATGCTTTTAAAATTTTATTTGATAAAATATTTGAATTTAAATTAATTTTAAGTAAAATTTTAAATAATTGATTATCATTTCCTACTTGAAATAAAGTGCCAATCTTCCCATTATATAGAATTTCCTTTGGACCGGTATCACAATTAGTAGAGATAATATATTTTTTTAGATACAAACATTCTATTAATACATTGGGTAGGCCTTCATACTTAGAAGATAGAACAAATACATCGCTAATATTAAGATAGTCAATTGCATTTTTTTTGTAATTAATTAATTTAACAAAATTATTTAAATTATTTTGAATAATAAAGTTATTAATTTTTTTTCTTTCTTTTCCATTTCCAATTATCAAAAGTTTTGCAGATCTAATTTTAATTAATTTTTTAAAACTTTTTAATATTGTAATTTGATCTTTTTGATCGGTTAATCTTCCAATATTAATAATTTTTAGTTCATCTTTTTTAAAAAAATTAAATATAATTTTTTGAGGCTTAATTTTTAAACATGGATTATATATATGAATAATATTTTTCTTATGTAAATTATTTGATATTAAAGAATATACCTTTTTTTTAAAATCTTTACTATTTACAATTATCAAATCAGACAATGAATAAAAAAATTTATAAAATTTTTTTTTAAAAAAACTATTTATATATTTCTCTGGAGAAGTATTTAATCTAATTATAATTTTTTTATTAAAAATTTTAGCAAATATTATTGCAACTATATTTGATTGAAATGAAAAAATTATAATTTTTTTTTTAAAGCTAAAACGAAGCATTTGTAATGATGCCAATATAGTTCTAACAAATCTAGAATTAAAAATTTTGTAAAATTTTGGGTTATAATTATAAAATTTAATATTTTTTTTAAAAATAAAATTATTATTTTTAAAAGCAGTAACAATAGTTAGATTAATTTCTTTTTTTTTAGCTAGATAGTTAGATATAAGTTCTAAATTTTTTTCTACCCCACCATTTTCTATTGATGGTATAAATATAATTATTTGATATTCGTTAAACATAAGTAATTTATGTCACAAAAAATTTTTTACTGGTCTCCTTTTTTTTCTAAAGTTGGTACGGTTACTTCAGTAATTAATTCAGCGAGAGCACTTCAGAGATATTCTAATAAAAAATACGAAGTTTGTATAATTGATTCTGTTGGAGAGTGGCAGACTTTAGACAAAGAATTAATTAAAGGTTTAAATTTTATAAAAATATATTCTTTTCCAATTTATAATTTTCTGCCAAAAGGTGGTTTTGTTAAAAGTAGAATATCACAGGTTATAATATTTTTTTATTCTTTTTTTAATTTATTTAAGATTATAAAAAAAGAAAAACCTAATTTTTTGATAGCAAATTTAATTACTTCGTTACCAATTTTTTTAAGTCTAATTATTCAAAAAGATTGCAAGATTATTCTAAGAATTTCTGGTCTGCCTAGGTTGCGTTTTATTAGAGGATTTTTTTGGAAGATCTTTTCTTCTAAGATTTATAAAATTACTACTCCGACTTTGGCAACAGGCGACTATTTAAAAAAATTAAATATATTTGATAATTCTAAAATTAGGATCTTAAGAGATCCAATAATTAGTATTGCAGAAATTAATTTCAAAAAGAAAGAACTAATAAATAATAAAATTATTTCAAAGAGTAATACAATAATAGCAATTGGTAGACTAACTAGACAAAAAAATTTCGAGTTACTTCTTGAAGCCTTTAAAGATATTTCTGCAAAGGAGCCGCAGTTAAATTTAGTTATTATTGGAGAAGGTGAGTTAAAGATTAAACTGCAGAATAAGATAAAAAAATTGTTTTTGTGTGATAAAGTTTTTTTATTAGGATATCAAAGCAATGTTTATAAATTTTTAAATAATTCTAAATGTTTTATTCTAAGTTCATTATGGGAAGATCCTGGGTTTGTTATAATTGAAGCAGCAGCTTGTAACTTGCCAATTATATCAAGTGACTGTCCTAATGGACCAATTGAAATATTAGATCAAAACAAAAATGGCTACCTTTTTAAAAATGGTAATAAAGAGGATTTAGTGAAAGTTTTTTTTTATTATCTTAATGACAGTTTAAAAAATAATTTTAATAAGAGAGCTGCTGCAAAAAAAATTTCTAATTTGTTTAGTCATTTTAAACATTTTCAGGAAATATCTAAACTTATTGAAGAAAATTAATAATTATAAAAAATATCCAAAACTTTATTTTTTGGAGAATTGTTATAAATTTTTTTAAAAGATTTATGAAAATTTAAAAATATGATCAAATCAAAAGTATTTATTTTTCCTATATTCTTTAAAATATTATTTTTTTTAAAAAATTTTTTTTCTAAAAAAGGATCATAACCGTAAGTATTTTTGTTAATATTATTTAAGTTATTCAATATTTCCAAACCAATTGAATTTCTACTATCGGCAACACCAGATTTATAAGTTAGTCCGATAATTAAGATTTTGGCTCTATCTAAAATTTCTCTTTTTTTAAAAAATTTTTTTACTTTTTCTAGGACATAATCCCTCATTTTTTCATTTCTTTTTCTTGCAGTTAAAATTAATTTTGGTTTAAATTTATTTTTAATTGATACTGATGCAAAATAATAAGGATTTATAGGAAGACAATGTCCTCCTACTAACCCAGCACTAAATTTTAAAAAATTCCATTTTGTGCTTGCTAATTTTACAACATTTTTATAATTGAGATTTATTTTATCGCAAAATATTAGTAGTTCATTAAAAAAAGCAATATTTACATCTCTTTGAATATTTTCAATTAGTTTTCCTGTCTCTGCATCTTCAATACTTTTTGAATAAACAACATTTTTTGAAACAAATTCGTAAACTGAACGGGTTTTTGTAACAGCATCATTTTTTAAAAACTCAAAGGATACAATTTTACTTATATTTGAAATATTATGTTTTTTATCACCTGGATTTATTCTTTCAGGACTGTATCCATAAAAAAAATCTTTATTGGGAGTAAAATGAGAATATTTTCTTATCGTTTCAACAAATATATTTTTAGTTACCCCAGGGTAAACAGTTGATTCTAAAAAAATAATATCATTTTTTTTTATAATTTTGGCTAATTTCTTTGCACTTTGTATTAAAATATTAAGATCTGGAATATTTTTTTTATTTATTGGAGTAGGTACAGAAACTATAAAAAAATTGCAATTTTTAATTTGATTAATATTATAGAAGAAAGAGATATTTTTTTTTGTTTCAAATTGAGATTTAGTAAATTCATTATTTGTATCAATTTTCTTTCTTAAGTGTTTGACTCTTAATTTATTAATATCATAACCAAAAGTATCAAATTTATTTGCTAGTTTAAGGGCCACTGGAAGCCCGACGTAACCCAACCCAACTACACAAGGAATAATTTGCATGTTATAAATAAATCTTTATTACATTCTGCTCTATAAATAATAAAGATAAATGAATATTTTAATAACAGGCGTTGCTGGTTTTATTGGTTTTAATTATGCTAAATTTTTATTAGACAAATCAAAAAAATACAAAATTATCGGTATTGATAATTTTGATACTTATTATTCAGTTTCTTATAAAAAAAAAAGAATTACTTTTTTAAAAAAATATAAAAATTTTTTTTTTTATAAAATTGATATTAAAAATTTCAAAGATATAAATTTTCTTTTTAAAAAAAATAGAATTTCTATAGTTTACAACTTAGCAGCTCAGGCAGGAGTGAGACATTCATTAGTCAATCCTGACTCTTATATCCAAAATAATATTTTAGGTTTTTATAATATTCTCAAGATCTCTAAAAATAATAATGTAAAAAAATTTTTTTATGCATCTTCAAGTTCTGTTTACGGAGAGAGTAAAAATTTTCCATTAAAAGAAAATGAAATATTACGCCCGAAAAATATTTATGGATTAAGTAAAAAAATTAATGAAGAAATATCAGTTCTAAACAATTTTGATGGAAAAATGAAGATAATAGGTCTGCGTTTTTTTACTGTTTTTGGAGAGTGGGGTCGACCAGATATGTTTATTATAAAATATTTAATTGCATTATACAAAAAAAAATCATTTTTTCTTAATAACTTTGGTAATCATTATAGAGATTTTACTTATATCAATGATGTTTGTAAGATTTTATTTTTATTAAAAAGTATTAATAATTTGAAAAATAATATTATTCTAAATATTTGTTCTAACAAACCCTATAAATTAACTTACATAATTGATTTAATTAATAGGTTTTCAAATGTAGAAACTGCAAATATTAAAAAAAGAAAAATGCAAAAAGAAGATATTTTAAAAACCCATGGAAATAATAATTTAGTGATAAAACTAACAAATTTTAAGAATTTTACTGAAATTGAAAAAGCAATCAAAAATACCTTAGAATGGTTTAGGTTTAATTATAAAAAATTAAATTTTAGTAAATAATTCATCAAAACAAGAAATATTTTTTTTTATACTAAATTTGCTTAAATGATCAAAAAGATATTTTTTATCTAATATTTGATTGTTTCCTTTTTTATAATAAAATTCTATTGCTTTTGCTAATTGAATTTCATTTATATTACTAATAATTTTTCCTAATTTTTTGTTATTAATAATTTCGTTAATGCCCCCGTGTGATTGAGAAGAAATTACAGGAGTTAAAAAACTTAGACTTTCAACTACAGAATTTGGAAAACCCTCAAAATACGATGTGTTAATATAAACAAATGATTTTTTAAAATATCTATGAGCATCGTGTCTATATCCCAAAAATATAACCCTATTCTTGATTTTTAATTTATTAACTAAATCTTTTAAATATTTTTCTTGACTTCCTGATCCACAAATTAAGAGCTTAATGTTTATGTTTTGTAGTAATTTTATAGCCTTAATTATTAAATCAATTTTTTTTTCCTTCTCAAGTCTAGTAATTGTAAGAATATTATTTTTTATACCTTTGTAATTAATTATTTTACCATTAAATGAAGGGGGGTATATAACTAAAGATTTTTGATTGAATTTTTGAAATATTTGATCTTTTATAATTTTTGAATTACTTATAATTTTATCAGAATTTTTATAAAAAATTTTTAACAAAAATTTTATAATATTTTTCTTTATAAAGTCTTTAACATTAAAATAAATATCAAGCTCTTTTATTGGTGTTCTTTCAATACATACAACTTTTAGATTTTTGATCTTTTTAAAAAAAATTAAACTTATTAAATTTGCAAAATTTATATTAGAGATAAATATATTCTTATAATTGGTAATATTATTAAATATAACTTTTTTGATTTTATTTATAGCGAACAATGTTTTTGATGATTTAATTTCAAATACTTTTATAGATTCTTTTAAAAAAAGTTTTTTGTATTCACATTTATTAAGACAAATAATGTTTATTCTGTATTTTTTTTTGTTTAAATTTTTGCAAAGTTTATAAATTGAATTGCCAGCTCCACCTTTAATAAAATATGGAAGAAAAAAAAATAAATTTATTTTCATTTTTTGAAGTAAATACAAATTATATTGTAAATAATCTTTGTGTTGTCTTATTTATTTATATAATATTTATAAAAAATTTATAAAAATACTATAATATTATTAAGATAAAACATTTATTGTATTTATTAATAAATCCATAAAAATGATAAAGCCGCAAATTAGTGTCATAATGCCGTATTTTAAAAAAAAAAATTTTTTTAAAAGATCAATTAATTCTGTCTTTAGTCAAACTTTTAAAAACTATGAGATTATAGTTATTTTTGATGATAAAAATCTTGATGATCTTAATTATGTTAAAGAAATTATAAAAAATAAAAAAAAAATTAGATTAATAATTAATAAAAAAAATTTAGGAGCTAGTCATTCTAGAAATATAGGAATTAAGAATTCAAGATCTAACCATATAGCATTTTTAGATTGTGATGATATCTGGCATAAAAATAAATTAAAATTACAATACAAATTTATGATTAAAAATAATTATAAATTAACTCATACCTCTTATTATGTTGTAGATAAGAATGAAAAAATTATTCAAAAAAATATAATTAGAAATAATATTATTGACTATCACTATTTAATAAAGTCATGTGATATTGGTTTATCAACGGTAATGATTGATAAAAAGATTTTAAAATCTGAAAAATTTCCAAATTTAATGACTAAAGAGGATTATGTACTTTGGTTAAAACTTTTAAAAAAAGGATATAAATTTTATGGATTAAAAAAATTACTAGTTAGCTGGAGAGTCTCTGATAATTCTTTATCAAGTAGTAAAATACAAAAATTTTTTGATGCATTTAGAGTGTATCACTATTATCAAAAAAAAAATATTTTTGTTTCTGCAATTTTCACTATTAGATTGTCTATAAATGCTTTGTTAAAAAATTATAGATTTATATTTAATGTACAATAAAAAATTCAATATAAATTATTCAGATTTAACACTTGTAATACCAGCAAAAAAATGAACATGAATCACTGCCTTTAGTTATTAAAGAATTAGAAAAGTATAGTATAAAAGAAATAATTATTATTATGAGAAAAGATGATGTTCTTACATTTAACTCTATAAAAAAATTTAATTGTAAAACAATTTTTCAGAAAGAAAAAGGTTTTGGATCAGCATTAATAGAAGAATTAAATATCTCAAAACAAAATTTTGTTGTATTTTTAATGGAGATGGTTCTTTTAATCTAAAATATTTAGAAAAAATGTTGTTAAAATTAAAAAAAGGTAATTATGATTTTGTTTTTAATAGCAGATATATGTCCAGAGCAGGAAGTTGCGATGATACATTATTGACAAAAATAGGAAATTTTTTTTTACTAAAATTTGTAATATTTTTTTTTCCTTACGTACTAGTGATGTATTATTTAATTATTTATTTGGAAAAACAGTTTCATTACAAAAACTTAAATTACAATCTAAAGATTTTTGTTTTTGTGTTGAAATTTTTTTAAAAATTAAATTAAAAAAATATTTATATGAGACTTTACCTAATATAGAGAGAGCTAGATTTAAGGGACAAAAGAAGGTTAATGAGTTTAAAGATGGACTATTAATTCTGTTATTTATATTAAAATCTTTTATAAAGACTTAATGACGAAAAAAATAGCACTCATTACTGGGATAACAGGACAAGATGGATCCTATTTAGCTGAATTGTTATTGAAAAAAAATTATATCGTTCATGGATTAATTAGAAAATCTTCATCTTTTAATTCTGTTAGAATTAATCACCTTTATGTTGATCCACATAATAAAACAAATTTTTTTTTGCATTATGGTGATTTAACAGATTCTAATTCTATTTATAATTTAATATATAAAATAAATCCCGATGAAATTTATAATTTAGGAGCTCAAAGTCATGTTGGAGTTTCATTTGAAAATCCAGAGTATACAGCTCAAGTAACTGGCTTAGGAACATTAAGAATTTTAGAGTCTATAAGATTTTTAAAATTAAAAAAAATAAAATTTTATCAAGCTAGTACTTCAGAATTATTTGGAGAAAGATTTAATAATATTGCATTTAATGAAAAATCAAGATTTCACCCAAAGTCTCCTTACGGAGTTGCGAAGATTTTCTCCTATTATACAACTACAGTCTATAGAGAGTCTTATAATATTTTTGCATGTAACGGCATACTTTTTAATCACGAAAGTCCGCGTAGAGGCGAAACATTTGTTACAAGAAAAATTACAAGATTTCTTACACGAAAAAAATTAGGAAGTAACGAAGTACTTTATCTGGGGAATTTAAATGCAAAAAGAGACTGGGGTCACGCGGAAGATTATGTTGAAATGCAATGGAGAATTTTGCAACAAAAAAGTCCTGATGATTATGTTATTGCTACAGGACAAACTCATACTGTGAGGCAATTTATTAATGTATCTTCCAATATGTTAGGAATGAATATTTTTTGGAAAGGTAAAGGTTTGAATGAGATTGGTTATATAAAAGAAAAAAATAAAAATAAAATTATTATTAAGATAGATAAAAAATATTTTAGACCTAATGAAGTTAATTATTTAAAGGGAGATGCCTCTAAAGCATTAAAAAAATTAAAATTTAAACCAAAGTATACTTTTAAATCTTTAGTAAAAGACATGTTAGAAAACGACATGATTTTAGCCAGAAAAGAACTTTAAAAATAAAATAAAAAAAATGTATGATATTTTATTTATTTTATTTATAATATTTGCAACACTTGCCATTAATTATATTTGCAGATCTAAGTCTATATTTTTAGATGACAAGAATTCATCACATCATAAAAATTTTGTTCCAAGCAAAAAAGTTCCTTTTACTGGCGGAATAATTTTTTTTTTAGGTATAATTTTTTTTTCACATAATAGTTTTAGTTTAAATATTAAAATATTTGCAACATTATTCCTAATATTGGGGTTATTTTCAGATACCCAACTTTTGAAGTCATGGTTCTGGAGAATATTTTTACAGTTCGTAATTTTAGTTTTTTATGTTTCAATATCAAATAATACTGTTTTAGAAACAAGATTTATAATTTTAGACTCTTTTTTGAAAAATTATTATTTAGCCATTTTTTTTTCAGTTTTTTGTTTTTTTGTTTTTATAAATGGAACAAATTTTATTGATGGTCTGAATTCTTTAGTTTTAGGGTACTTTTTATTAGTCATTATATTTTTAAAAATAGTTTCTAACTATTATAGTCTTTTAATTTCAACTGATATAAAATTGTTAATATTTTTGTTATTCATTTTATTTATATTTAATATTCGACAAAAATTATTTTTAGGAGACGGCGGCAGCTATATTATAAGTTTTTTTTTTGGATCAGTGCTTATAAATTTTTATAGTCACAACTTAATTTCACCATATTATATTGTTTTATTACTTTGGTATCCAGCTTATGAGAATTTATTTTCTATATGCAGGAAGATATTTAATAATAAAAAACCTTCAGAGGCAGATAATTATCATTTGCATCACTTAATTTATTTAGTTACTAAAAAATATAAAATAGAACTCTTTAATCTAAATTATAATTCTACCGCATCAATAATTATTTTGTCCTTTAATTTAATTATTTTCACTATTGCATTTTTTTTTCCTCAAAACACAAAGGTAAATTTGTTATTAGTATTCTTTAATATATTTATTTATAATATCTTTTACTTATATTTGTATAAAATTTTTTTTAGCAAAATATGATTACTAGAATATTGTTATTATTAATATTTTATATTTTAATATTTTATTTGGTTATTGGTTATGGTTTTTTATTTTCCACAATTAAAAATAAGAATAGCAATTACAAATTAATCGGTAATTCAGAAGATTACGAACTTATTGGTATTTTTGGTCTTGATGTTTAGTCGGAGTTATAAGTGAATTAAGTGGAAAGAGACATTTTGGATATAATTTTTATCTTATAAAACGATGAATTATAATAATAAAAAAATTTTAAATAAAAAAATATTTATAGCAGGGCACAACGGCATGGTTGGTGTAGCAACTCATAATCAAGCTTTATTGCTAGGTTTTAAAATAGAAAATATTTTTGTAGCATCGAAGAAAGAACTAGATCTTACTAATTATCATAAAGTTCATTCTTTTATAAGAGAGAAAAAGCCTGACATAGTTATAAATTGTGCTGGAAAAGTAGGGGGTATATTTGCTAACAATAAATACCCTAAAGAGTTTTTGTTTGAAAATATTAAAATACAATTAAATTTAATTGAGTCATGTCGCGAAAATAAAATTAAATATTTTATAAATTTAGGCAGTTCTTGTATTTATCCTAAGAATATTTCTAGGCCGATCAAGGAAGATGATCTTTTATCTGGCAGATTAGAGTCCACGAACGAAGCATACGCATTAGCTAAGATAGTTGGTTTGAAATCTTGTCAATTTTATAATAAACAGTTTAAAACTTTTTATTTTACAATTATGCCATGCAACTTGTATGGGCCGCATGATAATTTTAATTCAAAATCGAGTCATTTTTTACCCGCTTTAATAAAAAAATTTTATAATGCAAATAAAAAAAATATTAATTCAGTGGAATTATGGGGAACTGGCAATGTTAAAAGAGAAGTAATGTATGTATCAGACCTAGCTAATGCAATTTTTTTTATTATTGAGAAAGTTATACTTAAAAATAAAAAAATTTTAGATTTTTTAAAAAAGAGGCCCTACATCAATGTAGGTTGTAATAAAGATTATACTATTAAATTTTATGCTAAAAAAATATCTAATTTTTTAAATAGAAATTTTGCTATAAAGTTTAATAAAAAATATCCTGATGGCACCAAAAGAAAATTGCTAGACAGTTCATTTATTTATTTTTTAGGATGGAAACCTAAAATTAGTTTAGATGAAGGGATAGATTTTACTATTAATTGGTTTAAGAATTTAAAGAATTGATAAAACATAAATTATTTTCTTTAAAAAATTCTTGTAATTTTTATAGATATTACATTAAAGATAAAAAATTAATTAATAAAACTTTTTTTAAAAAACAGAAATTTAGAAGTTATTTTTTATTAAATAAAAAGTCTTTAATTGGAAATTCAGGAGGAAACCGCTCTCAAGGTTTGTTCAAAAAATCATTATCAAAAATACCGTTAATTTCAATAATTATGCCAAATTATAGGAGTGCAACTTTAGAAAATTCAATCAAATCAGTTCTTAAACAGGATTACCCTAATATAGAATTTATTGTTATCGATGGAAATTCAGGATTTGAGCAAAAAAAAATAATTAAAAAATACGAAAAATATATTGATTATTGGTTAAGTGAAAAAGATAAAAATTTGTGGGATGCTTGGAATAAAGGAATTCAACTTTCCACAGGTGATTACGTTGGTATAGTAGACTCCACAAATATTTTAAACAATGGAGCAATAAAAACATTAGTTAATTCTATTAATCAAAATCCTGAAGCTGATTTTTTTTTTGCTCCAGTAGAAAAAAGTGGAAAAATTTACTCAGGTTTTAGACCTAAAGAAATTAATTTAAAATTTAATGTATATCCATCAGCAGTAGTAGGTTTTTATATAAAATTGAAGTCTTTAAAAAAAGTAGGACTTTATAATATTAATTATAAAATTAATTCTGATTACGACTTAATTTATAGATTAATTGAGCGTAATAAAATGAGTGGAATTCATATAAATGAAAAAAAGATATTTGGGTCTTTAGGTGAAACCGGCATTTCAGAAAACTATGGTTTTTTTACTAGGCTATTTTTTGAATTAAAAATTAGATATGATAATAGACAATGTATATCTATTTTAATTTATATTTTTTTGGGAAGATGTTATAAAAAAGTATATAATTTAATTTTTAATAAGAATTATAATTATCCTTAGAATTTTTTGCAAAATAATTCATTAAAGAAAAATTTAACCAGAATATTGCAGCATTATAAGTTGAGAAAAAACTCCCGCTAGGTAAAAAGGGTACCATAAAAGCAGCATAAAACAAAAAATATATTAAATGATATAAATTTTTACTATTCTTTAAAATTAAACAATTTTTTATAAAGACAGTTATAAAAAAAACTAAAAATATAAAAAAACCAACCAGTCCTTGTTCAGATAAGATTTCAAAATAGATCTGATGTGGGTGGGTAGTGCATCCAGCGGGATATTTATCATTGTATTTTTTATTTTGACAAACATATCTAAAATTTTTTGTTCCAACCCCCAACCATATATTTTCCTTAAAAATATTCCATGCAATCAAATAGTGTTGTCCATATTGTACATTTTTAATTATTTCTACTTTATCTTCGTAAGTCTTATTTAAAAAGTTGATCTGATTAAATATTGCAGCTTGTCTATTAAAAGTAGATTGTAAAATTAACAAAGAGATAATCACTAAGGAAATAAATCCTATTAAGATATTTTTTTTTTTAAAGTATAAGAATTTTTTATCTACTATAAATAAAAAGGATAATAATATTATCAATGATTTTATCAAATTAGACCTCTCTCCAGTTAGAAAAATAGCAAATGGGATTAATATTAAAAATAAATTAGCGTAGGTTTTTTTTACAACAGATGCGTTTTTATTTTTAATTATTAAAAAGATGGTCACTGCAAATCCTAATCCCAATATAAAACTTCCTGCAACTAATTCTTCACCAAAAAATGAAGCAACTCTCTCGTCTGAAGAACTTCTTATGCCAATAAGATTATGTCCTACAATTTTCTCAAAAAAGATATCAAGTACTATAATAGTTACTATTATAGACCAAAAATTAAATATTTTTTCTTTTATAGAATTAAATTTTTCAAAAAAATATTTTGTTGCATAAACTAGTAATATAAATCTTAAAAAACTTAATGATCTAATTAAGCCATCATATGTCTCACTTGTTCTATTAAGATTTAATAATGAATTTACTATTAAAAAAATCCATATTAATATTAAAAATAAAAAAAATCTTTCTTTAATAAAATTAAAATTCCTATACTTTAAACATTCGTAAATAAAAATTAAGTTTATGAAAATAATATTTATATTTATTAAGGCATTTCCAAACATCAAAGAAAATGGAAGTAGGGAATAAAAGAATATAAATAAATATTTGTTAATATTTTTTAACATATAAGGTATTTTTTTATCTATAATCTTTTTATTATAAGGATAGTTTAATTACATAGTAAAATTATTAAAATTTATGAACTATCAATTTAAAAAATATAAATACGGTTTATTAGATAACGGTCTAGACACTAAAGATATTAATTCTGGAATTAAAGTTTTAAAATCTTATCAAATAACAATGGCAACTCATACGAGAAAATTTGAGTTAGAATTTGCAAAAAAAATCGGTGTTAAACATGCGTTAATGGTTAACTCTGGATCTTCAGCAAATCTCTTAGCAATTTTTGCATCAGGCAATCCATTAAGGAAAAACAGATTAAAACCCGGAGATGAAGTTTTAGTCCCAGTTCTTTGTTGGCCCACATCTGTTTGGCCGTTAATCCAATTTGGTTTAAAGCCGGTGTTTGTTGATATAGATGTTTTAACTCTAAATGTTTCTCTAAGTAAATTAATAAAGAAAATTACAAAAAAAACAAAAGCTATTTTCATCATAAATGTTTTAGGAATCTCTTGTGATTTGCATAAAATAAAAAAGATAGCAGAAAAAAATAACCTAATTATTTTTGAAGATAACTGCGAGTCCTTAGGTAGTAAAATAAAAAATAAATATCTTGGAACTTTTGGTGATTTTAGCACATTTTCTTTCTTTTACTCTCATCAGATTACTTCGGGTGAGGGCGGTATGGTAGCATGTAACAATGACAAAGATTATGAAATATTATTTTCTTTGCGATCTCACGGTTGGCTAGGTGGAGTGAGATTTTATCCAAGAAATTGGAAAAAATTTAATTATTATGCCAAAAAATATCCTAATCTTGACCCAAGATATATTTTTGTAAATTCTGGTTTTAATTTAAGACCTACTGATATTCAGGCCGCTATTGGATTTAGCCAATTTAAAAAATTAGAAACTTTTATTAAAAATAGAAATTTTAATCGAAAGTTAATAATTTATGAGGTTGAAAATTCACTAAAATGGAATTATCAGTTTAGGTTTATAAAAGTTCCAAATAACATTAGGCCTAGTTGGATGTTATTGCCAATTATTTTAGATAAGAAATTTAAACATAAAAAAAAGAAATTTATAAATTATTTAGAAAGTCAGGGGATAGAAACAAGACCAATTATTAGTGGTTCTTTTAATAATCAGCCAGCTGCAAAATTATATAATTTATTTCAAAAAAATGATGTTTATAAAAATGCTCAAGAAATTGAGGAATTAGGTTTTATTATAGGGTTACATACAAATAGAATGTCTAAAAGCAAAGTGAAATTCTTGGCTGATCGTTTATTAATGATAGATGAATTATAATTAAAAAAATTTTTAAAGGTTTCAGAAAATGATTTCGCAGATAAATTACCTTGCCTAAAAGACTAGCAATTAATTAAAGCCAACAAGTTAATTTTTAGAGTATTAAGTAAATTATAAAGATTTACATATTTAATTATTTTTAATATAAATTATTGCCTGGTGATTATTGCAAAGGAGTAACACCCGATCCCATTTCGAACTCGGCAGTTAAGCCCTTTAGCGCCAATGGTACTTTGTCTTAAGGCACGGAAGAGTAGGTCGTTGCCAGGCTTAATTAATTAAATATGAAAGTAGTAAGTTCACTAAAATCTTTAAAAAAAAGAGATATTAATTGTAAAGTTGTAAGACGTAGAGGGAAAATTTACGTAATAAATAAAAAAAATCCAAAGTTTAAAGCAAGGCAAGGTTAATATGGATATCTCACCTCAAAAAGAAATGTGGACTGTATTTAAAAAACTCACAGTTTATGCAACTGTAATAATTATAGCTGTTCTACTATTATTAATTTTTATTAAGTTTTAGATTTAAATTTTTGATGATTATTGGCTCAATTTCAGAGGAAGACTCTATTGAAAAAAGAGTTCTTCTTACACCCGATACTATTAAAAAATTTATACAGCTTGGATTTAAGGTAAATGTTGAAAATAATTTTGGAAGATTTCTTAATATTAAGGATGAGGATTTTAAAAGTATTGGAGTATATTGTCTAAAAAGAAATGAAATTTTAGGCTCATCTGATGTACTATTAAAAATAAATTGCCCAACCTTTGAAGAAATAACTTTATTAAAAGAAAATACTATTTTGATTGGAAGTTTTTTTCCACATCTTAACAAAGAAGTTGTTAATAAATTAATAAATAAAAAAGTTAAAATATTTTCTTTAGAACTTCTTCCAAGAATTACCAAGGCTCAATCTATGGATATTCTGTCTTCTCAGGCTAATTTAGCTGGATACAAAGCCGTTATTGATAGTGTTTATGAGTTTAATAAAGCAATTCCAATGATGATGACTGCTGCAGGAACTGTTACACCTGCAAAGTTTTTTATTATTGGAGCAGGAGTTGCTGGACTTCAAGCAATAGCCACTGCGAAACGACTAGGAGGTGTTGTAAGTGCAACAGATGTAAGATTAGCATCTAAAGAACAAGTTGAAAGTTTAGGTGGTAAGTTTGTTTTTGTGGAAGGTGCCCAGAATTTAGAAACTGCAGGAGGTTATGCAAAGGAAGTTGGTGAAGACTATAAAAGAAAACAAGAAGAATTGTTAAAAAAAACTTTAGCTTCACAAGATATAGTGATTTGTACTGCATTAGTTCCAGGAAAAAAAGCTCCAAGAATCATTAATGAAGAAATGCTTGGTCTTATGAAAAAAGGATCAATTATTTTTGATTTAGCCGTTGAACAAGGGGGCAATTGTATTCATTCAGAAAGTGGAAAAATTGTTGAAAAATTTGGAATAAAAATTTTAGGTTACAAAAATGTTCCAAGTAGAATATCTGAAACTGCATCTAACTTGCTCTCTCGTAATATCTATAATTTTATAAGTTCAATTTACGATAAAGATACAAAATTATTAAAAATTGATGAAAATGATGAAATAATTAAAAGTATTTATGTTAAGGATATATTAAACTGATGGAAATCGATCCTATCATATTTCGTTTTTCTATTTTTATACTTTCAATATTTGTAGGCTATTATGTAGTTTGGAGTGTAACACCTGCACTTCACACTCCGCTTATGTCTGTAACTAATGCAATATCTTCAGTAATTATAGTTGGCGCGTTAGTTGCTATAATTTTTGCAAGTAAAGACAGTTCTTTTACATCAAAACTTCCTGGAATGATGGCTATATTTCTTGCATCCATAAATATTTTCGGAGGTTTTTTAGTGACGCAGCGGATGCTGAGTATGTATAAAAAAAAAAATAAGAAATGATCTCTGCAAATATTACAGCCTTTCTTTATCTTCTTACGGGAATTCTCTTTATAATGGCTCTAAGAGGTCTTTCATCTCCAGAGACTTCAAGAAGAGGAAATATTCTTGGAATTATAGGAATGATCCTTGCAGTAGTTGTCACTTTATTATCATTTAAAAATTTAGATCAAATAAAAGACAATATCTCATACATTTTAATTCCAATTATTCTTGGAGGTTTAATCGGTGGCTATATTGCTAATAAAATCGCAATGACAGCTATGCCGCAACTTGTTGCTGGCTTTCACAGTTTAGTTGGACTTGCTGCAATTCTTGTAGGGGTTGTTGCATTTAATAATCCGTCATCGTTTGGGATTGGCGAGGTTGGAAATATTAAGACACTAAGTTTGATTGAAATGTCTTTAGGTGTTGCAATTGGTGCGATAACATTTTCTGGGTCTTGTATAGCTTTTTTAAAACTACAAGGACTTATGTCTGGTTCACCTATTGTTTTTAAAGGTCAGCATATAATAAATTTATTATTAGGATTATTCATAATTTTTTTAATTATTTATTTTACAATACATCAAAATGAACTTCTTTTTTGGACGATAATCTTCTTATCAACGCTCATAGGTTTTTTAATTATTATTCCAATTGGAGGAGCTGATATGCCAGTAGTTGTCTCCATGTTAAATTCTTACTCTGGATGGGCAGCAGCAGGTATAGGCTTTACTCTTGAAAATGTTGCTCTTATTATAACTGGAGCACTTGTTGGATCATCTGGAGCTATACTTTCTTATATTATGTGCAAGGGAATGAATCGTTCTTTATTTAATGTAATTTTAGGAGGATTTGGTGGAGAAATTATTTCGCTAAGTAAAGATCAGACAAAAAAACCAATCAAACAAGGTGGAGCAGATGATGCAGCTTTTTTAATGAAGAATGCTTCATCAGTTATCATTGTACCAGGTTATGGAATGGCTGTTGCACAGGCGCAGCATGCTCTTAGAGAAATGGCAGAAAAACTTAAAGCGTTAGGCGTTAAAGTATCCTATGCAATTCATCCAGTTGCAGGAAGAATGCCTGGTCACATGAATGTATTATTGGCTGAGGCAAATGTTCCTTATGATGAAGTCTTTGAACTAGAAAATATAAATAACGATTTTTCAAACACTGACATCTCATTTGTAATAGGTGCAAACGATGTGACAAATCCAGCAGCCAAAACTGATAAAACTAGTCCAATATACGGAATGCCAATTTTAGAAGTTGAAAAGTCTAAGACAGTGTTATTTTTAAAAAGAGGAATGTCAGCAGGTTATGCAGGAGTTGATAATGAATTATTTTATAAAGATAATACGTTGATGCTTTTTTCTGATGCTAAAAAAATGGTTGAAGAAATAATTAAAAAC